>OCHD01000132.1_pt1 | contig 97767 bp, 76 predicted proteins | sample 1538481 | NCBI WGS metagenome assembly OCHD01 (sample SAMN04571699, study PRJEB22368) | human gut metagenome | biome: human gut; material: stool | host: Homo sapiens | place: Luxembourg | collected 2012-09-07
TTAAACCACATGTTCCTCCGCTTGTGCGGGCCCCCGTCAATTCCTTTGAGTTTCACCGTTGCCGGCGTACTCCCCAGGTGGAATACTTAACGCTTTCGCTTGGCCGCTTACTGTATATCGCAAACAGCGAGTATTCATCGTTTACTGTGTGGACTACCAGGGTATCTAATCCTGTTTGATACCCACACTTTCGAGCATCAGCGTCAGTTACAGTCCAGCAAGCTGCCTTCGCAATCGGAGTTCTTCGTGATATCTAAGCATTTCACCGCTACACCACGAATTCCGCCTGCCTCTACTGTACTCAAGACACCCAGTATCAACTGCAATTTTACGGTTGAGCCGCAAACTTTCACAACTGACTTAAGGACCCGTCTACGCTCCCTTTAAACCCAATAAATCCGGATAACGCTCGCATCCTCCGTATTACCGCGGCTGCTGGCACGGAGTTAGCCGATGCTTATTCATACGGTACATGCAGAGCGGCACACGTGCCGCGTGTTATTCCCGTATAAAAGAAGTTTACAACCCATAGGGCAGTCATCCTTCACGCTACTTGGCTGGTTCAGGCTCTCGCCCATTGACCAATATTCCTCACTGCTGCCTCCCGTAGGAGTTTGGACCGTGTCTCAGTTCCAATGTGGGGGACCTTCCTCTCAGAACCCCTATCCATCGTCGACTAGGTGGGCCGTTACCCCGCCTACTATCTAATGGAACGCATCCCCATCGGTTACCGATGAATCTTTAATAAACAAACCATGCGGAAAATTTATACTATCGGGTATTAATCTTTCTTTCGAAAGGCTATCCCCGAGTAACCGGAAGGTTGGATACGTGTTACTCACCCGTGCGCCGGTCGCCGGCAATTGTATTGCTACAATCCCGCTGCCCCTCGACTTGCATGTGTTAAGCCTGTAGCTAGCGTTCATCCTGAGCCAGGATCAAACTCTTCATTGTAAAAGTATCTTTAATACCTGAATATCAAATGATATCCAAGTAAGTTGTTGCTCTGTCAGGATTACGGATCAAAAGTTCATTACCTATATATATAAGTATTGACGGTTCTTTTTTACCCAAAACTGTTTCCAGTTTTGCTCTTGTACTACTGTATTGTTTATGTAAATCTCTTCAAAGATCGCTCTTCTTGATGCCCTCCGTTTTTTATCGGAAAGCGGTTGCAAAGGTAAGGAGTTTTTCGCATATCCTCCAAATTTTTGCGGAACTTTTTTCGAAGTTTTTTTTTCGAAGCTCGGCTTCGAGCTTCACTTCTCAAAAGCGGGTGCAAAGGTAAGGAGTTATTTTCAAACTACCAAATGTTTTGAGAAGTTTTTTTTCGAAAGTTTTTTTTCGAAGACCTCAGAGGGAAGGAGCTCTCCGCTTGGGCCTCTCTCATGCGAAAGGCGGGAAAGTCGCTTGCCGCTAAAGGACAACTTCATCAAAAATCACCTGCAACAGCATGTCAAGTATCACCGCTTCGTTTCCGAAAGCGGGTGCAAAAGTACAGCTTATTCAGATAACTGCAAGCTTACAAACGGTTTTTTTCGATACTTTCTTGAACTTTTTTCGCAAATTACTGATTTACAAGTATGTTTTATAGCAGGATTTTCAAAGACGAAATGTACAAGGTGAAATGACGGCACATTATAATATTTCATGCGCATGGGCGCGCGCGTTACAATTACTGTTACAGTTAAGTTCTATGGAAACAAAACAAGAAAACAGTGCGCTAGGGAAAGGAAAGCGATGATTTAAGGAGGAGAAAACAATGCTTTACGAAAAAAGGGAAATAGAATTGCAGGAAGAAGTTATTCTCCCTTCAATTCCTTTTCCTCTTCTTGTGGGATGCGAATAGAGGTGTAAAGTTGCAGAATGGCCGCTATGGTAAGACTGACAATCCATTCATTGCCATGCGTAAATAACATAAAAGCCCCTGTCAGTACCAATATAAGTGCACCAAATATCTGCTGACGACGCAGACGCCGGACAATGGCATTCTGCACACGTGCAGGCGTATTGATCTGCCCCAAGGCGAATAAGGTGGCACCAATCGTATAGACATAGGGGGCCAACACCCATCCTGTAATGTAGACAGCCGCCCCTGTCAGCGCCATGACGGCTCCCACCAGCATAAAAGCTTGCATCATCTGTTTCATCAGTCTTCTAAATCTTCGTCAAACACATAAATATCTTCATTGGGCTTCTTCATCAGATACTTTTCGCGTGCCACGCGTTCGATGGCACCCGAATCGACCGCCAATTCGCCCAGACGGCGGGTACTTTCTTCGTACTCGTTACGATATTTTTCTATCTCGCTGCGCAATATCTGCTCTTCGTGGGCATACTTCACGCGGCGCAGGATGCTGTTTTCATCCAAAAACACGACGATTACAGCAAACACCAATATGGTTATCAGGTATTTGTTCTTGCGAACAAACATCCAAAGGGAAACCAATTTGTCCATCTTCGACTATCGATTAAAATCCATTACTTCGTGCCACAAAGATAAGACGAATTACTGAAAAAGCATCTCTCCCGACAATATTTTCGCCACACAATCCTGCATCGGAAAAGAAAAATAGCCCGACATATTTTGTACTGCCTCGGCTTTCCATTATCTTTGCGCTATTGTGTTAGTGACAAGAACATCCTGCATTATATGGAAAACTATATTGTATCGGCTCGAAAATACCGTCCGTCCACTTTTGAATCGGTTGTGGGTCAGCGCGCCCTGACCACTACGCTGAAGAATGCCATCGCCACAGGAAAACTGGCCCATGCTTACCTTTTCTGCGGTCCGAGAGGCGTGGGTAAAACGACCTGTGCCCGCATCTTTGCCAAGACTATCAACTGCATGAACCCAACCGCCAACGGAGAGGCATGCAACCAGTGTGAGTCGTGCAGAGCCTTCAACGAACAACGGTCGTACAACATCCATGAGCTGGATGCCGCCTCGAACAACTCGGTCGACGACATCCGACAACTGGTCGAGCAAGTACGAATTCCACCACAGATCGGGAAATACAAAGTTTATATCATCGACGAGGTGCACATGTTGTCGACTTCGGCTTTCAACGCTTTTCTGAAAACATTGGAAGAACCGCCACAGCATGCCATCTTCATCCTGGCTACGACTGAAAAGCATAAAATCCTGCCGACCATCCTTTCGCGATGCCAGATTTACGACTTCAGCCGCATCAGCGTGGAAGACACCATAGCCCACCTGGCTTACGTGGCCTCCCAAGAGGGGGTAACGGCCGAACCAGAAGCCTTGAACGTTATCGCGCTGAAAGCAGACGGCGGCATGCGCGACGCTCTGTCCATCTTCGACCAGGTGGTCAGCTTCACAGGAGGCAACATTACATACCAGAACGCCATCGAGAATCTGAACGTACTCGATTATGAATACTATTTCCGCCTGACTGACCATTTGCTGGCAAACAAGGTGACAGACTCGTTGCTGCTGTTCAACGACGTATTGAACAAAGGTTTCGACGGCAACCATTTCATTACAGGCCTTTCGTCACACTTCCGCGACCTGCTGGTGAGCAAAGATGCTTCTACCCTCCCCTTGCTTCAAGTAGGAGCCAGTATCCGCGAACGCTATCAGGTGCAGGCACAAAAATGCCCCCTGCCCTTCCTGTATCGCGCTATGAAGCTCTGCAACGACTGCGACTTGAACTATCGTACCAGCAAAAACAAACGCCTGCTGGTTGAACTGACCCTGATACAACTGGCGCAGATCACTTCGGGCGAGGAAGAAGCCATCAGTGGTGGGCGTAGCCCTAAGCAAGTAATCAAACCTATTTTCAACGCACAAGCCACTACGCAGGTAGCACACCCCGATAGACAACCATCCGTATCGAAACCCCAACAGGCGCAACCTGCCCCAAAGCCTGCGCCTGCCCAACCGGCACAGCCACCTCAATCCATGGCAGCCACCCTGTTGGCACAAGAAAAAAAAGAGGAGAAGAAAATCCCTGTCATGCGGATGGGAGGGCTTGGTGTATCCATTAAACAACACCCTCAAGCATCGTCCACTGTAGCAGACAAAGCGCCAACCGCCCCTGTGGCAACATCTTCAACGGCCCAACAACCCGAAGAAGACTACATCTTCAACGAACGCGATATCAACTATTACTGGCAAGAATATGCAGGCCAACTTCCTGTTGAACAGGTAGCTATTGCCAAGCGTATGCACAACATGCGCCCCACGCTTTTGAACGACACTACATTCGAAGTAACGGTAGACAACGAAATCATCTCGAAAGAATTTACCGTCATGATACCTGCCATTCAAGACTACCTGCGCACCCGCCTGAAAAACAGGAAAGTGACCATGACAGTACGCGTCAGTGCACCGACAGAAAAGACCCGCGCTTACAGCCGTGTAGAAAGATTTCAGATGATGGCACAAAAAAACAATGCACTTTTGAAACTAAAAGAAGAGCTTGGACTCGAACTCTATTAATTATCAATCGCTTAAACAAGTATCTTATTTAGAAAGCGAACAAATTAACACAAAAAAGGTATTCGAACACAACAACCAATGTGGAAAAGCATTATTTTTGTCCCACATAATTAGTACTAATAATAACTTAAAATTTGAACAAAAATGGCTTACGTAATTAGTGACGATTGTATTGCTTGCGGAACTTGTATCGACGAATGTCCGGTAGGCGCTATCTCTGAAGGTGACAAATATTCTATCGACCCTGAGGCTTGCACAGAGTGCGGTACTTGCGCTGATGTTTGTCCTTCTGAGGCTATCCACCCGGGAGCATAATACAATCTTTCAGGAAAAGATAAAGGGATATGTCTAGCAGACATATCCCTTTTTTCCTTTTCAGGAAAGCGCTGTTCCTGCCTGCCTTCAAAAAGGCTACACAAGCCACAACACCAATCAACTCACAAAAACATCAACCTGGAAACATAATCTTTCACCCTTTTCCGATAAGAAGCACCTATCGGCAAACTCTTTTCTCCTACTATCACAGAATTGTCCTCAACAATGCTAACACTATCCATGCGGACAATATAAGAACGATGTACGCGAATAAAACGATCCACGGGCAAACGTTCTTCCATATATTTCATGCTACAAAGGCTCAATATAGGCTTTGACATATCCCTATAATAAACCTTTACATAGTCTCCACAACTTTCTATATAGTCGATACAATCCAATTCAAGCCTGAGAATACGATTATCTGCCCTTATATAAATCACTTTAGGCACATCAACCTTGCTGACAGCAGACTTTTCTTCTCCAAGATTTCCATTTTCTCTCGCCGAAAACCAGCGTGAAGCCTTACTAACAGCCTGAAAGAAAGTTGCAAAATCAGGACCTTCCACCAGATAATCCAACGCATCCAGACGAAAACATTCGGCAGCATAGCGATCGGTATCGGCTATGAAGATGACGCGCGTATACAAGTCTAACAATTTACAGAAATCTCTTCCGTCAATCTCACCTTCCTTCACCGTACCAATTCCAACAAAATAAACTTCCACCTTCTTTTCATAATAAGCTTTCAAAGCCTCAAGTGCATTATTATAAGCTCCACAGCAACAAAGGAACGGAACCTTTTCAATATACTTCATCAATTGGTCCTGAAGACCTGCATCCTGATGTAAAATGGCACAATTCAGTTTCATCATTTATTTTGTTGTTTCTTTGCAGAATAGACGCGCCATACTCCAAAAGACTGCAAAACAGAGAAGAGAATTTATATTTTATTTAGAAAATCCACTACTTCAGTTTCGAACGCGAAATACGCTCGCCAAACGTCAGATTCAGATTCAGACTAAACCGACTTTCCTGCATCAATTCGCTTCGTGAATTTAACTGCTCTCTCCACGAAGCTCCCAACGAAAGAAAAGAATAACGAATGGGGAAACTTACCCCTAAACTAGTCTCCCAATACCGCATTCTTCCTCCCTTCAAATTAATATAAGAATTGCTGACTCCTATTCCTCCCATCCATTCAGTAGAACGTGGTTTGCGGGGGTGGGTTATATAAATAGCCCCTACATTTACCTTATGTTGGTTCTCATATTTCAGCGAAGTATAAGCCGAAGTATTATGACTCCAATCTACATAATTATAATCAGCTTCCACTACCCAGCGCTCTGTCGTCAGAGAAAGTCCAACCCCGCAATGCATAGGCAAATACTGCCTCCGACTGGAATAGTCTTTATCCACTCCCTCGCTTGTTGAAGAGTTTGTATAAGTGAGCGTATTGTCATGTGCAATGGGGAACGAAGGTGCAAAAACGAGACCAACTGCCCATCTGGTCCCCCCACCCGATGGTGCATATTCATAATGCAACCCCAAATCTGCATAAAAGGCACGTTTGGAAGATTCATATTCCACCACAGCTCCTTCCTGTGTTTCACTTTGCGTAATTTTCCCCCTTACCATACCGACATTCAGTCCAACTGAAAGGCCTTTCCCCAACAGAAAGGTATTGGTTAAATAAAAACGATAAAGGCCTCCCGAACCTTCGAACAAGGAATACAAATAGCTACTAGGCATGCCTTCTATTTCCTCCTCAGTCTGAATCATATAGCCTACACTACTATAAGGATTGACACCTGCAATAAAGTACCAACGCGGCATCACACGAAAGCCTAAGCTGAAACGATTGGGATTGCCTGCAAAATTAGAGCTATGCTCGCTCAAGAAAGAGTAGCGCGCATAGGATATGGCAGCACCCACATCGAAGGTGAAACAGGTAGTATCCATGCGTGTTATAGCAGCCGGATTCAAGGTATTCTGAAAGCCTGGACGATTCAAGGCCAAGCCAATATTACCCATTCCTGCGTATCTTCCTCCATCGGAAGCACTCAATTCTCCCACTCCATACATAGAAATAGGCTGGTTGGTCGTATTCTGCGCCGCAATGACAGAGCTTATCATGCCAATATATCCCAGCAATAAAAATTTCCAATAGTCGTATTTCATTGTTCGTTATACGTTTTAAATCTGACATCCAATCTGCATTGTCTCTCTTGCAAAGGGTCATTGGTGAAAACCACCTGACTGAAAGTAGTGGCACTGGCTTCGTCTGTCATACTCATTAAAAGTTTCTGACGTTTAACACCTGACGTGCCGAAATTATTACGGATGAATTCTGTCAAATCAAAAGAATAAAAGGTTTCCTTCCCATACACCTCGTCCACAGTCAAATTACCTGTCTGCACCGTCACACCATCACTTCCATACACGTAATCTTCCAACGCATTGTTTGCATCGGTGATATAAATACGCAATTCATCAGGCAACTGGCTGACAACATTGTAACTGCGCGCCAAAGGATACAAATAAAGCGTAGCTTCTTCGACAGAGACAATCTGCCCTGCATTCTCAAGATTATTCAAAAAAGGAAATTCCAGCTGATTGTAAAAGCCTGTAAGCCCCTGTATGTAAGCACGGCATCCCAAATCACCCGAGTGTACCAGATTTTCAATTCCACTCGTCAAACCGTCTAAAGGAGTTCCCGAACGATCGTAACGAATGCCAGTATAAGCATAATCCATATTAACAGCAAATGTCAAAGTCTGCTCCGTCTGTGTATTTGAAATCTCGTGATAATGCAGATTAATGCTCATAGCCGTATCGTTCACCATGAACCCTGTAATACAACTGCCATCCGACTCTGCAACCAAGGCCAGCCCGGGGAATTCTTTCTTAAAACCATCCTGCGTGTCAAAATAATCAGCTTGCGCCACAAGATCGTCCAATAACGTTTGCCCCATCTCATCAGGCAATCTGACTTCCACTTCTTTCTTCCTGCCAGGGTATGGCGTATAAGTAAATGTAAACAAGGGACTATCAGACAGTTGAAGCCGAGTCGTATTATACAAATCACTATCGTCATCCAGCACAATCGGATACTTCAGCCGATAAACAGAGATGCGCTGCGAAGCCAGCGTATCGCCCCAAAAATGTCCCGAAGGTATCAACCTCAGCACCAGTGAATCAAGGCTATAGGCATGATCCGCATTAGGTGTAAAACTAGCTTTCGTATACTCGGCATAATAAGTCGCGAATACTTCTCCCCATAACGTATCCTTGTAATGGCCAAACTGACAAACACTATCCCCCCGTGTCTCTATCGAATCCAAAAGGACTGTACTGATATCCACCGTGCAGGTGTCTGCATACACATTATAAAAAGAGCTGTCTACCAAACTCTTGCCTAGGCTCAAATTGTCGTCTACACAAGCATAAAGCCCCACGAAGCATACTAAAAACACATACAAAAACTTTCTCATCACGATCTGCTTTGATTTGGTGCAAAGAAAGAGTAAAAGCATTATACGCTCCTACTAAAATCGACATTCGGGCACAGATTGTCGGTAAAGCCATTCAACGATTATTTTACGCCACCGGTCGATTGTTTTTTCCTGCATCTGCCAAGAAATCTATTTTTGCAGCCAGTATAACCAAAAGAAAAAAACAAATGAACCGACTATTATTAGGAACAATGTTATGGGCAGTCATTTGCCTTGCGGCAGGCTGTACGGAAGACGATGAAACCACACAAGGACAATGGATCAAGAAAGTCAGCTACAACGGCTATGCCCGATCGTATGCCTGCAGTTTCACAATCGGAAATAAAGGATACTTATGCACTGGATATCGTGGCGCCAACAAAGAATTTCTAAATGATCTTTGGAAATTTGACATGGACAGCGAAACATGGACGCAATGCGAAACCATGCCTGTAGAAGGACGCAGATATGCGGCCGCCTTTGCCGTGAACGGAAAAGGATATGTCACTACAGGCGGCAAAAAAGACGGAACCATGGTGACATATGTCTGCGACACTTGGGAATACGATCCCAGCACCGACACTTGGACACAGAAGGACGATTTCAAGGGAGGAGCACGCGAAGGAGCCCTGGCTTTCGCCATAGGCGGATACGGCTATGTCGGGACAGGATACAATGATGACACAATAGGCTGGATGCTCGACTTTTATCGTTTTAACCCCAACGCGGCAGCCGGCTCGCAATGGGAGATTGTCAACGGATATGGAGGTGAGAAACGACGTTATGGAACCGCCTTCGTCATTGATGACGTAGCCTACATTTGCTGCGGCGAAAACAATGGAACCAACTTGGTAGATTTCTGGAAATTCGATGGAAATACCTGGACACAACTACGCGACATTGCCAATACAAACGAAGACGAAGACTATGATGACGATTATGCCATCACCCGATACAATACTGTTTCCTTCAGCATTAACGGATTGGGCTATATTGCAACAGGATACCGCAGCGGCGTGACCAGCGACTACTGGATGTACGACCCCGACCAGGATTTATGGTACGGTGACTCCGACGACGACTTCACCCCACTGACCAACGTGCACAACTATGCTTCGGGAGCCTCTTCACGCGACGGGGCAGTCGCTTTTTCCAACGGAAGCCGTGGTTTCATCCTGACAGGACAAAGCGGAAGCAGTTACTTTGACGACATTTACGAACTACTCCCTGATGAAGAAGAAGACGTCTGACCATGAAACAAACACACCAGGCATCTACAGGCATATTGCTCTTAATGAGCTTATGCCTGTGTTTCTGTACAGGGCGAAAGATGCAGGACAGACAGCAACTTTTCACCTGCAGCCCTTTCCCTACAGCACAAGGATATGGTTACGTAATACTACAAGGCAGCGATACCCTGATCTATCAGCCTTTCATCCCGGCCATTGGAGGACGTAGGGCCTTTCCGACAGAAACACAAGCAAAGAACATCGGTCAGCTGGTCGTACAAAAGCTCTCTGAGGGGAAATCGCCTACGCTGACTCGCGAAGAAGTACAGAACTGCTTAAACAAAAACAGCCATTAATCTTATAGCAAGAGGAAAACAAGCACTGAAACCAGCCGTTCGGGAACAGGATATCGGGCAAGCCCTTGCGAAACCCGCTGTTCGAGAACAGCACCCCGCGCAACCCCTTGCGAGAACCGCCGTTCGGGAACAAGACCCCGCGCAACCCCTTGCGAAGCCTGCCATTCGGGAACAAGACCCTGCGCAACCCCTTGCGAAGCCTGCCGTTCGGGAACAAGACCCTGCGCAACCTCTTGCGCAGTATGCCGTTCGGGAACATTTTTCTTCAGTCAGAGAAAAAGAAATTCCCAGTTGGAGAAAAAGATATCTCCAACTGGGAAAACTTTTTATCTAAAAGGAAACAAGCTAAACTCCCCCTTACTTTATCATTTCAATGCAGCCAACGCCTCCTTAATACGACGAATAGCCTCCACTATGTTCTCGTCGCTCGTAGCATAACTCATGCGAATACACTCAGGAGCACCGAACGAAGTTCCGCCCACGCAAGCCACATGACCCACTTCAAGCAGGTACATAGCCAGATCATCAGAATTATTGATCTTACGCTCACCAGCCGCCTTTCCGAAGAACGAGCTACACTTGGGGAAAAGGTAGAAAGCACCCTCGGGAACATTCACTTCGAAGCCCGGCACTTCTTTAGCCAACTTCACAATGAGATCGCGACGACGTTGGAAAGCCTGACGCATTTCCTCTACCGGCGCCTGTGTGCCTGTGTAAGCCGCCTCGGCAGCTTTCTGTGACACGGAGCAAGGACCAGACGTATACTGTCCCTGCAGCTTGTTCACGCCTTTCACAATCCATTCGGGACCGGCAATGAAACCAATACGCCAGCCTGTCATAGCATACGCTTTCGACACACCATTGACAATGACCGTACGTTCCTTCATCGACGGAATCTGGGCTATGCTGTGGTGACGGCCAATATAGTTGATATGCTCATAAATTTCATCTGCGATGACATACACCTGCGGATGCTTCTCAAGTACAGCAGCCAGTCCGGCCAGTTCTTCAGCACTGTAAACAGAACCTGTCGGGTTCGATGGAGAACAGAGAATCAGAGCCTTGGTCTTCGGTGTAATGGCAGCTTCCAGCTGAGCAGGAGTAATCTTAAATTCTTGCTCGATACCTGCAGTCACAATGACAGGCTTTCCTTCGGCCAACTTTACCATTTCCGGATAGCTAACCCAATAGGGAGCCGGTACAATCACTTCGTCGCCAGGGTTAACCAGCGTCAGAATCGTGTTGCACACTGACTGCTTAGCACCATTGGCACAAGAAATCTGAGCGGCCGTATATTCCAGACCGTTCTCATTCTTCAGTTTAGCCACAATGGCATTGCGCAAGGCAGGATAACCGGCAACAGGAGAATAACGTGAGTAGTTCTCGTCAATTGCTTTCTTGGCAGCCTCTTTAATGTGGTCAGGCGTATTAAAGTCAGGTTCGCCGACACTCAAGTTAATTACATCTACGCCCTGAGCCTTCAGCTCGGCGCTTTTCTGAGACATAGCCAGTGTCGCGGAAGGCGACAGACTGTTCAAACGATCTGATAATTGATTCATTTTGTTTCTATATTTATATAATTATTAGCTTTCCAGCTGCAAAATAACAGATTTTCTCTGATACAGGAAAACAAAAAGGCATTTTACTTATTCAGATGCAACGTATGCCCCATGCGTTCCTTCTTCGTACGCAAATAGCGTTCGTTATACTGATTCGGTGTCGTCTCAATGGGAACATTCTCCGTTATTTCCAGTCCATAAGCCTCAAGACCGACACGCTTCACAGGATTGTTAGTCATCAGACGCATTTTATGCACACCCAGTTCGCGAAGGATTTGGGCTCCGACACCATAATCGCGTTCATCAGCCAAATGACCCAGACAAATGTTGGCATCTACAGTATCCATGCCGTCTTCCTGCAACTTGTAAGCTTTCATTTTCTCCATCAGTCCGATACCACGACCTTCCTGATTCAGGTACACCACCACTCCTTTTCCAGCCTTTTCGATCATCTCCATAGCCTTATGAAGCTGTTCACCGCAATCGCAACGTTTGGATGCAAAGATATCGCCTGTCGCACACGAGGAATGTACACGAACCAGAATCGGTTCATCAGGCGCCCACGTTCCCTTAAACAGAGCTACATGCTCCAGGCCATTGGACTTTTGACGGAAAGCTATCAAACGGAAATCACCATACGCAGTAGGCATGCTCACCTCTACTCCTTTCTCAACGATAGACTCCTGCTTCAGGCGATAAGCAATCAGGTCATGAATGGAAATCAGCTTCAGACCATATTCATCAGCCATTTTACGCAACTCAGGCAAGCGAGCCATAGTACCGTCGTCACTCATCACTTCCATCAAAGCTCCAGCCGGATAAAGCCCGGCCAAACGACACATGTCGATAGTAGCTTCTGTATGTCCTGCACGACGCAAAACACCCTTTTCCTGTGCATAAAGCGGATTGATGTGTCCCGGCCGGCCAAAAGTGGCAGGTGTCGACGCAGGATCGGCCAGTGCCTGGATAGTGGCTGCTCGATCGGCAGCAGAAACGCCGGTAGAACATCCTTCCAACTTATCAATAGTTACAGTAAAAGGAGTTCCCAGTACCGAAGTATTGTCAGCCACCTGGTGAGGCAGATCCAACTCCTTGCAACGCGATATGGTGATCGGGGCACAAAGCACACCACGCGCATGCTTCAACATGAAGTTCACTTTTTCTGGCGTGATCTTCTCGGCCGCAATAATCAGGTCGCCCTCATTCTCGCGGTCCTCATCGTCCACTATTATCACAAAATTACCAACCTTGAAGTCTTCAATGGCTTCTTCAATGGTATTCAGCTTTACTTTTTCCATACCTCTCGTCAATATATAATGGTTATTTATTCTTGTCTTTTTCTATCAGCAAGACCACGTCATTGTTAGTCTTGATGATACGTTCCAGATCTTTGTATAAGCGCAATCGGAAAGCCCAAATGCGGAAATAAAAGAAAAGTCCCACTGGCAAAACAATACCGCAAGCCAGATTGAGCCAATAATTGCGGAAAGGACGCGTATGTGCATGAACAGGAATGATCGGATAATTGTTCAGCACCATCAGCAGGCTGACCGAACGGGTATTTGCCATTTCCTCAACCAACTCTTCCATGCGGTCACTGATCTTTTCCACTTCTTCGTCACGTCCTTCCGACATCCATAAGTTCAGATAATTCGGCGCACGTTTCAGATTGCGTTTCTCTAAATATTCACGACATTGTGCAGACAATGCCTCCAAATCGGCAGGCAAACGGTTATAATCAGGATCATGGATAATGACTTCCTTACGGAACAAGTGACGTACACTGCGTATTCCGACAATTTTCTTAAACCAGTTGATATAGGCATCTGCGTTCAACACCACAGAGTCATTGTTCGATTTATAGGTAAGGAATGCGCCAAGAGGTGCCAAGACAGCCGTACTGGTCCACATACCCATCCAGACAATCCACTTACCGTCTCGAGCCATTTTATAACCGGTATTGTTTATGATATAATAGATAATGAATATTACCACTGACACTACAACCGGCATACCAAGCCCTCCTTTACGAATAATGCCTCCTAAAGGAGCTCCAATAAAAAGGAATATCAGGCAAGCCAACGAAAGCGTCAGTTTCTCATGCCAGGCAGTCATGTGACGACGCAAGCTGGTGTCAGTAGACGAAATATTGAAGCTTTTGAAACTCCAGTCACTCCCTACACTCTGTGCGCGGTTGATTGCCGCATTTACAATCGTCTGCTTCTCTGCCAACGTCTTCGAGGCATACAAGCTATCTACATCGTAATAGGCCAAATTAGCTTCTTGAATCTTCAGCGTATCCGCTTTCGACAGCGATGATGTAGAAACACTGTACGTATTCGCCATAACCTCCTTATAATACGCCCTTCCGATACTATCATTGCGCACGGTCATCGAGTCAATACCCGCCTGAAGCATACGCATGTCTTTACTGTTCGACTGTCCGCTCATAATTCCCTCATCGGCCATATTAAAGTCTGAGTCGAATTCAATAATAGCATGCTTTTCCCTAAATGTCTCCCGACGATAAGGAACATTCTTTTGACTCATGTTCTGAGATTTCAGGTTCTCGAATTGTTCGCCATTATATAGATGCAGATACAAATGCTGTTTATCAGCTGTCATTTCCAGACGTCCTGAATCGGATTTAATAATTTGTGCATTCTCGAATCCCTTCTCAAAATTATAGATCAGCACATCATAAAGCATACCCGTATCGCGGTCCTTCTTCTTTACATATAAATTATAACCATCGATTTCATCATAAAAAACACCCTCAGGAATATCCAATTCGGGCGATTTCTGCTTCATGGAAATTAACAAGGTCCACAATTTTGTCTGAGCCTTAGGACCTATGACATTCTGAAAGTAAAAGGAAACACAACAAATGAACGTTATGAAAACAATCAGCGGCCTCATAATCCTAGCCAAAGAAATACCAGCCGCCTTCATGGCAAGCAATTCAAAGCGTTCACCAAAGTTACCGAAAGTGATAAGAGCCGCCAACAGGACAGCAAGCGGCAAGGACGCAGGAACCAATGTCAAAGCCGAATAAAAGAAAAACTGTCCCAGTACCGTCATTTCCAATCCCTTTCCCACCATTTCATCCACATATTTCCATAGGAACTGCATCATGAAGATGAAAAGACAAATGAAAAAGGTACCGGCAAAAAGCAGGCAAAAACTCTTCAGAATAAATATATCTAACTTTTTTATGCGCAGCATGTTACTTATCTCATACGATGAAGGCACAAAAGTAGTATAAAAATGGGAGTATGTGAAATTTTTAATTGAAAGTTAACTAAAAGCCACATACCCGACGCAAGGTTTCCACTTGCGAATCCCACAATTCACGCATATCATCGACTTCGTTTTCAGCCGCAAAATCTATGATTTCAAGTGTAAAATCATTAGTCAGTTCGCTGTTGGACATTCTGAATTCAAAATAATCCCGTGAATTTTTCAAATCTGTCCACCGAAAACGAATGAAAGAATAAGCACGTACTGCTATTATTTCAGCACTTCTCGATTCTGTTTTTCCCCAAAAAAAAGTCACAGTCTTGTTATCCGACTGAACACCATCGGCAAACCAGCCTTCCAGGCCACTTGGAGTACTGATTGCATTCCAAAGAATTGTCTTGGAAGTCGCATTCAACGGATACTGCAAATGTATTTTCTGCTTTTCCATGATTTCATTGTTCAATTGCGTCGCCAAGATATAACTTTATTTCTAATTACGGAAAACTATTTTGCATTTTTATAATCCCTGCTATCACACAAACAACATAGTAATCTGATTGTAAACCACATACACTCATTCATAAAGAACCAACTTTTCTCAATAATCATCTCCAGCCCAATCGTTTTGTACCACGAAATACAAAAAAGAAGAAGAAAAAAAGAAAGAAATGTTTTGGAGGTTTAAATAAAAGTCGTATCTTTGCACCCGAAATCGAGAAACGATGGCGGGATAGCTCAGCTGGTTAGAGCGCATGATTCATAATCATGAGGTCCCCGGTTCAATCCCGGGTCCCGCTACCACAAAAAATTCAGACTGTTGAGTGGCTTCCACACTTGGCGGTCTTTTTTTATTTCCTCACTTCTTTTGGCTAAAAAAGGTCGCCAACACCCAAAATATTTCTTTTTTTTCTTATATTTGCGAAAATGTTTTTTACGACAAGTAGCCATAGAACCTTCAAAATATCAAAACGATGAGCAACATCAAGGACATTGCGAAATCTTTCGCCGAGGAATATTGTAGCGACGCAATCTATCCCTCTCATTTGTTTAAAGCCATATTACACAAAAGTGTAGGTTTAGTTCATTTTATCGAGACAGATCTCGATAAAGATTATTATTATCTGCAAGAATGGGCCGATATACAAATGCAGCTTTCACCACGGGCAGCCAGACCACAAAGAGATTTAGACTACTCCAAAGAAGCTATAACCGTCATGGAAGAAGCTGAAGAGTATAAAGAGAAATTCGGATTTGCAGAATGCGAACCTGCCTGCATACTGGCATCGTTAGTTACGCCTGGCGTTGGCTTCACATTCGAACAATTGAAAACATTACCCCTTACCGTTTCCGAAATTCAAAACAAAATAGGAGTTTCCGCACATGCTACAAATACAAGTGAAGCAGGTAGTAGAGCCGGACAAACTTCTTCGAGCAAAGAAAATGGACTTATCAACAAATATTGCATAGATAAGATTAATGAAGCTAAGTCCGGGAAACTACCCATCGTGATAGGATTTGAAAACGAAATATCAGTTATTTTCGAAATATTGGGACGCAAAACCAAGTCCAATCTGTTAATTACAGGCGAATCTGGAGTAGGAAAAACATCCCTCATCAACGCATTTGTCCGCCAACTATTTGATGGACATGTACCGTCATTCCTAAGTAATGCTGCCGCCTACGAACTGGATTTGGCCAGCATTGGCGCAGACGCTTCTTATAAAGGAGAGCTGGAAGACCGCTTCAAAAACCTGTTACGGGAAATCAAAGAACAACCCAATGCAATTTTAATTATCGAGTCTATAGACAAGCTATTTGACAAACAAAATAGCCTGTATGGAGCTTCTTCCATCTTAAAACAGGAATTGAACAAAGGCAATCTTCTGCTACTCTGTACCTCGTCCATTGACGGATATACCAAGAATATCGAAACAGACAAGGAGTTCGTCACCAAGCTCGAAAAGATTACGCTTGAAGAGCCTAATGCCGACCTGTGTCTCCGTATTCTGAAAGGAGCTTTAGGCACCTATTCCGAATACCATCACCTGAACGTGGACGAACCAGTCATGGTAGATGCCATCCGACTGGCCAAACGTTATCTGACAGAGAAAGCCTTACCAGATTCCGCCTTCGACTTGATAGACCGCACGATGGCACTGGTAAAGACCATGAACGACATGTCGGCCAACGACATAGCCAGCCTGCAGGCCGAGCTGACGCAACTGACGGAGCAGATCGGCACCAAGGAGAACGGCCAGATGATGACCGAGCTGGAATGGCTGCACTACAAGCTGATCAACCAGATCAGCTGTATTTTGATGGCACAACTGGATGCAGACATCGAATTCAGCAAGATAGCTACCGCCCAGGAACGAATTGATTACTTGAAAAAAGTTCTTGACCAGCTCGCTCAGATGTGTCAGCAAAAACGTACTGAACTTGACAGTTCAGACCTATTCGCTGTAGTAGCCAAACAGACTGGCATTCCTTTGGGTAAAGTCCAATCAAAAGAACGAGACCGCCTCATCAATGCGGAAGCTACGCTGAAGAAGCGGGTAGTCGGACAAGATCATGCAGTTAAAATCGTGCTCGACGCCGTATTTGAATCTCGTTCAGGTCTGAACAAGAAAGGACAACCCATGGGCTCCTTCTTCTTCCTTGGTCCAACCGGAACCGGTAAGACTGAATTGTCCAAAGCATTGGCAGCATTCCTGTTCGAAGACGAATCCGCCCTTATCCGTTTCGATATGTCAGAATTCAAGGAAGAACATTCCGTCGCATTACTTTACGGAGCACCTCCGGGATACGTTGGTTATGAAGAAGGTGGGCTTTTGGTAAATAAAATCCGCCAAAAGCCCTATTCCGTAGTACTATTTGACGAAATCGAGAAAGCTCACAAGTCTGTGTTTGATTTATTCCTCCAGATTTTGGATGAAGGCAAGCTGCATGACCGTCTGGGCCGTGTAGGCGATTTTTCAAACGCCTTGATTCTGTTCACCTCCAATATCGGCAGCCAATTTATCGTTGACTCGTTCAACAAAGGAACCATCCCTCAGAACAACGACCTGATGGACATCATGCAAAACTATTTCAGGCCCGAATTCCTGGGACGTCTGACGGAAATCGTTCCCTTCTCACCGATTACAGAAGAAACCGTTACACGTATTTTCGACATACACCTGAAGGGACTGCTAAAGTTATTGGAAGAGCAAGATATCAAACTCAATATCAGTCAAGAAACCAAACGAGATATCGCTATGATGGGATTCAACCCACAATATGGTGCACGCCCCGTTATTGGTATCATACGCAAGGAGCTCAGACACCCGCTATCCAAGCTGATCATTTCCGGCAAAATCAAATCAGGAGATACCGTTGAAGTCCGGATGAAAGAAGGAAAACCGGAGTTTATAACACTCTAATATTAGTTGAATGTATAAATCCTATAAATAATAACCCTAAAAAACGAGAATCTTATGGCAATGAAAGAGAATTTCATCTCGATGGCTCCAGATGAAGAATCCAATGCAAAAGTCACCCCCATTGACAACAACAAAACGTTGATGATCGACCAATACACATCAGACGTAGAACCGGGCAATCCGGAGTTTGTAGAAGATATCCAAAACATCAACGACGCATTTGCCCACTTCAAACCGTCCGTCGAAGTCGACTTTGTGGACGAAGAAGGTGGTTCGGTAAATGAAGTACTCCATTTCAGTGAACTTCGCGACTTTGAAGCCCAGGGAGGAAAAGGCAGACTTGTTGAAAACAGTCAGTTCCTCTCAAGTGTGAAAAAGAAAATCGACACCAGCAGCAAAATCCGCAAAAGTATCGAACAAAACAGAAAGCTGAGAGACATCTTGAAAGACAGTACTGCTAAAGAAGAACTGAAAGAGATGCTGCAAGCCATGCTGGAAGAATTGGAAAATAATAAATAAACCACTAAATAATCAATAATATGCCAGAAGCAGAATTACAAAAAAGCAATAGCGCATCACAAGGTGCCGGCGAAGTAAAACAGCCCCAGCAACCGGCCCAGTCTAAAGATGTATCCCAACTATTATCTACATTCGGAGGCTTCAATGCCATCCGTGGTTTTATGCCCGATGCAGACAACCTGAACCCTGCGCGCAAGGCTGCAAAAGCCGTATTCTTGTCAGACAAACGTTTTAAGGATAAACGGGAAAACCTGATAAACGACATTAAAGGCTGGCTCGAGATACTCAACGAAGGCCACGAAAGCGCGTCCGAGTTTGTAGACGCCTGCAAAGCCAAAGAAGATAAGTACACCAAAGTTCTTAGCCAGGGCATCACGGACGCTCTCTATGCAACAGCCAATTTGGAACGTTCTTATCGAGCTCTTGACAGTTTCTTCAAGAACGCCAATACAGACAAAGTGAAAAATCTGCGTATCATCAATGTATACAAAGACGATATTGCTGACAGCGATTCAGGATTTGCTCAAGAAGTAGATACCCTGCTACGCAACGGCTTCGATCGTCTGAGCCTGAAAGATTGCTACAGCTTGATGGTTGTTCCCGGCAATGTATTCCAAGACAAACCAACTTTGTTGCAATGGGCCAAAATAGCCTTCAAATACAAAGTCATGTTGATCACAGACCATGCCGACGAATATTCATTTGATGACTTGCAAGCCAACACAGAAGGCTACCGCGATAGCGACATCGAACTGCAAAATGTCATTATGACCGCAAACTGGCTTGTTGGACGTGATTCTGAAAAACTGTCAGAAGACGAGAAAGACAGTCCTGCATTTTATATTTGCAGTTCTGGTGCATTAGCAGGAAAGCTGTATGACGAAAGCGCCAACATGGCCCAGGGAGCCGGTGGTAAGAAATACGGTACGCTAGACGGTATCAAGGGAGTTAAACTGGACTTGCTGAAGTCTGAAATAGCCGCCCTGATGGACAATCAAGTCATTCCAATGGTATACTCTGAAGGACGTGTAATGGCTTTCAACAATACAACCCTCTACAACGGCGACAACACCGCCATGAAAGAATACCCCATCGTCCGCGTATTCGACTGGGTCAAGAAAGTACTGATGAACTACGTACACGAAGTAGCTCTCGAGAACTGGGATCCCTATAACTCTCCCAAAAACTTGAAAGCAAAAATTCAGGCCTTCCTGAACGACTACAAGGGCTACGGCAACTTGTTCCAGAATTATGAAATCAAAGAGCCGACACAGGATCCGGTAACTAAACGTATCACATGCGACATCAGCCTGACTCCTTTCTACTCGGCCAAGAACTTCATTATCAAAGTTTCTGCAGACAAGAAAGACAAAGATGCTCAAATGGCATAAATCCAAACCTATTCTATAAATTCAATACTTTAAAAACGTAAGATTATGGCAAAGACACCTGTAAAATTAGAAGTTGACGGCTATAAGGAACGCGAAGTCATGATGGTTAAATACGAATTTGACCAGGCTACTGACGTAGAAGGCCAGATGTCGGGTATTCCCCGTGGTGGTAAAATCAACATCCGTGTGAAAGCACTCAACGACGGTACCCCCGATTTGTTGGCATGGATGATCGAACGCAACCTGCCCAAAAACGGTGTAATCACTTTCCTGGAAACAAAAACCGGCAAGAACATGAAGACGATCAAGTTCACCAACGGTTATTGCGTAAACTTCGAGGAAAAATGGGAAGACAAGAAAGGTCATTTCGAGGAAATCGAAATCACCTGTCAAAAGATTGAATTCGAGTCTGTTGTTTTTGAAAACGACTGGGCTTAAGTTCAGAACATGATGTCAAACTAAAAAAACAGAAACACTATGGCAGAAAACATAACCCCGGTACAATTATCGGTAAAAGATTTCGAGACCCGTGAAGTCATGATGATCGACTACACTTTCTCACAGACGACCGACCGTGAAGGCCAAATCTCCGGTATCCCCAGAGGTGGCCGTATTGACATCCGTGTCAAAGCTATGAACGACGGCAACAACCAGTTGTTGCAATGGATGCTGTCACCCAACGATCCACGTGATATCAAGATTACCTTCTACAACACCATCGACGGTTCTACGATGAAGGAACTGGAAGGCACAGGATGCTATTGCGTGCACTATCTGGAAAAATGGGAAGATGGCGAGGAACACTTCGAGCAACTGCAAATCGTTTGCCAGGAACTGAAGAACGGTCCCGTTGATTTCCAGAATCCTTGGAAATAAAGCTTATAGCCGCCATCCGGCGGCACCTTATCACCTCCCCGACATTTTTTGTCGGGGAGATAAAGTTAAAAGACACAAAGTAATAAACATCCCGTTATGTCCTTATTTGCAAACCTATATTTGGGGGATAACGCCTCAGGCACCTATACCAACACGTATCGGGTAGTCCAATGCGAGGTCAAAGTATCGAGACATCACAATTCCTACACCCCCGACGATAATCCGCGGTGCGACCAGCTTATCCTGTCGGTTATCGCTCCCGGCAAAAACGACCTCATGCTATTTGAATGGTACATCGACCAGACTTCATTGTCCGGCAAAGTCGTAGTCGATCTGACCAACCAGTCTGCCAAATACGACATAACGACACGAACCTTCAAGTTTGAGGATGCCAAATGCTTTTCGATTGACGAAATCTATAATATCAGCGACACCAACCGCCATCAGCTCAAACTGGGCATTATGGTGAAGAAACTGGAGATTGACGAGACTGAATTCCAATAAAGCAAACCCTCAAATTAAGACCTTCTATGCAAAACATCTCAAATAACCAGAAAGCCTCTCTCTATTTCGACGACATCCGTGAAACCAAAGTCAAAAGAGAGCAAGGCTTCACGCTGCAACAATTCCATTACGAATGTGCCAGAAAAAGGAATGACAGGGGAATGCCTTACGGCCCTACCCAAACTACTATCCTGCATCTCCAAATCAAATCCTTGCCGGATGGTTACCTGAAAGAAATATACAAACGGCTGGACGAGCATACAGAGTCGTCTTTCTCGATCGTTTTCAACGCAACCTTCCGTACAGACGAAGGAGAAAACACATTGAGCGACTACGACAGCGGACTGATCGTAACTGGCTACGTCATCAGTGTAGACGAAGTCTTTGGTGCTTCTCATCCTGAAACTTCACCCTTCTTTTCCGAAGAGGAAGAAGAAAATGTCAACTTGATGATGACCGGCATCAGACTGTTGACCAAATCAATTACCTACATCGGTAGCGACAGCTATCAAAAGGAACTGTATATCAATTTCTAATCTTAACAGTAGAACATCATGGCTTCCTATACTTTAACAATCTACGATATTCCACAAATCATAAACAAGAAATACATTAGCATAAGCTACAACTCAAACGGAGAAAAGTCCACATGTACTATTCATACAGAAAATAGAACATGGATTTGCACGCTCCAAGATTTGAGCTACTCGAAAGCTATTTACAAGCCGGGAGAACTTATCTTCAAGTTGCAAATTACAGGATGTAGCGGTGTCAATGCTATTTGCAGCACATTCAAAGGGAAAAAAATCGAATTAACAGCCCAAGCCGACAATAAGAGTAGCAGCATTGCAAAAGAGTATTACATTTTCGGCATACAAATCGAGAAAAAAGGGAACGTTTATTATGCTACGTTCCAAGCCTACGACCCGTTTAAGTTCCTTACACTGGATACGTATTGCAAAGCCTATACAGGTAAAAAATTCACTCAAGACATTTTTTTGAACAAAGATCTTTGGCCCAATAACCTTCCTGAAACAATAGATGAACAACTGACAATAGAGAATGCTCAAAGTTTGAAGAAGGAACGGGAAGCAGAGAAGGCAAACCTCGAGGAAAAACAAAAGGAAATTAATAAAGAAATAAACGACCTCAACGATAAGATAAACAAAGAGACAAACGAAAACACAAAAGAGAAACTGCAAAAGACGCTTAATGAAAAGGAGGCATTGTCTCAAAATATAAGTATAAGAATACAAGAACTTGATAGCGAAATAAAGAAATTAAACTCTATTATCAATGATGGGACAAAATCTCAATTTAACAAAAATCCTCGCTATCTATACTATAATGATAAAGAATTTATCCAGCCCTACCTCGTGCAATACAACGAAAGTTTCTTCGATTTTCTGGTCAGAGTCAGCAACCGATGCGGAGAATTTCTCTATTACGAGGACGGATATTTCAATATCGGGTGGGAAAAAAAGACTAAAAAAGATAAGGATGATAAAGAACAAGATGACATAACCCCCATTACGGAGTATGTTTCCGTCAATTTTTCTGATGAAACAGCTACTGCATGGAAAGAAAACTATATCGTAAGCAGCCATCATAATTATTCCCTCAGGGAAAATAAAGTGAAACGTTTCCCTTCGGAACTGCAAGACAATGAAAATATACAGCTTCAGGATTCCCAACTGGCTTCAGATGAGAACCTAGTTTCCCTTCCTCCCAAAGATGAATACACCAAATGGCAAGATTTTGCCCTGTGGCCAGGATATTTTTTTATCAACGCTGTTACCGACATCGTTAATTCGGCCGATATGATTGAAGCAGCAGTAAACTTAATCTCTGATACGGGAATAACCATACTGAATTGTAGTTTATCTGCCAAAGCGACCAATGACGACTATGAAGACAAAAATTTTAAAAAGGGAATCTATACAGACGACAGAAAAAACGGTGACCGCATCCATCCGTTCAGTACATCAGAGAGCGTTAAAAATGCTTTGGACAGTTACGTCACCTTCAGCCTGGAATTTTATGAAGCCATCCGCAAGGGAATAGAAGCGAACGAACGGTCACGTATCCAAATTGCATTGGGCGACCATTTCTACCCCCTCACGCTGGGCTGCTTGATAGAGTTGGACGGAAAGAAATACATCGTTGTCCAGATGAACGGCTGCGCCAACAGCGGTGCAGAGACCCTCGACATCGAGGCCATCCCATACAAAGAGAATGAGTTCGTATTCCCCCCTGCCGCTCCTGTCGGCCCCATCCGAGAGGCCAAAGCCCAACGAGCCTTCATCACGCACAATACGGATCCCTTGAAAATGAACCGTGTAAGGGTACGCTATCCGTGGCAAGGCCAAACGGAAGACCCTACACCATGGATCCGCATTGCCCTGCCCATGGCTTCGGACGGCAGCGGCTTCAACTTCCTTCCCCAGATAGGCGACGAAGCCATTATCAACTACGAGAACGGAAATATTGAGAAGCCTTACGTAGAAGGTATGCTCTATACAAGAGCCGCAAAAGAAGACGAATCAACGGTTCCATACGCTTTCAAACGGGACAAAGCTCGTGTCATTTCGTCCGTAAACGGTCATTCTATCATTTTCTCCGACCCATCAGCCAGTTCAGACGCTTTAAATTCATTGTCCCCATTGATGAGTACCATTAAAAGTTTCTGCCCAACCGGTTTTATCAAAACAGAACTTAGTTTACGTGACCATAAAGTGGATATTTTCCCAGATTCTTTCAAGAAAGCGATGGGAGGCATCGAGTTTACCGACGAACACGGACTGTACTCCATATCCATGTCATCGGACAAACGTGCCATCTCCATCGACAGCCCTTTGGGCAAAGTAAATATCAGCGCCTTTACAGGTATCACCATCAGTGCGCCCAACGGGAATGTCCGTATCGAGGGAAAGAACATTGATATCGTGGCGGGTAACAACCTTTCCATTTCTTCCGGAAACAATATCGTATCCCACTTTTGGCCAACCTCTGTTCAGCTTTTAAAAGAAAGTTTAAAAGACACCGCGGTTAATGCGCTCAAGAAAATACAACCCATTGATATGGGCCTTATACGCACTTTTATGGAAACTCTAATTCGTCCTATCGGCGGCACGATGCTCATCAAGTCCAACAGATATTTATGCATCGAAGCAGGTAAGGGAGAAGCAAAAATCCCTGGAAGAAACTTACAATTACGTGGGACGGCATTATGGACCGGTGGAGTTAAGCATAAAGAAACTGCGTCTTTCTTTGGCGACATCGTTGCTGCTCATCAATTTATTATTGATTTATTTAACACATGTAAAGCAAATACTATAGCAATTGGAACAATGATTGATAAATATAATCAACGTTGTAGGCCATACGCCATACTACAACAACCTGGTGGGTTAAGCCGCGATCCCGACGATAGTGATACACTCCTTGGAAATTTTGTTGCCAATCAAGAATATCAGCCATTAAAAGTTCAAAATAGAGGGACAAAGGATTTCCTAAATCTTTTTTCTATTGCAATGCATATAAACGATATGGCAAAAGGACTCTATAAATCAGTAAGAAAATCCGTATGGAATAATGTCAAAGAATCACTTAGCAAGTCGCTTAGCGATCCCTGTAAAACTGCGCTCAACGCTCTAGACGACAATATTAGTACCCTTTGCGAAGAAGTTTATTTTCTAAATGCACAGAACGCATACAATTCGAATTTCAATGCTAATGCCACAATTAATAAAATTGAACTCAGAAGTGTGATCCGACAATTTATAAATAATCTCAATGGCAATAATCCATATGGTATTACTGTCAACCTACCAGCACAAATAGCTGGTTACGACGACGCCAATTGGAATGCTGCTATACAAGGTATCACTATAACTAATAGTCAACAACAAGTAGAGCTCGATGTTCCCTTAACCACCGGTTTAAAGAGAAGCTTTGTAAAAGCTTGGGGGCTCAATGGTTTTTACGACCAATACAATTGGGATCACGCAAGTGGAGGAGATATATTATTCTCAAGGAAAGAAGATCAAACACTTTTTCTTGACAATAATACAATAAACGAGTATACTTTAGCAAACAAAATGCAGCAAATAATAGATTTCCTAAGAAACATATAACAGCCCACTAAACCAGCAAAAACAGATCATACATATGAGAAAAGACATAACAGAGCAATTCACGGATTGGCAAAGCGCATTGGAAAAGTTCCAGCAAAATGTAAAAAAAGATATTGAAGAGATCCGTTCTCAAAAAGACGAAATCCAACGGATCAAACAGGATATTCTTGACAATCTGGAAAAAGGACGCTACATCCGTGATGACAACCGAATAATTATCTCCGCTCCCGAAATCATTATCGGCAATGTGGACAAAAGCGGTATATTATGGGGTGGAGGTTCAAAGGTTGTCATACGGGCAACCAACATCGATCTGGAAGGGGTAGGAACCGGAACATCGGGAATCGGCAGTATCGTAAGCCGCGCTCCCAGCATCCGCCAGATTGCGGTAGATCCAGGTAAGGACGGTATAGAACAGATCGTAAAGCCCATTTCTGAGATTGTATCCCAAGCCCAAAACATCGTTTTGCGGGGTGAGAATGCCGATGACTATTTCCCCCAAAGCAGTCTATCCAACAGCGGCAGCGGAATTCATCTCTCCACCAACGGACAAATCAGCATCGATGCCACACTGCCGTGCGACACGCTTTCCGAAAGTTTGGAGCAGGAAGAAAAGACATTGAACACACAAATCAATGACCTCAACCAAACAGCAAGCCAAGCCAAATCGACAGTGGCTTCGTTAGTATCCCACATGAACGAACTGATTGAGAAAGATACGCTAAACAGTTCCGAAATAGAGACCCGAACCAACTTCCTGGACATTGACGAACTGCATTATGAATTCCAGCAAACAACGTCCACTCTTTACAATGCGTTGACTCACTACTTCAATTCTCTCTCTCTCCTTGCCGAGAGCAACCGACAATTGGCTGCCGTCAAGGAACAAAAAGAGGCAGCCAAGCAACTGAAATCGTCGTTCAAGGAGCAAACCACCGATACCTTCATCTCGCTCCGCTCCGAAAATATCAGCCTCACTTCGACCGACGGTGACGGCAACCTGCGAACCAACGACGGCGCGGGCATCGGCCTGGCAGGCAAGGAAATCAGCCTCACCTCCTACGGCAACGACGGCGCACTGATCAAGGACAGCAACATCTACATGGGCTCGCAGGACGTGGAAATCAATACCGCCAACCCCAAGATAGCGGACAAGAACACCGACCTGCCGGCCGAAGGCAGCGTACGCGTTGTCTCGAAGGCAATCCAGGTGGAGGCCGTGGACTACGAGACGAAGGACGACAAGACTGAAGAAAAGAGCCTGACCCAAGAAGGCTCGTTCACCCTGCGCGCCGAGAAAATCAACCTCAACGCCACCGATACCGAAGGCAAGGCGACCGGAACGATTGCCGCCAACGCAAAGACGGTAGAAGTGAAGGCAATGGACGTGGATAAGGAGAAGCGCACCGACAAGGAGCTGGCCGCAGGCAGCAGCCTGCTCCTGCTGGCAGAAAAAGTCTATGCGGGAGCAAGGGACAAGAAGACGCGGAGCAAGAGCGTGCAGGTGGCCTCGGACAAGGTGGGCCTCTTCGGCGACACTACCGTCGAGCTGCAGCAGGACGGCAAGGCCATCCTGCAACTGAGCGGCGGCGACGCCGCGCTCTCCGGCAGCAAGACGACCCTCTACGGCGAGATGACCTCGCAAGGCAAGACGACGTTCAAGTCCGACGTCACCGCCGGAACGGTCGAGATGAAGAACCTGAAGGTGGATTCGTCGTTCAAGACCCCCTACACCACCGAAGGCGTCTCCGTGCCCGGCGCACCGTCCACCGCCAAGCTGAGTGCGAAACTGAGTGAAGAAGAACTGAAATCGAACAACGGATAAAAACAGAAAGATTATGGCAAAATATGTTTGCATGGGCGCCACGCTGAAGTGCACGTTCGGCATGGCTCCCTCCTCGCTGATGGTAACGGTCCCTCTGCGGCCGATGATCCAGAACAAGCCGAAAGCCACCATCATGGACTTCGCCCCGATGGTCAACATCCTGCCCTTCGGCATGTGCCAGTCGCTGAGCAACCCCATGGTGGCCTCCGCCACCTCGGCCGCGATGGGCGTCCTGACGCCCATGCCCTGCATTCCGGTAATCGTGGTTCCCTGGGCGCCGGGCGGCAAGCAACTGATCACCAACATGCCGGCCCTGCTGGACAACTGCAAGCTGATGTGTGCCTACGGCGGCAGCATCTCCATCAACATGCCCGGCCATACGTGCGACTCGCAGGGGAAATAATCCCCTGCCCGCCGTTACAGGCCAGGCACCTTTATTCTTCGCCGGTGAACTGGCTCAGGTCCAATTTCATGCCTTTGTCTTCGCCACGCGCGGCCTGACGCTCGCTCTCGGCCTGCTCGGCCTCGGCCTTCTTTTTCAGGTAGTCCTGATAAGCCTCCTCTATCTGCTTTTCCTTCTCCTCACGATAGGACTTGCATATATCCTTCATCTGGTCATGCACCTTCTGGAGTTCCTCCTTCGCCTCGTCCATCTCCTCGGGCTTGGCACCGGCCAGTTGTTTGGCGATCTTCGCGCCATACGCGGCATTTACCGCATCAATCTTGGCCGTCATTTCCTCGTAAATGGCTTTCACGTAATCCATGCCCGCATCGTGGCGGTCGTCGTTCACTTCGGGCATCGTGCACAGGACATACCGATCCTCTTCTTCGTCCGAGGATTCCTCCTCTCCGCTCTCCTCGCCGCCCCCGTTCATCGGTTTCTGTTTGATCTTATAGTCGGGATGTGCCTGGGCCACAGCCTTGCAGATGGCAAACAGGTAATCCTGCTCCTTGGGAATCAAGGCGAACTGATCGTCCCGGGCTAACGCCACATCGGCCACGTCTTCCAGATTCATCTGTTCACCGCCCACTTCGACCCCGACCGACAGGAGGGCGGCCGGCTCGGCCTTCACACTGAAGTGCATGAACTGGTAGTTCATATACACCGCATATCCGTTCATTTTCTGCTGGGCTTCCCGCAACAGCTTATACACAGTCATTCTCATCTGTTTTCCTTTTGGTTATTTTTTATTTCAGTTTCAGTTTCACGTTCACAATGTCATTTCCCTTCAGACGGACGAGCGTCTCGGCCGCCTTGCGCCCCTTGACCAGCCGGAGGCGATAGGTGCGATCGACGGGCAGGTTGCGCAGTACGCAGGGAGCAAAGCCTGCCGCGAGGCCGTTCAGGAAGACAGCCGCATCCACTTCGTCGCACGACACGTTCAGCAATCCGTAATCGGCCAGAGGCGAAATGAGGTTCAACTCCACGCTCTTCCCCGCATCCACCCAGAAGAAGTCGGTGCGCGAGTCCAGCCCCTCTTTCTTCGAACTGACGGCATAAAAGCCTGGCGCCAGCTTTCCCCGCCATTCGCCCTGCCCCACCTGCTCGCGGTTGAGCCAGATTTCGGTGTCGGCGTCGAAAGCGGTAATATGTACGTCGGCCCATTGTTCTGGCTGTACCTGAAGGCTGTCCGAAGCCAAGGAGTCTGCCAAAACCTCATTCGGGAACCCAAGCGTCTCTATGGTCTGTCCTGGCTGCGGGAACGGACGCAACTCGATGCCATGCAGGTCGACCACCTTACGCTCTGCGTTGGCCAGCTCCAACCACTGTTCGTAGTAGAGCGAATCGCCTTGGTCGACGGTCAGCCGATATCGGCCGGGCATCAGACGGGACGTCTCGACGCGCTGCATCCCCAACGGCTGCCCGTCCAGGCAGATGCGGGCATCGGGCCAGTCGGTCTCTACGGTCAGGTAGGCATAAAAAGGCTGCAACACGTAGCGCTTCTCAAAACGGGCGGAGTCTGTCAGTTCGATGGTATCGTTCAAGGTCTGGTAGAAAGGCGACTCAATACGGCAAGCATGCCGGCCCAGTGGCAAATAAAGGGAAAGGGTTCCGTCCAAAAGAGGATGGATAACGGTATCTACGTAGACGATGGCATGTTCGGGCACCGTCGAAATCAGCGCCCACTGCTTCTGCTGACGGAACTCTTTCTCCAAACTTTCAGTATGGAGATAGGCATGATAGTGCTTTTTCTTTTTCAACACGCCGTCGGGCACCTTCCAGGCCAGCTGCCCGTAGACGGGATGCTTGATGACGAGGAAGCTGGTACGATGGGGCAGCGTCAGGGTGACCATTCCTTCTCCTTCGGTCGTGGTTACAGGTGCATCTTCCACGAAAAACTGGAAACCCTTCTCGTTAGTAAAAAAGTCGAGCAGAGCTTGCCGTTTGTCTGTCGTAAAAGGCGACTTTTGCAGGAACGGCCTCTTGTAGCGTCCGAAATCCTCGACGCGCATCCGCTGCGCCATCACGGGAAAAGCCGTCATGCACCACAGAATTATGATCCACCCATATCTCATGCGTACTGTTTCTGAAATCATACCTTGCAAACATACGGAAAAATAACGGAATAACCGACGCTGCTCTCCGATTTTCTTCAAGGGATATCGGCATTATTCCTGTATAAAATGCCACTTTATACTCATAACTATAAACTTTAGCTTCGTCATGTAGATAGTTAGCAAGCGAAAGAAGGCTATTGTCCAAACAAGAGAAAGCAGCCATTTGTCCAGCTTAAAGCATTGCTTTATCCGACTCCAAACATTGCTTTATGAATATATCCAAACGGTCAATATTTCACTGACAGATAACTCTCCCTCAAACAAAAGATAAGTCATTTCTCCCGTTTTATCCTTCACCGTTTCACAATGAATGGTAACCGATTGTAAACAAGGCAATAATGGTGAAACATACCCGTCTCATGTGAAACCAGACACAAGTTTCACAAGAAACCGCTAATTCACACCGAATTACGATGAAACTTCACAAAAGAAATGGAAATAATCTTGTAAAAGAAGGCTTTTTACAGGTTTTCAGCCAAATATTGTCTCAATCGTTTGGGGGCTTTCCCGAATATTTGCTACATTTGAGCAGCCAAACCACAGAAAGCATCTTGCAATGAAAGAAAACGACCCGATACCGACCTTAGCTCCCACATGGGGCGCGGACGTGTTCCCGCTGCTCTCCTGGTTCAAGCAGGAGCGGCTGGACCAAGCCAATGTGATGGTAGTGGGTTGCGGTGCCCTTGGCAACGAGGTGCTGAAGAACTTGGCTTTATTCGGTGTCGGTCACATGGTCGTTGTGGACTTCGACACCATCGAACCATCGAACCTGACCCGCTCCATCCTCTTCAGTCGGGCAGACGCCGAAGCCCGTCGCCCCAAAGCGACCGTAGCAGCAAAGCGCATCCGCGAAATCAATCCATCCATTCAAGTGCTGCCACTCGAGAGCGACATCTGCCACGATGTCGGGCTGGGCCTGCTACGACGGATGGATGTCGTCGTGGGCTGCGTGGACAACCGCTGGGCGCGCTATTGCCTGAACCGCCTGTGCATGCGTGCCGGTGTGCCTTGGGTAGACGGCGGCATAGACGGACTGGAAGGCACAGCGCGGGTGTTCGTGCCTGGCAAGAATTGCTACGCCTGCAATCTGGGGCCTGAAGCGCTGAAGGACATGTCGTACCGCCTTTCATGCAGTGCGGCCATCCGACGAAATGAACAAGCGAACCGTGTACCGACCACGCCAGTAATCGCTTCCGTCATCGGTGCCGTAGAAGCACAGGAAGCCATCAAACTGCTACACCCCGATGAACTGGCCAGCGGAGAACTGACCTCGCTATGCGGAAAGATGTTCTATTACGAAGGTCAACACCTGGCCGCACGTATCGCAGACTTTACGGGTTACGACGAAGAATGCCCTGTGCACGACCGATGGGAACCGATAGAAAAAGTAAACCTCACGACGGACAGGCCGATTGGTGAGACACTGGACAGCCTGGCTGGGCAATTGGGATGCCGGGACGTGGAAATCGTACTCAGAGACCACAGCTTCGTGGACTACCTGACCGTACGGAAAGACGAGCGAAAAGTAACCGCCCTGCTTCCCGACTATGCCATCGCCCGTTTTCTGGAAGAAGAACCCACCCTACGCCAGCTTCCTTTCCACGCCCTCTACCAACATGAGATAAAAACTGTCGACAGGGATTTTCCCTATCGGGATCTGACTCTGTCACAGATCGGTATTCCGCCGTGGAGCGTCCTGCATGTGCGGACAGAAAACGGCAGCCGCTACGTAGAGCTGGCCGACGAACGAAATTACTCAACCTTCTTATATCAAAACAGACAGGCATGATGAACGAGACAAAACCATTTGACATCAGTGCGGAATTCCTCTTGAATTACCTCTTCCCTGACCACACAGACCAGTGGCAAGCGGAATGCGCCGGCGCATTCTATCGGAACTACAGCCCGGATATCCTGTCGTTCGAAGAGGACAAACGGACGGTACGCCTGGCTCGCGACGGTTTTCTGCGGTTACTCCCCCAAGGAGTTATCGCTCCCGACAACGCCCTGAAAGGAAAGGGTTTCGAACAGAAATACGAACAACTCAAAAAGAAAGAGGAACTTCTGAAAGATCTCTTCAAGCCTGTAGACACCCTGAACTTCAGATTCCGACTCCACATTGAGAAAGAAACCTCACAACTGTCGGGCGGGAAACTGGCCCTGCTGCTCAAACACTATTTCGGCTACGACCTGGAGAAGGAAGAAAATCCATACATCCGAAAAACAGCCCCGCTGCTTCTCCTCATCAGCCACCTGCGCGCTGATTTCGGTTTCTTGCGAACCCTGCTGAAAAGCCTGTTCGACTGCCCTGTAGAGATGACGACCGGCCGATATACGTGGGACGAAGGCATCGGCTATTCACAACCCGCCATCACCTTCCATCTGATTGTCCCAGACCTGACAACAGAAGCATACAACAAGCTAAAAGCGGCCGTAGATCCGTTTGCCGACTTTATTCGCGAATGGTTCATTCCCTTCGACACGCATTGCACCATTGCCATCAAACATCATGAGCGCCCCTTTACCCTGGGTAACGCCCTGACACTGGACTACAATACCGAGACATCAACCCAGCATATTGACACTAACAGGAACCCATTATGAATATCAACTCAAGAATAGACTGGAAAGCCGGCATGGCAATCTCCGCCCAAACTTTTCTGGAACTGGACGAGAACCTGCGCCACAGACAACAAGCGGCAACCCGAGCCGTCAACGGAAATGAATTCGGCCTCATACCTTTCACCGAATTCGACAGGCAAGGCGGTTTCGTCCGCAACAAACTGGAAATAGACCACCTGGCTTGTATGGCTCTACTCCCTTCCGGAAAAATTCTGCACATCGACGAAAAGGTTGTAGTGACCGTCCCGCTGGTGTATGGCAACGAATACTACCTGGCCTGCGGTTTCGGCGAAAAGGAAGTGGAATTCGACGTAAAGGAGGTACCCTTTGTACGGCCCGAATACACATACGGCATCTATTCCCTGAGCGAACTGGAGGGGACAGACCTTTTCCCGGTCATGAAATTCAAAGTCAGCGACGGTATCTTTTCCATCGACGAATCTTACATTCCTCCTTGTCTATATCTATCGTCTAACAACCGCTTCCAACCGTATTTGGAGCAACTCACAAAGCAAGTCAGCTTACTGGCCGAACATCCGAATCTGGAGTCTGGAGAAAGGAAACGTGCTTTCCAACGCTATGCCTATCTGTTAAAGAGTTATGATACTCAAGGCAGGACATGCCCTTTCATCCAACTGACCTACGAAATAGCCCAAGCCATAGACTACTATATCATTACGCCAAACACCGAGACACCTGTAACCATACCGGCTTATTCGGGATATGACATCGCAAACTGGCTGGACTGGTTGGACAGCTATCTGCATAACGCGGCAGGCACCCTCGACAAAGTAGTCCTGGAAGACCACACCATCGACTTTGACGAGTTGAAAGCACAAATCAAGGCAGAATTGTACGAACAATTGCGCCCTGAACTGTACGAACAACTTTACACTGAACTTAAGGCCAAACTCTATGCCGAGATTTCCGAAGACCTGACTGTCCGCCTGACCGACTACATCAACCAACAACTCAAGACCGAACTACATGACCTGTTGTCGGGAGAATTGTCGGAAGAACTGTACGAAAGCCTGTACAAGAATCTGTATGAAAGCCTGTACAATGCTCTATATGTCCCAGTAGAAAAAGAAGAGGATGAATTCACACCATTAATTTAAAAGTATGTCATGAACGTTTTACTACCTTTGCAAGTAACAAACGGACGTCTGGCCTACGCTTCCAAGTCGCAAATGGCCATCGACGCGTTCATCGAACTGCTGCTGAGCACACCGTGTGGAGGCTGTGGGGCAGATCCTGAATTCGGATTTATATTCAACAACCTGAAATTCGAGATATTCAACGAAAAGGAAGGGGTCATTTATGACTCATTGCCACAGGACAACTCAAACTCGAAACTTTACGACAAGAAGGTTTCGGGAAACTCCAAAAACCTCAATACATTTGCGGTAGACCTGAAAAAAGCTATCGAACAATACGAGAAAAGGCTGACTGAAGTTTCCGTTTCCATGACATACCTTAAAAACCAAAAAATGATTCAAATCGTCGTTGAAGGCATACTTATGGAGACCAATGAACCCTACAAGTACACAACCAGCATCAACCTCTGGAACTGACTTCCTTCAAGAAACGTCCTGACCATAACTTAAATGAGACAGAAATGAAACAGACGATATTCAATACACGCCAAAGGGCAAAAGAAATCATCAAAGAAGCCATTGCCGTTTGGGAACAAAGCACCAACAGCGAACACCTGGAAGGCATTGAGCAAGATCCGGTTTTCTCCCTGTTTCTGACAGCGCTGGCCTATCAGGCTAACGAAATCGACAATGAAATCGAACAGCTCAAGGCCGAAATCCTTTATGAGCTGGAACAGATGCTCGTCCCCTACGAACGGACTCATGCACTCCCGGCAACGGCTGCCGTAGAAGTGACACCCAGTGAAAGCATCTCAATCCAGACACTGGACCATCGAACGGTCTTCTCCCTTCAGGACACACCGTTCACATTTATTCCACTTCTCAGCACACGGGTATTCAACTGCAAGATATCCTCGATAGTCCGTATGGACAACCGCCGCTGGAAAGTGGGCCTGCAATTCAAAGAACCGGTCAACAACCTGTCTGGCATGACCTTCCTAATCGGCAACCCTCATTTCCAAGATCTGAAGGTTTTTGCCAACGGCCACCCGCTTCCGCTCATCAAGCCGTGGGATTACGCCGATTTGCCCCTGGACAGATGCTTCTCGCTGGAAAACCTGCTCTACAACGAATCGCCCATTTTCCAGCCACGCCACATCTGGTTTGATTTATTTGCGAGACAAAACGTACGACTGTTTGCAATAGATACTTACAAAACCCCGTCGGCCACATCCCTATCAAACGAAAGACTGGAACTGGTTTTCGAATTCTTTGGCATTGACGACCAGTTCCTGTTCGACAAGGAACTGTTGTCGCTGAACTGTACTATCCTAGCCAATGCCTCCATAGCATCTGCCAACCTTTCGTCCAGTTCTCCCATCACGCGCCTAAACGGTGCAAGCGACTTTTCCACATACTGGCAATTCCTGCACCTGCTCCGACCTGCAGATACGCAAATGTTCAAAGAGGAACCCATTGAAATCCGTAAAATGACAGCCAGCCGTTTCAATCCTGAGCATCTGGTCAAATTGGCCACTACGCTTATCAACCGCTTTTCCTCCGATTATTATGCCTTTCAGGGTATCGACTCCCTTCGAGAAGGAAACTTCATGGACAGCTTCTACTCTCTGCTGAAAAAAATGTCGGAAGGATTGGCCAAGACTCCGAACATTTATACGCCGACCCTCTATCTGATGCTCAAGAACGACAACGGTTTCCGTCCCAAAGACAAAAGTCTCCACATAGACTATCTGGTCACTAACGGTAGCGCTGTCAACAGCTTGCTGAACAACAAAAGCCGGTTCAATATCCTGGCAAACGGCTACTTTACAGATGTCAAACTGGTTGCCGAACCTATGCCCGGCTTTGACGAAGTGCAGAACATGGACGCCGAAAACCTACTCACGCGCTACTACCTGACCACCAACGATCGAATTGTGACACCTGCAGATATCAAAATCTTATGTTATAACGAACTGGGTACCCGCTTTGGCATCACAAACAATATGATAACAGGCATAAGAGTCAGAAACAACCGCCACACGGAACGCTACCATTGCGGCTTGGAGACTCAGGTTTACATATCCCTGAAAAACGATCCCTACATCAAACGAAACTTTCAGGAGAAAATACCAATGACCGAAATGTTGTTGCAAAAAATGATTGAAGTAAGAAGCACCAACATCCTGCCGGTTCAAGTCAGCATCGAGATCAGTTAGGAAGGCGATTGGAAAAACGCCCGACAAACAGAGCTATTGAGAACTCTTAATTTATTATTTTTGCAATCCAAACAAAGACGTAACAATGGAAGATTTCTTTTTAGACATCGTATATAAAGACAAAAAAGTAAGGTTCCGCATCATGAACCCACAGGCTCCCCTGAGTACCCTGATGAACAATCTGCGTCATGCCATCGGGAAAGACGGACGGCTTATCTTCGATTTTCCATCGATAGACCCGACAGGGGCTCCTTTAGACTATTTCTTCGGGAAAGAGGACACCGCGACTCACGAAACACGCGTACTCAGACCCAGGATTGGAAAAACAGACCAGACGTTGGCAGATTACAACGTCAACAATGGAGATACCGTTTTTCTAATCCCTGACCCCTTCCCCGGATAAAGAGTCATACATCCTAACAGAATTCAGCATGCGAACATATCCCACGAATTGGCAAGAGTACTCTTCTCAACAATTGAATGGAAGAAATCGGAGACTGCTCCATGAATGGAGCCAACTGGATCGTGCCCTTGAACGACGAAACGAAATGGAGTATCAAATTATCAGACGTAATGAACAAGGCCTGCCCACAATGTATCTGATAACCTATCATATCCGCTCCATTTGCAATGTAGAACAACTTGAACGATTGAACGAGCCAGGCATAGCCAACAAGCCTATTTTCGCTTCAACCTTTCGCATGCGTATCTACCTGCCCGAGAATTACCCTTGCGTGGATGCACCTGCCGAATTTTATTTCCTGACTTACGATAAAGAAGGCCAAGCAATCCCTCATCCATGGCATCCCAACATCCGATATTTCGGAGACTTTGCGGGAAGGGTATGCCTGAATAGCCCTGACACTTACTCCAGCCTGGCCTGGTGCGTAGAGCGTATTGGACACTATCTGACTTACGACCGTTATCACGCCATTCAAGAACCTCCCTATCCGGAAGACTTGAAAGTGGCAGAATGGGTAGTCAAACAAGGAGAGCCTCAAGGATGGGTTTATTTCGATCAGCAAGCCGCTTTAAAATAAGGCAATAGAATAACTATTTTTCAATTTAAATTCGTATTTTTGTTCATACATTTAAATGCTGAAACATGAAATTCCTGAATAATGTCATATATGTTCTCATTCTATTTTGCTTCAGCTGTAACCTGAAGGCACAAACAGTCAAGCAAATAGAAGTGGCAGGAAACGCCCCATACGTGGATCACATCTCACTTATACCGGGAACAACCGACATGGACCTTCTGGTAAAAATCAGCTTCAATGAGTCCAGCAACAAACTGACAGTCAACCTAATATCCTATCGGAAGCTTTTCGTTTTCCAAGATAACGTACGCTACTCACATGCTGTCCGCTTTCGTAAACTCCGCCCCAACAGACTGCCCTACGTGGTGGAATCGGATGAAAAGGCAAGATACAAGATGATGAAACCCTTGAGAAAGTCCATCAAGCCCAAAAGAAAACACATTTTCAAGCAGTGGATTGAGTATGAGGGACTTCAACCACAGCCGACCGAATACAAGATGGTGAACGACTACATTGAACAAACATTCGACATTCTTCATGAAGTGGCCGATGTATCTATCACACTCAGAGATATACTCGTCATGAGCGAACAAACAGGTCGAAAGAAGATTAAATACGACCTTTTTTTCCAAACGGACTTGAACCGCAAATACAACATTTCTATCAAAAGAGACCCTTGTTTTGGAAAAGAAGAAGAGATACAGGCTGCAGCAACCCTGCTCGAGAACATCAGAGCAGGATATACCACACTCGACCAAAAATTCGGCCAGCATTCCAACCTGAAGAGTCCTGAAAGTGAAGGAATATTCAATGAAATGAAAGCGCTCCTACTGAAACAATACCCCCAAAAGGAAGAAACAAGTGCCTGCCCAGATATCCAATCGAGCATAGAAGCCTACAACAGCTACGTGGACGCTATCCAAAAGATGCAATGTAAATTCCAAGTTATAAGAGAAAAACAGAGCACAAAGTTTGACCTCAGCGCCGACTACATTCTGGCAACAGCCAGACAAATTGACAACAACACCAACAAATGGTTATTGAGTTCAGACGAGATTGAGAAAAAAGACCTGGAAACTGCATGCAAACAAGCTATAGCCCTGATTGAAGCGCACGTGCAACGAGCGACAGAAGTCAACCACGACCAGCAGGCAGCCCTCAACATATTCAACAAAGCCAAAGCTTATTTCCGCCAAACCTGCCAAAAGAAATAACGCGTATGAAAGAATTGAGACATCACATACGGTTACTGTTCTGCCTATGCATCGGGATGGTTTTCTCCTGCACCCAAATCTGGGGGCAGGATGAATCAAACAGCTTTGTTGACGAGATGCATCTGCTGGAAATAGAAAGCCGCATGCTCAGCTTTTATCAGGAACTCAAAGATATTTCCGCCAGGGTTGGACAATATACATCGAACGAGCAGCTTACGGAAGCCAGCCAAAAAGTGACAACCATCGACGCCAAATGGAATACCTATTACCAATCGAGGCAGATCGAAATAGCCGAAGACGATTCCCTGCTGCAGATTGTTGCCGACTATCAACTGACCAAACAGAACTTGCTGGACTCGATTGCCATTCAAAAACACTTCTTCGATGCACAAAAAGATTTTGCAGATGCAGAAGTTTTTTTTCAGGCACAAGACAGCGCTTATGCCAAGCTCTATAAGACAGCAGTCGAATATTCACTGATTAAAGCATTGGCTGCTGAACTCGAAAAGGTGAAAGGGAAAGAACAGCTGGTGTTCGCGGAAATTCAAAGCCACTATGACATTGCCAAAAGCCTGTCTGAGGAGTTCAAAAACCTCCTTCCCCGTTTTCAGCCGATAGAAGAAAAGTACATCGAACTGAAAAACATATCCGATAAAATACAGGCCTTGGAATACAAGCCCTGGCTACAGCGAATAAAAGACTATTTGTATAGCCTGGCTGCAGTAGCTATGATATTACTGTTTCTCAACATGCTGCAAGCCAAACTGAAAGCGCTCAAGCAGGCACGAGAGAACGCAAAGAAACTCCGTGAAATGATGGACAAAGACAATAATGACTATCCGACTATCTAATGAAATTATAATCCGAAAATAATCCGCAACAATGAAAAGCCGCCACATCATATCGCTTCTGTTAGTGTCACTCCTCGCCTTGTCGGGCTGCGATCAATTCAACGTCACCAACAATGCGTCCAAGCAAGATTTGAACATCAACATCACCAAAATAGAATTTGAGCCAGACCACAAACGTTTCCATCTGAACGTAGAGATAAACGACACCCTCACGGCAATGTTGCTGAGCAGCAGCGCCGACAGCATTCATTTCGAAACAAAAGAATTTTTAAAAAACAATACCTACGATCCGAAAACCCAGCCCCAACTGGAAAGTTATGAAAACCTTAAACTGAAAGAAATTAACGAGTTAAAATTAGACGCACTTTTCTTGATTGACCTGACATTGGATTCCATTGCGATCAATCAACAAAATCAGATCATCAAAAACCTGGCAAAACTCTTTGCGCTGGATCATCTTCATGTAGCCTTCATGAAAAATGGTGAAGTGACTCCAACCATGATTGCGACAGATTATGTCATGAACAACTATTTCAAATGTGAGCCAGGAGAAAAATACCTCTATCGCGCCCTTTCCTCCAAAATAGACGAGTTCAAAAAGGATTCTTCCGAATATGTCGAGAGAGTCAAAAACACTCCATCGACAGGCCTTCTTGCCTCCGCACGAAAAATCATGTTCATCTTCTCTGACGGAAAGGTCTACAACCATAACAAACCCATTGACCCCAAACACTTCGAACTGCAACACCAAATCATCCAACAAATAGATACAACCCAAACATTACCCATCTTCTATTTCAACCTGGAAAAAGGGAACGAAGGCAACGACATAGGAGAAAAACAAGACATGCTGGCCAGCCAGGCAGATGAAGAGTCCCAAAACTTCTTGACAGCGCTTTGCCATAAAAGTGGAGGTAAATACATCAATGCCTCCAACCAACAACTGAAATTGAACGACATACTGCATTTGTTCAACAACAATTATATTGACTACACCTTCAACTATGTAAATCCTGACTACAAGATTTACAGAGGAATGGAACGCAAGCTTCAGATTACCTGCTACTCAGGCGACAGCCTGGTTGCTTCCGACTATATTTCCTACAATGTAGGAAGTATCTACAATCCTGTCATTATCAATGGCTCAACAACGCTTCAAATCATCCTTCAAGGCTGTTTGATTGGCATAATAACCATTCTCTTGCTCTATCTGATTTTCCAATTTATTTTACCAGCCATCAGCTATTGGTTGTTCAAGAGAAAATACGTAACCCGATACACTGGTAAGAACATGAGTTACAACGGAATGTTGATTGAGCAATCCTGCTATTTCTGCAAAGCTCCCTTTGTGGAAGGTGACGAAATCGTTGCAAAATGCCGGCATATACTTCACAAATCCTGCTGGGACGAAAACGAATACCAGTGTCCAGAATACGGAAGACATTGCAAACAAGGACGGCACTACTATAACACAAGAAACTTGTTTGACCCACACAATGCTTCGTTTTACCTCGCGTGGATCATCGCCGGAGCCTTTGCAGGCCTTATTGCCTGGATAAACTTTACAGCCAACGTCCATAACAACGAGAATTTGTTACTGGTAAAACTCATATACCTCATTTTTGGTGTAGATTCAGGTTCCCCACAAATCACCACGCTTGTAGAAGAATACGGCAGCCACCTTCTGTTCCTGCCATTCTACGGTCTGAACATTGGCTTTTTCCTGACTTTCTCATTAAGCCTTCTGACCAGCCACGGCCGTTGGCTATGGAAAAGGACATTGCAAATCATTGCCCGATCGCTCATTGGAGGTCTTTTCAGCTACCTGTCATTTTTCATTGGATGTGTCATCTCCATAGCACTGAACTTCAAGGACAATTCCTTCCTCGTCGATTGGATTCCCTGGATGTTGAGCGGACTCGTCATCGCATCAGCAGTGGCCTATGGAACTGACATCAAATTAAAGAAGGCATTGATCGGTGCGGTCATCTCTATCATTTTCGGACTGGGGTCCATGTACTTGTGGTCATTCTCCTTCAACGCCCAAGTCGATACACGTGAATTCCTGCTCCTGAGCTACATGATCTACTGCATCGGATTTGCCATCAGCGTAGCGGCCACGTGTCCGAAGTCCGAACGATACTTCCTCCGAGTAGAAGGGCCTATCAAGAATATGGATATCGCAATCTATAAATGGATGAAAGCACCTGAACAATCGAAAAGAATATTGATTGGCAAGTCGGTCAACTGTGACCTGCAAATGACGTGGGACATCACCAGCCCCATCGCACCCGAACAGGCCGAAGTGAGAATGGTCAACGGCTACCTTTACCTGACAGCACTGGAAGAGGGCATCCTATTCAATAAGAAGCCACTGAAAACAAACGTCAGGAAGAAACTTTATCATGGAACCAAATTCGTCATCGGAAAGACGACGTTCACCTACTTGGAAAAAGATCTGTAACCACTATTCCCCCGTTAGTCGGGTAAAGAAAAAGGCTGTATCAAGAACCTCGATCACTGCTAGTTCTTAATACAGCCTTTTTTCAGGAACAAAAGACCGTTTTTACTCGTTCATCAGATAGTTTTTGAACGCAGCAAACTCTTTCGACATCGCTACGCTTTTCTTTTCGCCTCTCATGAAAGCCTGTAATTTGGCAGGAATTTCCACTTCTTCGCCGATGATTTTCTCTACTGTATCCTTAAACTTGGCAGGATGGGCCGTCTCCAGGAAGATACCTGTTTCGCCCGGCTTCAATCCTTCGGACAGGGCACGATAGCCACAAGCGCCATGCGGGTCGAGCAGGTAATGATGCGCCTGCCATACGTTCTTCACCGTTTCAGCTATCTGTTCGTCGGTATAGGTAGCCCCACTGATGTCGGCACAGATAGCGGCATGGCTATTGCCATAAAGATCGAGCACACGGGCAAAGTTGCTGGGCGCACCCACATCCATGGCGTTGGCAATAGTGGCTACCGACGGACGAGGTGAATAGACACCTGTCTGCAAGTATTTGTAGAAGATGTCGTTACGATTGTTGGCGGCGATGAAGCGCTTTACGGGCAGCCCCATGCGTTTGCCAAAGAGCCCTGCCGTGATGTTTCCGAAATTGCCGCTGGGTACACAGACAACAACGTTATCGGCTTTACCCGCCTTCTTCAGTTGAGCGTAGGCGTAGAAATAATAGAAGGCCTGCGGCAGGAAGCGAGCCACGTTGATGGAGTTGGCGCTCGTCAGCTGCATGTGGGCGTTCAGCTCCTTGTCCATGAAGGCAGCCTTTACCAGCGCCTGGCAATCGTCGAAAGTGCCGTCCACTTCGAGGGCGGTGATGTTCTGCCCGAGGGTCGTAAATTGTTTCTCCTGTATCTCGCTCACCTTGCCTTTGGGATAGAGCACATAGACGTGGATACCTTCCACACCCAAGAAGCCATTGGCCACTGCGCTGCCTGTGTCGCCCGAAGTGGCTACCAGTACGTTGACCTGCTGCTTGCCCTCCTTGCGGATAAAGTGCCCCAGCAGACGTGCCATGAAGCGGCCGCCTACATCCTTGAAAGCCAGCGTAGGGCCATGGAAAAGCTCCAGCGAATAGATGTTGTCCGACACGGGCACCAGCGGTGCGTCGAAGTTCAGCGTGTCGCAGACAATCTGCTTCAAGGTGTCGGCTGGTACGTCTTCACCAAAGAAGGCATCGGCCACACGGCAGGCTATCTCCTGAAAGCTGAGGTCCTCGATGTGGTCGTAAAACGATGCGGGCAGCGACTTGATGACATCGGGCATGTAAAGTCCCTTGTCTGCGGCCAGTCCTTTGACAACGGCCTCTTCCAGGCTGACATTGCGTTCCTGTTGGTTGGTGCTATAGTATTTCATGTTTTTTCGGTATTTGGGTTATTTCATAAATTCGTTCATAAACTCGTCTTCCTTCATCAGGCCATAAGCGCCATTACAGGCAGCCACTTCGTCGAAGGTCTGCACCTCGTCGGGTTCGATGCCCGGATACCAGATGAGGAAAGGTACAGGTTCGGCCGTATGCGTGCGCAGTTCGCAGGGCGTGGGATGATCGGGCAGGACAGCAATGGCTACCGGTTCGTCCCAATCTTTCACCACCTCGTAGATGGGGCCTATGGCGCGACTGTCCAAGTTCTCGATGGTACGTACCTTCAAGTCCACATCGCCCTCGTGGCCCGCCTCGTCACTGGCCTCCACATGAAGGTAAACGAAGTCGTCGGTCTTCAGCGCCTCGAGCGCAGCGGCAGCCTTGTTCTCGTAGTTGGTATCATACAAGCCAGTGGCGCCCTCTACCGTCAGACGTCGCAAACCTGCATAGTAACCGATACCATTGATCAGGTCGACGGCTGAAATGACACTGCCCTTACGGATTTGGGGATATTTCTCAGCCAGCGGCTCCATCTGCGGACGATAGCCAGGGCTCCATGGCCAGATGCTGTTGGCAGGATCCTTCCCCTCGGCCTTGCGCTTCAGGTTGAGCGGATGGTCTTCGAGCAATTCCTGCGAGCGCACGATCAGCTCATTGATCAGGTCGGCTGTCTGCTTGGGTGTCAGTTCGGCACCGCCTTCGGGCCGGGTAATGTGTTCCGTACCTGGCATAGGCTTCACCATCAGAGGGCGGTAGGGCTTGAGCGGCACGTCGTGAGGCGGTGTACAACCGATACGTTTGTCGCCTCCCTTGATCACCAGCAGATGGCGGTATTGCACACCTGTATAGAAGTGTACCCGCTCGTTTCCCAGCTTCTCCTGAAGATACTTCACCAGTATGTCGGCTTCGGGTGTTGTGATGTGTCCCGCCGAATGGTTCTTCAGCAGGTCGCCTTCGATACAGATGATGTTGCATCGCATAGCCATCTCGCCCGGCTTCAGGTCAACACCGATACTGGCGGCTTCCAGCGGGCCACGTCCTTCGTACACCTTGGGCAAGTTGTAACCCATGACCGACATGTTGGCTACCTCGCTGCCCGGATGAAAGCCTTCGGCCACAGTAACGAGACGTCCTGTACGCCCCATGCGGGCCAGCTTGTCCATGTAGGGTGTATGGGCGGCCTGTAGCAACGTCTTGCCGCCCAGCGACTTGACAGGCCAGTCGGCCATGCCGTCGCCCAATATAATGATGTGTTTCATTTCTTTAATGGATAATTGAAAATTGAAAATGGAGAATTGCGAAGTGACTATACGTTCATTTTCAATTTTCCATTCTCAATTTTCCATTTATTAAACGTTCGCAATGCTCATGATGTCGGCAAAGACGCCAGCGGCCGTCACACTGGCTCCTGCGCCATAGCCTTGAATCATCATTGGATATTCGCGGTAACGTTCGGTGGTGAGCAGGATAATGTTGTTGCTGCCCTCCAAGCCATAGAAAGGATGGCCGATGCCCACTTCCTGCAGGCCTACCGAAGCTTTGCCATCCTCCAGACGGGCCACGAAACGCCAATGTTTCTTTTCGGCCTCGAGCACCTGGCGACGGGCTTCGAAGTCGGCATCCAATGTAGGCACTTTCTTCCAAAAGTCGTCCAAGGAACCTTCGAAGAAGTCGTCGGGCACGAAGAGATGTTTCTCCACGTCGTCCTGCTCCAGACGGTAACCGGCTTCACGCGCCAGGATGACCAGTTTGCGGATAACGTCCTTGCCGCTGAGGTCGATGCGCGGATCGGGTTCGGAGTAGCGCTCTTCCTGCGCCATGCGGATAGTCTGGCTAAAGGGCACGTCGGCACTGATCTTGTTGAAGATATAGTTCAGCGTTCCGCTCAACACGGCCTCGATCTTCAGGATCTTGTCGCCGCTATGGATAAGGTCGTTGATGGTATTGATGATGGGCAGACCTGCGCCTACATTGGTTTCGAAGAGGTACTTCACTCCACGTTGGCGGGCTATCTGCTTCAGTTCACGATAGTTTTCGTACTCCGACGAGGCGGCAATCTTGTTGGCGGCCACCACGGACACGTTGTGTTGCAGCAAGTCTTTGTAGAGAGAAGCAACGCCCGCGCTGGCTGTACAATCGACGAACACCGAATTGAAGATGTTCATGCCGATAATCTCGTTACGCAACACGCCCAGCGAGCTGTCCATTCCCTTCTGCTTCAAGTCCTCGCGATAGTGCTCCAGGTCGATGCCTTCGCGGCAGAAGAGCGCTTTCGAAGCGTCGGCAATACCCACCACATTCAGCTGAAGGCCGTTCTCCTGCATCAACTTCTGGCGTTGACTCTGAATTTGTTCGATGAGACTTCCACCTACCGTGCCGATGCCACAGATGAAGAGGTTGAGCACCTGGTATTCGGAAAGGAAGAACGAGTCGTGGATGACGTTGAGCGACTTGCGAAGCGACTTGCTTTCGACTACGAATGAAATGTTCGTCTCCGAAGCACCCTGCGCACAAGCTATCACATTGATACCGTTGCGTCCCAGCGTGCCGAACAGCTTGCCTGCGATACCCGGCGTATGCTTCATGTTCTCGCCTACGATAGCGACCGTAGCCAGGTTCTTCTCCGCCTGGATGGGCGAGATTTCACCCATCTCGATTTCCTTGGCAAATTCTTCGGTCAGCACGGCACAAGCCAGATCGGCGTCGGCATTGCGCACACCGATAGAAGTAGAGTTTTCCGACGACGCCTGCGACACGAGGAACACGCTGATGCCATTTTTGGCCAACGCCTTAAAGATGCGGTAGTTCACACCGATGACGCCTACCATACCCAGACCCTGGACCGTGATCAGCGTGGTGTCGTTGATGGACGAGATACCCTTGATGGGCTTGCTCTGCGGATCGGACACCTCCTGCTTGATGATGGTTCCTTCGCCTTCGGGGTTGAAGGTATTCTTGATAAGGATGGGGATGTTCTTGTGGCAAACGGGGTAGATCGTGGGCGGATAGACCACCTTGGCGCCGAAGTTACACAACTCCGTAGCCTCCACATAGCTCAGCTCGTTGATGGTGTAGGCAGTAGATATGACGCGCGGATCGGCAGTCATGAAGCCATCCACGTCGGTCCATATCTCCAACGAGTCGGCGTCGAGAGCGGCTGCGATGATGGCGGCCGTATAGTCAGACCCGCCCCGTCCCAGGTTGGTCACGTCGCCTGTCGTCACGTCGGTGGCAATGAAGCCAGGCACCAGCGAACGTTTGGGCAGGTTGGCAAAGGTGCTACGCACCAGTCGGTTGGTCAGTTCCTTGTCGAGCACATGCTTGGAAAATTTCTTTTCCGTCTTGATGAACTGGCGCGAGTCAAACCATTCGGCTCCCGTCAGCTGGGCAGCAATGATAGACGAAATGCGCTCGCCGTAGCTCACGATGGTATCCGACGTTTTCTGCGACAGGTCTTTGATGAGGTAGATACCTTGGAAGATATCTTTCAGCTCGTTCAGCAGTTCGCCCACCTTATGTTGCAATTCCATCTGTTGAGGACCGGCCGGAAAAGCCTCTCTGATCATCTCCACATGGCGGAATACGATTTCACGGAAACCATCCTCGTAAGAGGCATCACCAGCCGCCGCTTTGCGGGAAGTATCTATCAGCTTGTCCGTAATGCCTCCCAAAGCCGAAACAACCACAATCACCGGCTCGTCTGCGGCCTCTACTATCTTTTTGACGCTCAAAATGCTTTTTGCGGAACCTACTGACGTTCCGCCGAATTTCATAACTTTCATTTCTCTGTATATAGATTGAAAGGGTGATACAATGTGTCGGAAGCAAACACCTCGAAAGGGTCTGCACTGACGTTCCTGAAAATGTAAAATTGAAAAAACTGCTGAAAAATAGTGTAACACGTAGAAACACAAATACTATCCCCTAACCCCTAAGGGTCATGGTACACATGGATGTCCCTGTATAAAAATAGTATCCGTTCATAGTCTCTGTTCCTTCGTTGTTTTTTTGATAGGTTGCCGCAAATATAGCAATAAAAACATTCAATCTAACACTTTTCCCCACTTTTTTGCGATAAAAGTGCAGAAAGCACCCCAAAAGTCAAGACAAATGCCCGAAAGCACCCTTCTATTTTTCTATTTCCACAGGCGGAAAACAGAACATTCCGCGCTACTTTTCTTTCATTTTGTCAGCACTTTAAAGAAATATAACTATATTTGCAGAGGAATCGTGAAATAAAACATTGTATGGTCGCCAATAATACTTCCGTTTTGCTAATATACACTGGCGGTACTATCGGAATGATAGAAAACCCCGAGACAGGTGCACTGGAAAACTTCAACATGGAGCAGCTCCAGAAGCACATTCCCGAGCTGCAAAACTTCGGTTTCTGCATTGACACATATCAGTTCGACCCTCCAATGGATTCGTCGGACATGGATCCCGAGGCGTGGCAACGACTGGTGCGTATCATTAGCGACCACTACGACCAGTACACGGGCTTCGTCATCCTGCACGGCACCGATACGATGGCCTACACGGCTTCGGCACTGAGCTTCATGCTCGAAAACCTGAACAAGCCCGTCATCCTGACCGGCTCGCAGCTGCCCATCGGCGTCCTGCGTACCGACGGCAAGGAAAATCTGCTGACCAGCATCGAGATAGCCACCGCCTGCCATCCCAACGGACGCCCCGTGGTACCCGAAGTCTGCATCTTCTTCGAAAACCACCTGATGCGCGGCAACCGTACCACCAAGATGAACGCCGAAAACTTCAATGCTTTCCGCTCGTTCAACTACCCCAACCTGGCGTCGGCCGGCATCCACATCAAATATAATAATGTGCAAATCCACGCCCATCCCAGCGCAGCTGCGCTGAAACCTCACTACCTGCTGGATACCAACATTGCCATCCTGAAGCTCTTCCCCGGCATTCAGGAAAACATTGTAGCCTCCCTGCTGGCCACCGAAGGGCTGAAAGCCGTAGTGCTCGAAACCTACGGCTCGGGCAACGCCCCCCGCAAGGAGTGGTTCCTCCGTCTTCTGCAAGCCGCCAGCCAGCGGGGAATCGTCATTGTCAACGTCACCCAATGCCATGCCGGCATGGTCGAGATGGAACGCTACGAGACGGGCTACTGGCTGATGCAGGCCGGCGTGGTGAGCGGCTACGACAGCACCACCGAATCGGCCGTCACCAAGCTGATGTTCCTCCTGGGCCACAACTACGGCCCCGACGAAGTGCGCCGCCTGATGACTGTCCCCCTGGCAGGCGAAATCACCGTCTGACCCCTATTCCACCGGCGTCAGCTCGCCCGTCACGGAGTCGATGATGTAGCCCGACACGCGTATGTCGTGCGGGATGAGCGGATGGTTCAGGATGGCGTCCACCGTCTGTCGAACCGACTTCTCCGTATCGCCGAAGCCATAAAGCCACGACTCGAAGTCCACGCCACAGAAGCGCATCATGTCAATCGTCTCCTGCTTGATGCCCCGCGCCTTCATGTGGGCTATCATCTGTTCGCTGCTCATGTGGCACGCCCCGCAGTCGGAGTGGGCGATGACCATCACCTCCGTCACACCCAGTTCGTAGATGGCCACCAGCAGACTGCGAATCACGCTCCCAAAGGGATGTGAGATGATGCCTCCCGCATTCTTGATCATCTTCACGTCGCCGTTCTTGATGCCCAGTGCAGCGGGCAACAGCTCCGTCAGCCGCGTATCCATGCACGACAGAATGGCTATCTTCTTGTCGGGATACTTTGTCGTGATAAACCGTTCATAACCCTTTTCGGCCACAAACTGCTTGTTGTATTTCAGAATTTCATCAATCATACGTTTCCTTACCTTTTTTGAGTGAAAACTGTTTCGGAGAGAATACTTCGGCAGGCCGGCATCCACCACACTTCTCCCCTTGCGTCGATACAGCAAAATTAAAGCTTCACTACGTAACGACCAAAAACAAGCCTCCTATAACCCCTAAAAATCTGTTAACAAAAACCGAATTTCATGTTAACAAAAACTAAATCATTGATCTACAAGAACAAGCAGCACGCCCACTCCACACACCCCTTACAGCTGACAGTTGACAGTTTATAAAATCAGGGAGAAACAGAGAGAAAAATTGATAATTATAGTTTATATTATATATATATATTTATATATATAATATAAAAGTTGTAAGCGTTTTTTTCCAGACTGAAATTAGGAAACTGTCAACTGTCAGCTGTAAGGGAAATCCTGCAATTTCCAGCCTTACAGTTGACAGTTGACAGTTCTCGTTTTTCATTCACACACCAAATGCATTCCATTCATAAAAACACATAGTGACAGCGTAACGAAAAGAAAAACGACGTCCTGCCAGCGCGAAAACGTTGTTTCTACACTGGAAACCAACGCGTTAGTTTTATTAACACAAAACAAGGTTTTTGTTAACAGATTTTTAGCGATTACAGAGGGCCAAATTTTGGACCGTACAAAAAGAAGGAGTATCTTTACAGCGTCGATAACGGAAACGACGACGGATGCCGGCCCCGGCGGAGTTCTCCGAAAAAAGAGTGGAAACGAAAGCATATACACAGAAAAAGCAACAAATGTCCGTCAACAATCGGGACAACAGAAGGAGGAAAGCTGGCAGGGTGCAGCCAAACAAGAGAAGGGCGAAAAAGCCGAAAACTATGTTTTCGCTTTGTGCTTCTCCCGGTTTGCACTATCTTTGAAGCCACAATCTTTTTAAACGTTCTGATATGGCCAAAGAAAAAACCGTGTACGTGTGCAGCAACTGCGGACAGGAGTCGCCCAAGTGGCAGGGAAAGTGCCCTGCGTGCGGGCAGTGGAATACCTTCGTCGAGGAAATCGTGCGCAAGGAACCCGTAGCCCGACGGCCCGAGGCAGGCATCGCGCCGACGAAAGCAAAACCCGTGACGCTGGACGAGATAGAGGCCGCAGACGAACCCCGCATCGACCTGCACGACGCCGAGCTGAACCGTGTGCTGGGCGGTGGACTGGTACAGGGGTCGCTGGTGCTGATAGGCGGTGAGCCGGGCATCGGCAAATCGACCCTGGTGCTGCAGACCGTCCTGCGACTGACGGAGAAGCGCGTACTCTACGTCTCGGGTGAGGAAAGTGCCCGCCAGCTGAAGCTGCGTGCCGAGCGACTGACCAAGCAATCGTCCGACTGCCTCATCGTCTGCGAGACGTCGCTCGAACAGATCTATGTCCACATCAAGAACACCCGTCCCGACCTGGTCATCATCGACTCCATACAGACCATCTCGACCGAAGCGCTGGAGTCATCGCCCGGCAGCATCGCCCAGGTGCGCGAGTGTGCCGCCAGCATCCTGCGCTTTGCCAAGGAGACGCATACGGCGGTCATCCTCATCGGCCACATCAACAAGGAAGGCAGCATCGCGGGCCCCAAGGTGCTGGAACACATTGTGGACACCGTCCTCCAGTTCGAGGGCGACCAGCACTACCTGTACCGCATCCTGCGCAGCATCAAGAACCGCTTCGGCAGCACCGCCGAGTTGGGCATCTACGAGATGCGTCAGGACGGCCTGCGACAAGTGAGCAACCCTTCTGAACTGCTACTGAGCCAGGACCACGAAGGCATGAGCGGTGTAGCCATCGCTTCGGCCATCGAGGGTGTACGTCCGTTTCTCATCGAGACGCAGGCACTGGTCAGCTCCGCCGTCTACGGCAATCCGCAACGTTCGGCCACGGGCTTCGACCTGCGCCGCATGAACATGCTCCTGGCCGTGCTCGAAAAGCGCGTAGGCTTCAAGCTGGCACAGAAGGACGTCTTCCTGAACATCGCCGGCGGCCTGAAGGTGAACGACCCTGCCATCGACCTGGCCGTCATCAGCGCCATCCTGTCGAGCAACGTGGACACGGAAATCGAAGCCGAAGTGTGCATGGCGGGCGAAGTAGGACTCTCGGGCGAGATACGCCCCGTGAACCGCATCGAACAACGCATCGGCGAGGCCGAGAAGCTGGGCTTCAAGCGCTTCATCCTGCCCAAGCACAACCTGCAGGGACTGGACACGCGGAAACTGCGCATCGAGCTGGTGCCGGTGAGAAAGGTGGAGGAAGCTTTCAGAACACTTTTTGGATAAGGACCTATGACATACGAATATACAATCAGAGTGCTACCCGAGGTAGCCGCCAACGAACAACGATTGAAAGCCTATCTCGTACGCGAGAAAGGCCTTGACGAGAGAACCCTCAACGCCACCCGCATCCTGAAGCGGAGCATCGACGCCCGCCAACGGACGGTCTTCGTGAACCTCACCGTGCGGGCCTACGTCAACGAAGTGCCCAAGGACGACGAATACCAGCATACGGACTACCCCAACGTGGAAGGACGCCCGCAGGTCATCGTCGTGGGTGCCGGTCCCGGCGGCCTCTTTGCCGCCCTGCGCCTCATCGAGCTGGGCCTGCGCCCCGTGGTGGTGGAGCGCGGCAAGGACGTGCGCGAGCGCAAGAAAGACCTGGCCCAGATCAGCCGCACACAGGCCGTGGACCCCGAGTCGAACTACAGCTTCGGCGAAGGCGGCGCGGGAGCCTACTCCGACGGCAAGCTCTACACCCGCAGCAAGAAGCGCGGCAATGTGGACAAGATACTCAACGTCTTCTGCCAGCACGGCGCCTCCACTTCCATCCTGGTGGACGCCCATCCGCACATCGGCACCGACAAGCTGCCCCGCGTCATCGAGAACATGCGCAACACCATTCTTCAGTGTGGCGGCGAAGTTCATTTCCAGACACGCATGGACGCTCTGCTCATCGAGGGAGACGAGGTAAAGGGTATCGAAACCCACACGGGTCAGACGTTCCTCGGCCCCGTCATCCTGGCCACGGGCCACTCTGCCCGCGACGTCTACCGCTGGCTGGCTGCCAACGGCGTGGAAATTGAGGCCAAGGGTATCGCCGTGGGCGTGCGCCTGGAACATCCTGCCACCCTCATCGACCAGATACAGTATCACAACAAGAACGGACGCGGCAAGTACCTGCCCGCCGCCGAATACAGCTTCGTCACGCAGGTAGACGGCCGTGGCGTGTACAGTTTCTGCATGTGCCCCGGCGGCTTCATCGTGCCCGCCGCCAGCGGTCCCGAACAGATTGTGGTGAACGGCATGAGTCCCAGCAACCGCGGCTCGCGCTGGAGCAACAGCGGCATGGTGGTGGAGATACGGCCGGAAGACCTGGAAAATGAAGAATTAAGAATGAAGAATGAAGAATTATTGGGCGATGATAGAAATTCTTCATTCGGAAGCGCAGCTTCCATTCTTCATTCTTCATTAAATATGCTTTCCTTCCAGGAACACCTCGAACGCCTCTGCTGGCAGCAGGGCAATCGCCGGCAGACGGCGCCCGCCCAGCGCATGGCCGACTTCGTGAACCGCCGCCTCAGTGCCGACCTGCCCGAGTCGTCGTACGCCCCCGGCCTGATTGCTTCGCCCCTGCACTTCTGGCTGCCCCCGTTCATCGCCGGCCGTCTGGCCAAAGGCTTCCAGCAGTTCGGCCGCAACGCACGTGGCTTCCTGACCAACGACGCCGTGATGATAGCCGTAGAGACCCGCACGTCGGCACCCGTCCGCATCGTGCGCGACCGCGACACCCTGCAGCACGTCCGCCTGCGCGGCCTCTTCCCCTGCGGTGAGGGGGCTGGCTATGCCGGCGGCATCGTCTCGGCTGGTGTGGATGGCGAACGGTGTGCCGAAGCGGCGGCAGAATATTGCGAAGGAAATAAATAACCATAACTTAACTCTTGATTATGACATCCACTCCCGAAATCGCCATTATCGGCTCCAACACCCTGAGCAACCTGGGGCTGGGCAGCCTGCTCGAAGAGCTGATACCCGGTGCCGTCATCCGTACGTTCCCCTCGTTTGCAGCCTTTATGGACGACACGCCCGACATGTATGCCCACTACTTCATTTCATCGCAGGTGTACCTCGAGCATACGGCGTTCTTCCTGCCGCGACGGCCCAAGACCATCGTACTGGCCGCGGGCGAAGCCGGTCCGCAACTGGCAGGCGTGCTGACACTGAACATCTGTCAACCGGAAAAAGAATTGGTGCGGAGCATCGTCCAACTGCATGGACATGGCCATCGGCATGGTCACCCCGGCAAGCTGCCTGCTCCCACCGACCAGCCGACCAATGTGCCTGCCGGTCACGAACTGACGGCACGCGAGATAGAAGTGCTGGTGCTGGTGGTCAAGGGATTTATCAACAAGGAGATAGCCGACCGCCTGAACATCAGCCTGACTACTGTCATCAGCCATCGCAAAAACATCACGGAGAAGCTGGGTATCAAGTCTGTCTCGGGCCTTACCATCTATGCTGTGATGCACGGCTATGTGGAAGCGGACCAGATCTGAAAAGATAAAGTAAACATTAAATAGACAAGCCACAACACATAGATATCAAAGTTTTTGCATATCTTTGTATCTAACAAAATCCCAAGCAACACCTGATTATGGAACTGGACGCATACAAATTAGAACTGGTACGTGAAATCATCAATGGTTTCAATAGCGAAGCTTCCTTGACCAAACTGGCTGCAGCCTGCCACCTGATACGTAACGAAGAAGCAGGCGAACAACTGGCAGCCATGCCCTCCGATTTGCTGTACAAACTAATGGACAAGGCTGTATGTGAGGACAAACAAGGAGAAAGCTTAAGTGACAAAGAACTGGCTCAAGAAATACAGTCATGGTAATACGCTGGTCGAAACAAGCTATTGAAAGCCTAAGGAACATTTTCCGCTTCTATCAACCTCAGACTGGGGCTGATACAGCCCGTAGAATTGTCGGGGAGATTCGAAACGAAACGCGCTATCTACTTATCCTTCCAGAAATGGGAAGTCGTGAAATCATAAACGGACAGCCTTCGGACTACCGTTATATCGTCAAACATCATTGCAAGATTTTCTACCTAATTTATGCTGACCATGTCCTCATTGCTTTTGTATGGGACACACGACGCAATCCGCAATATCTGGAAAGCTTACTAAACCAATAAACCTTCCTCTTTTTCTCCTCTCGATTTCCTCATAAGTGAGGATTGCACGTTCCGTGGATTTGCCCTTACTTTGCAGCCGAAAAAATAAGACTGCAATGAAGAAATCTGTTTGGACCTTCCTCGCGTTGCTGACCGTCGGAGTAACGCAAACAGCCTGGGGCGAAGAAGCCCCCAAAGACTCTACCAAAGTAGTGGACATCGAAGAAGTGGTGGTCATCGCCACGCCCAAGGAAAACAGCCGCCTGCGCCAGCAAGCCCTCTCGGCCACTTCTTTCTCGCAGGCCGACATGCGGGGTAATGCCGTCCGCTCGGTCAAGAGCCTGTCGTCACTGGTGCCCAACCTCTTTATACCCGACTATGGCTCGAAACTGACAACCTCGGTCTATGTGCGTGGCATCGGCTCGCGCATCAACACGCCGGCCGTGGGCCTCTACGTGGACAATATCCCCTTCATCGACAAGTCGGCCTTCGACTTCAATTACTCCGACATCGAGCGCATCGACGTGATGCGCGGCCCGCAAGGTACACTATACGGACGCAACACGATGGGCGGACTGATACGTGTCTTCACCAAGTCACCCTTCACCTATCAGGGGACGGACCTCACACTGAGTGCCGCCACCTACAACAACTATAAGGCCAGCGTCAGCCACTACCACCGCATCAGCCCCCAGTTTGCCTTCTCCGCCAACTTCTTCTACGAACACAAGGGAGGTTTCTTCAAGAACTCTTACTTGAACGAGCGCGTGGACAAGGACGACGAGTTCGGCGGCCGCTTCCGTGCCATCTACCTGCCCAAGGAGAACCTGAAGCTGGATTTCACTCTGAACTATGAATATACCAACCAGGGCGGATACCCGTATGAATATACCGGAGTGACCGAGGGCGAGGAAGACCGTGCCGACTACATCGGCCGCATCGCCTACAACCACAAGAGCGGCTACAGGCGCAACCTGCTGAACGGCGGCCTCAACCTGGAGCATCAGACCGACAACTTCATCCTGAGCAGCGTGACGGGCTTTCAGTTTCTGGACGACCACATGGACCTGGACCAAGACTTCACGGAACAAAACATCTACACCATGATGCAGAAGCAGAATTCCAAGACCGTGAGCGAGGAACTGGTGCTGAAGTCCAAACCCGGCCGCCGCTGGCAGTGGACCACAGGCGCCAGCGCCTTCTACCAGTGGCTCGATACCGACGCGCCCGTCACCTTCCACGAAGACGGCCTGGCATGGCTCAACGCCCTGACCAACGACAACGCCAACAAATACCTGCCCACCATCTCGCAAGGTCCCATGACGATGCAGTTTGTCTTCAGCGACCTCATCGGCGGCAGCACCCTACCCATCGGCGGGGCGTTCAAGACGCCTGTGCTGAACACAGCCCTCTTCCACCAGTCCACCTTCAACGACCTCTTCGGCGCCGAAGGCCTGTCGTTTACCGTCGGCCTGCGCATGGACTACGAACGCCTGAAGCTAGACTATAACACAGGATGCAGCTACACCCACACCTATTCACTAAGCGGCGAGCTGAAACCCATGGGCATGACCATCCCAATGGTCAAGGAAACAACCTTCGAGCAGAACTTGTCCTATCGTGGCAGCCTGACACATGACTACATCCAGCTGCTGCCCAAATTCTCCCTGCAATACGACTTCGACCGCCGTAACAACGTCTATGCCACCGTCTCCAAAGGCTATCGTTCGGGAGGTTACAACATACAGATGTTCAGCGACCTGCTCCAGACCGACATGCGCAGTGCCAACATGAGCGATGTGGCCCAAGCCACCATCCCTGTCATCGAAGGCGTGGGCATGATTGACGACGCTACCAAGCAGCAAATCATCGGCATACTGAACGGCATGGCACAGAAGACCGAGACAAACGTGCAGGAGGCCACACTCTACCGCCCCGAATACTCGTGGAACTACGAGGTAGGCTCGCATCTGACCCTCTGCGACGGCCGCCTGCAGGCCGACCTGGCAGCCTTCTACATGGACACGCACGACCAGCAGATTTCGCGCTTCGCCGCCAGCGGACTGGGACGCATTACCGTCAATGCCGGTAAGAGCCGTAGTCTGGGTGCCGAAGCCGCCCTGCGTGCCCAACTGACCGATGCCTTAAGCCTGAGCGGTAGTTATGGCTATACGTACGCCACATTTACCGACTACGTGGTGAGCAACGAAGTGAATTATAACGGGAAATATGTGCCTTTCGTTCCCAAGCACACATTCAACGTGGGTGGTCAATACATTTTTGCGATGAAGGCAGGCGCATGGCTGGACGACATCACCCTCGACGCCCACTATAAGGCTGCAGGCCGCATCTACTGGACGGAGGCAAACAATGCCAGCCAGGCCCTCTACGGTACGCTGAACGGACGGTTGAGTCTCAATAAAGGCAACGGGCAGATTGCCCTGTGGGTGGACAATGCACTGAACAAGCGCTATCAGGCCTTCTGGTTCGAAACCATGAGCCGCGGCTTTGCCCAGATGGGACGTCCCATACAGGTAGGCATCGACCTGCGTTGCCGCTTCTGATGTCCCCTGCCTGGCATTTTTCTTCCCCAGTCAAGGATTTATTTTTTCCCAGTTAAGAAAAAACCATTTCTTAACTGGGAAAATTTTATAATGTTTCACCAGCTTTCTTTTCAGGGAAATTGATGCGGAAACGTGTCAGCCCGTCGGGCCAGGTGCGAAGCGAGAACGTACAGCCATGCTTGCTGAGCACTTCGCGGATAAAGATAAGTCCGATGCCCTGTCCGTTGGGCTTGGTAGAGAAGAAGGGACTGAACAATTTCGCCTCCACCTCGCGTGAGATGCCTGCACCTGTATCTGCCACTTCCAAGACGGCAGGTGAGGCCGACGTGCGAATGTAAATGTCGCCTGACTGACCGATGCTTTCCGCCGCATTCTTGATGATATTCACCAGTACCTGTTCGAAGAGGACGGTATCCATCCACACCAAAGGATTGTCGGCACACAATTCGTTGTGCAGGGTGATGTTGCGGTCGCGGCAGATGGTCTCCATAAATCGCTTGCAGGCAGACACGCGATCGTTCAGGCGCACCTGCTCCAGTTGCGGGTCGGGTATCTTCACCACGTTGGCGAAGTTGGTGATGAAGCGGCTCATGCCATAGCAACGCTCCACACAGACCTTCATCACGTCGCGTAGGTCGGCGGTGTCGTCCATCTCCTCCAGCGCTTCATTAACGGTCTCTAGTGTGGATGTGATACCCGCCGTCGTGTTGTTCACCTCGTGGGCTATCATACGAATCACTTTCTCATATGCTTTCTTTTCCGCCTTCACCACTTCCGACGTCAGACTCTCGATGAGGATAAACGGATGAGGGAAGCCACGATCGACAAACGAAAGGCGCGAGCAGCGATAAATCATGGAGTCGTTCAGGCGAATGGTATCGGTAGAATCCTTGTCCAGCCGGTTGATTTCTTCTGCCAGCGGAGCATCAAGCGCACTGAAGTTTTTGCCAATCAAATCGGTCTGCGACGTATAGCCCAAAAAACGGAGCGCGGCGGCATTCAACATCGACACCTTGCCGTCGAAGTCGAGAATGACAACGCCCATCGGCGACACGCTGATGAGCAGGTCGAGGAAATGGTTCTGTTCACGCAGGCGCAGGCGTTCGTTCTTCAGTTGGTCCATCATGCCATTGAACATAGTCACAATGCGGTCGGCCTCCGCCTGCCCCACTTTAGAGAGGCGGCTGCTGAAGTCCTGCTCGCGTAGCAGGTCGATACCGTTGGCAATGCTGTTGAGAGGCATCACCAGCTTGCGATAGAAATAGACCAACACTATCAGGCTGAGCGTAGTCACTCCCTCGCCCACGTAGAACAAGGTCTTTCCCGACTCAAGCGCCAGCATAAGCAGAATGCCCCACACCACAATCAGCAGCAGGGCCAAGAGGAAGAACAAGGTTTTCAGTCGCATGGCACAGCAGGATTAATCGTTGGTGCTGATGCCGTATTTCTCCAGACGGCGATAGAGGGCCGCGCGGCTGATGCCCAAGGATTGGGCCACCTGCGAAAGGTTGTTCCCATGCTTTTCGAGAGCCTGAAGGATGGTTTGCCGCTCCATCTCCTCGAGCGTCATGCCTTGCAGAGAAACGGTCTGCGGTGCACTTGTGGGGTGGTACTGCTGCTTGAAGTCGTCTGCCGTCAACACCTCCTTGCCACATACCAGCAACGTCCGCTCCACAAAGTTCTTCAGTTCGCGAATATTACCCGGATAGGGCAGGCTGCTCAGGTAGTCCAAAGCATCGTCAGTCAGGCGGACGGGTGCGAAACCATCGGTCTGACAACGTTTTTCTATAAAATGGCGGGCCAGCAGAGGGATGTCTTCACGCCGCTCACGCAAAGCTGGCAAGTGAACCGTTATCAGGTTGATGCGATAGAAAAGGTCTTCGCGGAAAGTATGTTCGCGCACCATCTGCTCCAGGTCGGCGTTAGTGGCACAAACCACGCGGACATCCACCTTGCGAGGCTGACTGTCACCCAACGGCTCGAAGGTCTGCTCCTGAAGCACACGCAGGAGTTTCACCTGGCACGAGAGGTCGAGTTCGCCAATCTCGTCGAGGAAGATGGTACCCTTGTCGGCCAGTTCGAAGCGTCCCTTACGGTCGGACACAGCATCGGTGAAAGCACCCTTCTTGTGGCCGAACATCTCGCTCTCGAACAACGTCTGCGACACACCGCCTAGGTTGACCTTGACAAAAGGCTTGCCACGTCGAGGACTATTGCGATGCACCGCCTCGGCTATCAACTCCTTGCCCGTACCGCTCTCGCCCGTCACCAAGATGGAGGCGTTCGTCCGTGCCACGCGCTTTACCGTGGCCAGCACGTCCATCAACGCCTTGCTGCGCCCGATGATGTGGCTGCGGTCAAAGCCGTCGTTGTCCGTCAGGGGCTCGTCGGCTTCCTGTCCTCCTGCCGTTAGTTCAAGGGCTGTCTCGATGCGCTGCATCAGGGCCGCGTTGTTCCACGGCTTGGTGATGAAGTCGAAGGCTCCTGCCTGCATGCCCTGCACGGCCAGGGGAATGCTGCCCCATGCCGTCATCAAAATCACAGGCGTCTGGGGGCAGAAGAGCTTGACTTGCTTCAACAAGGTCAACCCCTCCTGACCATTGGTGGAGAGGCTGAAATTCATATCCATCAGAATGAGTTGCGGTGTGGTGGAGCGCACCGCCTCAATGGCCTCCTTGGGTCCGGAGACCGCCTTCACCTCGTACTTCGCTCGCTTAAGCATGAAGCTGAGCGAAGAACGGATGGCACTGTCGTCGTCTACAATTAGTATCATAATGGCGCAAAAGTAAACATTATTCCGCGAACCGCCGCCTCATCGGCGCACAATCTTGTCGAAGTCAGCATCGATACCCGTGCCGGCAACGAAATCCCACAACGTCAGGCTGCGCAGCTGGTAGTAATAGTACCAGTAGTAGAACAGCTCGGTAATGTGCTTGCGACGCGCCTCATCCTTCTGTGTCTGTGAGTCGTTCAGGTCGAGGGTGGAGATTTTGCCGATGAGGAAAGTCTCCACGTTGGTGTGGTAACGCTTGCGGGCGATACGGTCGGCTTCGTCGGCCAGGTGGAGCTGGGCCTGCTGGTTGTTGAACTGCTCCACCAGGATGAAGATGTTCTGGTTGAAGTTCATCGACTCCTGGCGCAGCTTGCTCTCGGTCACCTCGCGGTTGCTCTGTGCCACCTTCACCTGACCGCGACGCTTGCCCCAGTCCAGAATGGGTATCTTAAAGCCCACCTCCACCACCTGATTGTCTTTCAGACGGCGATAGGCACTGTCAAAGCGATTGTCCGTACCCGTAAAGCCCACCTGAGCGAAGAGGGTGATTTCGCGCATGTTGCCCTTTGCCTTGGCTACCTCGTAATCGGCCTCCAACTGACGGCGGCGGATGTTGTGGGCAAAAGAATTGTTTTTCAAAGCCTTGTCCAGCACCTCGTCATAGTTGAGCAGGACATCGGGCACAGAGTCGGGCACCACAGGTTCCAACTCCTCGTCCTCGCCCAAGGCCAGGAACGAGCGCAGGGCGAACATGTTGCTCTTCAGCGAGCTTTCGTTCGAAGTCAACGTGGAGCGGGCATCGAGCACGTTCAGCTCCAGTTGCAGCAGGTCGTTCTCGCTGATCTGTCCCATGCGGCGCTTGGCCTTCGCCACCTCGTGAAGCTTCTCGGCGTTGGCCAGGTTCTGACGGGCGATGTTGACGTTCTCGCGAGCCAGCAAGAGGTTGAAGAAATGATTGATGGTAGTCATCGTAACTTCTTCGGTAGCACTGAGGAAAGCTGCCTTGGCCTCGGCGTAGCGCACGGGCTCGATACGGCGGTCCCATTTAATGGTGTTCACGCCGAAGATGGGCTGATTCAGCGTCAGCGCCAGGGGCACGGACATGAAGCGGTTGCCCACGGTGCCGTCCATCTGGCGCAGGAAGTCGAGCGACGTGTTCAGTGAGAGCGTACCGCCCGTCAGCCAGATATTCTGGTCGATGGAGAGCTGGCCGCTCATCTGCATGTAGTTGTTACGCACGAAGGTGTACGAACCGTCGTCCTGCTGGTAGGAGTTGTAGCTCTTGTTGTACGATGGCAGGGTGGCCGTCAGGTTCACTTCCGGCAGCAGATCGGCACGGAAGGTGCGGTACTCCCAGTAGGCGGTTTTCAGTTCGTTCAGGGCCACAGCGGCGTCCACGCTCTGCACGCGGGCCAGCAGGATAGCCTCATCCAGCGTGATGGGACGATGATGCACACTGTCGGCAGCAGCAGGAGCGGCGGCGAAAGATGCCAGCGGCACCCATGTCATCAACAGAAAATAGAATTTCATTCTCATATCATATATACTATTAATCGTTAGCTAAAGTTATTCATCGTGCAGCGCCTCGGCGGGCTGTATCTTCATGGCCTGACGGGCGGGATACCAGATGCCGGCCATGATAATCAGTGCCATCAGTAACAGTGCCAAACCAAAGCAGCCTGCAAAACGCCCGCCCGTCGCATCCATCAGCGTGTGGACGGTCAGGTCGGCCAACTGGATATTGAAAGCGATGACCAAGGCGGGCACGGCAGTCATCAACAGGAGCAGAAGACCCTCCAACAGGAAATAGGCCATCACCGACCGGCGGCTGCTGCCCATCGCCATGCGGAGCGCCACCTCGCAACGGCGCTTGCGCGTGCGGTACCAAAATGTGGCAAAGACGCACAGGAAGACGTTGAACAGGAAGAAGGCCGCCACGGCATAGACCGTGTTCAGGTAGTTCACCGTACCCTGCTGCACGTCGTAAGCCGCCTTCATGTCGTCGTACGAACGAATGGTGTTCAGGTAGAAGATGCCACGGTCGAACACCGGCTGCATGTCGCGGCGGAAACGCTCGGCGAAACCGGCCACCTGGTCGGGCGCGACACGTATCGCCACGTTCTGCCAGAAGAGCGCCTTCTGGGCAGGCAGATAGATGAACGGCTCGTAGCGTTCGTAGTCGCTCAGCTTGTGGCGGGGCAGGACGGCTGCCACACGATAGTTGGTCTGCGGGCGAGCCGACTTCAAGAAGTAAGGGTTAAAGCAGGTCTTACCCACGGCGTCGGCCACATTGGGCAGATGAAACAGCGAATCGGCCAGGTCGGCACTCATCCATACCGGCATGGGATATTCGGCAGGCGACCAGTGCGCCTCGTCGGGCTGCCCGGCCAAAGGCTTCAGGCGAAACACGTCGAAGTAAGAGGACGTGACGTAGCGGATGTAGCTGTGCACCACGTGCGTCGAGTCGCTGTGCGGTGCATAACCCTCGAACATGGCGTCGTCCGTATAGGGAATGCTGCCATGGTAGGCGCAGACGGCCTCCACGCCAGGATAATCCTTGATCAGATTGTACAAGTAGGTGAAGTCCTCCCCCGCCCGCCGGTTGTCGGCGTCGTTGATGACCTCCAGGGGCTTCGTTGCCACCGTCAGGTCGAAGACGCACGAGGTGTCGTAGCCCTTGGGCTGCCAGGCCGCCCCTTCGTAATTATAGACCAGATCGATGCCATACCACAGCAGTACGGTCACGATGCACAGCTCCGTCCACAGCCAGGCGTTGGCGCGGCGCTGATTCCATATCTGATTGAACAATTGTCTCCACATGTTTATTCTCCTCCGGTTAATGTGTACGAAATACTGCGATGCACCGCCATCCAGGCCGGAAGCAGGGTGGACAGCGCATTGAAAACGAGGCACGCCGCCAGCACTGCCAAGAACAACGACGGACGCAGCAGCAGGTCGCTTCCCAGCACAATGCCCTGCAACTCGACACCACCCGTGCCGAACAGCCACGTGCCACCCGCCACGACCAGGACACACGACAGGGCGTAGCCCAGCACGCCGCCTATCAGCGTGGTGCCCAGACTCTCGATGAAGAGGTGGCCGATGATGTTGGCATTCGAAGCACCATACGCCTTGCGGATGGCAATCTCGCCCAGGCGGCTCTGTATCTGGGCATGGACCAGCCCCGAGATGCCCACCGCGGGAACGACCAGCAACACTACCAGCAGCAAGACGTAGACCAGTCCCGCACTGATGTTACCGTCGCGGAAAAAAGTGTATTCCGTATGCGTATAGAGCTTCGGATCCTTCAGAATGTATTCCAGGCCCTGACTGTTGAGTTGCGCCAGGCGGCGGTCCACCTCGGCGCGGACGGCGGCCGCCGATGTGCCGGGCGACAGGTGGAGGACGGCATAGCGAAAGCCTATCAGACCCGCAGTGGCGAGGTTCGGATCGAGATTGTCCTCATTCATCAGGGTGAAGGGCTCCCAGACATCGGCGTAGGCGGTCTGGAAGATGGAGCTGACGTCGGCCACCACGCCCACCACACGAGCCTCCTGAAAGTCCAGCAACAGCTGCTTGCCCACCGCCTCGGCGGCTCCGCCGTACAGCTGGCGTGCCAGGCGCTCGCTGATGACAATGAAACGCCGCACCACGCCATCCTCACGATTGCGGACGAGCCTCCACTCGTCGTCGGCCTGCTCGAAAGCGGCGCGACCGGCATCGTATTCAGCCTGTGTAAAGGGACGGCCTGCCACGAAACGGTAGCGAAAGAAGTTGAACCAGTTGGCAGCCACGGCACGAAGCATCACCGACTGACGGTCGGACGAAGCGGGCAAAGCACAGACCGCTTTGCTCAGTCCGCCATGCCACGTCAGCTCGTCCACGCCGGGCAGATTGTCGAAAAAAGCATGGAAAGCGGTGGGGCCCAAGGCGCGGTAGCCCCACATGTTCGAACCGTCGGGACGCATGCACTGGGTGCCGTAGTTGTAGAGCACACGGCTGCGTCGGGTTTCAGGAGCCACGTCCGCCGTGCGGAAGTCGTAGACCATGACCACTACCATGACGAAGGCGATGGTCACCGCCGTGCCCACCACGCACACCGCCGTGTAGAAGCGGTGCTGGCCCAGCAGGCGGAAGAACGAACGCAGGTTATGTAACAAAGAATGTTTCATGTCAAAAAGCGGTTTATCAGAGATTCATGATTACTCATCGTGCAGCGCCTCGGCGGGCTGAACCTGCATGGCGCGGCGGGCGGGATAGCATACGCCCACGACAATCATCAGCGCCATCAGCAGCCACGAGAGCACCAGGGCGAGCACGAAGCGCGAGGCGTCGAAGGGCAATCGGCCGACGTCCACCAACTCTGCCACGCCGAGGTTCAGCGCCACAAGGGCGGCAGGCACGGCGGCCAGCGTGAGCAGCAGCAAGCCTTCGGCTATCAGTCGCACGAAGATGCCCCGCCGCGTGCTGCCCATCGCCATGCGGAGCGCCACCTCCTGACGGCGGTGCTGCGTGCGGAACCAGAAGGTGCCGACTACGCCCAGGAAGATGTTCAGCAGCAGGAAGCCCAGGATGCAGAGCTGCGTCTTGACTTCGTTGACGTCTTCCAGCTCCTCGATGTGCTGCAGCTGGTCGAACGAGAGGACGTCGAGCACGTAGACGTTGCCCACGCGGTAGAGGCGGTCGGCCTCGGCCATGAGCGTCTCGGCGAAGCCATGGTCGGCCTCGGGCGTGACGCGCACGCTCAGTTGCAGGTAGGCGGGGTTCTCGTACTCCACCATCACCTCGCGCGGGAAGTCCGTCGCCAGGAAGGGCCCGCCCCACTGGTCGGCGGTCGTGAAGTGGTTCCAGCGCATGGGCTCGGCAACACCCGCCACACGCAGGCTGTTGTCAGTGTCCGGTTTCCACAAGGACAGCTGGCGGCCCAGCAGCTCCGTGGCGTCGGGCCGGCCCAGGGCGTCGCAGTCCGCCGCCGCGTTGCGCGAGAGGACCATCGTGCCCGGCCCCAGCACGGCGGCCAGCGAGTCGGAGCTCGCGGTGTACACCGTCCGCCCGTCGGCGCCCTGCACGGCCACGCCGCGAATGCGGAACAGGCGCATGTAGTCGGGCTGCGTCAGGCGTAGCATGGCGTAGACGGGCACCGTGTCCACGAAGGCCTCAATGCCGTTGCTGCCGTCGCCGTAGGGGATGCAGTTCTGCGAGATGGCCACCGCCTCCACGCCGGGACGGTGGCGCAGGCGCTCGGCTATCTCCAGCAGGTCGTCCATGTCGTCCTCCGGTGTGCGGCCGGGCGTGTAGAGGGCGGAGTTCGGCGTCAGGCGGTTCACCATCAGGCAGTAGCAGTGACGCGTGTCGAAGCCCATCGGGGCGAAGTAGACGCGCGCCGTCACGCAGCACCAGTCCACGATGTACCACAGCACCACGAAGACCACCAGCAGTTCCAGCGCGAGGAAAAAGTTGCCGCGCCATTCGTTTCGCAGTTGAGTAAAGAGTTTTTTCATCATCGTTTCTTTCGTTCGCCCCCCTCCCGCCGTGGGGAGGGGGAAAATTAGTAATCCATTCTGTCAAGTCTCCGCGTCCGCCGCGGTTGTCGGGCGGAAACTCCCGGGTTTTGCCCCGTTTACCACGGTTGACGGGCAGAAACTCCCGAGTTTTGCCCCGTTTACCACGGTTGACAGGTAGAAACTCCCGAGTTTTGCCCCGTTTACCACGGTTGACAGGTAGAAACTCCCGAGTTTTGCCTCGTCCACCACGGTTGACGGGTAGAAACTCCCGAGTTTCGGCCTGTCCGCCTACCGCTTCCCGTTGATGGCCTCCACGATGTTCATCCGCGAGGCGCGCCAGGCGGGGATGCCCGCGCTGAGCAGGTTCATCAGCAGGCAGAAGAGGAAGGCCGCCAGGAAAATCCAGGGGCTGAGCAGGGCGCCCGCCGTCAGGCTGGTCTCGCCCGCCAGATAGGCGTTGGTAGAGTTGCCGAAGAGGAAGCCGTTCAGCACGAAGGTGGCGGCGTAGCTCAGCGCCAGCCCCAGCAGGCCCGCCAGGCAGGTCAGCAGCAGGTTCTCCAGGAAGACCTGCCGCATCAGTTCGTTCGCCGTGGCGCCGAAGGCCTTGCGCACTCCGATTTCCGCCATCCGCCGGCGCATCCGCGACAGGGTCATGCTCGAGAGGTTGATGGCAGGCACGATGAGCAGGATGAGCATCACCACGATGTAGCGCAGCACCACGCCCTGCACGTCGGGCTCCTGGCTCCACGTGCGGTAGAGGTGGGTGAACTGCGTGTCGGGCTGGCCGCGGTAGAACACCTCCACGCCCTCCTGCGCGTCGTTGTACTTCTGTCTCAGGCGCTCGCACTCCTCGCGGATGGCGGGGAAGTCCGCCCGACTGCGGGCCAGGATGACGGCGCGCATCGGCCCCATCAGGTTGTAGCCCCACGAGTTGGCCTCCGCGTTGCCGGCCGTATAAGGGATCCACACTTGGGCGTAGGCGTCGGTGGCCAGCATGGAGACATCGGCCACCACGCCGCACACCTGGAAGTCCACGTGGTTCAGCTCCACATGCTGCCCGCTGACGTCCGTCCGCCCGAACAGGCGGCGCGCCACCGAAGCGGCGATGACGACGCGGGGCAGTCCGCTGCTCACGTCGGCCTCCGTGAAGGGCTTTCCGTCGAGGAAGCGGAACTGGAAAACCTGCCAGAAGTCCTCGTCGGTCTGCACCATGTCAGCCGACAGCTTGGCACCGGCGGGCAGCGAAACGCGCACCTTGCCGGGTTTCGACGCCAAGGTGACAGCCTCGGCCGTAGTCAGCGCCTTGAAGCATTCGCGCCCGGTCTGCACCGACATGCTCGAGTTGGCGGAGCTGCCGCTCAGGTCGCCCTTGGCACGGTAGGACATGTTGGGCACGTAGAGCGAGCGGCTGCGGTTCACTTCCGGCTCGCAGTCCGCCGTCCGCACGCGCAGGGTGATGACGATGACCATGATCATGCAGATGGACAGCGCCGTGCCCAGCACGGATATCCAGCTGACGACGGGATTCTCGCGCAGGTGATAAATGGCTTGTTGAATATAGAATCGTATCATGTTCAGCGAGTGATTAACGGTTAATAGTTAGTGGCCTTACTCATCGTGCAACGCCTCCGCCGGCTGCACCTTCATGGCACGACGGGCAGGAAGCCCGATACCAACACCGATCATGGCGGCGATAAGGACAAACGTAGCGGCGACGCAGAAAGCCAGGCGCGGCCACTCCAGCGTAGTGCCGTTGCGCCAGGAGTTCAGTTCGAAGTGGGCCATCACGATGTCAATAATGACGGCAGGCACGGTGACGATCAGCAGCAGGAACATGCCTTCGCTCATCAGACGGCCGAACACCGCACCGTCCGTGGCGCCCATCGCCTTGTGCAGGGCAATCTCGCCCCGGCGTTGCTGCGTGCGGAACCAGAACGTGCCGAGCAGTCCCAGGAAGATGTTGAGCAGCAGGAAGCCCATGCCCACAACCAAGTTGCGCATCTCGCTGGTCTCGCCTTGCTGGAAGCTGTGACGGATATCCTTGAAGCTCCTGACGTCGCTGATGTAGAGATTGCCGATGCGGAACTGCTTCTCGCTGTCAGCCTTCAGGTTCTCCATAAAGTTCTGGTCACGGTCGGCACGGACGCGGACACAAAGCTCGTTGTCGGCATGAATCCAATCATCCGACAGCAGATTCATATTGAACGCCATGGAATAGCTGGAACGTGCCTGACTGAAGTCGTCGTAGCGCACATTCTGCAAGACGGCGCCCAGGCGAAACGTCTGGGTTGTGTCCCCGAACAGATAGAATTCCTTCTTGCCTACCAGCGACGTCATCGGGACGCTGTACTTGCGATACAGGTTGTCCGAAGCCAGGAAGTCGCCACGCTCCAATATTTCAGCCAGCTGCTCGGGCGTCTCGCCACGCGTTCCCCGGTAACGGAACACGCGTACAAAGTCGGGCGTCACAATGCGGCGGATGGTCCAACGGGGCGCATGAAGCGTGTCGTAATCCACTTCCGCAGAGCCGTTGCTACCATTATAAGGATAGGAATTTTGCGACAGGCTGACCGCTTCCACCTCGGGGCGGCGGCGCAGGCGTTCCACCAGCTCGCGCACTTCGTCGGTCTGTTTGTGGGTATCGCTATAGGGGGTATAGTCGGGACTCTTGTCGGTGAGCACGCCCATAGTTATCAGGTAGCAATGCTCCGTGTCGAAGCCGCGCGGCTCCATATAGGTGGCCAGGCGGCAGTAGAGCAGGTCGATGATGTACCACATCACCACGCTCACCACCAGCAACTCCAGCGCCAGCCACAGGTTGCTGCGCCACTCGTTGCGTATTTGGGTAAATAGTTTCTTGTTCATAATGTAATCCTATTTTATACATTCACATCACTGCGCCTTGCCGTTAATCGCCTCCACGATATTCATCCGCGACGCCCGCCAGGCAGGAATGCCGGTGCTGAGCAGGTTGAGCACGAAGCAAAAGAGCAACGCCCAGCCGAAGGTGGAGGCATGTATCAGGATGGAGGCATCGACCACGGGCGGATTGAGTGTGGTAGTCCAGTCCTGCACAAAGAGGGTATCGCCCAGCAGGAAGGCAAAGAGAAAGCTGATTATCAGCCCCAGCACACCTGCCAGCAAGGTGACGATGAAGTTCTCGCCCAGTATCTGCCCCAGCAGTTCCATGCGTGTGCAGCCAAAGGCACGGCGCACCCCGATTTCTGCCACGCGACGGCGCAGGCGGCTCTGCGTCATGCTGCTCAGGTTGATGGCAGGCACGATGAGCAGGATGAGGAAGATGATGAAACGGGTCCGGCGGGCAGCCGTCACATCCGGCTCCACATTGGCGCCGGCTGTCAGGGCGTTCTTCTCCTGGTCGTAGGGACGGTTGCGGTTGATAATTTTATAACCGTTCTCGCCTATCACCTTATTGAATTCGTCCAACCGCCGGGCAGCCTCCTCACGGATGGCAGGGAAGTCGCTGCGGTCGCGGGCCAGGATGGTGCAGCTCATGTCGCCCATCAGGTCGTTCTCCCACGTGTTGTTCACCTGGTCGGTCGAGGTATAGGGAATCCATACCTGCGCATAGGCCGTTTCGGCCAGCGTCGATACGTCCTTCACCACACCGCACACCCTGTAGGGCGCATGGGCCAGCAGGAATTCTTTTCCCACGGCCTTCGTCGTACCAAACAGCAGGCGCGCCACGCTTTCGGTGATGACGGCCACCGGTCGACCGGCATCGAACGTGGCCTGATCGAAAGGCTTACCGTCGGTGAAGGCGAAGTCGAACACCGTCCAGAACTGGCTGTCCGTCTCGCGCACATCGACCGCCGTAGTGGGCTGGCCGGGCAGGCTGACCGGCTTGGGCAGAGAATAGACCACATAGACGGTGACGGCCTCGGGCGTCGTCAGCTTGCCGTAGATTTCTTTCAGCGAAGCTGCGCTCCACGGACCGTTGCTGTTGCTGTCGCCCCACGTTTCGTTAGTGATGCTGCCCCACTTCACGTGCAGGAAGCGGTCGCGGTTGCTTTCGGGCGCAAAAGGCTCGACCTGCACCTGCTGCATCATCACCACCAGCATGATGAGGAAGATAGAAAGGGCCGTACCCGCCACCGTCACCCCGCTGATGAGCGGCTGCTGGCGGAGCTGCGCCCAGGCTTGTTGGAAATATTGCTTGATCATCTTTTTAATGAAGAATTATGAATGAAGAATGAAGAATTTATTATGAAGAAAGGATGTATCGGGTTGCCCGATTCTTCATTCCTCATTCTTCATTCTTAATTTTTAATCGTTTCGTATTCACACTGCCGATGCCGCTGCGCGATATGTCGGCCTCATCGGCACTCCCCTTCAGTTCCAGGCTGCCTACGCCGCCCATGCGTGCTTTCAGGTAGTCGCAATCGACGTTCACCTCGGCATCGCCCACTCCGTTCAGGCTGACGGTGAAGCGGCTACAGGTCAGGTCGGCCACTTCGGCAGAGCCTACGCCGTTGATGCGAAGCGTGAAGTCGTCCAGCTTCAAAGGCTCCTTACACTCCAAGCTGCCCACGCCGGTCAGCTCAACCTCCTCCAGCGTGGGAGCGGTGACATAGAGCTTCAGGCCGTCAATGTTCTTGACAGATCTCTTCTCCCCCTTCTTGAAAGCGATGATCAGGCATCCGCCTTTCACCTCGGTGGTGGTAAGCTTCACCCATTTCTCCTTGCCCTCCAGGCGGAGCGAATACCGGTCGCCCTGCGTGAAAATGACATTGGCCACCGATGTTATCTTGATGGAAGAAAAGCCGTTCACTTTGCGCACTTCGCTCACCTTCCCGTCCTGCGCCCATGCGCCTACTGCTGCGGCAAATGCCAGCACCAGTGCAATCATGATTCCTATAATGTTTGTTTTCATTGTCTGTCTGTTTTGTCGGTTTGTTATGCGTTATCCTATCTGGCGACCGTCGAAGAAGCGCACCGTGCGGCTCGTCTGCTTGGCCTGGTCTTCGTTGTGCGTCACCATGACGATGGTACGCTTGTCTTCCTCGTTCAACTGATGCAACAAATCCATGACCTCAGCACCCATCTTTGAATCCAAGTTACCTGTCGGCTCGTCGGCGAGGATGATTTCAGGATTACCGATGATGGCGCGGGCGATGGCTACGCGCTGACATTGACCGCCGGAAAGCTGCGTGGGCATGTGGCGCATACGATGACTGAGGCCCACCTTCCGCAGCACCTCTTCAGCCAGACGACGGCGTTCCTTGGCAGAGACCTTACGATAGAGCAACGGAAGCTCCACATTGTCTATCACGTTGAGCGAGTTGATCAGATGGAACGACTGGAAGACGAAGCCCAGGTTCTGGTTACGGAAAGCAGCCAGTTCCTTATCTTTCATACCCTCCACGCGGGTACCGGCTATTTCGATGGTGCCGCTGGTGGGTGTGTCGAGCAGCCCCATGATGTTGAGCAGCGTGGACTTGCCACAACCCGAAGGTCCCATGATGCTGAGGAATTCCCCCTGCTCTACAGTCAGGTTCACGTTCTCCAATGCCTGTGTCTCAATCTCGTCTGTACGGTAAATCTTGTTGATACCTGTTAATTTGATCATGTCCATAATTGTATGTTGTTTATAGTTATTGTATTCTCTGTGGTGAACTTAACTCAAAAGTCGTGCCAAAATCACGCATCACTGATTATCTGTATTTTAGCAAAAAGAAGGGTGTCCGAAAATGAACACCCTGTCCGTTTTTAGCGTACGATTTCACTCGTCTCTCAACGCCTCGGTAGGCGGAATGCTGCTGATGCGGCGGGCCGGGATGTAAATACCCACCCATACCACCACCAGCAAAATGAGGTAGATGATGAGCGACACGATGGCGAAGTGCTGCCCGAAGTGGTCCACCCAGCAGGGCATGGTACTCTTCATCCAGGCGCTGCCCTTGCTCAGTCCCTCGCTGAGCCCGTATTGCAGGTAGAGGAAGCAGCCTATCAGGGTAGCTATCGTCGTGAGCACCACACCTTCGCCCAGCAACTGGAGCCGGATGCGGCGCGGCGTAGCACCGTAGGACAGCATGATGCCTACCTCCTCGCGCCGTGTACGGGTCTGTAGCCAGAAGGTACCGACAACACCTAAACAGAGGTTGACAAGGAAGAACAGGGCTATACTCAGGTTGCGGCGATAGAGTGACGTCGCAGTACCAAACTCACTGATCCGGTTGATGCTGTCGTACGACTGCAAATCGCGTGCATAAAGGTTACCAACCCGCATCTGGCGAACCATCCAAGGACGGAACTCATGCAGGAAGCGGTCCATGCTGACACCCTCCTTCAAACGGATGACTACGTGCATATCGTTCACACTGGAAAGAATATCGGGATGCAATATCGGCTCGAAGGCGACAGGAACAGGACGCCAGTCATTGGTGTACTTGAAAGTTCCTACCGCACCTACGACAACGGGCAAATAGATCGTATCCGTCTCGTTCGTCATCCAGCAACGCAGATTCTTGTTGTAAACACGGGTGTGAAACAAGGCTTCCTGTGCATACTCACTCAATACAACATTCATCCCGCCATACGTATGGTCCGACAATTCTTCGGGCGTCATGCTGCCCTGCACGGGCCTGAAGCCGAATGTTTCAAAGAAATGGGTATGTGGCAGAAACTCAACATACATAAGGTCGAGTCCCACTGTATCACCTTCTGCCATCAGGGTGGAAGTACTGCTTCCTTGCGAACCGGGATATATGAAAGAAAGTACGGGAGTGGCCTGCTCTACATCGGGATGCTGGCGGGCACGTTCCACGATATTCAGATACGCCTGCATCATCGAGGCAGAGTCGGCAGCTTGGGCATCATAGCCCGGCGCCTGCGGTTGCAACATACCGACGGACACCATGCAGAGGCGGTGGGCATCGTAGCCAAGCGGAAGGTGACGGTCGTAGGTCACCACAATAACAGGATCGAAGATAATCCACGAAAGAACAGCGACCAGTATCAGTTCGGCCAGCAGCCAGCCATTGCGGCGGCGACGGGTCCATAGGGTTTTCAAGATAAGGGTAAACATAAAAATGAAGAATGAAGAATGAAAAATGAAGAATTTATACGAATGAGGAATTTATAGAAATGAGGAATGAAGAATTTATACGAATGAGGAATGTCAATGTCAGCATCCGCATGGCAATTCTTCATTCTTAATTCTTCATTCTTCATTAAATAATTATCTTTTTTCATACAGTGAATACACAATCGGTTTGCGGAGCGACATCCACGCCGGCAGGAAGGCCGACAGAAGGTTCAGTGCCAGGCAGAGCAGGAAGGCGATGCCAAAGACGGCAGGTGCAAAAAGCATCTCGCCCGATACATAGGCATCGACACCTTGCGGCACAGCTTCGGGCCACTGGTCGAGCAACGTGAAAACCCATTCACGTCCTACATAGACAACGATCCACGCCAATACCAATCCCAGCAGACCACCGGCCAGTGTCAGGAAGAAGTTTTCCCACATCACTTGCGAAAGCAGTATGTTGCGTCCTGCGCCAAACGACTTACGTACTCCCATCTCGGGCAAGCGGCTCTCCATACGACTGGCAATAAGGCCGCTTAGGTTGAGGGCAGGCACCAATAGCAACACCAGTACCACGACGATCAGATAACCCGCCGTCTTCCAAGGATTGAAGCCTGCATCCGATGGATGACTTTGGAAAACACTGAGCCAGTGCGAAGTTGGCTGCTTCCACAACTCCAACTGCCACTGATCCTTGTACTGCAGGTTCACCCGCCTCGTCAGGTCTCTGATTTCTGCCCGCAAAGCATCAGCCTGTGCCTTGTCCTTCACAAGAAAAGTGACGGAATAAATGCCACTATACGGGAACTTGTCTGAAAACGGTTTCTTATAATTTCCGAAAACCGAATAAGGCAAATAGACCTGAGCATACGACTTCGAGGTGAGATAGCTGGCACCGCGTACCACACCGCACACACGATAGTTGACATAATCCAACGAAAACGAACGTCCGACAACATTTTGGGTCGTACCGAACAGACGACGCGCCAGGTCATCGGAGATCACAGCCGTATGGATGCCACTTGCCAAATCGGAATCGGTGAAAGGATTTCCTTCCAAAAAGCGGAATGAGTAGATGCGGAAAAAGGCTGGATCTGTAAGCTTTAAAGCCACTTTAAAGTCACCGCTCAAATCGGTAGGCTGTATGTAAAAGGATTCATCCATGCCATAGTTCACAATGGCAGAAACTGCCTCTACGTTCTTTAACGGATACATCCACTCCTGCACAGCCTGAAACGACAGTCCAGCCTGAACGGTATATCCCTCCGAAGGAAAACTGGCATGAGTCAGATACAACGTATTTTCCCGGTTTACCTCGGGGTACACAGGTGCCAGCTTCACGTAGTAAACCAGCGCCATCACGACCGTCATGGCGATAGCCAGCCCCGTGCCGGCAATGTAGAGCGTACTGAACAGGCAGTTCTGCCTGGACAACGCAAGGGCTTGTTTGAAATAGGTCTTTAGCATAATCATCAAAAGCCTCATCCCCGGCCCCTCTCCCAAAAGGATGGGGGAAGGATAGGGCGGTCATTTTATTTGTTACATTCTATATATATCCTTTATCGTGCGGGGCTGTCAGACGAAGTGTCGCCAGCCGACGCCCCTCAAAATCCATCATCCATTCGGTCCAGCCTCCGCGTCCACCGCGGTTGTCGGGCAGAAACTCCCGAGTTTCATGCCATTTACCACGGTTTTCGGGCGACTTTCCCGAGTTTTGCCCCGTTTACCGCGGTTGACGGGCAGAAACTCCCGAGTTTCATGCCATTTACCGCGGTTTTCGGGCGACTTTCCCGAGTTTTGCCCCGTTTACCACGGTTGACGGGCAGAAACTCCCGAGTTTCATGCCATTTACCACGGTTTTCGGGCGACTTTCCCGAGTTTTGCCCCGTTTACCATGGTTGACGGGTAGAAACTCCCGAGTTTCGGCCTGCCGCTTCCCCTTGCTTCGGGGGGTGAGGCTTTATTCATCCCTCAACGCCTCCACCGGCAGCGCACGGGCCGCACGGCGTACAGGGACATACGTTCCGACCAGCGCTATCAGCATCAGAACAACGTAGCTGAGTGCCAGCACCACGGTAAAGTGGAAGCCGAAACGGTTTTGCCCGTAGGCGGGATTGGGCACGAACTTGTCATTCATCTCTACCGTGTACAGGCCGTTGACATGGGCATGATAGAGCAGGAAGGGAATGACCAACACGAAGGCCACCGTCAGCAACAGCCAGGCTTCGATGAGGAACTGCCGCACGATGCACCCCTGCGAAGCGCCCATGCTGCGCATCACCCCAATCTCGCCGCGACGGGCGTTGCTGCGTATCCAGAAGGTGCCCACCATGCCCAGGAAGATGCAGAGCAGGGCGAAACCCGTCAGGGCGTATTGCAGGCGGAGCTTGTTGGTGACACCACTTTTCATGGCATAGGCCTCGCTCAGCTCCGAAAATTCCTTCAGGCTGTCGAAGTAGAAGTTGCCTACAGAGAGCTGCGGCGCCACTTCCTGCTGGAAACGCTGCTTGAAGGCCGATACGTCCACACCCGGCTTCAGACGGATGACAAAATTGTACCACCACGGCATATACGGGCTTCCATACATCTCGCTGTACATGGTGACAATGAGCGGATAAGGCTGCTCGTAGTCGCGGTGCTTGAAGTCACGGAATACACCCGCTACCTCCAAAGCATCCTCGCTTTGGTAGACTTTCTTCCCCACGGCATCGGCCGTACCAAAAAGGCGTTGCGCCAGCCGTTCGGAAATGAATGCCTTGTCCTCCACCTGCTCAGGCAAGCGGATGTCACCGCCCGTGCGGGCATCCTTCATGCCGTAGGTGCGGAGCAGGTTGCTGCCGTCGAGGGCTACAAAGCTGTAGGACTGGGCATGCACATAGCCCTCCTCCCGATGCAGGGAGGCGGTGTCGGCAAAGACCTGCGTACCGCTCCACGAGCTACTGTTGGGGAAACTTTGATTGCCGGCAATGGCCCAGCTGTCCACTTCGGGCTGCTCGCGCACGATGCGGGCAAGGCGCGTGTAGGCCACCAGATTCATCGAATCGGAAGCCATGTCGGGGTCGAAGTGGCCGTTGGTCTCGTCGTACATGCCGATGTTCACCACGTAAAGCCCTTCAGGGTTATACCCTCGGTCGATGGCACGGTTGGCAGTCAATACATAGATAGGGTCGATGACGGTCCAAAGGAAGAAACTGACGACCAGCAGTTCCAGGAATATCCAGCCGTTCTGACGACGCTGGTTCCATAGTTGATGTAAGATGGTTTGAAGCATGAGATTTTATCTTTTCGTATTCAACGATTCCATAATCGGGTGGCGCATCGCCCCCAGCGCAGGCACGAGGGCCGACACCACATTGAGCACCACACACACGGCCAGCGCACAGCCGAACACGGCGGGATTGAACAGCATCTCGGGCGTGAGCGACGTGGAGAGCGAAGTGTCGTAGATGTTCTTGTCGAACAGCGTCAGAATCCAGTCGCTGGCCGTCAGCACAATCAGGTAGGAGAACAACAGGCCTGCCAGACCGCCCAGCAGCGTGAGTAACAGGTTCTCGCAGAGCACCTGCTCCAGCAGGCGGCGGCGCGTAGCCCCATAGGCCTTACGGATGCCCAGCTCGGCAATGCGGCTGTCCATGCGCGAGGAAATCATGCCGCTCAGATTCAAGGCAGGGATGAAGAGCAGGGCCAGCAGGATGTAGAGGAAGTCCTTGGCCAGTTCCATCGTGTCGGGCGCCTTCTCCACATCCTGGCGGAAAGTACTGAGCCAGTATGGATCGGGTTGCCCCATCAGGTCGTATTCATAATCCTTGTCCTGCAGGGAGAAGCGCCGGAACACATCCTGCACCTCGCTGCGCACGGTTTCGAAGTTCTCCGCATCGTCCACCAGCAGCGATACAAACACATTGCCCAGCAATCCCTGTCTGTCCAGCTCCTTGGAGATATACTGCGCATTGAGCAAGGGCAGCCAAAGGTCGCCAGCCGTTTCGGGTGTGGCATTGGAAACATCCCGCACCACGCCACACACGCGGTAGTCGCGCCCGTTGAAACTGAAATGACGCCCCGTAACTCCCTCGGTGGCGGCAAACAGCCGCTTGGCCAGCGACTCACCGATGACGGCCACTTGCGCCTTGGCCTCCACATCTTCCTGCGTGAATGGCTGGCCGTCAACAAAACGGAAGGAAAAGACTTTCCAGAAAGCGCCGTTGGCAAAACGGGGAGTAGCTTTGAAGGGCTTTACGTCTGTGGCAGACACCTGATAATCTCCCCAAAAATCAATCACACTGCCCGCCACCTGCTCCACATGAGGCAACCCCGGCAGCATCTGGTCCACGACATAATAGGCCACGCCGCCGTAGATGTTCCAGTTCTCGGGCTTGCCCTTGGGATAGCGCTTCAAGGGCTTCACCACCAGCGTGCGGTCGCGGTTATACTCGGGGTAGACGGGCCCGAACTTGACGTAGAAGATGATGAACAGCGTCATCACCAACGCGATGGACAAACCCGTGCCCACCACGTAGATGCCTGTAAAGAGGCAGTTCTGCCGCATCAGGGTCCAGGCTTGTTTGAAGTAGTTTTTCAGCATATCTGTATGTACTTTTAGTTTGTTCCATTCCCATTGTTTTCCGGCCGGTGCACCCCACGTAGGGGTACCGTCATACCCCACGGGTGGGGTACTTTCGGGTACAACTTGCGGTGGGTCAGTCTTTCAGTTTCAGCTTGTTCTTGTTCTTATACTGGCTCATGTCGCTGACGACCACCTGGTCGCCCGGCTTAAGGCCCGAAACTACTTCGACATATTCGAAGTTGGAGTCGCCCAGCTGCACCTTGCGCTTCACGAGCTGGCCCTCGCCGTCGCGCACAAAGAGGTCGTACTCGCCACGGCCCACATAGTACGAAGCGTTGGCCACACGCATCACGTCTTCCTTCACGGCGTTCATCACATAGACATCGGTCTTCAGGCCCGAACGCAGGCGGCGGTTACTGTCGTCCTCCAACTGCACGGTGAAGGAGATGACACCGTTCTTCGAAAGCGGGGTAACGCTGCTCACCTGCCCTTCCAGCTTCTCGCTGCCTATCTTCACGATGGCCCGCCCGCCGGCAGCCACACGGTCGCCGTAAGTATCGGCTATCTCGCCCTCCACCTTGAAGTGGCTCAAGTCGGAGATGACGGCTATCTGCGTGCCCTCGCCTACCTGCGCGCCAATCTGGTTATTAATATAGGTAAGGATGGCCTTGCGGGGCGAGCGTACCTGCGCATCGTCCAGCGTACGTTTGGTTTCGGCCAGGCTCTTGCGGAAGATCTCATACTCCAGCTGCTTCACCTTCAGGTCGGCGGCTTTCACCTTACGCTCGTTGGCCAGCTGCTGACGCAACTGTTCCAGCTCCAGTTTGCCCGTCTTGAAGTTCAGTTCCGCCTGATGCACACGGTCGGTCGTTCCCGATCCCAGGCTGTCCAGATAACGTTCGTTGCGCAGCTCCACCTCCATGCGGTTCAGCTTCATCTCGGACACCTTCACCTGCATCTCCAGGTCGCTCAGGTAAGTGCTGTTGTTCACCTCCAGCTGCTCCAGCTGGTAGCGTTTCATCTGTTCCTCGTCGAGTTGCTTCTTGTATTCGGTCTCGGCGCTCTGCAAGTCCAGTTTCAGGATGGGCGTACCTACATCCACACTGTCACCTCCCTTTTTGTACACCTCGAGGATGCGCGTATTGATGGGCGAATTGATAATTTCTTCGAAGGCAGGCACCACCTTGCCCGAGGCGCTGACACTGACCTCGATGGTCCCCTGGTCTACGGTAGAAAACACCAGATCTTTCTCTTTCACGCCTGTCCGCATCAGCGAAATGAGCACACTGAGCACCACCACGCCTGCGACTCCTGCTACACCATAACGAATCAGTTTCTTGTTGCGCTCTCTACGGCGCTCTTCTTTGGGAATTTCTCTATCCATGGCAATAATTTTGAATTAGCTGTTTCAATCCATACACAGCCCACAACTATTATGCCAAAACCACAATTCACTGATTTTCAAAGATAAGTCATTATTCAGAGGTGTTCATTTTCGGACAGGTGTCCGATTTCGGGCGGACAGTTTCACTCGTTCACAGCTCCACAATGCGGACACACACCCTTGTGCATCAGCTTGCCGCCGCAACGGCCGCAACGGTAGCGGGGCGAATGAAGCGAATGCTTCAGCCTTCCGATGAAGATCCAGATAAAAGCCGCCAGAAAAACATAGCCCACGTAGATGTGCGTAGTCAGAATAAAGAAGAAATAACAGAAGATACACGACGAAGCCAGTCCCAGCAGGTAGAACACCGCTGCCGCGGGCGAAAGCTGGCGAAAAAGGTCGTCGAGCACGGCCAGCAGTACAACCAGAAACAGCCATAGCCCCACCAAAAACATCGAAAGCACGAAGGGCACCTTGAAAGGCGAAAGCGTGGGGTTGTAATAGTAGTGTTCCCACGTGTCGGGTGCAAAAACCTGTATCGACTCGTAGACCGTCGCACAGAAAGCCATCAGCAAGCACAGCGCCAGGGGATAAAGGCTGTCGATGTCGTTGAAATAGACCAGCTGCAACTGCTTGCGTCGGAACACACGCACCAGCCAGACGGCCACAAAGATGGCAAAAACCACGATGAAGTACGAAGCATGCGTGTCGCTGAACACGTAGATGGCCTGCGAAATGCTGTCCGTAGGCACGAAGGCGCGCTTCAGGTCGACTTCGCGCAGCCACCCCTGCACCTCCTGCGAGTGGGCCAGCTTCACCCAGACGGAGTCTATCGAGTCGGCCGGATGGACAGCAAACTCGGCTACTACTACGCGGTCGCCCCTATGCAGCTGGTAGTAAGCCCCTTTCACGGGCAGAAGCTCCAGCTGGACGGAGTCGGTCTTCACCTCCAGATTGGTGTCCCACGTATAGTGTCGTTCGTACAGGTAGGTCAGCGAGTCGCGCATCTGCTGCGACAGGCCTTCGTCTTCCAGATTGGGGCGGGAGTAATGACAGGAAGAAAAAAAGAATAAAATGAAGAATAAAAAATGAGGCATGAAGAATCCGATGCGCCAAGGGGCATGAACCGTCCCGCGCTTTCTTCCAAGGCCATCTATCTTTAATTCTTCCTTCTCCATGCTTCACTCACCATTTATTCATTAGCCAACACCTTCATCTGACAGTTCTTGCAATCGAACTCCAGCCGGAAGCGGCGTCCGTCCGAGCTTGCCAGATAGTACGGTTCCCGATAGGGCGAACGTCCTTTCTGATGAACAGGACACCAGCCCATGCTGTAGCGCAGACAGTGACGGCAGAACATCAGCACCGCCCCGTCCGCAGGTTGCTTTTCGTAGGCGGGCGCCACAGCTTTCACTCCATGATCCAAGTAGAAACGTCGTGCCTCGTCGTTCATTACGTTGCCCAGATAGGTCAGCGTGGCCGCAGGATAAGCATGGCGCGTCGGCTTCCACACGGCCAATTCGCGGCGGTAATTGATGCGGCGTGCAGCCGTCAGCCGCTCCACCACCTGCCTGCGCCAGTCGGCCACGACCGACGAGGGTACAAACCACTCTTCCGTCAGGGCGATTTCGGCCGGTTCTGTCAGTTCATAAGGCGTACCGCCAAGCTTGGCCAACTGCGTGCGCAGGTTCTCTACCTGCGGCGTGCGTGCCCGCTCCTTGGCATAGCCCAAAGCCAGCGTCACGCGGTTGTCGTCCTCGTCGTCTGCCGTCAGCGAGAAGCCAAAGGCATTCTCCTCCAGCCTGAGGCGCACCCCTATCTTCCGCTCGGCCGACTTGCGTGCCAGGGCCCGTTCGAACTCCTGATCCAAGTTGCGGAAGAGCGGCGTACGCGGCCGTATGCGCACCACGTTGCCTGCCGGAAAAAGCTTGTTGCCCTCTACGCGATTGATGCGGAAGCCCTGCAGGCGCCCCTGCTCGTCGAGGTAGCACACGCCGTCGCCGTTGTGGAAAGGCTTCACACCCGCCACGCTCACCCATCCGCCACGCTGTTCCTTCAACGTACCCATGGCCTCGCCCAGCGATTTGGGCGTGTCGAACGAAGCGATATCCTCTCCCCTTCCCTCCAGAAAGTAGTGTGTGAATCCGCGGCTGAAGCTCTTCTCCGGCTGCGGACGGAAGTCCAGTCGGCACGTGCCCGACGAAGCACGCACATATTCCTTCCTGCGCTTCAGGATGGCGTCCAGGCGTTGGCTGTAGGCAGCCGTCACGTTCTTCACGTAGGCCACGTCCTTCAGCCGTCCCTCTATCTTCAGCGAGGTAACTCCTGCGTCGAGCAGCTGCTCCAGCATGTCCAGGCGGTTCATGTCCTTCAGCGACAGCAGGTGTTTGTCTTTCACCACCACCCGTCCGTCGGCATCCACCAGCGAGAAAGGCAGGCGGCAGAACTGGGCACACTCCCCACGGTTGGCGCTGCGCCCGAAGCAAGCCTGGCTGGCGTAACACTGTCCGCTATAACTTACACACAAAGCCCCGTGCACAAACACCTCGAGCGGCGTGTCGGGACAGGTCTTGTGGATGGCGGCTATCTCGTCGAGCGACAACTCGCGCGCCAGTACCACCTGTCGGAAGCCGGCCTCCGCCAGAAAGCGCACCTTTCCGGCCGTTCGGTTGTCCATCTGCGTGCTGGCATGCAGCGGGATGGGTGGCAGGTTCAGGCGTGTCAGGCCCATGTCCTGCACGATGAGTGCATCCACACCCCTGCGATACAGTTCCCAGATCATGTCCTCCGTTTCCTTCAGCTCCTCGTCCTTCAGGATGGTGTTCACCGTCACGTAGATGCGCACTCCGTAGAGGTGGGCATAGTCTGTCAGGCGTCCGATGTCGTCCATCGAGTTCGTAGCAGCCGCCCTGGCGCCAAACTTCGGCGCACCGATATACACCGCGTCGGCCCCGTGGTTCACCGCCTCGATGCCACACTCCAGATTCCGTGCCGGTGCCAGCAGTTCTATTTTCCTCAGTACCTTCATTCCCCGATCTCGTTGATGTTATACGGCGTTTCCTGATAGACGAAGTAGTTCAGCCAGTTTGTAAAGAGGAGGTTCGCATGCCCCCTCCAGCGCACCAATACCCCCTTTTCGGGGTCATTGTCCCGATAGTAGTTTTTCGGCATGTCGATGGGCAGTCCCTTGCCCAGATCTCGTCTGTACTCCGTGTCCAGCGTCAGGGGCGAGTACTCCGAGTGTCCTGTCACGAAGAATTCCCTTCCTCCGCGTGCCATCACCATATATACTCCCGACTCGTCCGACTCCGAGAGCAGTGTCAGTTCCTTCACCTTCAGGATATCCTCCCGTCTCACCTCCGTATGCCGGCTGTGAGGCACGTAGAACACGTCGTCGAATCCTCGGAAGATGGGGTGCAGCGGTTGCAGCGTATGATGTTCGAAGATGCCGAACATCTTTTTCTCGAGCGGATATTTCGGCACGCCATAGTGGTGGTAGAGTCCCGCCTGTGCCGCCCAGCAGATATAGAGCGTCGAGGTCACGTGTGTGCGTGCCCAGTCGAATATTTCCGTAATCTCGTTCCAGTAGCCCACCTCTTCGAAGTCCATCTGCTCCACGGGCGCCCCTGTGATAATCATGCCGTCATACTTCTCGTTCCTCATGAGTTCGAAGTCCGTATAGAAAGCCTTCATGTGTTCGATGGGCGTATTCTTGGGCGTATGACTTTTTATCTTCATGAAAGAGATCTCTATCTGTAGCGGCGTGTTAGACAGCAGCCTGACGAGATCCGTTTCCGTTGTTATCTTCAGGGGCATCAGGTTGAGGATGACGATTTTCAGGGGTCGTATGTCCTGTCGCGTGGCTCGCGAATTGTCGATGACGAATATGTTTTCCCGCTTCAGCAGTTCGATGGCGGGCAGTTTATCGGGCAAGTTGAGTGGCATGGCATTTACATCTTTAGTTTCAGAGGGTCAAAGATAGTGCAAACTGAGAGAAGCACAAAGCGAAAACGAAGTTTTCAGACTTTTAGATGAGGTATTGAAGAAAAAAACGGCATTTTCACTTTTTAATATTTTTATTTTTTTACTTTTGCCACCGATAACCTTTCTAAAAAATTAATACTATGAAAAGACATCCGATTCTTACAGGTGTAGTCTATCGTTTAATGGGAGGAATTTTATTGCTCTTCCTATCCTGTAGTACTGAAAACAATGCATTTGACATGCAACCCGGCGACATCCCCATCACGTTCTCGGGCACTATCAGTGGACAATTACTCACAAAAGTTACCGCAACATCTTTCGAAACAAACGACCGCATCGGCCTGTTTGCCACGCTGACACCCAACTCTCTCGATGGGAAGAGATATATAGACAACCTGCAACTGACATGCAACAGCAATGGCAGCTCCTTCACACCAGCGCGGACGGTCTTTTATCCCGAAGGAGGAGGGACACTGGACTTCGTAGGCTATCACCCTTACCAAAAGGAAGGACTCGAAGCAGGGAGCACTACTTTATCTGTCAGCATCCAGTCCGACCAAAGCACACCTGAGAATTTCTCGGCAAGCGACTTCCTGACTGCCAAAAAACAAAACGTGGGAAGCAGCGAAAACGACGTGACACTGAACTTCAAGCATCGATTTGCCAAACTGAAATTTACCATTATCCCTGGCGAAGGCGAGGATGCGGCGAGCATTCTGGAGGACGATCCGAACATTATCGTCACTAACATCTACTCGCAAGCCAGCTACAATCTGACGGACGAAAGCATCACCAATCCGCAGGAGCCTACAGATATCCTCACCTACGGTTCGTGGAGCAACAGCGGAGAAAAACTCACAGGCAAAGAAATAATCATCATTCCGCAAAGCTTGACACAAACGGACAATAGCATTCTTATGGAATGGAACGGAAGGGTATACACCTGCCTGATGCCGGAACAAGTGATGAAGACAGGTACTCAATGCGAAATATCCATCACCGCCACCCAACAGGGAGGAGAATTTCTGACCGGTATAGCAGGTACCGTAAGCGACTGGACTACCGTCGACGGGCAAACGACGGACAACAACCAGGAAAACGTAGCCATCCACACGGCCATCTTGTCTTTCCGAGAGTCTGACGTTTATCGCATCTACCACGAAGGGAAGGCCCTGGCAGATGTGTGCAAGGAATATTTAATCTCGGACGAACTGACCTCCAGCGCTGTCGTCTACTATCCCATATCGGAAGAAACAGGGCGGCCCGACCTGACACGAGGAACTGTCCTGCGGCTGATGGACACGCCCGATGCCATCTGCGGAGGAACAATCGTCTGGAATACGGAAGCAAACAGCTTCACTTACAACCAAGGGAGCCAAACGAGCATCAACAAATTTTACGTATCCGAAGACGGAACGATCAGCCTGACCTCGGGCAGCAATGCCGTAAGCTGCGACGTCGTGAGCCTGACCATACGCGACACCCGCGACGCACAACCGTCCTCCTACCCGATCGTCAAAATAGGAACGCAGTACTGGATGAAAGAAGATTTACGGGCAACCTGCTATAAGGACGGAACACCCCTGAAGAAATTGGAGAAACTCGGCACAGAAGCCGCCTACTTCAAGCCGGAAGGGCTGGAGTACTATTTCTACAATGGCGAAGCAGTTCTGGCCGGCGAATTAAGTCCCGAAGGCTGGAGCATTCCAAGCGACAAAGACTGGGAGGCCCTAAAGAACTACACAGGCGACAACACCTCGCTACTGAAAGCAGGCACGTGGCTGCTTGAGACGGACAACGCCGGGCAGGAGCAAGAAGGAGACGTGGCTCCCGTCAACAACCTGACCGGATTCAGCGTCTATCCACACGGTTCGTGGTTGAGTGGACAGCACAATAATGATGGGCGCCTGAACGGATATTGGGCACTGAAAGAAGGCAGTACGGAGATAGCCGACAAAATGATATTCTTCACTGGAGGCAGCAACAACTTCTACCTGTCCGATCCGATTGTAAACGGGAAAGACTACTACAAAGCCGCATCCATCCGTTGCATCTTGAAGTAGCCCCAATAATATAGTTTATGTCCATTATTCCTGTTTATCCTCTCATTTTAGAAGTCCCGACGGGCCAACATCCGTTGGGACTTCCCTTTGTCGACAGGAACAAAGATAGAGGGTATTATACACCCGGCCCAATACAACTATTTTTGTCTACTGAGATAAAAAAGACAAACTGAGAATCGATTTTCATAAACTGTCAACTGTCAGCTGTAAGGCAAAAACATTATTTTGTTACCTCATTTCAAATTTTTGCTTATCTTTGCGTATAACGCAAAGAAATTGAGAATACGATGGCTGATATTAATAGATTAAAAGTTGTTTTAGTAGAGAAAAAAAGAACCAACAAGTGGTTAGCTTCAGAGTTGAAGAAAGATCCTGCAACCGTATCAAAATGGTGTACGAACACTTCACAACCTGATTTACATACACTGACTAAAATTGCTTTTTTGTTAGGTGTTGAAGTTCGAGATTTAATTAATAAGAACGAGGATATTTATGAGAATACCGAAGCAATTCAATAATATAACAGAACGTGTTATAGATGATTTGAAACAGGTATTGTCTTCGGGCAATAGTCAAATCTCTATAGCGGCAGCCAGCTTTTCTATCTATGCTTATGAAGCCTTGAAAGAAGAATTGGAAAAGGTGGATTGTGTAAACTTTATTTTTACTTCACCGACATTCTATACGGACAAGTCCGAAAAGCAAAAGAGAGAGTTCTATATACCCAAATTAAATCGGGAAAGGAGTCTTTTCGGATCTGATTTTGAAATAAGGCTTCGAAACCAGCTTACACAACGGGCTATTGCCAAAGAATGTGCAGACTGGATTCGTAGAAAAGCACGGTTCAAGACAAATATAACTCACGGCTCCATGAACACTTTCCTTAATATAAAGGAAGGTGAAGAAACCTATACCTATATGCCTTTCAATGAGTTTACCACTACTGAACTCGGGCTTGATAGAGGTAACAATATCTGTCCGATGGTTGTAGGTATGCCAGGGCATAGTTCTACAGATATGTTTCTGAAGAATTTTGCCGAGCTCTGGAAGGACAAAGAGAAGTTTCAGGATGTGACAGATAATGTCATAGAAAATATCGAAACCGTTTATAAGGAGAATGCACCGGCTTTTATCTACTTTATTACGCTGTATAATATCTTTAATGAATTTCTTGAAGACATCAGCGAGGATGTGTTACCCAATGAAGCTACTGGATTCAAAAGTAGTGTTATATGGAATAAACTATATAATTTCCAGCGTGATGCATCATTGGCAATCATAAACAAGTTAGAAAAATATAATGGATGTATTCTTGCTGATAGTGTGGGTTTGGGAAAAACATTTACGGCTCTTTCGGTTATCAAGTATTACGAAAACCGAAACAGGAATGTATTGGTGCTTTGTCCCAAAAAGTTGAATGATAACTGGCAGACATTCCGTTCCAACTATAAGAACAATCCAGTATTGGCAGATCGCTTGCGCTACGATATATTGTTTCACTCCGACCTTTCAAGGGATAGAGGATTAAGCAATGGACTTGACCTGGAACGAGTGAACTGGGGCAATTATGATTTGATTGTAATAGATGAAAGCCACAATTTCCGCAATGGTGGTCGGTTTGATAATGATGACGAAGAAGATGATTTCAAGGAAAACCGTTATGCCCGGCTGATGAATAAAGTCATACGCAGTGGTGTCAAGACAAAAGTGCTTATGCTTTCCGCCACGCCTGTAAACAACCGGTTCAGTGACCTGAAAAATCAGTTGCAATTGGCGTATGAAGGCAAGGCTGAAAACATAAACGATTTGCTGGATACAGGAAAGAGCATAGACAGTATTTTCAGAGATGCCCAGACGGTATATTCAAAATGGTCCAAACTACCTCCTGAAATGAGAACGACGGAAAAACTGGTAGATTCATTAAGCTATGATTTCTTCCAGTTGCTTGATGCGGTTACTATAGCCAGAAGCCGAAGCCATATCATCAAGTATTACAACACGAATGATGTGGGTAAATTTCCTAAACGTTTGTCGCCTATATCACGCAGACCTAAGCTTACGGATTTAAGTGCTGCAATATCATTTAGTGATATTGCCAAACAGCTTGATAGCTTGAACCTGTCAATTTATACACCGTCTTTGTTTATTTTTGAGAGTGAAAAAGACAATTATGGAATAGATTATGAAGGAGCGGGACTAACTGTAGATGGCCGTGAAAAAGGTATTCGGAAGTTGATGGCTATTAACCTGCTGAAGCGTCTGGAAAGTAGTGTGAACTCTTTCCGTCTGACTTTGACCAGAATACATGATTTCATAAAAGACTCCATTACGGCCATTGATAAGTTTCAGGAAAGTAGTGGCGCAGGAACTATAGATGTAACTGATTTTTCGGAGGATTTTGATGCCGAAGACAACGAGAACGATCCTTTTGTAGGTCGCAAATCAAAAATCAATCTCCGAGACATGGATTATGTAAGTTGGAGACGTGATTTGAAGGCTGATTTGGAAGTGCTGGAACTGCTTATCCTTATGCTGAAGGATATTACACCTGAGCATGACACCAAATTGCAGCAACTCGTAGCTGACTTAAAAAACAAGTTTGAACATCCAATCAATGGTAGCAATAAGAAAGTGCTGATATTTACAGCATTTGCCGATACAGCTAATTATCTGTATGAACAGCTTTCCGGCAGGATTCTGAACGATTGCGGACTGCATACAGCTCTGATAACCGGTAGCACAGAGGGGAAATGTACGTTGCCGAAACTGAAATGCACATTCAATGATATACTGACCTACTTTTCTCCTATGTCGAAAGATCGGGATGCCATTCATCCCAACGATACAAGGGAAATAGACGTATTGATAGCCACGGACTGTATTAGTGAGGGACAAAACTTGCAGGACTGCGATTATCTGATAAACTACGACATACACTGGAATCCTGTACGCATCATTCAGCGCTTCGGTCGTATAGATCGTATCGGAAGCAAAAACGATGTGATTCAGTTAGTGAACTACTGGCCGGATATGGAACTGGATGATTACATCAAGCTGAAGGGTCGTGTAGAAAGCAGAATGAAGGCAACAGTTATTACCAGCACAGGTGATGATAATCTCCTGTCTGCTAATGAAAAAGGCGATTTGGAATACCGTCGCAATCAGTTGAAGAAGTTGCAGAATGAGGTGGTTGATATAGAAGATATGGATACAGGTGTCAATATCATGGATTTGGGCCTGAATGAGTTTCGTCTGGATTTATTAGCAAATCTGAAAGAGCATCCCAATATGGATTTGACACCTTTTGGCATGAGCGCGGTGGTCAGCGCATCTGAGTTGGTAGAACCTGGAGTGATGTATGTATTAAAAAATAAAAATGATGGTGTAAATATTGACCGTTCCAATCTGTTACATCCGTTCTATATGGTTTATCTTTCGCATGCTGGAACCGTTATCTGTGATCATTTGTCACCTAAAAAACTGCTTGACAAGATGCGTTATGCCTGCAAGGATAAGACCGAACCTGATAAGACGCTTTGCAAACAGTTCAACAAGGAAACACGTGATGGAAAGAATATGCGTCATTACAGCGACCTGCTGCAATCGGCTATAGAAAGTATTATCACAGTGAAAGAAGAGAGTGATATAGACAGTCTTTTCTCGGTAGGTGAAACAAGTGCTTTGACCTATAACATTAAAGGACTGGATGATTTTGAATTGATTTGTTTTTTGGTGATTAAGTAGATTATGGATAACATACTGAATTTCCCATCCACGACAATAGTCAATAAGCCTGTACCCAAAAATGCGTTTTATGGAAGAAGTAGCGATTCTTCTTTGCGTGAATTTCTGACACGGGAGTTTGAAGGTATTGTTTGGCTATATAAACTAGCGCCTGCTACACTTAATGTAGTAGATGGTGAATATGTGCATGAGATTGACGTGTTTTATTGCAGAATGAAAGAAGATAAGTACAGTATTAAGCCTTTCTGTACAATGGATGAGTTGCTGCCACGACATACGGTTTTCATTATTGAGTACGGTGAGACGTTTGATTTACTGATGCATCATAAAGAAATGTCGGTTGTTCATGGAGAACAGAAATGGAAGTGTGGTGTTGGCGAATTGAAACGGGATATACGAATTGATGCTGATACTCTGAATATCCAGGGGCAGTCTATGGATGCCGTTTATAACGGTTTGCTCAGTCAAATATCAGGATTATCTGCATCTACAAAAGAAGAATATAAAGAACAGGTTGATGTACGTAAACAGATAGAAAGTATTCAGAAACAGATTGTGACACTGCAAAAACGGATAAAGGCAGAAAAGCAGTTTAATCGACAAATGGAATTGAATACAGAGGTGCGTCAACTTAGGAAAGAAATAACATTACTAACTGATAAATTAAATAAGAACAATATATAATCATGAAACCCAATAAATTAGAATTGAACTCGGTTGATGGAACACAACTGAATTTGGAAGCTCTCTATCAGATAGCACCATCCTGCTTTACGGAAGTAAAGGATGATAAAACCGGTGAGTTACGTCATGTGGTAAATTTCAAGACTTTGCGTCAACTGCTTGGAGATAATGCAGTGGAAGATGCGGATGAAATGTATCAGTTTACCTGGCCGGGAAAACAGGAAGCTCGTCGGGAAGCTGCTCGCCCTACTACAAAGACCTTACGTCCGGTGGTAGAGGATAGTGTGGATTGGGATAACACACAAAATCTATATATTGAAGGTGATAATTTGGAGGTATTGAAGTTACTTCAAAAGTCGTATGTGGGTAAGGTGAAGATGATTTATATTGACCCTCCTTACAATACAGGTAATGATTTTGTGTATGATGATGATTTTGCGGTTTCACAAGATGATTATGATTTATTTGCAGGAGATGTAGATGAATTAGGTAATCGTTATAGAAAGAATACAGAAACCAATGGACGTTTTCATTCAGACTGGTGTTCGATGATGTATTCTCGTTTAATGGTAGCTCGTTCTTTGTTGACTGAGGATGGAGTGATTTTTATTTCAATAGATGATAATGAACAGAAAAATCTAAAGAATATTTGTGATGAAATATATGGAAGTACAAATTTTCTTGCACAAGTAATATGGGAAAGAGCCTTTTCGCCTATTAATTTGATGAAGCATTTTTCTCCTTCGCATGATTATATTTTAGTCTATGCAAAAAATGGAGAGAATGCGGTATGTAATGGAATAAAAAGAAGTGAAGAAGCAAATGATCGTTATTCTAATCCGGATAATGATCCAAGAGGGGTATGGTCTTCAAGTGATATATCTGTTGGACCTGCAATTCAAGAGAATGTATATACAATTACGACCCCTTCGGGGCGTGAAGTAGAGCCTCCAGCTGGGCGCAGCTGGAGTCTCTCTCGGAAAGCTTTCCGAGAGAGACTCCAAGATAATCGTATTTGGTTTGGTCCAGATGGCAATGGTGTTCCTAGAATGAAACGTTTTCTTTCAGAATTACGAAAAACTGGTGTTACTCCAATGACTATCTGGAAGCATACTGAAGTAGATCATTCACAAGGAGCAACCCAGAAATTGGCAAAACTGTTTGATGGAAAAAAGTATTTTGATTATCCGAAGCCTGTTACTTTAATTCAGCGTTGTATATCTTTGTATAGTAATAAGGATTCATTGATATTAGATTTTTTTTCTGGTAGTGCTACTACTGCTCATGCCGTAATGCAGCTAAATGCAGAGGATTGCGGTAATCGTAAATATATAATGGTTCAACTTCCAGAGGAAACACCTGAAGATAGCGAAGCACGTAAAGCAGGCTATGACACAATTCCAGAAATAGCCAAAGAACGTATCCGTCGTGCCGGAAAGAAAATCAAGGAAGAATCTCCATTGACAACACAAAACCTTGACACAGGATTCCGTGTTTTCCGTTTGGCAGACAGCAATTTTGGAGAAGTAAAGAAAGCTCCTGGAGAATACGACCAAGCACAGCTTGACCTTTTCCTCAATAACGTAAAAAGTGACCGTACAGACCTCGATCTTTTATTTGGAGCTATGCTCAGTTGGGGTGTACAGCTCTCTTTGCCTATGACCAGTGAAGAGGTGGATGGCAAAATGATTTATACAGTAAACGAGGGTGACTTGGTAGCTTGCTTTGCCGAAGATGTTACAGAAAATATCGTAAAGGCCATGGCAGACAAAAAACCACTACGCGTATTGTTCCGTGACGGTTGCTTCGTCCGTGATGATGCCAAAATCAATGTGTTCGAGACCCTGAAACAGCTGCTCGACTGGAGCGAGGAAGAGGCAATGAAGAATATTAAGGTTATCTGATTGGATATAAAAGGTATGAACAATATTAGTAACATTACACCTCCTCAAAATGGCGTGATAGACGATCTTTGCCAAATCATTGAGCAAGGAAGAAGTCAGGCGTATGCTTCTGCCAACCAAATTGTGATACAGACCTATTGGAATATAGGACGCCGTATCGTAGAAGAAGAACAGCAGGGAGAGTCAAGGGCTCAATATGGCAAAAGGCTCATTGCTAACTTAGCAGATAAACTTTCTGCACGATATGGCAACAATTATAGTAAACGCAACCTGGAATATTACCGTCAGTTCTATTTGAGCTTTAAGAATCTGGAGATTGTGAACACGTGTGTTCGTAATCTGACCTGGTCACACATCAGACGTATCATGAATGAAGCAAATCCGAAAGCAAGGGAATGGTACTTGAAAGAAGCCTCGGAACAGATGTGGAGTGTAAGGACTTTAAGCCGTAATATGAATACACAATATTACGGTCGCCGCATGGCATGTTATCGGGAAAAGCTTGCCTTGCCTGAACCCATAATAGAAGAAAATGACCCGCAGGAATATGTAAAAAGCCCAGTAATTGCCGAGTTTTTGGGATTCCGTAAAGATTCGAAATTAGATGAAAGCGAACTGGAACAGGCTTTGATAGACAATCTGGAACAATTCATTATGGAGCTGGGGCGCGGATTTGCCTTTGTGGACAGACAAAAACACATTGTTACAGATACAGCAGATTATTACATCGACCTTGTCTTTTACAATATCAAGTTAAAACGATACGTTTTATTTGAATTGAAGACACATGAACTGACCCATCAGGATGTGGGACAACTGGATATGTATGTGCGTATGTATGACGATTTGGTAAAGGATGATTCGGACAATCCGACCATTGGCATATTGCTTTGCACAAATACGGATAAGACCATTGCCAGATATTCGGTATTGCATAATAGCGAGCAACTGTTTGCCTCCAAATATATGGCTTATATGCCAAGTGAAGAAGAATTGCGCAGAACAATCGAGGAACAGAAACGTTTTTTCCTGGAACAGCACGGAAAGGAGGATATGGAATGAAACTGAAATACAAACATCAACGCTTTCAGGCCGATGCAGCCAAAAGCGTAACTGATATATTCATCGGCCAGCAATATTGCGACAGTGCTGATTTTCTGATAGACCAGGGAATACAGAAAAATATGTATGCTGTAACAGGTTTCGGTAATCAAAAACTGATGCTTGACCGGGAATCAATCACAGAGAACCTGAGACAAGTCCAGATGAACTGGGGACTTAAACCTGTTGAAGATTTACAAGGCGATATGTCAAACCCGATGTTCACCATCGAAATGGAAACCGGTACGGGTAAAACTTATACTTATATCAAAACCATGTATGAGCTGAACAAGTTGTATGGCTGGAATAAGTTTATCATAGTAGTACCCAGTATTGCCATTCGTGAAGGGGTGCAGAAGAGTTTTGAAACTATGCAGGAACACTTTGCCACAGAATACGGTAAGCGTATCCAGTTCTTTGTATATAATTCAAAGCAATTGTCTAAAATAGACAGCTTTGCCAGCGATAGCGGATTGCATGTGATGATTATCAACACGCAGGCATTCAACAGTTCCATGAACGAGGACAAGAATCAGGAAGGGCGCAGCGGTGACGCTGCTGCACGTATCATATTTTCCAAACGTGATGAGTTTGGTAGCCGCAGACCTATTGATATATTGGCTCAGACAAATCCTATTATGATTATTGACGAGCCGCAAAGTGTATTGGGAGCAAAGAAGGATAATGCAACAAGAAAAGGTATTGCAAAGTTTCACCCGTTGTTCACCTTGCTGTATAGTGCAACACATAGAAAAGACGATGTGTACAATATGGTGTACAGGCTGGATGCTATGGATGCTTACAACCGGAAATTAGTGAAGAAAATAGAGGTAAAAGGTATTTCACAATTAGGTTCAACAGCTACAAATGGTTTTGTCTATTTGGATGAAATTGTAATAGGGCAAGGTAATCCGCAAGCCCGTATTTCGTTTGATGTGAAAACGGCCAATGGCTTCAAGCAAACGACTCGTTTGGTCGGTGAAGGGTTCAATCTTTTTGAACAAAGCGGTGAACTGGCTGAATACGATAATCATTTCATTGTTGAACGCATTGACGGTATAGACGGTTCTATCCGTTTCCTGAACGGCATAACTCTTTATGAAGGCGATGCTATCGGAAAAGTAAATGAGGATGTGCTTCGCAGGATTCAGATACGTGAAACGATTCGTACTCATATCGAGAGGGAAAGAGAACTGTTTTCAAAAGGAATTAAAGTGCTTTCACTCTTCTTTATTGACCATGTAAACAGTTACCGCATTTATGACAAAGACGGTACTAGCAACGGTAAATTCGCAGATATGTTCGAGGAAGAATACAGGAATGTAATTCAGGAAATGCAACCACGTTTCTCTGATGAAGAATATGTCCGATATCTGCATAAGTTCTCAGCAGAAAAAGTACATCAGGGATATTTTTCTCAGGATAAAAAGGGAATTGCCGTTGATTCAAAAGAAAAAGAGGGAGATAATGAAATACGTGCATACGATTTGATTATGAAAAACAAGGAACGGCTGTTGAGTTTTGAAGAACCGGTACGCTTTATTTTCTCTCACTCTGTCCTGAAAGAAGGTTGGGATAATCCAAATGTATTTCAGATTTGTACCTTGAAAGATACCGGTAGTGAAATAAAGAAACGCCAGGAAGTAGGCCGTGGTATGCGTCTTTGCGTAAACAAAAATGGCGAGCGACAGGATCAGGATGTATTGGGTGATGGTGTGTTCGATGTAAATATTCTCACAGTGATAGCCAGCGAAAGCTATGAGCATTTCAGCAAGCAGCTTCAGAGTGAACTCGCTGAAGATGTTGCGGACAGACCTGTTCAAGTTACGGCTCATTTGTTTGAAGACATTGTAATGGTAGCTTCAGACGGTAAAGAGATAAAAATCAATCGTGAATTGGCGTGTGAAATTCATGAGGAGCTTATCAGTAATGGCTATGTGAAGAAAGGCAAACTTACTGAGAAGTATTTCAATGACAAGAAAGCTGGAACTATTTATCTGGGAGAAGAACTGAATCCAATTAAAGCCGGAATACTTGGCAGACTTGATACCATCTTTAACCCGGATAGCATGAAACCAGACAATGCACGTAAACCCAAAGTTGCCACATTTAGGGAAGATTTGTTCAAAGAAAAGTTTACAGAAGTCTGGAAACGTATCAATGTGAAGACTTACTATAAAGTGGATTTCAGTACAGATGAATTGATAAAGAAGGCTATAGAAAGCATTGACAAACATCTGAGTGTTACAGAAATACGCATTGTAATAGAGGGCGGTTCCTTAGAAAATATTCGTGATAAGCAGTCTTTACAGGCTGGAGTGGCCATGACGGCAGGAAAGACACGTACAATCCGTGTTTCGGAGGCTGTTGGTAATAGTGTCCGCTATGATTTGGTAGGTGATCTGGTAAATGCAACCGGATTAACACGAAAAACCATAGTGGAAATATTAAAGGGCATAAAACCAACAACTTTTGCCCAGTTCAAGATGAATCCGGAAGAATTCATTATAAAGACTGCAAATATCATTAATGATGCCAAAGCTATAGCTGTTATCCAGAAAATAGCATACGAGCGTAGTACGAATACTTACGATATGGATATTTTTACAGAAAGTACCATTAGAGGTAAATTGGGTATCAATGCTCTGGAAAGTGCCAAATCGCTGTATGATATTGTAGTCGTTGATAGCCAAGGCACAGAGAAAAACTTTGCAGAAGCATTGGAAAAGGAAGATGCGGTGGAAGTGTATACCAAACTGCCACGTGGATTCTATATCAATACCCCTATGGGGCATTATAATCCAGACTGGGCTGTAGCATTTAAGGAAGGCAGTGTAAAGCATATATATTTCATTGCAGAAACTAAAGGCAATGACTGGCAGGAATCACAACTTAGAGGTTCTGAGGATGCAAAGATAGAATGTGCACGCCGCCATTTTGCAGCGATAAGTGATAGTAAAGTGGTTTATGGAGTAGCAAAAGATTATCAAAGTTTATACAATCTTGTAGCGAAATAATAAAATGTAAGTGACACACTTATACTTTCATCGTATTAAAACAAATCACCCGCCCCTCATTCTTCTCCGAGGCAGCGGGTGCTTTTACTTCGTGCTTGTGTTGTCGTGGGCTGCGCGCTTCGTTTACAGCCCCATGCAGCTGGTGACGCCCAGCGTAGTTCCAATAGCGGTCAGGATGGTGACCAGCGTCTGGATAATGGTTTTCCAGATTGTTTTCTTGTCCATTTCGTTAATTGAGAATTGAAAATTGAAAGTTGAAAATTTTAATTCAATTGAAAGTTGAGACTATTCCTTAGTGTAAATATTAAAGGAGGTTTTGAGCGAAGCTAATTGAAAATTGAAAATTAATTTCGGCCGCATTCTTCATTTTCCATTTTCAATTCTCCATTCTTACAGCGGGCTGCCTCCTTCTTCTTCGTCCTCGCCGCCGGGCTCGGGTTCAGGGGTGGTGTCTTCTTCGAGGGCGCCGCCAGCGGTGTAGACGGTCAGCTCGGTCAGGCGGGCGGACTTGCGCAGCTCGGCGTTGCTCCAGGTCTTGGTGTTGCGCACGTTCAGGTGGACGCCGGTAATGAGGCTGGTGGTCCACGCCTCGGCCGTCTCGGCTCCCTTCGAGGAGATGCCCACGGAGAAGAGGCCCAGGTCGCCCAGGCGGACACTTTTGCCGTCGAGCACCAGCTCCTTCAGGCAGGCGAGCATGTCGATGAGGACACCGTGGATGACGCCGCGCGAGTAGGGCGAGTTGTGTTCAGAAATGTGGGTGACGAAGTCTTCGAATTCTACCGTGCGGTCCTGCACGGCGCGGGCGTACCACTTGGCGGGTGCGTCGGGGTCCTGCGGCGACTTGGCCGCGTAACGTCTGTACTTCAATGTTCCGATTGTTGACATAGCTTTGTTGTTTTAAATGGTGTTTAGTTAATTGAGAATGGAGAATGGATAATTGAGAATGGATAGCGCCTCGGCCGCAGGCAAATTCTTCATTCTTCGTTCTTCATTCCTCATTCACAAAGGCAAATATAAGGCCTTTTCGGCGATCGACCAAAAATGAGACATCGGTAATCCGTAAAAATCTGTTAACAAAATCGCAATTTTGTGTTAATAAAACTAACACATTGATATACAGCATCGAAAACAATGTTTTTGCGCAGAGAAAGCGGCGCTTTCTGTTTTTCAGCCATACGTATTTCCATTCGGAGGCAAGCGTGCATCCTTCTTTAGCGGACAAATAGTAACTGTCAACTGTCAGCTGTAAGGAAAGACACAATCCCCTTACAGCTGACAGTTGACAGTTTTGTTTTTCAGTTAGGGGAAAAGTCACTAACAGATATTATATTATATATATATATTTATATATATAATATAAACTATAATTATCTTTTTTCATTTCCGTTTTTGGAAACTGTCAACTGTCAGCTGTAAGGGATCGTTGCGTTTCAAAAGCCTTTCAGATTTATAGCGAAAACAAACACGATTTTGAAAACTTGTATTATCTTTGCGAATGTAAAGCAATAAAGAAATCCTTAATCTACTATAGAAACAAACACACATGAAATTTGCCATCTACAAATACGAACTGACAAAATCGAACCAGCAAGAACTCTTCAAAGACGGAGAGAGTGTATGGGAAAATCCGCAGAGTTATCTGGACAGCCTGCTGGACGTATCACAACTAAACTTATACCACACAAAAAAGAATGGCGACACAGCCATTTATCCCAACGACATCCTGAAGGTGAGGCAGGGAGTGGCACTGCTGCATATCTGCAACTTGACGCAGGTCAGCATCTGGGACAAATACAAGGAGCGCAGGGAGGTTTCGAAACCTTTCTGCCGCGTCATTATAGACAACCGGCCGGGCGTGGCGCAGATGGCCATCGAGCGGACAAGCGCCTTCGACGGGAATCCGGACAAGGTGCGCAACATCCTGCAAGAATCACTCCATGCCCTGCTGGCTCCGGCAGGACTGTCCATCGAAATCCGAGCCAAGATGCGCGTAAAAAATTTTTGGGACACGGTGGAAGAACAGATGCGCAAGAAGGACGAACGGGTAAAACGGGTCGTGTTTGAGTTTCCCGACCCCGATCGGAGCGAGCCCGTGGACGCACCGCCTTCCATGATCGAGCATCTGCGCTTTCTGCGCTCGCTTTCATCGGCAATGGGAGCAGCGCGCAGTTCCTACAAAATGGAGGCCACGCGAAAGGGAACGCTGACGCTGGAACGTACGCGTGAGGACCTGGCACAGATGGTATCGCTCTGCTGCAACAATGGATACCAGATCAGCGTGTATTTCCACCGAATGGGAGTCTTTCGCTACGGCGAACGCGTACGTGCCCTGTTCGACATCGATGAAGACACGCTGACCGACTTCATCAACGGACAATATGCCATGGGCAACAACAGCGAGGGGACACTCACCTACGCTCTGATAGAAACGCTGGACAATATCCGTGAACAGACAAAAGAATACAACGATGCGACGCAGACTGACGAACGAAGAAAAAGAACGCATAGACACGTGGTTTGAAAACGACGTGCTCTACAAACTGGTGGCCGACGTGACACGACGTTGTTCCGGCCGAATGCCGACACTCAGGCTCTCGCCCGAGGAAGCGCTGGTATTTTTGGCCGACCTGCTTGACCGGCTGAAAGAAGACCCTGCCGAAGCGCCCTATCTTTGTCAGACGGCCTGGGACACGCTGCTGTATGAAATCCGTGAAATAAATGCAGACGCATCGGACGACGACGTGCGCAAAACAGTGGCGATAATCGTAGAACTGGGCGTCGTATTTCTTTCGCAAACAGACCTGGCTACACATCGTACATGCAGCATGGAGCTGCTGTGCACACTCGGAGAACATGAAGTCACAGGGTGGGAAGATCTGATTTATCCGCTGGCATGGCGTATCGGAGAAAGCCGCCTGAAAGAACGGATGCAGGACTACTGGCAGGAAGACACTTTTCTATCTGATGAGATCTATGACGCCCTGCACGCCGAAGAGGGCAACATGCACGTTCAAGGCGGGCAGAAGGGAACCTTCAGAATAGCCAAAGGGCATAAGACAAACTTTGCCAAGATTGTCAGCGCCATGTTCGACCTGCGTATGTTCGAGGACGACAAGGGGCAGATAGCCTCCAACAAGCAGAAGCTGATGGACGAATTGGGCGCCCTCTTTGGCACGGAGTTCAAGAACCTGCCGCAACTGCTCAATGCCAGCAAACAGGGGGCCAACTACACGGAGGTGTTCGACCGTCTGAAAGAAAAAGCCGAGAAATATGACATAAAGTGACTTTACGTAAACTTTAGGTAAAGGGATGGTCTGCGCTCCATCCCCTAACTTTGCTCCTGCAATCAAGGGAAAAACAATCCCCTTGTTTGCGGGAGATTTTTTATACAACCTATTCACAACATTTTAAAAATTGACACGACTATGAACGTAAAAATTCAGCTGAGCGACGAAGCTTACAAGACTTTAGTGAACGGAAACGGACGTCTGGAAGGCAGTCTGGGATTGGTGAGCCCCACGGAGGGAAACTTCAACGCCTACCGCCGCAGCGCGTCGAGGCCCGGCAACAAGTACATCAAACTGCCCCACGGACGGGCCAGCGTGGGCGACAGCCATGTGCGC
>OCHD01000134.1_pt1 | contig 96869 bp, 87 predicted proteins | sample 1538481 | NCBI WGS metagenome assembly OCHD01 (sample SAMN04571699, study PRJEB22368) | human gut metagenome | biome: human gut; material: stool | host: Homo sapiens | place: Luxembourg | collected 2012-09-07
ATCTTTGCCCAGGTGGCGGAATTGGTAGACGCGCATCCGGTGTGATTCCGGTACCGACAGTACAGTCTGGATGAGAAAAGGCGGCTATGAGTTTGTTTTGCGAGCCATAGACAAAACCCCCAAAGGTTTTGCCTGTGGTTTTTCTAATTTCAGGGCAGGAACCGTAACTTGCTTGAAGAAGGTGACTTGATGGACGATGAATTATATATGCGGCAGGCTTTAGCTTTAGCCTGTCTGGCTGAGGGCGATACCAGCCCCAACCCGATGGTGGGGGCAGTGATCGTCAGCGCTGACGGGGAAGTTGTAGGCGAAGGCTATCACCATAAGGCAGGGCAGCCTCATGCCGAGATCAATGCGTTGAAGGAAGCGAAGAAGCTGGCCCGCGGCGGCACGATCTATGTGACGCTGGAGCCCTGCTCACACTTTGGGCGCACTGGTCCCTGCTGTGAGGCGATCATTGCTGCCGGTTTAAAACGGGTGGTAGCTGCGATCGAAGACCCGAATCCCAAGATTGCCGGCAACGGTTTTCAGCGTTTGCGCGCTGCCGGGATCGAGGTTACTGTAGGCGTGTGTGAGGAAGAAGCGCGGCTGCTGAACGAGAAGTTTTTTCACTGGATCGTAACCGGCAGGCCCTTTGTTTCACTGAAATATGCAATGACCTTAGACGGCAAGATCGCGACCAGGACCGGCGATTCCAAATGGATCACCGGCGAGGACGCCAGGGCTTACGGTCATTATCTGCGCAAAGCCCACGACTGCATTTTAGTTGGCAAGAATACGGTGCTGGCTGATGATCCTGAACTGACGACACGGCTGGTAGAGGGCAGAAACCCGCTGCGGATCGTGCTGGACAGTAACTGCGAAATTCCCATGACGGCAAAGGTTTTTGACGGCGAAACGGAAACGCTGCTGGTTACCGGCAATGCTTTATCAGGTGCGAAGCAGGCGAAAGCAGACGCCTTACGGGAGCTGCCAAAGGTAGAGGTGCTGCAGCTGCCGGCTGTCAATGGCAAGCTGCCGGTAGCACTCCTGCTGGAAGAGCTGGCCCGGCGCAATCTGACCAGTATTTTGGTGGAAGGCGGCAGTACGGTGCATGGCGACTTTTTAGAAGCCGGTTTGGTCGACCGTATTTATGCTTTTATCGCGCCGAAGCTGATCGGCGGCAGGGAAGCGCTGACTGGCCTGGCGCTGATGGAAGATTGCTATATTTTGAAGGATACGGAAACGCTGCCTTTGGGAGCAGATATTTTGCTGACGGGCAGAGTGGAAAGGAATAAATGCTGATATGTTTACGGGTTTAGTTGCAGAGCTTGGCACGGTGCGCGGTTTAAAAAGAGTGCAGAACAGTTATCATCTGACTGTAGCCGCGAAAAAAGTGCTGGAGAATTTAAAGATAGGCGACAGCGTCGCAGTCAACGGTGTCTGCCTGACCGTAGTTGTTTTAGGCAGCGGCGAGTTTACAGCCGATGTGATGCCGGAAACAGTACGTCTGAGCAATCTGCGTGATCTGCGCAGCGGCGACCGGGTCAATCTGGAACGGACGCTGCGGCTGATGGATGGTCTGGACGGGCATATCGTCAGCGGGCACGTGGAGGGCATCGGTGTGATCGCAAAATGCCGTCAGGACGGGATCGCCAATGTGGTGACAGTCAAAACGCCGCCTGAGCTGATGCGGTATATCCTGCATAAGGGTTCTATCGCTATCGACGGTATCAGTTTGACGGTGACGGAGGTAACAGGTGACACCTTTTCCGTCTCGCTGATCCCGCATACATCGAAGGAAACCACTTTAGGCTTTAAGACGGTTGGCGACGAGGTCAATCTGGAAACGGACATCATCGGCAAATATGTCGAGCAGATGCTGCGGTTTGGCGAAAAGACAGAGCAACAGGATAAAGCCAGTGTTTTGAGTAAAGCGACTTTATTCGAAAACGGATTTATTTAAATAAGGAGGCTATGAAAATGGAAGAGTTTAAATTTAATACAGTTGAAGAAGCGATAGCGGCAATGAAAGCCGGAAAAATGGTGCTGGTGACTGATGACGAGGACAGGGAAAACGAAGGCGATCTGATTATGGCGGCCGAGCTGTGCACGCCGGAAGCGGTCAATTTTATGGCAAAATATGCCCGTGGGTTGATTTGTATGCCGGCAGCGCCTGAGATCATGGACAAGCTGCAATTTGGCGCTATGGTGGCTAAAAATACCGATAATCACGAAACTGCGTTCTCCGTGTCGGTCGATCATGTGGATACCACAACAGGCATTTCGGCACATGAACGTGCTTATACAATGAAAAAGTGTGCTGACGCTAACGCACAGCCTGAGGATTTCCGCCGTCCGGGGCATGTGTTCCCGCTGCGTGCCCGTGAAGGCGGCGTGCTGCGCCGTACCGGACATACCGAGGCGACTGTTGATCTGTGCACTTTGGCAGGCTTGAAGCCGGTCGGTATCTGCTGCGAGATCATGAGTGAGGACGGCAATATGGCCCGTACTCCCGAATTGAAAGAATTTGCTAAAGAGCACGGTTTGGTATTCATTACAGTAGCGGCTTTGGTTGCTTACCGTAAAGCACATGAAAAAATGGTGCACCGTGCGGCTGAGGCAGCTCTGCCGACTAAATACGGTACTTTCCGTGCCATCGCATACGAGAACGATCTGGATGATCTGTGCCACGTAGCTATCGTGAAGGGCGATGTGGCTGGCAAAAAAGACGTTCTGGTACGCGTCCATTCCGAGTGTCTGACCGGCGATGCTTTCGGTTCACTGCGCTGCGACTGCGGCGATCAGCTGGCAACAGCGATGCGGATGATCGAAAAAGAAGGCTGCGGCGTCGTGCTGTATATGCGTCAGGAAGGCCGTGGGATCGGACTGGCAAATAAGATCAGGGCTTACGCGCTGCAGGATCAGGGGTATGATACAGTGGAAGCTAATGTGAAGCTGGGCTTTGCTCCCGATCTGCGTGATTACGGCATCGGCGCCCAGATCCTTGCTGACCTGGGGTTGACCAGCGTGCGTCTGATCACCAACAATCCGGCGAAACGGGTAGGGCTTTCCGGCTATGGCATTACTGTCAGCGACAGGGTGCCCATCGTTATCGACGCCAATCCTTTCAACGAATTTTATCTGGAAGTCAAAGAGGAAAAAATGGGGCACGAGCTGCACGAAGGACATACGCATAAACACTGCAATTGCTGCAGCTGATATAAAAAATCAAATCAACGAAGATGGAGGCAATGAATATGAAAACTTTAGAAGGTCAATTAACAGCACAGGGTATGAAAGTGGCTATTGTTGTAGCCCGTTTTAACGAATTTATCACCAGCAAGCTTTTGAGTGGTGCTATCGATTGTCTGGAACGTCATGGTATGGAAAATGAAAATATCACCGCCGTTTGGGTGCCGGGTGCTTTCGAGATCCCTTTGGCTGCCCAGAAGCTGGCTGTCAGCGGCAAGTATGACGCCGTTATCTGCTTAGGCGCCGTTATCCGCGGTTCAACTCCGCATTTTGATTATGTTTGCGCTGAAGCTTCCAAAGGCGTGGCGCATGTGGGACTGCAAACCGGGGTACCAGTAGCCTTTGGCGTACTGACTACTGAAAATATCGAACAGGCTGTAGAACGTGCCGGTACCAAAGCTGGCAATAAAGGCGTTGACGCTGCGATGACTGCTATCGAAATGGTCAACCTGCTGAAAAACATCTGATTTAAAAACGTAAGTTAAGCGTAGAATTCCAAGAGGTAAATATAATGAAAGATATTCTGACTAAAGGCACGGCTGAAGGCGTGCGCATTTATGCACTGTGTACTACCAATCTGGTACAGGAGGCTGCCGCCAGGCATCATACCTCCCATTTGGCTAGTGCCGCTTTAGGCAGGGCAATGAACGGCGCCCTGCTTTTAGCAGCCACTATGAAAGATAATGAACGCATCACCCTGCGTCTAAAGGGTGACGGTCCGATCGGTGAGGTTGTTGCCGATGCCGAAGGCACGAACGTGCGTGGGTATGTAGGCGACCCGGACGTGTTTTTGCCGCTGAAAAACGGTAAGCTGGATGTGGGCGGCGCTCTCGGTGCCGGCAATATCATCGTGACCCGCTATCTGCAGAACGCTGAACCCTTTACCGGTTATGCCGAGCTGGTTGACGGCGAGATCGCCAGCGACCTGACTAATTATCTCTATACTTCCGAGCAGACTCCGTCTTCGGTGGCATTGGGTGTTTTGGTCAATAAAGAGGGACAGGTCATAGCCTCCGGCGGCTATTTTATTCAGGCCATGCCTGGCTGCGCCGAGGAGACGCTGGCAAAACTGGAAGAAAATATCAGTTTAACGCCTTATGTTACACAGCTGCTGGAGCTGGGCTATACTCCCGAAAAGATGATCGAAACGATTGCCCGCGGTCTGGAGGTAACGATCCAGGAGAGCGTGGAGCTGAGCTACAAATGCCGCTGCAGCAGAGAAAAGATTCTGGGTGCGCTGGCGACTTTGGGGCAGGAAGATCTTACTGCCATGAGCGAGGATGAGGAAACAGAAGTGCATTGCCAGTTCTGCAACGAAACCTATAAATTCAGCGGGGCAGAAATTGCCGGCCTGCTGAAAAAATAAAGCAACTGCCTGAAACCGCAGGAACATTTTGTTTTTGCGGTTTCAGTGTTTTTGTCAGGTGGGCTGCAGGCAGCTCTTTAAAGCTGGCAAGGTTTGATTTTGCGGCAGCAGATAAATAAATCTTGACATATCGAACAGCTGTTTGTATACTATTGATAGATGATAATTGACAGCAATTAAACAGGAGGCTTGATTAAATGAGTACGGAAAAACTGAACGCTGACAAAACAAAAGCGTTAGAAAATGCAATGCGCCAAATCGAAAAAGATTTCGGTAAAGGTTCGATCATGAAATTGGGCGAAGCCAGCGCAAAAATGAACATTGAGGTCATTCCGACCGGTGCTTTGTCTTTAGATATAGCTTTGGGAGTAGGCGGTATCCCCCGCGGCAGGGTCATCGAGATCTACGGTCCTGAATCTTCCGGTAAAACTACTGTTGCCCTGCATATGATCGCCGAAACACAGAAAATCGGCGGTTACGCAGCGTTTATCGATGCTGAGCATGCTTTAGACCCTGAATACGCACGTAAATTAGGCGTTGACGTCGACAATCTGCTGATCTCTCAGCCTGATAACGGCGAACAGGCTTTGGAGATCGCCGACGCTCTGGTACGCAGCGGCGCCATCGACATCATCGTTATCGACTCCGTTGCGGCTTTGGTACCGCGTGCCGAGATCGAGGGCGAGATGGGCGATTCGCACGTTGGTCTGCAGGCCCGTTTGATGAGCCAGGCGCTGCGGAAGCTGACCGGTATCATTTCCAAATCGAAATGCGCCACTGTTTTTATCAATCAGATCCGTGAAAAAGTCGGTGTTATGTTTGGTAATCCTGAAACGACTACCGGCGGCAGGGCACTGAAATTTTATTCAACTATCCGTCTGGACGTACGCCGCATCGAAACACTGAAAAACGGCAACGATATGATCGGCAACCGTACCCGTGTTAAAATCGTCAAAAATAAAATCGCTCCGCCTTTTAAACAGGCTGAATTTGATATCATGTACGGCGAAGGCATCTCACATGAAGGCTGTATCGTTGACCTGGGCGCAGAGTTTGACATCATCAACAAAAGCGGCGCCTGGTATTCCTATGGCGAAGTACGTTTGGGCCAGGGTAAGGAAAAGGTCAAAGATTTCCTCAAAGAAAATCCGGAAATGGCTGCCGAGATCGAAGCGAAGATCCGTGAGCTGACCATTGCCAAACCAGCCAGTGCAGAAAGCGGTGTAAGCGATGCTGAACCGGTCGTCCAAGAACTTAACGACTGAGCAGGAAGCGTATGATTATGCTTTGGATATGCTGAGCTACCGTGATTACAGCCGCAAGGATATGGAGCTGAAGCTGAAACGCAAAGGCGCAGCTCCCGGCATTATCGCAGGCACTATGCAAAAGCTGCTGGAATATGGTTTTCTGGATGAAAAACGTTATGCCCAGAAGGTTTTTGAAGCATGGCTGGCTAAAAAATATTATGGCAGAAATCATCTGCGGCTGGAGCTGCAGAAAAAAAATGTAGCTGAACGTTATATCAACGGTATTTTGGCGCAGCTTTCTGAAGCAATGGAGCAGGAACGGGCCGAGTATGCTTTGGGAAACTGCCTGAAACGTAATCCTGAAAAATATGATCCTGCTACCAGGGAAGGACGTGCCGCTATCGGCAGATTCCTGTATGCGCGGGGCTTTGCAAGTAAATATATTCAAAAAAGCATTAATAATATACATGGCTCAGTGATACTAATGGATGATTGTTAACTTGACTTTTATATAAAATCCATTTAAAATTATAGTATCCAATCGTGTTAATAATTAATGAATGTTATCCACGAGGCGACAATAGTTTGTTGCCTCATTTTTTTTAAAAATTAATAAGGAGGTGAAAATCATTTTAGAACTTATCGGTATTACTATCGGTGCTGGTGCCGTTGGTGGTGCGATCGGTTATTTAGTACGTAAAAATGTTGCTGAAAACAAAATTGCTACTGCTGAAGAAACCGCTATTCGTATCATTCAGGACGCGGAACAGACCGGTGAAGCCAAACGCAAAGAAGCGTTAGTAGAGGCTAAAGAAGAAATCCACCGCATGCGCAGTGAGATGGAACGAGAAAATAAAGAGCGTCGCAGTGATATCCAACGTCAGGAAAGACGTCTTTTACAAAAAGAAGAAAATCTTGACCGTAAGATAGAATCTTTTGAGAAAAAAGAGGAACACTTAGCCGTCCGAGAGGCATTCCTCAGTGACAGTCAGGCTAAAGTCGATGCATTATATCAAAAACAACTGGGTGAATTGGAACGTTTGTCCGGTTTATCTACCGAAGATGCTAAAAAAGAACTTCTTCAATCCGTTGAAGAAGAAGTGAAACATGAAACCGCTATGCTCATTAAAGATTTGGAGCAGCAGGCGAAGGAGGAAGCAGACAAGAAGGCCAGAGAGATCATTTCCCTGGCGATTCAGCGTTGTGCTGCCGACCACGTAGCAGAAACTACTGTTTCTGTAGTAGCCCTGCCTAATGATGAAATGAAAGGCCGTATCATCGGTCGAGAAGGCAGAAATATCCGGACTCTGGAAACTTTGACCGGTATTGACCTGATCATTGACGATACTCCGGAAGCGGTAATTATTTCCGGCTTTGACCCCGTACGCCGTGAGGTCGCCCGCGTTGCTCTGGAAAAACTGATCAACGACGGCCGTATCCATCCGTCCCGTATCGAGGAAATGGTTGAAAAGGCACAAAAAGAGGTTGAGCAGAAGATCAAGGAAGCAGGCGAGCAGGCTACTTTTGCAGTAGGTGTGCACGGATTGCATCCTGAGCTGATCAAGCTGCTGGGCCGCTTAAAATATCGTACCAGCTATGGTCAAAATGTTCTGAATCATTCTATCGAGGTCGCTCATCTGGCAGGCCTGATGGCTTCCGAATTGGGTGTAGACGTAGTTTTAGCCAAACGTGCGGGCTTACTGCATGATATTGGCAAAGCTATCGACCACGAGATGGAAGGTTCTCACGTTGAGATCGGTATGGAAATCGCTAAGAAATATCGTGAATCTGAATTGGTACTCAATGCTATCATGGCCCATCATGGCGATGTAGAGCCTAAGAGTGTTGAAGCAGTTCTGGTAGCTGCAGCTGATGCTGTTTCTGCCGCAAGACCTGGCGCGAGACGCGAAACATTGGAAAGCTATTTGAAACGGTTAACTCGATTGGAAGAGATTTCTGAATCTTTTGAAGGCGTTGAAAAATGCTTTGCTGTCCAAGCAGGACGCGAGATCCGCATAATGGTCAAACCTGACCAGATCGATGATGCTACATCTATTTTGTTGGCACGCGATATTGCTAAAAAGATCGAAGCCGAGATGGAATATCCCGGTCAGATCAAGGTTGTCATCATCCGTGAAACACGCGCTGTTGACTACGCAAAATAATAGGTTTGAAAATAAATCCCCGAGCCGTCAGGTTCGGGGATTTTTTACATAATTGTTACGATTTATTCGTTTAAAGCACTGCGCTAGCTGTTTGTTTTATGTTATAATATGAGTACTGATTCATTATTTAAAATTTTCTGGAGGTCAGTTGATGAGAATTGATGGTGCCGGCGGTTGTTTTGATAACCGCATTTACGAAATAAACAATAAAAGTGCGTGGAATCTGCTGCTGCTTACAGTCAACGAAATGGGCGTGACGGTTGATTCCCGTGACGACGAAAACTGTATTCTTGAGTGTCACAGCGAGCAAAAACTGATGCGTTTTTCGGCACAGGCAATGGATGAAGAAACGACGCAGGTTTTTGCTGATGTGCATGGAAAAAGGATCCAGGTCTATAATTGGAAGCCTCAGGATAAAGAGGTCAACCTTTTTTATGACTTATTTGAAAACAAACTGCGCGAATACAGGGCTTTTATTCTTTGCCCCGGCTGTAAAGCAAAAATCAGTTCACTGGTAAAATTTTGTCCGGAATGCGGTGTACCGGTAAAATAAAAATAAACCAAATACCGTTAGGTATTTGGTTTATTTTTAATAATCATAGATTAGATAGCGCGGGTAACTTTACCGGAACGCAAGCAACGAGTGCAAACATTAACGCGTTTTACAGAATCGTTAACAATAGCCCTTACTTGTTGAATGTTCGGTTTCCAAGCACGTTTAGTATGTCTATTGGAATGGCTGACGTTATTGCCAGCGAGAGTACCTTTGCCGCAGACTTCGCAAATGGATGCCATGAGTCCCACCTCCTTAACGTATTACGAGCATTAGTTACAAATTTAACAAAAGTATCATACCATAGACTGTAGGTAAAAGCAAGTAAATTTTATAGATTGGCAGTGATTTTATGTGGTGGCGTGAGCCTGTTACCAGTTTAAAGGGTATAGGGATAAAAAAGGCTTTAGATTTTCAGAAATTGAATATTGAAACAGTCGGCGATCTGCTCAACAGGTTTCCGCGCATGGACAGTTACCTTGATTATTCCAAGGTAAAAAGCATCGGCGAATTGACTACTGATAACGAAAAACAGCTTTTCAGCGGCGAAGTATTTCGGATCGCCGATAAATATTCCGGCAAAGGCAGACGTTATACGGTAGTTACAGTTCAGGATGAGAACGGTTATGCCGATATTTTTCTTTTTGCAGCACAGCGTTATCAGGCGCGCAAATATAAGCCGGGGATGCGGTTGATCGTTATTGGCAGGGTGCGGCGTGGTCCAACGGCTAAATTTGTTTCTGAGGCGTTTATTCAAATTGCTGACAGCGACGATAATGTAGCTGCTTTGGGGATTTTACCTGTCTATAGTCTGGCTGGCTCGTTAACGCAGGGTGTTATACGTACGGCGGTCAAACAGGCGCTGGCTAAAGCCGCGCAATATCTGCCGGAAACGCTGCCGGCAGGTCTTATTGCTGCAAGGCAGCTGCCGGACCGGTATACTGCTTTGAAGAATATTCACTTTCCTGAGAACTTTGCCAAATTGGCAGAAGCTAAGCAAAGATTTATTTTTGAAGAACTGTTTTTACTGCAATGCGGGCTGCTCTATTATCGTGACCGGATCAAAGAGGTCAGGCAGGGGATCAAGCACAGCGCGGACGGTAAGCTTGTTCAGGCTTTGAAAAGCTCGCTGCCCTTTGAGCTGACTGAAGCCCAGCAGAAGGCCTGGCAGGAAATATCGCTGGATATGCAGGATAATAAACCAATGCACAGATTGCTGCAGGGCGATGTCGGGTCCGGTAAGACCGTTATATCGGCTCTGGCTTTGGCTAAAACTGCTGAAAACGGTTATCAGGGCTGCATTATGGTGCCGACAGAGATTTTGGCGCAGCAGCATTTTGAGACCCTGACAGAGTATTTAGGCAAACAGGGCTTGCGGGTAGAGCTTTTGACCAGCAGCGTGAAAAAAGCTAAACGCCGGGAAATCTTAGAGGATCTGGAGTTGGGTGAGATAGATGTGCTTGTGGGAACCCATGCCCTGATCCAGGACGATGTTGTGTTTGCCAGATTAGCGTTGGTAGTTACAGACGAACAGCATCGTTTCGGTGTCGAGCAGCGGGCAAAATTATCTAATAAATCCCAGTTTGCTCCCGATATTCTGGTTATGACAGCGACGCCGATCCCACGAACTCTGGCTTTGACTATTTATGGTGATCTTGATACTTCCATGATGCAGGGCAAGCCGGTGGGACGCAAGCCGATCGAGACCTTATGTTATACCGGGGAGAAGCGTAATGCCGTTTATGAGGGACTGGTGCGTCAGGTCCAGTCTGGTCATCAGGCTTATGTTGTCTGCGCTCTGATCGATGAATCTGAAGGTGTGGAAGCGCGTTCGGCAATAGAAGTTTATACGGAGCTGCAGGCAACGTATTTAAAAAATATTCCCTGCGCTCTGCTGCATGGGCGGTTGAAAAATCAGGAAAAAGAAGATATTATGACCCGCTTTGCCGCAGGTGAGATCAAAGTGCTGATCACAACGACAGTTATTGAAGTCGGGGTCAATGTTCCTAATGCAACGCTGATGATCATTGAAAATGCCGACCGATTCGGCTTGGCACAAATGCATCAGCTGCGCGGCAGGGTAGGACGCGGCAAGGACCAGTCATACTGCGTGCTGCTTACGGACAACGATAATCAGGAAACACTGGAGCGGCTGCAGGTGTTGCGTGACAGCGATAACGGTTTTTTCCTGGCGGAAAAAGATCTGGAACTGCGCGGCGCCGGTCAATTATTCGGTTTACGTCAGCACGGCTTGCCTGATTTATATATTGCTGATATACTGCAGGATATAGGTGTTTTGATAGAAGCGCGCGAATTAGCTAAAAAAGCGTTTCAGGACCCGCAGATGCTGCGAGAGATAGAAGGTGCCCTCAGCAGTCAATTTGATGAACGGTTCCAGCGTATTTTTTATTCTTAGATTACTGAGGGAGATAAAATGGAGAATGGAACAAAATGGTATCGCGATCCCGATATCATAACTAAACTTGTTGCAGTAGCGTTATTAGTAGTGCTGGGGTGCTGCATTCATTTCTTTGCACAGGATTTTTTTGATAAAGCTCTGAGGCTGGTAGTCAGCGGCAATGTCAACGCATTAGCGGAATACTTGCGTTCCTTCGGCCCCTGGGCAATAGTCATCAGCTTTCTGCTGGATGTTTTTATCAATGCTGCCAGTATTTTTCCGTCGATCTTTCTTTCAACTGCCAACGGTTTGATTTTTGGTTTGCCTTTAGGTATTCTGATCTCCTGGCTGGCAGAAACAGTCGGCGTTGTTATCAGCTTTTTGCTGATGCGCTATTTCTTTCGCGGAGCAGCTGAAAAAATCATTGCAACCAGCAACAGCTTAAAAAATATCGATGAAGCCAGCGGCAAAAACGGTCTGCAATGGATGGCCTTTGCCAGAGCGCTGCCGTACTTCCCGTCGGGGATATTGACCGCTGTAGGCGCGCTCAGCCGGATCAGCGTCCGTGATTATATCATTGCCAATCTGATCGGTAAATTCCCTTCAACGGCGCTTGAAGTAGTTATCGGGCATGACGTAGTAAATTTTCGGCAGAATAGTATGCGTCTGACGATTTTAGTCATAGTTACAGGCGTCGTATTTTGGGCATATAAAAGATATAAAAAATAACTGTATAAGCTGAAAAATTGAATTATATCACATTTAAAATGTAAATATATATACTTTTGGCTAATAAGGTGTATTAAACAAATCGGTATTTGCTGGAGGGATAAAATGAATGTAGAATATCGAGCATATAAAGATTTACCTTGTGATAAGTTATATCAATTATTTCTGGCGGTAGGCTGGGCGGAAGATAGTACAACATCACAAGGAATGATAGATAGTTTTAATATTGGTTTCGTTAATTCAACGTTTGTTTTTTCTGCGTGGGTTGATGACAAATTAATAGGATGTGTAAGGGTTTTAAGTGACTTATATTTTCGTTCGATTATTTATGATTTGGCCGTTTTGCCTGAATTTCAAAATAAAGGTATTGGTAAAGAATTAGTGCAAAGATGCAGAAATGCTTGTGAAAGTTCAGAATGGTTAGTGCAGACAGATATAGCAAAAGGTTTTTATGAGAAAATCGGTTTTAAAGAAAATAATGATTCTTTTCTTACAATTCCTTGTAAATTGTTTCAAACAATGAAGGTCAAAAAATAACTGCTTAATTGCAGTTATTTTTTGGTGCAATCAGGATAATAATTTTCTTTTAGTATCTCTTGTAAGAATAATTGAAAGCAGTTATAATATGTAGAGTAATAAAAGAGGAGGGTCTTTTATATGAGTAAACATCAATTTACGGATAACCGTGTTGCAATCGAGCCGGATAATCCTGCTGTACAAAGGCTTGAATTCAAATGCATCAAATGTGGTTCCTGCAAAACAGTCTGCACTGATTATATCGGTGTCTGCGGCACCTATGATCTTAAGGCGACCGGAGATGTGCCTATCTGCATCAACTGCGGCCAGTGCGCTAATGTGTGCCCGGCAGACAGCATTACCGAAAAGGTTGAGGCTTATGAAGTAGCGGCTGAAATGCGCGATCCTGAAAAGATCGTGATTTTCAGCACTTCTCCTTCTGTGCGTATTGCTTTAGGTGAAGAATTTGGTATGGCGGACGGCAGCTTCGTTGAAGGTAAAATGGTAGCGCTGCTGAAAAAACTGGGTGCAGACTATGTGCTGGATACTAATTTCGCCGCTGATTTGACGATCATGGAAGAAGCCAGCGAGCTGGTGGAACGTATCACTAAAGGTGAAAAGCCGCTGCCGCAGTTTACCAGCTGCTGCCCGGCCTGGGTCAAATTCGCTGAAACCTATTATCCGGAAATGCTGCCGCATATTTCCAGCGCAAAAAGCCCGATTGGAATGCAGGGGCCGACGATCAAAACTTATTTTGCCAGGAAAATGGGCATTGATCCTCAAAAAATCGTTAATGTTGCCGTTACTCCCTGTACGGCTAAAAAATATGAGATCCGCCGCGACGAGATGAATGCGGCCGCCAGACATTTGGGCATTGAAGGTATGCGTGATATGGATTATGTGATCACGACGCGTGAGCTGGCACTGCTGGCGAAGGATGCAAATATTGATTTTACCACTTTGGAAGATCAGGTATATGACGACTTTATGGGTCTTGGTTCCGGTGCCGGCGTGATTTTCGGCAATACCGGCGGCGTTATGGAAGCCGCTGTACGCAGTGCTTACACCTTCGTTACGAAAAAAACTGCGCCGGCAGCTTTATACGACCTGCAGCCTGTGCGCGGTCTGGAAGGTATCAAGGAAGCTTCGGTAGATATTGACGGTCTGGAAGTAAAGGTCGCTATCGTCTATGGTACTGCTAATGTCCGTAAATTGATCGAAAAAATTAAAAGCGGCGAAAAAAGCTATCATTTTGTTGAGGTCATGACTTGTCCGGGTGGCTGTATCGGCGGCGGTGGTCAGCCTAAAGATAGGGAATATAAAGGCGATGCTTTGCGCGCCAAGCGTATCGAAGGTCTTTATAAACGTGATGACTCGATGCAGCTGCGTTTAAGTCATGAAAATCCTGAAATCATCAAATTATATGAAGAATTTTATGGTGAACCGCTCAGCGAACTGGCCGAGCAGATGCTGCACACCATGTATTTCGATAGAAGCGCTGATCTGGGCGGAGTTTATATCGCTCCGACAGAAGTTAAACCTGCGGCTGGCTTAAAACAATTCCGCTGTAAGGTCTGCGGTTATATCTACGAAGGCGCAAGCCTGCCGGAAGATTATACCTGCCCGACCTGCGGCGTTGGCGCCGAAATGTTTGAAGAAGTACAATAAAGTTTAAGTAAAAAGCTGAAACCAAAAGGTTTCAGCTTTTTATCATTTATCCAGCAGTTTATAAATTTGAGGGAAGGGCTCGACCGTACGTTTTAAAATGCCGTTGATGTAGGCGATAGTAATACCGTAGTTGGTGATGGGAATATTTTGATCGACGGCACATTTGAGGCGGTACTGCATTTCCCGTTCATTCAGCATACAGGCGCCGCAGTGGATGATCATTTTATAAGGGGAGAGGTCAAGCGGAAATTCTGTGCCGCTGGTAAAAATAAATTCAGGATTTTTACCTGTATATTCTTTGATCCAGCGGGGCAACTTGACAGTGCCGATATCGTCGCACTGGCGGTGATGGGTACAGCCTTCGCCGATCAGTATCTTGTCACCGTCCTGAAGGCTGTCGAGTGCTGTAACGCCCTGGACTGCGGTTTGCAGGTTGCCTTTATATCGGGCAAAAAGGATCGAAAAAGAAGTCAGATGAATATCGGCAGGCGTTTCTGCGGCAACTTTTTTAAAGACCTGGCTGTCGGTGATAACCAGCTGTGGACGTTTGCCTAAATTTTGCAGTGTGTTTGCCAGTTCATTTTCTTTGACGACGATGGCGGTAGCGTCTGCTTCCAAAATATCACGGATCGTTTGCTGCTGCGGCAGGATCAGGCGTCCTTTGGGAGCGGCAGAGTCAATGGGGACGACCAGAACTACGAAGTCGCCTGGAGATAGCAGATCAGCAACCAGGCGTGCTTTGTTTTCATCTACAGGTGCTGCTTTAGCAATGGCTTCTTTAAGTTCAAAAATATTGAGCTTCTGTGCTGCGCTGACGAATAGAGGCTTATTTTCTGGCAGCAGCGCCTGGCAGGCAGTTTTTTTATCTTCATCTATGGTTTCGCATTTATTGATAACCACGAGCAGAGGGATTTTTTTGGCATTGATCCGTTCTATCAAACGCAGGTCTTCAGCAGAAGGCCCGGCAGCGGCATCAATAACCAAAAGCGCTATATCGGTTTTATTAAGAACCTGATAGGCTTTTTGGATGCGCAGGCTGCCTAGCACGCCTTCGTCGTCAATACCGGGAGTGTCGATAATCATTACGGGCCCCAGAGGCAGGATCTCCATAGCTTTATAAACAGGGTCGGTAGTGGTACCCTTTGTTTCAGAAACGATTGCCAGATTTTGACCGGTGATAGCATTGATCAGACTGGATTTTCCGGCGTTGCGTTTACCGAAAATACCAATATGAACACGTTCTGAAGCTGGGGTGGTATTTAAACTCATAAAATCACTTCCTTCTATATAAATTATATACTAAAATAGTGCAGAAATAGTACAAATAAGTTTTCTGAAAAATATACAATATCACACTTGTATACAAAATTGCTAAATTTTTGTAACAGTTATTGACGATGCTGTTAGTTTTAAAGTATATTATATATGCGTGTGGAATAATTCACAACCAAACCAAAATAAAGGAGGCGTATGAATGAGTACTAATAATGATTCAACGCAGCATGTTCAAATCGCAGTAGCCGACCCTACACCCTTGGGACTGTTTGGTCTGGCCGTCGTAACAATGGTGGCTTCTGCACAAAAATTGGGTATCGTTGAAGGTGTATCCTGGGTTTTGCCGTGGGCACTTTTCTGCGGGTCCTTTGCCCAGCTGTTAGCTGGTTATTTTGATTATTGTCATCGCAATATTTTTGGCGCAACCATCTTCAGTGCTTTCGGCTTTTTCTGGTCCGCAGTAGGTATGAGCTGGATGATTAAAGCAGGAGCTTTTGGTCCTGGTCTTGCTGCCGGTGTGGACACTAAAGCTATTGGTTTTGCATTTTTGGCCTATTTTATATTTGCCTGCATTGGTACCATTGCTGCGTCCTCTGCAAGTCTGTTCTTATTCGTAGATATGGTTTTCATTGATATCTTACTTTTAGGTTTAGCTTTAGACGGGCTTGGTATCGGCGGTCATTTCCCGCATACCATGGCTGCTTATGCTGAAATGGCAGTAGCGCTTATTTCCTTATACGGCGCCGGAGCAGGCTTCCTCAATAATTTCTATGGCCGTCAGTTCTGGCCGGTTGGAGCTCCGCTGGGTATCTGGAAAAAATAATCTTGTTTGCTAAAAAAGCACTGTGAATTGCTCACAGTGCTTTTATTTTTTCAAAATTACTTAACCAGTTCCAAACGGGGGTTGGGCAGATAAACGCGTCCTGCTTTGGCGCATTCTTTGCCGTTGACCATAACTATATCGGCAGTAAAGTTGATGTTGCCGTCAAAAAGGCTTGAGCCGACGGCATAAGTATCTACAGGTATATTTAAAGCTTCAAATTCAGTGATGCGTTCGACGTCGAAACCACCGGAAACGATGATTTTTACATAATCGAAACCTTCTGCGTCTAAAGCTTTTCTGACATTCTGCACAAGTTCTTTGCAGACGCCAGTCGGTTTGAACATGCCCATCTGGCTGAGCAGACTTTTGTCTACCATAGTGCCGGAGGTGTCAAGGCGTACTCCCGCTAATTTGCGGCCTAATTTGCGCGCTACCTGCAGGGATGTTTCAACACAATCATTATCAAAATCAACTAAAGCGATACGGGCGATGTCGGGTGCGACATACTTATCAAAAGCACAGGTTGCCGCTACCGTGTCGCCGTTGTAGGCAGCGATCAGAGCGTGGGGGATAGTTCCCAGGCCGATGCCGTTGCTGGCTAAAGCGTTAGCGTCAGTAGAAAAGCCTTTGATGCCGCCGATCATCGCGGCATAACCGTCAGATTCCTGGGTTTGCCAGGTGTCATAGCGGGCGGGGAAGAAAAGTACAGGTTTGCCGTTGGCGGCAGTTACGACGCGGCGTACGTTAGTGGCGATACGGCTCTGACGCGCCAGAAAACCAAGATAAACCGTTTCCAGATGGGCAAAGTCGGCCAGATCACCTTCGATAGTCATCAAAGTTTCCCACGGAGCGACTTCGTCACCGTCGTGTAAAGCGTGGATCGTAATATTTTCAGGATTGTGTGCGCAGGTTTTGATCAGGGCGATACTTTCATCAATACCGCAAACAACTACCGGTTCACGGGTGAAAAGCTGCATCATGACCCTGGGATGGTGATTATCGCCATTCAGTATCTCCTCGGTACGCATAAAATAAGCGTCGGTGTAATAACCGGCTTTGATTTTTTCTACCGGAAAATGAAAATGTTCAACTGGTAAACGATTTTTCATGATAACCTCCATCATTAAATATAGAATAAATTAGCTCTTGATATTGTGCTAATTACATTTTATGATACAATAATAGCGCTACAGGTTCAAGTTTTTTGATAAATTTTTCTTAAATGGAGTTTCTAAATGGCATCTTGCGAGAAGAAATATACAATATTATTATTGTCAGCTCCGATAGGCTCAGGGCATAAACTGGCTGCTCAGGCACTGGAACAGTCTTTTGCACTGGCAGAGAATGTGTGTGTTGTGCACGGAAGTGTTTTTGATTTTTTCCCGGGCAGTATCGGCAAGGCTTTCTTAAGTTTTTATTTATGGGTACTTTCTTACTGTCCCTGGTTGTATGAACTGGCGTATAAGTGGGGAAATCGTCAAAGCGGTTCTTTATGGCTGCGCAATTTGATCAACAGTATCTTAGCAGGGCTGGCACAGGATTTTCTGACCAGAACAAATCCTGACGCTGTAATTGCGACGCACGCTACACCGGCAGGTATCATGGCGATCTATAAGAAAAAATTCAAGCCTGATTTGTTGTTGGGCGCGGTGGTTACTGATTATACGGTGCATAAATGGTGGCTGTGCGAAGGAGTAGATGTATATTTTTCGGCGGCAGAAAACCTGCTTCCGCAGTTTGCTGCTTTGAGCACTGAGGTTTTACCAACAGGGATACCTGTTCGAAGGCAGTTTTATCAGGAGCACGACCGTCAGGAGCTGCGCCGTAAATTTAACTGGTCTGAGCAGGATATAGTGTGTCTGCTGATGGGCGGCGGCGAGGGACTGCTGCCTATGGAAAGTATTGTTAAAGCTTTTCACGGTAATTTACCGCAGCATTTGAAAATTATTGCGGTCGCCGGCCATAATGAAGGCTTACAGCACCGGCTGGAAATTTTTAAAGAGGTGCCTTTGACGGTCTATGGATTCACAGATGATGTGCCTGAGTTATTACTGGCGGCAGATATAGTTGTGACCAAAGCGGGCGGCTTGACAGCGGCCGAAACTTTGATTGCCGGCTGCAGCTATATTATTTATAAACCGCTGCCGGGGCAGGAAACCGGTAATGCTGTTTATTTGGAGCAATATTGCGGAGCGCAGGTGGCACGATCGCCGCAGGAGGTAAAAACTATGGTTTGCCGTTATGCAAAGCTTGCCGCGCCTGTACGTCTTGCAGAAAGGCAGCAGCGCAGCATGAAATATGGCAAGCCTGAAGCAGCCCGAAAAATCAGCGATTACATTTTAAAAAAACTTGAAAAATAAGTAAAAACTTGACCGCTGGCTAAATCAACTCTATAATGAAATGGATTTGGAAAAAATAATATTTTGCGACACCCGGTTTTCGTGTGGATGCCTGCAATCTATCGGAGGCATTGACTTGGAACGTTATTATTGGGGTGCTTTAAGCGCTTCTGTCGGCTTGGGCAACAGCAAGCTTGAAGCTTTAGTTACAGTATTTGGCAGTGCGCGCAGTACATATCTGGCTGAACGCCAGGAGCTTTTGGCTGCTGGAATATATAAGGAAGCTGCTATTGACAAGTTTTTGAAGTTCAGGGATCTGTATTTACCTGAGCAGCTGCAGCGGTTTTGTGAGCGTCAGAAGGTGCGTCTGATGACGAGCAGTGATGCTGATTATCCAGCTATGTTAAAGCATATTGCCTTACCGCCGAAGGTTTTATATATCAAAGGTAATTTGCCAAGACTTGATTACAGTCTAGGTATCGTTGGTTCGCGCAGAGCTTCTGCTTATGGTTTGAAGGCGGCAGGAGATTTTGCTGCTGATCTGGCGGCTGCGGGACTGGTTATCGTCAGCGGCGGGGCCAAAGGTATTGACAGTGCTGCCCACAAAGGCGCGCTGCAGGCTGGCGGCAGTACCGTCGCAGTGCTTGGCTGTGGTATAGATGTTGTTTATCCTCGTGAAAATGCAGCGCTTTTCGAGCAAATATGTGCAAATGGGGCACTGGTTACAGAGTTTGCCCCGGGAACAGAACCGCTTGCGGCTAATTTCCCTTCGCGCAACCGGATTATCAACGGAATGACGAAGGGCATACTGGTGGTGGAAGCGGCAAAAAAGAGCGGTGCCATGATCACGGCGGAGTTTGCCGCGGATGAAGGACATGATGTTTATTGTATTCCAGGAAGTATCTACCTGCCTAACAGTATCGGCTGTCATAGCCTGATAAAATCCGGGGCACAGCTTGTGGATAGGCCGGAAGATATTTTGAATGATCTGGAATTGGGCCGCGGCAGCAGGCAGAAAATAGAGAATTTATCATTGTTTGCCGGTACTGAAACAGAAACTGTTTCAGAGCTGGCGCAGCAGTTGATGGATATAATGACACAGGAACCGGTTACTTTAGAAGAACTGGTAGAATTAAGCGGTCGCTCTCTGGCAGAGATCAGCGGGGAACTGCTGGATCTGCAAATGCAAGGTAAACTGGGCCTGGCAGACGGGCGCAGATATTACCGAATTTAGGAGGACTTATTATTATGACGAAAAATTTAGTAATCGTGGAATCACCTACTAAGTCAAAAACTATTGAAAAATTTTTAGGGCGTAACTATACGGTACGCGCTTCGATGGGACATTTGCGTGATTTGCCGAAAAGCCTGTTCGGTGTTGATATTGAACATGATTTTGAACCTAAATATATCAATATTCGCGGCAAGGGCGAACTGATCAAAGAATTGAAAACTCTGGCTAAAAAAGCTGATAAAATTTATCTGGCAACTGACCCTGACCGCGAAGGTGAAGCTATCGGCTGGCATTTAGCACATATTCTGGGCGTCGACCCGGAAGCAAACTGCAGGATCGAATTTCACGAGATCACGTCCGGCGCCATCAAAGACGCGTTGAAAAATCCTCGTCCGATCGATCTGGATAAAGTCGACGCGCAGCAGGCACGCCGTATTATTGACCGTATCGTGGGTTATCAGCTCAGCCCGTTGCTGTGGCGGAAAATCAGAAAAGGCTTGAGTGCCGGACGCGTGCAATCTGTAGCAGTAAAAATTATTGCTGACAGGGAAAAAGAAATTGCTGATTTTGTACCCAAAGAATACTGGACGCTGAATGCGAAGCTGCGCGAAAAAGCAAAAGCACCGATTTTTGAGGCAGAGGTCATCAAACATCTGGGTAAAAAGCTGGAAATTCGCTCGGCTGAAGAAGCGGCTGTTGTAGAAAAGGCTTTGGCTAAAGCTGCTTATGTTGTTGAAGAAGCAACGAAAAAGGAGCGTAAACGTAATCCGCTGCCGCCGTTCACTACCAGCAGCCTGCAGCAGGAAGCAGTGAAGCGTCTGAATTTTACTACTAAAAAGACGATGATGGTAGCGCAGCAGCTTTATGAAGGCGTCGCTGTGGGTAAAGAAGGCTCTGTCGGTCTGATTACCTATATGAGAACTGACTCTGTGCGTATTGCTGACGTCGCCGCTGAAGATATTCGCGGTTATATCGAAAGTGAATTTGGTAAGGAGTTCCGCCCTGCGCGTGCCAACAGCTATTCCAGTAAGAAAAATGCTCAGGACGCACATGAAGCGATCCGTCCTACCAGCGTACACCGTACACCAATGGAAATGGCAAAATATCTGAATAAAGATCAGCTGAAGCTATATTCTCTGATCTGGAACCGTGTCGTTGCAAGTCAGATGGCTCCTGCTGTTTTTGATGTCACTACCTTATTGATTGCCGCAGGAGATTATCAGCTGCGGGCGACAGGTTCGGTTTTGAAGTTTGAGGGCTTCTTAAAGCTCAGCGATAAAAAAGATCTGCTGGAAGAGAAGGATAAAAGCGTTCCCTATCTGGCAGCTAAAACACCAGTAGAATTATATAAGCTTTTACCGGCTGAACAGCACTTTACCGAGCCGCCTGCTCATTTTACCGAGGCTACGCTGGTTAAAGAGCTGGAAGATAAAGGTATTGGCCGCCCAAGTACTTATTCGCCTACGATCCAGACTATTCTGGACCGCGGTTATATTGCCAAGGAAGGCAAGAAACTGATGATTACTGAGCTGGGGCTCATGATCGTCGAGATGCTGACTAACTATTTTAAAGATATCATCGATATTCCTTTTTCGGCTGAATTGGAAACAGAGCTGGATGAAATTGCTGAGCATAAAGCCGATAAAACCCAAATACTGGAAAAATTCTATGGGCCGTTTGCTAAATTGATGGAAAAGGCCGATAAAGAAATTGAAGCGGTAGAAGCACCGGTAGAAGTCAGCGATGTGCAGTGTGAAAAATGCGGACGCATGATGGTGATCAAACAGGGGCGATTTGGTAAATTCCTGGCCTGCCCTGGCTTTCCTGAATGCCGCAATACAAAACCTATCCTGCATAAGATCGGTGTCAAATGCCCCGAATGCGGCGGCGAGGTTATCGAACGTAAAACAAAAACGCGCCGTATCTTTTACGGCTGCGCTAATTATCCTGACTGCAAATTTACTTCCTGGGACAGACCTACGGAAGAAAAATGTCCTAAATGCGGTAAGGTAATGCTGGAGCGCCTTGAAAAGAACGGTAATAAAAAATTGTATTGCTCCAACGAAAATTGTGAAAATGGCTTGCAAGTCAAAAAAGGAAAGGCAGGGCGTAAAAGTGCCAAAAGCAAATGAGCCGATTCATGTTATCGGCGCAGGTTTAGCCGGCTGTGAGGCCGCTTATCAAATAACCAAATATGGTATTCCTGTGATTTTGCATGAAATGCGTCCTGGAAAATCTGACGAAGCACATAAAACGGCAGATTTTGCTGAACTTGTTTGCAGTAATTCTCTGCGCGCCAATAATCTGGAAAATGCTGTCGGGCTTCTTAAAGAAGAGATGCGTCGCCTTGACTCGCTGATCATGCAGCAGGCTGATAAACATCAGGTCCCTGCAGGCGGAGCCCTGGCAGTTGACCGGGAAGGGTTTGCGCAGGGTATTACGGAAGCTGTCAAAAAACAGCCTTTGATCACTGTAGTTCATGAAGAAGTAACTGATTTACAGAAGCTTGAAGGTTATGTTGTTGTTGCCAGCGGTCCTCTTACTTCGCCGGCATTAGCCGAAAATATCAAACAACTGGTGCAGGCCGATTATTTTCATTTTTTTGATGCTGCGGCGCCGATTGTTACCGCAGAGTCTTTGAATTATGAAAAGGTCTATCGCGCCTCGCGTTATGATAAAGGCGATGCCGATTATCTGAATTGCCCGTTTGAAACAAAAGAAGAATATCTGGCCTTTTGGGAAGCGTTACGGACAGCTGAACTGGCGCCTGTCAAAGAATTTGAAAAAGAGGTCTTTTTTGAAGCCTGTATGCCGATCGAAGAAATGGCCCGCCGTGGCGAAGATACTATGCGTTTCGGACCGCTTAAGCCTGTAGGATTGGTTGATCAGAGAACGGGCAGGCAGGCTTATGCCGTAGTACAGCTGCGTCAGGACAATGCTGCTGCTTCGCTGTATAACTTAGTCGGGTTCCAGACCCATTTGAAATGGCCGGAACAAAAACGTGTTTTTGGTATGATACCAGGATTGGAAAATGCTGAATTTGTCCGGTATGGTGTGATGCATAAAAACTCTTATATAAATTCGCCTAAATTATTGAATGATAAATTTAATTTTACAGCCGCACCCAGATTTTATTTTGCCGGGCAAATGACCGGTGTGGAAGGTTATGTAGAATCGGCTGCCTCAGGCCTGATGGCTGGCATCCATGCCGCCAGGGCATATTTGGAGCTGCCGGCGGTAACCTTTCCGGAAGAAACGGCTCACGGTGCTTTGGCGCATTATATAAGCAATCCTGAAATCAAAGATTTTCAGCCGATGAATGTTAATTTTGGTCTGCTGCCGTCTTTAGGCAAAAAGATCCGCAATAAAAAAGAAAAAAACGGTCTGATTGCAGAACGTGCTTTAAATGCTTTGCAGGATGTACTGCAGGCAATCAAATAAATCGTTATGAGCAGGAAAGACACGCATACTTTATTTTATAAACTGCTGCGGCTACACTTTGGGCTGGCCTTATATTCTATCGGTTTGACGCTGGGAATACAGGCTAATATAGGTTTGGCGCCCTGGGAGGCTTTCGGTATCGGCGTTTCTTATGTTACCGGATTGTCCTACGGGACGATCAATGTTTTGACCGGACTTTTGATTTTGGTCGTGACAGTTGCTATGGGTGAGCGTTTTGGTTTAGGTACGATCCTCAATGCTGTTTTGATTGGCTTTGGCGTTGATGTACTTCAGTATTATCACGCTGTACCGCTGATAGAAAATTACTGGCTGGGTATTATCATAATGTTTTTAGGTCAGTTTTCTATCAGCCTGGGTACTTATTTTTATATCAGCGCCGGACTTGGTTCGGGTCCGCGTGATTCCCTGATGATCGGGTTAAAAAGGAGAATGCCCAGGGTGCCCATAGGTATGATCAGAGGCTTGATCGAAGGCAGTGTACTATTGGCCGGCTGGCTGCTGGGAGCGAAGGTCGGCTTAGGTACTGTGATCGCTGCTTTTGGTATCAGTACCATTTTACAGATGACGTTTAACTGGCTGCATTTTGACGCCAAGTCGGTTCAGCACGAAGGCATCTGGCAGACTTTGGGTATAAAAAAAGTTTGAAATTTTAAAAATAGCGGTCCAATGATTGGGCCGTTATTTTTGTTTATATTCAGATTTTTACACATTTTTGTGTATTCAATAAAAAATTCAAAAAATTTAGCACTTGGTTATTGAAATAGTTTCCTGGTTTATGATACTATAAGTCTACATAAGAAGAAGAGGTTTATTATGGCAGAATCAGCATTGCAATATCCAATGGTAGATAAGTTCCTCAGATACCTGCAGGTTGAGAAAAACACTTCGCCGCTGACTGTTAAAAATTATGCTGCTGATATAAGTTTATTCAGCAATTTTTTAACAGAACGGTTGGGCGGAGATTTTCAATGGCAGAAAATTGGAGTACTGGATATTCGTGCCTATCTGGCGCTGCTCAATAAAGAAAAGTATGCGCGGACAACTATTGCCAGAAGGATTTCTTCGCTGCGTTCTTTTTACAAGTTTTTGCTGCGCGAAAATTATGTAGAACAAAATCCTTTTGTAAAGGTAAGAACGCCGAAGCTGGAAAAAAGGCTGCCGGTATTTTTGGAAGAGCTGGAAATCAATGAAATTTTGACTATGCCTGACAAAGATACACTTGGACTGAGAGATCAGGCTATTTTAGAACTGCTTTATGCTACAGGCTGCCGTGTTTCCGAATTGGTAGGGCTTACAACAACTAACATTGATCTTGGCAGTCAATATGTCTTACTGCTGGGCAAGGGAAACAAAGAACGCATCGTGCCGATAGGGCATACCTGCTGTCAGGCTGTGCGGCAGTATTTGCAGGTTACACGCGGAGCTTTGATGGAAAAGTATAAAACAGCGGTGCATGATAAGGTTTTTGTTAATAGCAGGGGAGGTCCGCTGACGGATCGCAGTGTCCGCAGGATCTTAGATAAATATATAACCCAGCTGGCTATGCAGAAAAAAGTCAGTCCTCATACTATCCGGCATACTTTTGCCACACATCTTTTGGATCATGGTGCTGATCTAAGGGCTGTTCAGGAACTGTTGGGGCATGCCAACCTGTCTACAACGCAGATTTATACTCACATCACAACCGAACGTATTACTTCTGTATATCAGAAAAATCATCCGCGCGCTTAAAATTTGAGGGAGGAATCATCATGGAACTTTTGGAGAAAACAAGAAAAATCAACAAATTGCTGCAACGGGGGGAAAAAGTAGAATACAACGCTATCGCACGTCTGCTGCGCGATGTTATCGGCGCGAATATTTATATTGTTGGGCGTAAGGGCGGCGTCAAAGGCAGCGCTCTTCAGGATGATTTCGAATGTGATATTATGCGCGAGCAGGTTTTGGATGTCAAAAGATTTCCGCAAAAATATCTGGATTTTATTATGGATGCAAAAGAAACAGTTTCCAATATTGAACATAAAAATCAGGAATGTTCCTTTGTCAAAGGTACGAAGTGTTTTTTTGATCAGAAAAAAACTACTATCGTTCCCATTTATGGCAACGGCGAACGTATCGGTACTTTGATCGTTGCTAAATACGATAAACCATTTGACGACGAGGATCTGCTGCTGGCTGAATATGCTGCGACAGTTATCGGTGTTGAGATCCTGCACGAGCGGGCAGCTAAAGTAGAAGAAGAAGTGCGTAAAAAAGCAATGGTTCAGATTGCTTTTTCAACTCTGTCGTATTCTGAACTGGAAGCTATTGTTAACATTCTGGGCGAATTGAAAGGCATGGAAGGTTTACTGGTCGCTTCTAAGATTGCAGATCGTGTCGGTATCACCAGGTCGGTGATCGTTAACGCATTGCGTAAATTTGAAAGTGCCGGCTTGATCGAAACGAAATCTCTGGGCATGAAGGGAACCTATATCAGGATCAAAAATGAATTTCTGCTGGAAGAACTGCGTAAAAATAATGCTTAAATAAGTAACGGCTGATTTACTGTAAGATTGCGGTAAATCAGCCGTTTTTATTAGCTTGTAGGGCAAACTGATAAGATATTGTTAAAATTTTTACAAAAACTACTTGCTTTTGTGTAATCACTGTGCTAGTATAGTAAAAATATTTCAAAGAAGAAGGGAGTTTTATAATGCGTACAGACAAATTTGCAAAAGAAGGTTTGACTTTTGATGATGTGCTTTTGGTTCCGGCAGAATCTGATGTTTTGCCGCGTGATGTAGATGTTTCAACTTATTTGACTAAAAACATTAAATTGAATATTCCTCTGATCAGCTCCGGTATGGATACTGTAACAGAGTCAAAAATGGCGATCGCTATTGCCCGCGAAGGCGGTTTAGGCGTTATCCACAAAAATCTGACGATTGAAGAGCAGGCTGGGGAGGTTGCCAAAGTAAAACGCAGCGAACACGGTATCATCGTCGATCCTTTATTTTTGGCTCCGGATAATATTCTGGCTGACGCCGTCAAAATGATGGAGCATTATCATATTTCCGGTGTGCCTATCTGTGACCCTGACGGTAAGCTGCAGGGCATTATTACAAACCGTGACCTGCGCTTTGAAACTAACCTTAATAAACTGATCAAAGAGTGTATGATCGGTGAAGGTCTGGTAACTGCTCCGGTTGGCACCAGCCTTGAAGACGCCAAAAAATTACTGCGTGAGCATCGCATCGAAAAATTGCCTTTAGTTGACAGTGAAGGCTACCTTAAAGGGCTGATCACGATCAGCGATATTGAAAAAGCTAAAATGTATCCTAATGCCTGCAAAGACAGCGACGGCCGTCTGCGTGTAGCAGCTGCCGTAGGCGTTGGCGCTGATATGATGGACCGCGCCTCTGCTTTAGTTGCTGCTAAGGTAGATGTTATCGTTATCGATACCGCTCACGGACATTCGCATGGCGTTCTGAGTTCAGTACGCCGCCTGCGCGAAGCTTTCCCTGAATTAAATATCATTGCTGGCAATGTAGCTACAGGAGCTGCAACCGAAGCTTTGATCAAATGCGGCGTTGATGCCGTTAAAGTCGGTATCGGACCGGGTTCTATCTGCACGACCCGTGTTGTAGCCGGTATTGGTGTGCCTCAGATCACTGCCGTCAATGATTGTGCCGCTGTGGCCCGTAAATATGGCGTGCCGATCATCGCTGATGGCGGCATCAAATATTCCGGTGATATTGCTAAAGCTATTGCCGCCGGTGCAAATGTTGTTATGATCGGTGGCTTGCTGGCAGGAACTGAAGAGTCTCCTGGCGAAACTATTATCTATCAAGGGCGTTCTTATAAAGTATACCGTGGTATGGGTTCCTTAGGAGCTATGGAACGCGGTTCCAAAGACCGTTATTTCCAGGAAAACGCCGATAAGTTAGTGCCGGAAGGAATTGAAGGCCGCGTACCTTTCAAGGGCCTGGCAGCGGAAACTATTTTCCAGCTGGTTGGCGGCTTGCGCGCAGGTATGGGTTATTGCGGTGCTAAAGACATCGAAGAAATGATCACCAAAACTCAATTTATTCGTATGACTGGCGCCGGGTTGAAGGAAAGTCATCCGCATGATGTCATCATTACGAAAGAAGCTCCTAACTATAGCCTGTAATAAAATTTAAGGGAGGTTTTTCGAGTATGGAAGATGCAGTTTTATTTTCTTTAAAAGGTCAGGTTGCCGTAATTACCATGAACAGACCGCAGAGCTTGAATTCGATGAATGAAGCTTTGATCGACGGGCTGCATGCGGCGCTGACCAGGGTGGAAACCGATCCAAGTGTTAAATGCGCTGTGCTGACAGGTAACGGCAAGGCTTTTTGTGCCGGCGGCGATCTGCCGTTTTTAGAAACACTGGCAGATACTGCTGCTAAAAAGGCTTTCATTGCTAAAGTAGGGCAGGTTGCCAAACGCATTACAGCGATTGAGAAACCGATCATTGCTATGGTCAATGGCGTTACTGCCGGTGCCGGTGTTAATCTGATGCTGGCCTGTGACCTTATTTATGCAGTTGATACCGCTAAATTTGCTCAAAGCTTTGCTAAAGTCGGATTGATCCCTGACTGCGGCGGGCTGTACTTTCTGCCGAAAGCCGTGGGCGTACATAAAGCGAAAGAACTGATGTTTACTGCTGATTTGATTGATGCGGCCACAGCTGAAAAGCTTGCATTGGTCAATCATATCTGTCCGGCAGCAGAGCTTGAAACTGCAGTTATGCAAATGGCTGAACGCCTGGCAGCTTCAGCACCATTAGCTATCGGCCTGATCAAAAAGTATCTGAACAATACGGCGATGACTTTGGACGAAGTGTTGGAAACGGAAGCAGTTGCTCAGCCGTTGTGTATGGCGACCGCTGACAGCGCTGAAGGAATAACCGCTTTTAAGGAAAAACGTGCTCCTAAATTTACAGGTAAATAAGAATTCACAAAAAAGACGGAATCGCTGACAGCGGTTCCGTTTTCTTTTCACGTAAAATACTGTATAATATTAATATTGACGATTATGGAGGTTTGCATGTTAGATTTTGATTTTTTATCAATGTTATATAGGATCCCGGCGCTTTTGATTGCTATCACCATTCACGAATATGCGCACGCGCAGACTGCAGAAGCCATGGGAGACCCAACGCCGCGGTTCATGGGCCGGTTAACTTTTAACCCTTTGGCTCATCTCGATCCTATCGGTGCCCTGATGCTTATTGTAGCAGGCTTTGGCTGGGCCAAGCCTGTCGGGATCAATCCTAATAATTTCAGGAACCGCCGTGAAGGTATTTTAAAGGTATCTTTTGCAGGGCCAGCCGCCAATTTGTTTTTATGTTTTCTGGCGGCTTTGATCGTTGCCTTAATGACTAAGTTTGGTGTAATGACCAAAGGGGTTTATTCATTTTTGCTGTGGACACAGCTTTATAATGTCTGGTTTGCGTTTTTTAATCTGATCCCGATCCCGCCGCTGGACGGTTCCAAGATTTTAGGCGAACTGCTGCCGCCGCGTACTGCTTACCAGTATGAAAATATGGTTGGTCAATATGGTTTTTATATTTTGCTGGCATTGGTTTTTACCGGCATCGTCGGTGTGATCATCAGACCTTTGGCAAGCATATATATGACTTTGGTAAACAGTATTTTGGGGATAGTATTTTAATAAAAACAGCTTATTGAATTATGATCATGAAGGGACTTGATGTTGATGACTAAAGGTAGAATTTTCAGTGGGATGCAGCCGTCCGGCCGCTTTCACTTAGGTAATTATATGGGAGCGCTGGAAAACTGGGTGCGCCTGCAGCATGAATATGAATGCTTTTTCTCTATTGTTGATCTGCATGCACTGACTTCGTCTTACAGCGATACTTCCAAATTACAGGAAAACGTTATGGAAATGGCGATAGATTGGCTCAGTGCCGGTCTTGATCCTGAGAAAAATGTCATCTTTGTACAATCGCATGTTAAAGAACACGCTGAACTGGCCTTGCTTTTGGGTATGAGCACGCCCTTGTCCTGGCTGGAGCGTGTACCTACTTATAAAGATAAATTGCAGAACTGGTCTGTCCAGGGCAAGGATAATAATACCTATGGCTTTTTGGGGTATCCTGTGCTTATGGCGGCTGACATCATGCTCTATAAAGCGACTTGTGTCCCTGTAGGTGAGGATCAGTCTGCCCATTTAGAGCTGACTCGCGAGATCGTACGCCGTTTTAACTATCTTTATAATAAAGAGGTATTTCCTGAACCGCAGGCAGTATTTTCCAAGGCAAAGGTCTTGCCGGGGATCGATGGACGGAAAATGTCAAAATCCTATGGGAATACTATTCCTTTTGGAGCCGGGCCAGAAGAAATGTGGGAACGTATCCGCATGATGACCACTGATCCGCAGCGTATTAAAAAGACTGATCCGGGACATCCGGAAGTTTGTATCGTTTACGCTTTCCATAAGGTATTCAACCCGGAAGAGTATGAAGAGATCGGCGCTAAATGCCGTGCCGGTGAGATCGGCTGCGTACAGTGCAAAAAGCGCCTGGCAGAAAAAATGAATGCTCTGCTGGCTGATATCCATACGAAACGGGAAGAGTTATCTAAAAAGCCAGAGTATATCAAAGAAGTACTTGAGTATGGCGCTCAGCGCGCCCGTAAGGAAGCTGAAAAAACTATGGCGGAAGTCAAAAGCGCCATGAATGTGCTGTAATGTATGGCTAATCTGTCAATCAAGGTCCAGGATTTTGAAGGTCCGCTGGATCTGTTGATACATTTAATAGAAAAAGAAAAAATTGATATTTATGATATTCCTATTGTAGAAGTGACCGAGCAGTACATCGAATATTTACAGGCAATGACAGAGTTTGATATGGAGATTGCCAGTGAATTTTTACTGATGGCCGCGACGCTGCTGCAAATCAAATCGCGGATGCTTTTACCAAAGCAAACTGCTGAAGGCGATGAAGATGAAACAGATCCGCGCCAACTGCTGGTGGAAATGCTGGTGGAATACAGGCGGATCAAGGCCTGTGCGGCCAATTTAGCAGAACTGAAGCAGCAGGCAGAACGCTGCCGTTATCGGCTGCCGCTTTTGGCCGGCTTTGTTGAACGCAGTTTAAAACAGTATGAGGCTTCTGAGTTGATCAGCGCTATGCTGACTTTGCTTTCAGTGAAAACTGAAAATACTGCTTATATCGAGCGGCAGGAATTTAATGTGCAGGATAAAATGAACGAGATCGTGCATATGCTTGCGCAGCATCTTAACGGCGTCGAATTTGCTAAAGTATTTTCACGTACTGGTTCCCGCAGTGAGAAAGTCGCTTCCTTTTTAGCTGTTTTGGAACTTTTAAAGCTTGGTGTGATCACTATCAATCAGACAGCTGCCTTTGCCCCAATCTATATATTCCTGCGACAGGGGGAACGATAAATGTTTCATGATTATTTAAGAGGTTCTTTGGAAGCCCTGCTGTTTGCAGCCGGTGAACCGTTATCTGTAGCTAAGATAGCTGAGATCATGCAGCTTGACAAGCCGCAGGTCTGGGAACTGTTATCGCTTTTGGAACAGGATTACGAAGATGAAAAACGGGGCCTCTATCTGAGAAAAGTTGCAGAAGGTTATCAATTATGCACCAAAGAACAGCACTATGAACTGATCAAACAGCTGGCGCGGTCGCAGGAAATGAAATTGTCGAATGCCGCTATGGAAACATTGGCGATCATTGCTTTTAAGCAGCCTGTTACCAGAAGTGAAATGGAAGCTATTCGCGGGGTCAAGGTCGACGGCGTTGTCAATACGCTTTTGGAATATGGTTTGATAAATGAGGCAGGTCGTAAGGATTCCATTGGGCATCCTATTTTATATGGTACAACAGATAAATTTTTGATTACTTTTGGTCTGAATTCTTTAAAGGACTTACCGGATTTTCCAGATCTTTTGTCGGAACAAGAAAACGAACCGGAACAAATGTCGTTGATGGCTGAATTTAATGAAGAGCTGACTAAAACAGAAGAAACAGGGGATTTATAATTTATGGAAGAACGCTTGCAGAAAATTTTAGCTGCGGCTGGGGTAGCGTCCAGACGTGAAGCTGAAAAATATATTTTAGCCGGACGCGTAAAAGTTAACGGTAAGATCGTTAAAGAATTGGGAACCAAAGTAGGTGAAAAAGCGTTTATTCTGGTTGATGGCAAACCAATCAAACGTGAGAAAAAAGCCTATTATTTATTTTATAAGCCTCGCGGAGTTGTTACTACGATGATCGATCCGCAGGGACGCAGAACTGTCGCCGACTTTGCCAAAGATTTGCCGGAACGGGTTTTTCCGGTAGGAAGATTAGATTATAATACGGAAGGTCTGCTGCTGCTGACCAATGATGGCGATCTGGCGCAAAAACTTACTCATCCTAAACATGAAGTAAATAAAACCTATAGAGTTACCGTTCCTGGACTGGTGCCTCAGGAGAAACTCGATTTGCTGAGGGTCGGTGTCAAGTTGGAGGATGGAATAACTGCTCCTGCTATTGTCACGCTGATCGGTTACGATAATGAAAAAAGTAATACTACTTTTGATATTGTTATTCACGAAGGGCGTAACCGTCAGGTACGCAGAATGTGTGATTTTATCGGATTTCCAGTCAGACAGTTAAAACGTATAAAATTAGGGAATTTAACGCTGCAGGGGTTAAAACGCGGCGGTTACAGGATTTTGAGCGAAGATGAAGTTAATGCTTTAATAAAGGCGGCGGCTATCAATGAATAAAGTTATCGTTGTAGGCGGTGGCGCGGCAGGATTATTAGCGGCTGTCGCAGCAGCGGGGCAGGGGGCCAGGGTAACTGTCCTCGAAAAGATGTTTAAGCCCGGCAAGAAGCTTTTGATTACAGGCAAAGGCCGCTGTAATATTACTAATGTCTGTGAAGTGCAGGAGATCATAAAAAATATGCCCGGCAACGGGCGCTTTTTGAATAGTGCTTTGCGCCAGTTTACCAATGAAGATATGGTAAAACTGTTAAATGATAATGGCCTGGAGACTAAGGTTGAGCGCGGCGGCCGGGTTTTCCCGGTGAGCGATCAGGCCAAAGATGTTGTAGATACGCTTTTAAAAATCCTGCATGATTTAGGTGCAGAAATACTTACAGATGTTTATGTCGCAGAAGTTTTGACTGATGCAGATAAAGTTATCGGCGTAAAAACGAAAAACGGTAAGGTATTTAAGGCGGATGCGGTCATCATTGCTGTAGGAGGTGCGTCTTATCCTGGGACCGGTTCAGATGGAAGCGGTTTTAAACTTGCTGAAAAACTTGGCCATACGATCATACCGCTCAAACCTTCCCTGGTACCCTTAACGAGTGATTCTCCGTATATCCCTGATCTGCAGGGATTATCTTTGCGTAACGTGCAGGCTACGGTTTGTTCTTCTGGCAGTAAAATAGCTTCGGAATTTGGTGAAATGCTATTTACGCATTTCGGGGTTTCCGGACCGATTATTTTATCGCTCAGTAAAACTGTAGCGTCACTTTTAGAAGCAGATAAAACAAATATTGATTTGCTGATAGATTTAAAACCGGCTTTGACTTTGGAAAAGCTGGAAGCGAGGGTTCAGCGTGATTTTGCTCAATACAGCAGGAAACAACTGCTGAACGGGATGAAAGATCTTTTGCCGCAGCGGCTGATTCCGGTGGTTTTAGACCAGGCGTATCTGGATGAAGAAAAGCCGGTCAATCAAATATCCAAAGAAGAACGCAGGCGTTTAGTGGAAACATTAAAAGGACTGTCGGTTTCGATTACGGGCACTCGCCCTTTGGCTGAGGCTATCGTAACAGCCGGCGGAGTATCCACAAAAGAAATCGATCCCAAAACGCTGCATTCTAAGCTGTGGCAGGGCTTGTATTTTGCAGGAGAAGTCATTGATATAGACGGTTACACCGGCGGTTATAATCTGCAGGCAGCATTTTCAACAGGGTATGCTGCTGGAACAGCGGCGGCATATCAATAAACAGGCAGGGTGGTAAAGTGATGGAGAAGAAATTAGTAGTTGCTATCGATGGTCCGGCTGGAGCAGGTAAAAGTACTATTGCTAAACTGGCGGCTGAAGAATTGAACTATATTTATATCGATACCGGTGCTATGTATCGCTCGGTAGCATGGAAATTTTTACAGAGCAGGCAGGAATTTTCGCCTGAATTAGTAAGTAAACTGGCCGAGGAAATGACTATTACTTTTAAACCGGAAGCAAAACTGAATCGTGTTTTTGTTGACGGTATCGAGGTAACAGAGGCAATCAGAACCCCTGAAGTGACAGAGATCGTTTCCAGGGTATCCGCTGTAGGCGCTGTGCGCGAAGCTATGGTAGCACAGCAGCGCCGAATGGGAGAAGCTGGCGGCGTAGTTATGGATGGGCGCGACATTGGGACAGTAGTGTTTCCGCAGGCTGACTTGAAAATCTTTTTGACTGCTTCTGCCGAGGAACGCGCATCGCGAAGATATAAGGAAATGCTTGCCAAAGGAATGCAGGTCGATCTAAGGCAGCTGCAGTCTGATATAGAAGCGCGTGACAAACAGGATCGTGAGCGTAAAATCGCGCCGCTTTGCTGTGCGGAAGATGCGATTTATCTCGATAGTTCTGCGATGTCTATTGAAGAAGTGGCTTCTAAAATTTTAACTTTAGTGCGGGAGCATTAAATCATGTTTTATTCAGTCTTGAAGGTTATTTTAAGAATAATGTTCAAAATATTTTTGCGGCTTGAAGTAAAAGGGACGGAAAATATCCCTGCGGCAGGTCCGTTGGTAATTGCCAGTAACCATTTAAGTTTGCTTGATCCGCCTGTGATCGGTGTAGCTGCTACCAGAAAAGTACACTTTATGGCAAAGCAGGAACTGTTTGTACCTGTTCTGGGTGATATCTATAAAGTTTTGGGCGCATTTCCGGTTAAAAGAGGCGGTGCCGATAGAACGGCAATAAAACACGGTATAGATCTGATGCTGGACGGTGGTGTGCTGGCCATTTTCCCGGAAGGTACCCGCAGCAAAACAGGTGCGTTAGGCAAGGCCGAACCGGGAGCTTTGATGATGGCAGGAAAAGCAAACGCTGCTATTGTTCCGGCCTGTGTAAAAGGTACTGATATCAAACGCCAGGGACGATTATGGCCCAAAGTGAGCGTATCATTTGGCAAGCCGATTTTTTTCCCTCAGGGTGTACCGATAAGCAAAGAACTTCTGCATGAACTTACAGAGGCTCTGATGTTGGAAATAAAACGCTTACAAGAAGCGGAGTGATAATATGAAAATCAGGATTGCTGAATATTGTGGTTTTTGCTATGGCGTTGAACGTGCAGTAGATATGGCATATAAGGCCGCTGCAGAGAATGTTCCTGCGGGAACATTTGGACCTTTAATCCATAATCCGCAGCTTATTGAGGATCTGGCAGCTAAAGGTGTGCCCTGTCGTGAAAGTCTGGACGAATTTCAGGCCGGAGAAACTGTTATTTTTCGTTCACATGGAGTTGGGCCTGATGTTTACGAAGCAGCTCGGGCAAAGGATCTGACGATTTTGGATGCAACCTGTCCTAATGTCCGGGCAGCGCAAAAAAAGGGGCAGGACTTAGCTGCAGCTGGTTATTTACCGATAATTATTGGTGAAAAAAATCATCCGGAAGTAAAAAGTATTGTACAATGGGCAGGAAAACATGCTATAGTTATAGAATATATTAAAGATATAGGTAAAGTACCCTTGGCAGATAAATATGGCGTTTTGATTCAAACTACTTTTGAATTAGCGAAGTTTGAAGAAATTCTGGCAGCACTTAAGAAAGAACGGCCCGGCGAATATAAAGTAGAAAAAACTATTTGCCTGGCAACGTCTCAACGACAAAATGCAGCCTTGAAATTAGCAGACGAAGTAGACGCCTTTATTGTGATAGGCGGCAGGAGCAGTGCCAATACCAGGCACTTATATGAGCTTGTTGCAGAACACTGCAAGCGTGCTTACCATATCGAAACAGCCTCGGAATTAACTGAGGAGATGTTTAAAAACTGTCAAAATATAGGAATAACGGCAGGCGCATCAACGCCGGACCGTATAATTAAGGAGGCTATACGTGTAATGGAAAACATGGAATCTTTTGAAAGTATGCTGGAACAAAGTCTGGAGGACGCACATGTCTATCCTGGTAAAATTGTTAAAGCTACAGTCATCCAAATAGGCAAAGATGAGGTATATGTTGACTTCGGCTATATGAAGGAAGGCGCTATCGCTTTTTCTCAGTGGTCTAACGAAGATCCGGAAATTTTGGCTCAGACTATTAAAGTCGGTGATGAAGTAGAGGCTAAGGTTATTCCCGGCACATCAAAAGATGATTTTATTCGTCTTTCAAAAATCAAAGCCGAACAGGATGCCGCATGGAATGATGTAGCAGAACTGGCAGAAGGTGAAAAACGTCCTGCTACGGTAAAAGTTTTGCGTATTATTAAAAACAAAATGAAAAATATTGTCGGCCTGGCTGTCGCAGTCGAAGGCGTAGAAGGCTTCATGCCTGCTTCCCATGTAGAACTGCGCCGTGTAGAAGATTTTTCCGATTATATCGGCAAAGAACTGGAAGCAGAAGTTATTGAAGTAGATACGGCGAAAAAGCGTTTAGTTGTTTCTCGCCGCGATTTACTGAGAAGTGAAAAGGAAGCAAAAGCACAGGCGTGGCGTGATGCAAAAGAGGCCAGGATCCAGGCTGCTAAAGAAGCTCGTGCTGCCGCTGAGGAAGCCGCATACGCTTCTGTTGAAGAAGGTCAGACTGTTACCGGCAAAGTTGTAAGAATTGCTGATTTTGGTTTGTTCGTTGAAGTTGGCCAGGGACTGGTTGGTCTGGTTCATAATACAGAGTTGTCCTGGGACCGCAATGTAAAAGCAGAAGATGCTGCTAAAGTTGACGATGAAGTAACTGTACTCGTGAAAAAAATCGACCGCGAAAACAGACGCGTCGCACTCAGTATCAAAGCTACTCAGGAAGATCCGTGGCTGGCTGCTGCCGCCGATTTTAAAGAAGGCATGATTGTCGAAGGTACCGTAGAACGGTTCCTGCCTTTCGGCGCTATTGTAAAACTTGCCGATAAAGTTGAAGGTCTGGTCCATGTTTCTGAGATCGCTGAAACTCGTGTTGAAAAACCGGAAGATGTTTTGGAGATCGGTCAAAATGTTAAAGTCAAAGTAATCAAAGTCGATTTAAAACATAAAAAAATCGGCTTAAGTATCGCCAAAGCCGCTAACGAAGCAGAAAAAGCTGAGTATAGCTCTTTTATCAATGATAAACCGGAATTGACTCTTGATTTAAAAGAGCAACTGGAAGGTTTGAAGGATTAATTAAACGGATGGTAGATATGTCGCGAGAGCAAAGAAAATTAGATCATATCAGATATGCATTAGAAATTGGCGACGGGCCGCTTGCTAACGGTTTTGCCGATGTGCATTTTCTGCATAACTGTCTGCCTGAGCTTGCTCCTGCTGATATTGATATTACAACGACGCTGGGCGGGATTAAGCTCAGCGTTCCCTTTTTGATAAATGCGATAACCGGTGGTACTGATAATGTTATCGACGTCAACCGTAAGCTTGCTCAAACAGCAAAAGTGGTCGGAGCAGCTATGGCTGTCGGGTCGCAATATGGAGCTGTAAAAAGCAGAAGCAGTTACCGAAGCTTTGAGGTAGTACGCGAAGTTTATCCAGATGGGATAATTTTTGCTAATATCAGTGCTCTGGCAACTCCGGCTGAGGCTGCTGAAGCCGTCAGGATGCTTGCTGCTGATGCGCTGCAGATCCATTTAAATCCAGCTCAGGAGCTTGTTATGCCTGAAGGTGACAGGGATTTTAAAGGCCTTCTGTATAATATGCGTAGTATTTTAGAGCAGAGCGAAGTACCGGTTATTGTCAAGGAGACCGGTTGTGGTATGGCGGCGGAACAAATCAGTCAGATGCTTGCTGCCGGCTTTAGCTGGTTTGATATTGGAGGGGCCGGTGGTACTAATTTCCCTGCTATAGAAGCTAAACGTTTTACTTCTCAAAAGACTGTTTTGGCTGAGTGGGGGATTGCTGCTGCAAAAACTCTTATGGAGGCATTTTCCGTTTGTAATGGTAATAATATTATTATTGCCAGCGGCGGAATACGTGATGGACTGACTGCTGCTAAAGCGTTTGCTTTGAGTGCTGACGCTGTAGGTATGGCGGGAAATATTCTGCATTATATTATGGAAGACGGCGTTGAAGCAGCTCAAAAGGCGTTAACAGAAATGATAACTGATTTACGGATGATAATGCTGCTCACAGGTTGTAGCAATTTGAAAGCTTTACGTAAGACCCCATTATATTTTACTGGTGAATTGCGCGAGTTTTTGCTTGGACGTAATTACGATATTCCCAAAATAAGCGCAGGTAGAAAAAGATAACTTGTTTGTCCCGTTCTTTTTCAAAGAACGGGATTTTTGTATGTTTTGTCAAATTTGAAATTATAATGTATAATATTAAGATACCAAACTGTGCTTTTAGAAAGGGAAACTATGCAGGGAATCATTAGTGCCGTCCGCCGCAACAGTTTAGCTGATAATGCCGGTATCAAAGCCGGAGAAAAGTTGTGTGCTGTTAACGGAGTATTAGTGCGTGATATTATAGAATTAAGTTATTTAGTTGCAGACGAACAGGTTACTTTGACAATTGAGAATCAGGAAGGTAGGCAGCGTCAGGTTGTTATTGAGAAGTATCCTGATGAAGACCTGGGGCTGGAATTTGCGGCTGCTGTTTTTGACAGTGTTACAACTTGTTATAACAACTGTGTTTTCTGCTTTGTAGATCAGATGATCCCCGGTATGCGGAAATCATTATATGTGCGTGATGACGATTATCGCTTATCTTTTCTGTATGGTAATTTTATTACACTCACCAATATGAAAGAAGAAGATTTTGAGCGGATCATAAAAACGCATATGTCGCCGCTGTATGTTTCCGTGCATGCAACAAGACCCGAAGTACGCTGCAAAATGATGAACAACCGTTTTGCCGGTGAATTGATGTCTAAAATCAAGCGGCTGACAGAGGCCGGGATTTCAATCCATACACAAATTGTTTGCTGTCCTGGTTATAACGATGGTGAAGTTCTGGAACAGACTTATCATGATCTGAAAGCTTTAGCGCCCATGGTAGAAACTATGGCCGTGGTTCCGGTTGGTATTACCAAGCACAGAGAACATCTGACACCAATGCGTTTGTTTTCTAAGGCGGAAGCCGCCGCTATAGTTGATAAGGTCACTGTCTGGCAGCAGGAATGCCGTGAAAAATTTGGAAAATCTTTTATCTATTTGGGCGATGAGTTTTATTTATTGGCAGAAAAACAGTTGCCTGAAGCCCTATGGTATGACGGATTTCCGCAGCTTGAAAACGGTATTGGTCTGAGCAGAAGCTTTCTTGACGAATGGCAGCTGGCGATTGCGAAAAATCTGACTTTAAAAAAAGGTGCCGATGCAGTGATACCAGTTGGTACCAGCGCTTTTAAAATTTTACAGCCGCTGGTAGACGAGTTTAATAATAAAAATGGTTCCCACCATCGTTTTTTACCTGTAAACAATGAATTTTTCGGAGATACTATCAATGTTACTGGATTATTGGTTGGCAGGGATATTTTAAATGCTTCCCAAGGTATGAAACGAATTATTTTGCCTGCTGTTGTTTTGAATCAGGATAATTTGTTTTTAGATGATATGTCCTTAGATGACTTTAAAAAAGCTTTTGCAGGCAGGGTAGAGCGTGCGGCGAATGCGCACGAACTAGTTGCATTGCTTAACAGGTAGGAGGACGGATTATGAAAGGTTATGGTTTGCTGCAGGTTTATACAGGTTCAGGTAAAGGAAAAACTACTGCGGCGTTGGGTGTGGCTTTGCGTGCTGCAGGCAGAGGCGCCAAAACGATAATGCTGTCCTTCCTTAAAGATGACCCTGCTTATGGCGAAGCTTTAGCAGCGACATATCTGCCGAATTTTTTACTGAAGCAGGTCGGACGTGACGCTTTCGTAAATTTTCATAATCCAGATCCTGCTGATCTTAAGATGGTTCGCGATGGTTGGGAAGAAGCAAAAAAGATCATTGTTGAAGGTACTGCTGATTTATTGATTTTAGACGAACTGAATATCGTTTTGGCAACAGGTATGCTGCCGGAAGAAGAAGTTATTGGATTTTTGAAAAAATACAAAGGTAAGACAGAGATCATTACAACGGGACGTGGAGCTCCTGAGGCATTGATCGCTATAGCCGATTTAGTTACGGAGATGCAGGAAGTAAAACATTATTTCCATAAGGGTGTAAGCTCCCGTGACGGAATCGACCATTAGAGAGTGAGGATGAGAATGTTATGGGAAAACCGATAGTTGCTATCGTAGGCCGGCCAAATGTTGGCAAATCGACATTATTTAATATTTTTGCCAACAGCAGGATTTCAATCGTGGAGGATACTCCGGGTGTGACCCGCGATCGCTTGTATGCGGATACTGAATGGCTTGATAATGAGTTTATGATGGTAGATACCGGCGGTATCGAAATCATGAATAATGATAAAATCGCTGTTTCCATTCGTCAGCAGGCACAGATCGCTATTGCGGAAGCAGATGTCATTTTATTTGTTTGTGATGCACGTGCAGGCATTACTCATGAGGATGCAGAAGTCGCCAGACTGCTGCGCCAATCAAAAAAGCCGATCGTACTTGCTGTCAATAAAGCTGATTCACCCAAGCAGGAGATGGAGATCTTTGAATTTTATAACCTCGGCATAGGCGAACCGATTCCAGTTTCAGCCGCTAACCACCTTGGATTAGGTGATCTACTGGACGCTGTTGTAGAAAAATTCCCGGAAACTTCCGCTTATGGGGAAGACGGTAATGAAGATGAAATCAAAGTAGCTTTGATTGGCCGCCCTAATGTTGGCAAATCTTCTATTTTCAATACTTTGGTCGGTGAAGAGCGTTCCATTGTAAGTGATGTGGCAGGAACTACCCGTGATGCTATTGATACCCCTGTCGTAAGGGATGGGCAGAAATTCCTGTTTATTGATACGGCTGGTATGCGACGTAAAGCGCGTATAGATGAGCCTATAGAAAAATACAGTATAATTCGTTCGTTGAGAGCTGTCGACCGCTCAGACGTTGTTCTGATGGTTATAGATGCTATCGACGGTGTGACGGAACAGGATAAAAAAATTGCCGGCTATGCCCACGAAGCTGGTAAGGGTATCGTTTTGGTAGTGAATAAATGGGATCTGTATGATAAAGATAATACTTCTACTTTGCGTTATACAGAAAATCTGCGCAGAGAGTTGGTATTCATGCAGTATGCACCGGTAGTTTTTGTTTCCGCAATGACTAAGCAGCGTATACACAGGCTGCCCGAGGTCATTCATTATGTAGCTGAACAAAATGCCATGCGCATTTCTACCAGCGTTCTGAACCAGGTCGTTGAAGATGCTATTGCTATCAATCCGCCTCCTACCGAAAAAGGTCAGCGCTTAAAAATACTGTATGCCACACAGGTCAAGATCAAGCCGCCGACATTTGTTATTTTTGTCAATGAACCGGAAATCATGCATTTTTCGTATCAGCGCTATTTAGAAAACAAATTACGCGAAGCTTTTGGGTTTGAGGGAACACCGCTGCAAATGATCATCCGCGGTAAAAACGAAGAAGAATAAGGTGGGGGAGAAATGGCAGAAAGCTTAATCTGGCTTGTTTGCTTTATCATTGGTCATGTATTCGGATCGATACCATGCGGGCTATGGTTGGTAAAAGCAGCGCACGGTATCGATATCAGGGAATATGGCAGTAAGAATATAGGAACAACTAACGTATTTCGTACTGTAGGCGGTAAAACAGCAATTTTTGTACTGCTCTGCGATATGCTGAAAGGTATTGCCGCTGTAGCGTTAGTGGCTTATTTTACTAATAATGCTATGGGGGCAATGGTTGCTGCCGGTATCGGTGCTCTGCTTGGTCACAATTATTCAATGTTTTTGGGCTTTAAGGGTGGCCGCGGTGTTGCTACCGGTCTGGGCTTGATCCTTTATTTTATGCCGAAAGTGTGTCTTGCAAGTTTTGGTGTCTGGCTGGTTTTAGTTTTACTGACGCGTTATGTTTCGCTGGGATCAGTTGTAGCAGCTATTTGTACACCTGTTTTTGCTTATTATTTCGGTTACCCTCAGTCTTTAGTGATTTTTGCTGCTGTAGCAGGAGGCTTTGTGGTCATACGACATGCTGAAAATATCAAAAGATTGCTTAACGGTACGGAAAGTAAAATAAAACAAGGTAATGCCAAAGATCTACAAAAAAAATAATAACACGGATAACAGCCGTATTTATGTACTAAAAACGGCTGTTTTTTTATTTCTATAAGAAAATCTTAAAACATATGGCTTTTACCACGAAACAATGATATAATAAAACACATGTAAAAACCATATGGACATTTAATTAAAGGGAGGACGATATCAATGTCTGACAAATCTACTTTTTATTTAGTGCGTGAAGAAATTTTACCGGAAGCAATCAAAAAAACTATCAAAGTAAAAGAAATCCTGAAACGCGGTGAAATCAAAACTATTAATGAAGCTGTTGAAAGAATGGGGTTAAGCCGCAGCGCTTATTACAAATATAAAGATTATGTTTTTCCGTTTTATGAAGCCAGCAAAGAGAAAATCATTACTTTATCCTTATTGCTTGAACATAAAGCGGGTGTGCTTTCAAGAGTTTTGAATACCGTTGCCGGTGACTCCGGCAGTATCATGACTATTAATCAGGGAATTCCTTTGCAGGGCGTTGCCAATACTACTATTTCCATTGAAACTAAAGATCTTACAATTGATCTGGAAGCTTTATTAGATAAACTGCGTATGATCGACGGAGTAAAACGGTTGGAGGTTTTGGGCCAAGTTTAAGTTATATCCGTTGATGCGCTTGAAACCTCGGAGGGGATATTGTGAAAGAGTGCATTAGAGTAGGGCTTTTAGGTGCGGGAACCGTTGGCAGCGGCGTGTTGAATGTTTTAGAAGAAAATACCGCTGAGATCGAGAAAAAGGTCGGCGTCCCCATCAAAGTAGCTAAAATTTTAGTTCGTGATATAAAAAAAGCCAAAGAATTAGCAGCAAAATATCAATTGACCGACAAGATAGAAGATATAGTTGAAGACCCTCAAATTGATATCGTTGTTGAGCTTATAGGACGTGAGCATCCGGCAAAGGAATATATAGCCGCTGCTTTAGAGCATCAAAAAAACGTTGTAACGGCTAATAAAGATGTTTTGGCAAAGTATGGCAAAGAACTATTTCCGTTGGCAGAAGAAAATAAAGTTGATTTTATGTTTGAAGCCAGTGTAGGCGGCGGTATTCCCATTATCAGACCGTTAAAATCATGTCTGGCTGCAAACAAGATCACTTCTGTAATGGGTATTGTTAACGGTACCACTAATTATATGCTGACAAAAATGTCGCAGGAAAATATGGATTATGCTGATGTTCTGCGTGAAGCGCAGGAAAAGGGATATGCCGAATCTGACCCTACTGCAGACGTCGGTGGTTTGGATGCCGCCAGAAAACTTGTTATTCTTGCGTCAATAGCTTTTAATACCCGTATTGATCTAAGCGATGTTCTGGTAGAAGGTATTGAGGGACTTGATTTGTGTGACATTGAACACGGTAAAGAACTGGGTTATGCTATTAAACTTTTAGCAATTGCTAAAAATAATGCCGAACATGGTATCAGTGTTTGTGTGCGCCCAACGATGCTGCCAGTTTCACATCCATTAGCAGGCGTCAATGATGTGTTTAACGCAATTTTTGTTACAGGTGATGCTGTTGGCGATGCAATGTTTATGGGGCGCGGAGCCGGTAAAATGCCGACTGCCAGCGCTGTCTGCGGAGATATTATCGATGTGGCCCGTAATATCATTCATAATTCCAACGGACGTATCAACTGTACCTGTTTTGATGAAAAACACCTTTGCAGCCTGGAAAATATGATGTCGCCCTGCTATATCCGGTTAAATGTGCAGGATAAACCAGGTGTTTTGGCAGCTATTGCCGCTGCTTTTGGCGCACAGAATGTCAGCTTAAAAAACGTTGTACAAAAAAGCAAAGCCAAGGGTGTTGCTGAATTAGTTGTTATTACTTATGATGTCTCTGAATTAAATTTACAGATGGCGTTACAAACATTAAAAGCCCTGCCGATTGTTGAAAAAGTTTGCAGTGTTATCCGTGTTGAAGATCACGATCTGGAGTAATTGGACATGAAAAATAAAATAACTGTTATTGTTCCTGCTACATCGGCTAATTGTGGTCCGGGTTATGACTCTTTGGGCCTGGCCTGCGATTTATATAATGATTTTACCTTTGAAATTTCAGAACGTCCGGGCTTTGCACTGGAAGTCATTGGTGAGGGTGAAGACAGACTATACGCCAGCGGTAGAAATTTAGCTTTTCTAGCTTTTTTCAAGGTCTGGAACGAAGTGCAAGGGACGAGGATCGGACTAAAAGTAACAATGCAGAACCGTATTCCGCTGTCACGAGGTCTTGGCAGCAGTTCTACCGCTATCGTTGCCGGACTTGTAGCAGCCAATCTGCTTACAGGAGCAACTCTAAGCAAAGAACAGCTTTTAAATTATGCCACTGAAATAGAAGGTCATCCTGATAATGTAGCACCGGCACTTTTAGGTGGCATTACAATCAGTTATATGGATGAACAAGGGGCACATTCACTGCGGTTTCTGCCGCAGAAAGAGCTGCGGTTTATAGCTGTAGTACCAGAACAGCCTCTTTCCACGCATAAGGCACGTCAGGCTATACCACAGCAGATCCCACATCAGGATGCTGTTTTTAACGCCAGCCGTACTGCGCTTTATGTAGGTGCTTTGATGAGCGGCAATTATCAGTATCTTAGCGCTGCTTTAGAGGATCGTCTTCATCAACCTTACCGTATGCCGTTGATTACAGGCACAGAAGCTGTTTTTGAGGCCGCCAAAGTCAGTGGAGCTTATGGCGCGATTATCAGTGGTGCAGGGTCTACATTGATGGCATATGCTGACCCGGAAAAAGATTGTACTAAAATTGCAGCAGCTATGATCGATGCTTTTAAGAAACATGGTCAAAATAGTACTGCCCATATTCTCAAGTTGGATTTTGCTGGCGCAAGGGAAAAATAACACGGTCAAAATTAAAATATTACTTGACTTTTATATGCAGGATGGGTATAATACTCATTGTGATTCGGGGCGTGGCTCAGCTTGGTAGAGCGCTTCCTTGGGGTGGAAGAGGTCGTGGGTTCGAATCCCGCCGCTCCGACCATTTCGGATCGCCAGCCTTTACGGGTACCCCCCGTAAAGGCTTATTTTTTTGTCTGTTGGCAAGGAGGGTTATAGTTATGATTCGTACGCTGCCTTTAGTTTGTGGTGACTGCGATAAGAATTTCATACCTGCTGGAGAGTTGTATTATCGCGATAACTTTATAAGCAACAGTATTAGAGATGTACATTTTATCTGCCCGGACTGTATAAAAAAGTGGCTGGATAAATGGCAGATCAAAACAGCAGATTTTTTTGAAAAAGACTATGTGCTGACAGTAAGTATTACTCTCGAAGATGGTACGGTCTACGAGAACCTTGATTGTACGCCATTGGAAAAAACAGTTGTCACAAGTGAGGAAATACCGGAAGATGCACAGAGAAAATTATTCGCGATCTACAGTCAATGGGACTCCGACCGTAAAAAGAATTCACTGAAAGACTGTACTTTTAAAGACGAGTTTATGCGTACAACTTTTAGCTGTGAAACTTACGGCGGAGAAACGTTTACTGATATTGCTTTTCGCTTTAATATGAAAGGCCAGCTGGAAACAGAAACGCCGGTACCGGAATATGTACTAAAACAAATAATAGATGCCTATCGTTTATACGAGATGCAGAATAAAGAATAATTAGGGGGATAATATGCAGGAATTGTTGGAGAAAATTGAGAAAAGGCGTACTTTTGCCATTATTTCTCATCCTGATGCCGGTAAAACAACTTTAACTGAAAAACTTTTGTTATATGGAGGCGCTATCCATCTGGCAGGCTCAGTAAAAGCGCGTAAAAGCAATAAACACGCAGTGTCTGATTGGATGGAAATCGAAAAGCAGCGTGGTATTTCTGTCACGTCTTCCGTTTTGCAATTTGATTATGCCGGGCACCGCGTCAATATTCTTGATACTCCCGGACATCAGGATTTCTCGGAAGATACTTATAGAACTTTGATGGCGGCAGACAGTGCTGTAATGCTTATTGATGCTGCCAAAGGCGTTGAACCGCAGACGAAGAAGCTGTTTTGGGTTTGCCATCGCCGGAAGCTGCCTATTTTTACTTTCGTCAATAAATTAGACCGTTACGGCAGAAATCCGTTTGATTTGATGGCAGAGTTAGAGCAAGTTCTTAGTATTCATGCGTATCCTATCAATTGGCCTATTGGAATTGACGGTAATTACAAGGGCGTTTATGATCGGATCAAAAAACAGATCGAACTTTTTGAAGATGATAATAGTCATGGTTCTAAAATCTTAAAATCAACAACAGGTTCTCTTGACGATCCTCAAATCATTGAGGCCTTGGGCCAGGAACTGTATGATAACCTCTGCAATGATATCGAATTGCTTGATTTGGCTGGCGATGAATTTGATATGTCACGTGTCAATAACGGCGAGCTGACGCCGCTGTTTTTCGGCAGTGCGATGACTAATTTTGGTGTCCGCAGCTTTTTAGAGAAATTTTTGGAACTTTCACCGCAGCCGCAGCCAAGAATTTTGCAAAACGGTGAAATTTTAGATCCAGCAACAGAAGAGTTTTCTGCTTTTATTTTTAAAATTCAGGCCAATATGAATCCGGCACATCGTGATAGAATTGCGTTTATGCGCATCTGCTCCGGTGTTTTTGAAAAAGGTATGTCCGTTTACCATAAACAGGGTGGAAAAGTAGTCAAGCTTTCGCAGCCGCAGCAATTTCTTGCCCAGGAACGTACAATTGTTGAAAAGGCTTACCCTGGCGATATTATCGGCGTTTTTGATCCTGGGATTTTTGGAATCGGAGATTCCCTAAGTGATGAAAAAATGAAAGTCCAATTTGAAGACTTTCCTGTTTTTCCGCCGGAAATTTTTGCCAGAGTACAGCCCAAGGATTCATTGAAACGGAAACAGTTTGTCAAGGGCATTACGCAGCTGGCACAGGAAGGCGCGATCCAGGTTTTTGAGCAAAAGGATGTTGGTATCGAAAGCTTTATTGTCGGTGTTGTTGGTGTCTTGCAGCTGGAAGTATTAGAATACAGGCTGCTCAACGAATACAGCGCGCAGCTTTTGATGAACCAGCTGGCTTATACTGTCGCACGCTGGGTTTATGCAGAAGATAAAAAGCTTATTGAAAATATTAAGGGATTGGACAGCGGGATGCTGGTTTACGATCAAAAAGACAGACCTGTTATTTTAGTTAATAATGAATGGTCTTTGAATTGGATATTAGAGCGAAACCCTGGCATTCAATTTTTGACAGTTCCTTCAGATGTTGCTAAAATTTAGATATTAAAATATAAATTATCTAATAATTTAAGTAAAGTTAATTGTAAAAACTTTAAAAAGTGGTTTATGCTATAAACAGTGGCAAAAGAATTTTTGGTGAGGTGAAAAGTATGACATATAAAAACGGAACAAATAAATTCACCTTATCACAAAAAATAGTGCTTCTGATAACATTTGTTATCGTTGCATCATTATTACCAGCCAGTCTGCTTATAGCGCATAGGGTTTCAGGTGTTGTTGATGAACGTATAAGCGTAAACGCGGTAAGCATTACTACCTTGCTTTCTCATTCGCCGGCGGTAATTCGTTCTCTGACGTATGAGACTGACATCAATAGTACCAATGAAACTCTGAATAATGTCGTTAATATGGCGGCAAAATCCTGTAAAGCAAGTATTATTATTTTAGACCGCAATAAAAATATCCGTGTATTTCATAATCCTACTTCAATAGATGGATTTGAGGATGAAGCGCGTCAAATAGTAGCTGAACAGGGGTCAACCACTAATTTGAACTGGTATGATACTTCGGTTTTCAACGAAAAGGCAGTAGGGGTTATTCGCGATGACCGTAATACTGTTATCGGCTATATCGTAGCTGGAGTGTCGCCGAAAATGATTCAGGATTTAACGGTTGAATCAGTGCTGCTTATCTTTCTGGCAAGCCTGTTTGGTTTATTTGTAGGTATAGGCGGTGCCGGTTTTTTAGCCAGGCATGTAAAAGCAACTTTATTTGGATTAGAGCCGGAAGATATTGCCACTTTATTGCAGGAACGTAATGCTTTGCTTAATTCTGTTAAAGAAGGCGTTGTTGCAATCAATAAGGATGCAGAGATAACCTTGATCAATACTGAATCAGAGTTTTTGTTTGCTCAGGCGGGAATAGCAAATCCGCATACGCTTTTGGGCAAGCCGCTTGAAACCGTTATGAACGGACTGACTCTGGATACTGTTTTAAAAGAAGGCAGGGCAACGCTCGATATGCCTGTGCAGGTAGGTTCTGTTTTATTTATTGCAACGTTAGTGCCTTTATTTGATAATGGACATATCGGCGGCGCAATTATAACGTTCCGCAAAAAAACTGAACTGGAAGAGCTGGCTAACCAGTTAACCGGCGTACGTAATTATGCTGATGCGCTTAGAGCTCAGACCCATGAATTTATGAATAAAATGCATGTTATCATGGGCTTGATCGATATGAAGGCTTATGACGAATTAAAACAGTTTACGATGGAGATCGCCAATAACAGGCAGGCAGAAGCCGCTTATGTAGTGACAAGATTAAAAGACATCACATTAGCAGGTTTTATTTTAGGAAAAATCAGCCGGGCCAGAGAGTTGGATATTGAATTTTCTTTGACTGATGAAAGTGAACTGACGACTGAATTTATTCGGCCTACAGTGCAGGAACTGATTCTGATCATTGGTAATCTAATTGAAAATGCTTTTGACGTTTTACGCGATCACCCCAGTGAAAGAATCGTAAACCTGAGTATTCTGACCTTTGATAATGAAATTATGGTCATGGTCGAAGACTCTGGTCCTGGTATTCCCGAAAATAAACTTGAAACTATCTTTGAAAAAGGTTATTCTAGTAAGGGGCCCAGACGCGGTATCGGACTTTTTTTAGTAAAACAAACAGTTACCCACTTAAAAGGTACTATCGAAGTTGAATCAACTGTAGGCGAAGGGACCACGTTTACCATAAGATTACCAATCGTAAGGACGGTGAAAACATCATGATCAAAGTTTTAGTAGTAGAAGATGACCCGATGGTAGGAAAACTTCACGAACATTATCTGACCCAAATCAAAGGTTTTCAACTCTGTGATATCGTTCGCAACAGTGACGAAGCTTTGAAAATTATGCAGACCAAAGAGTATAATCTTGTCATTCTTGATATTTTTATGCCTGGAATGGATGGTTTGCAGTTACTGGCAAAAATAAGGGAACAGGAATATGACGTCGACGTCATTATCGTATCGGCTGCTAATGATAAAGATAAAATCAAAGCAGCGCTGCGTTTAGGGGCATTTGACTATATCATCAAGCCCTTTGAATTTGAAAGATTTAATCTGGCTTTAAACAATTATAAGAGCCGTTATAATTTAGTTGAAGAACAGTCTATTCTTAAGCAGGATGAGCTTGATAAAACTATCATTCATCAGGACACTGATGTAGAAGTTACTTTACCTAAAGGTTTGGATAAAAATACTCTGAATACTGTCTGGTCTGAAATTATTAAAATCGACGGAATGTTTACCACAGAAGAAATTTCAGCTAAAGTTGGTATTTCGCGTGTCTCGATCCGTAAATATTTAGAGTTTCTGAAATCCTTGAAATTATTGAGTCTTGATCTTCACCGCGGCAGTGTAGGACGCCCGGTTTACAAATATAAATGTATTGATAAAAATGCCAATATCATTGATTTATATATTCAATAAGGGTTATTACTAATGGAAAAAATCACTGCTATTCAGGTTTTGGATGTGCCGGTTCATCCTTATAGTATGGATGCTGCTGTTCAATATCTTGATGACAAAATACAAGCGCAGGCACACTCTTTTGTCGTTACTGCTAATGCTGAGATCATCATGATGTGTCAGGATGATGCGGAATATAAAAATATTTTAACTAATGTTGCTGATTTGGTCCTGCCGGATGGTGCTGGAACTGTCTGGGCAGGAAGAAAATTGGGGCATGATGTGCCTGAAAGAGTTGCCGGTTTTGATTTATTTAATCGTTTACTTAACCTGGCTGCAGAAAAAGGATATAAAGCTTTTTTCTTTGGCGCAGCTCCTGGTATAGCTGAAGCTGCAAAGAAAAAAGCGGAAAGCTTATATCCGGGTGTAAATATAGTAGGCTGCAGAGACGGCTATTTCAAAGATAGTGATGAAAAAGTTATTATTGAAGCCATCAATAACAGCGGTGCGCAGATCCTTTTTCTGGCTTTAGGAGCACCAAAACAGGAAAAGTGGTTGAATTCCCACCTTCAGGAACTGATGCCTTGTATTACTATGGGTATAGGCGGAAGCTTTGACGTGTTAGCAGGAAAAATGGAACGTGCTCCGTTATGGATGCAGAAATATTCGTTAGAATGGCTTTTCCGTCTTTATAAACAACCAAGCCGGTTTACAAGAATGCTCGCTCTGCCAAAATTTGTTATTAAAGTAATTTGTTCCAAATGAAATAAAAATGGACAAAAAGATATGGCTGTATTATAATAATGTGATGAACTAAAGGCTCATCACATTATTATTTTGCTTTTTGTTTTCTTAAATTTGCTGAAAGAGAGGGGCTCTCTATTATGAATATAGTCAAAGACGGTCATCCGTTTATATTCGCTTTTGCTATTATTACTTTTGCTGTAGGCTATTGGGGGAGCCTGGTCTGGGCTGTTGTTCCTGCAGTATTCATGCTGTTTTTTATTTATTTTTTCCGTAATCCCAATCGACCTACACCAGCAGATGATTCCGTTATTTATTCTCCAGCAGATGGAACTGTAATGGCTATAGAAGATTTTTATGACGAAGAATATTTAAATGAAGATGCTGTAAAAGTTACTATTTTCCTTTCTGTTTTTAATGTACACGTTAATCGCAGCCCTGTAAATGGTGAAATAAAATATCAGCGTTATACCTGCGGTCAATTTGTGCCTGCTTATAAAAAATCTGCTTCATTTGAAAATGAACGCCATGCTATCGGCGTACAAAATGACAAAATGAGAGTTTTGGTTATTCAGGTCGCCGGATTACTGGCACGTCGTATCGTATCCTGGGTGACTTTAGGCCATAATTTGAAACAGGGTGAATGTTATGGTATGATTAAATTTGGATCAAGTACTGAAATTGTTTTGCCGAAGAATGTTGAAATTCTTGTTAAAAAAGGCGATTCAGTAGTTGGAGGAGTTTCTATGATCGGGAGGGTTCATTAAGAAATGAATTATCGTCGTATCATCCCTAACAGTATTAGTGCTTTAAGTTTAACATTTGGTGTTTTATCTATTTTTGATACATTTGAAGGCAATTTTTCCAGGGCAGCTATCTTTATAATACTCGCTGTTATTGCAGATTCTCTGGATGGAAGAGCAGCCCGCTTTTTGGGAGTAGGAGGCGGCGAGTTTGGTAAAGAGCTCGATTCTTTGTGCGATTTAGGTTCGTTTGGCGTTGCTCCGGCTATTCTTATTTATCAATATGGTATGACGGATCTAGGTTTGCTGGGCAAGCTTATTGCTTCTGTTTTTACAATCTGCGGAGCTATGCGATTAGCAAGATTTAACGTAAATGTAGGGGAAGTAAAAGGCTACTTTCAAGGGATGCCAATTCCTGCCGGCGCTTGTGTTCTGGCAACATATGTTCTTTCAGGTTATTCCTTTTCCACTTATTTTGTTGCTGTTTTAACTTTTGTAATTGGCTGTATCATGTACAGCAACGTTAAATTCCCGGATTTTAAAGGTAAAGGCAATCCGATGTTTTTACCGCCGGTAATAATTGCTGCAGCTGTTGGCCTGTATTTACTGTATACGAATCTTTCAGCCTGGCCGTTTGCCGCTATGTTCACTTATTCGTTAGCTGGGATTATTAACTGCGTTTATGCAAAAATGCTAAGTAAGCAGTAAATATTTTTAGAAAGCAAGGAGATTTTTGATGAGTACCTATTTTGACTTGATCATGATTCCGTTGCAGCTTTTAATTGTATTCTTTACGATCTATTATTTTACGCTTTCTTTCTTTGGCCTTTTTGGCCGCAGACCGGAAGAAAAAATTTACGACGAGCAAAAAACTTTTGCAATGATCGTTTGTGCACACAATGAAGAGCAAGTTATCGGTCAATTGGTCGAGAATCTGCATCTGCTGAATTATTCTGATCGTTTATATGATATTTTTGTAGTTGCAGATAACTGTAAAGATAATACAGCGCAAATTGCCCGTCAGTCAGGAGCCATTGTTTATGAACGCTTCAATGATAATGAAAAGGGTAAAGGCTTTGCAATGGATTGGATGTTCCAAAGACTTTTTGAAATGGAGCGTCAATATGATGCTGTCTGTGTTTTCGATGCTGACAATCTAGTCCATCCTAACTTTTTAAAAGAAATGAACAGCCGCTTATGTAAAGGTGAACAACTTATTCAAGGTTATCTGGATTCCAAAAATCCTAATGATACCTGGATTTCCGGTGTATTTTCGATTTCTTTCTGGGTAGTAAATCATGTATGGCATTTGGCGAAATATAATATCGGTTTATCAAGCTGTCTTGGCGGTACTGGTATGTGTATTTCTACCGATATCTTGCGCAGACACGGTTGGGGAGCCACCTGTCTTACTGAAGATATGGAATTTACCATGAAGGCCCTGTTGGAAGGTATACCTACTACCTGGGCGCATGATGCTATTGTTTATGATGAAAAGCCGCTTACATTTATGCAGTCTTGGAACCAGCGCAAACGTTGGGCTCAGGGGCATTTTGATGTAGCTAATCGTTATATCGGTAAATTATTTGTCAAAGGGATTAAAGAAAGAAATATTGTTGTACTTGATGGTATCATCAATTTGTTCCAGCCGTACTTCTTGCTTATCTCTACTTTTTTTGTAATTTGCAGTTATATCTATCAGTTTTATCCTTTCTATACGAATGTATTATACGCTATTCTGCCGTTGGAAGTTTGGACGCTGATAGGTATTGGTCAGTATATTTTTCCGATGATCGTACTTTTTAAAATTCATGCTTCGTTTAAATCCTGGATATACCTCCTCTTGTATCCACTTTTTATTTACAGCTGGATACCTATTACAGTGTTGGGATATATTCATAGACACGATCATGAGTGGAGTCACACCGCGCATACTCGAGGAATCAGTTTTAACGAAGTTTTGATTCCGGAAAATGCTGAATTGGGACCTAAGCAGGTCGTCTTTCCTAAAAAACAATAAATTTTGACCGCTCGTAGCAAGAGCGGTCTTTTTCTTTATAAAATACTTGAATTCTTTATTTTATAAGGCTTTTATGTTATTATAAGACGATAAGATGTAAAAGATTTAAGGAGAAGTTTGTGAAGATACGTGGAGTCTTATTTGATCTGGACGGCACATTGATCGATACTGTCGATCTGATAATTAAAGCATTTGAACATAGCTTCGCAGTGTGTCTGAATAAAAAAATGCCACATGCAGAACTGGTAAAATATTTTGGATTACCACTGCGCAGCGCCATGAGAAACTATGTCAATGAAAATCAGGTAGAAGAATTATGCGCTGTTTATAGAGAGTTTAATCTTAAGCACCATGATGAGCTTATTAAACCTTTCGCTGGAGTAAAAGAAACACTGGCTGAGCTGCAGCAGCGGGGAATAAAAATGGCGGTTGTTACTTCTAAGAAGGTCCCGATGGCTAAGCGTGGGCTGCAATGTATGGAGCTGGAAAATTACATAGAGACAGTCATTGGCTGCGATATATGTCAATATCATAAGCCGCATCCCGAACCCATGGCAAAGGCCCTGGCTGCTTTAAATCTGAAAGCTGATGAATGCCTTTGTATTGGCGACAGCCCTTTTGACTTGCAAAGCGGTCAGGCTGCTGGTTGTTATGGCACAGCAGCTGTACGTTATACCAGCTTTGACTGGCAGCAGATGCTTGGCGAAGGCAACCCTGATTATATCCTGGAAGAAATGCCAGATCTGATAAAGATTATTGATGATCTGAATAATAAACACTAAGGAGGAACATATGCGTAAAATAGCAATCATAGGTGGAACTGGAATCTATAGTCCGGAAACCTTACAATGTTTTGAAGAAAAGGTGATTCAAACTCCTTACGGACCTGCTTTATGCAATATTGGAACAATGTGCGGCAATCAGGTGATCTTTATCACCCGTCATGGTGTGGGGCATAAAACTGCTCCGCATAAAGTAAATTATCGTGCCAATATCTGGGCGTTGAAAAGCCTTGGTACAGAAGAAATATTTGCAACTACTGCAGTTGGATCTTTGAATTTGGATATGGAACCGGGGCATTTTGTTGTATGTGACCAGGTTTTGGATTTTACGAAAAGCCGTATCAATACTTTTTATGATAATCCGGAACGTGGTGTAGCTCATGTTGATTTTACCAACCCTTACTGTCCCAGACTGCGCGATAAAGTTATCAATTGCCTGTATAAGACAGATATAGTTTTTCATAAAAAGGGCTGTTACGTCTGTACAGAAGGACCGCGTTTTGAAACTGCTGCGGAAATTAAAATGTTCGCAATGCTGGGAGGTGACCTTGTCGGCATGACCAATATGCCGGAGTCACTGCTTGCCAGAGAAGCAGAAATGTGCTATACAAATTGTTCTATCGTCACTAATATGGCTGCAGGTATTTCACCGACGCCGCTTTCTCACAGTGAAGTGGTTGAGGCTATGGATAAAAGCATTAAAAACATGGAAAAGCTTATCAGTGCCTTTATTGCGGCTAATGAAGCAGACAGTATGGAATGCGGCTGTCCGAAGTGCATGACAGAATTTGGCGGTTTTACTTTATAAGGAGCCTGTAAACATGGTCAAAACTATGGAATGGCAAGGGCAGAGCCTGCTTTTGTTAGATCAAACTAAGTTACCGGCAGAAATTGTAACTATCATTTGTGAAGACTACCGAAGAGTTGGAGAGGCAATAAAACGCTTGGAAGTACGTGGAGCGCCTGCTATTGGCGCAGCCGCAGCTTTTGCCATGACTTTAGGCTGGCAGGAAATTATTGTAAAATATACTGGTGCCGGTTCTGAAACGCTTTTAATAGAGTTTAAGAAGATAAAAGACTTTTTGCTTTCTACGCGTCCAACAGCAGTCAATCTTGCCTGGGCAGTTAATAAAATGTATATGCAGGTCGTTTCCTTGACTAAAGAACAAAGATCGCTGCAAGATATTGGGACGGCATTAGAAAATTTAGCCTGCAAGATTTATCAGGATGATATCGCGATCAATCGACAGATCGGGGTCCACGGTGCAGCTTTACTGCCTCAGCAGGCCAGTATCCTTACTCATTGCAATGCGGGTACTTTAGCTACCTGCGGATGGGGAACCGCCTTAGGCGTTGTCAGACAAGCTTTTGAGGACGGACGGCTGGCGATGGTTTATGCAGATGAAACGCGGCCGTTGTTACAGGGCGCACGTTTAACAGCCTGGGAGTTAACAGAAGATAATATTCCGGTTACTTTGATCACTGATAATATGGCGGCGTGGGTCATGCAGACTCAGCATCTGGATGCTGTTATCGTCGGCGCGGATAGGATCGCCGCTAATGGTGATACGGCCAATAAAATCGGTACTTACGGAGTAGCTTTGGCAGCTAAGCATCATCATATACCTTTTTATATCGCTGCTCCAGTCAGCACTTTTGATTTTACCTTGGAAAATGGCAACCAGATCCCAATCGAAGAACGGGCCGCTGATGAAGTACGATTACTGCAGGGAGTAGTAACTGCTCCACGGCAGGTAAAAGTTTTCAATCCTGCTTTTGATGTAACTCCGGCAGAATTTATTACTGGTATTATTACCGAATACGGTGTAGTATCTGCGCCGTATACAGAAAATATAAAAAAATTGCAGCAAAAACTGCAAGAGGAGGACTAATATTGATTATGGAAAGTATGATTCGTGATATCGCTTTAGCACCATCCGGGAAACAAAAAATTGCCTGGGTAAAAGAGCACATGCCCTTGCTTAATATCCTTAATGAAAAATATAGTAAAAACCAGATTTTTAAGGGTCTTAATATGGTAGTTACTATTCATTTAGAAGCAAAGACAGCATATCTGGCACAGGTGCTTAAAAACGCTGGGGCCAATGTTGTTGTAACCGGCAGTAATCCCTTATCTACTCAGGATGATGTTGCCGCGGCGTTAGCAGATAGCGGTGTCACTGTTTTTGCGACCCATGACTGTACTGATAAAGAATATGATATGTATCTCAGTAAAGCATTAGACGTTGAGCCGGATCTGATCATCGATGACGGCGGGGATCTGGTCAATATGCTGCACGGTGAACGCAGGCATCTGGTTGCTAAGCTTATTGGCGGCAGCGAAGAAACTACTACTGGCGTACACCGCTTAAAAGCTTTGTCTAACAGCGGTAAGCTGGCTTTTCCGATGATTGCTGTTAACGATGCCTATTGCAAATATCTTTTTGATAACCGTTATGGAACCGGTCAATCTTCCTGGGACGGCATTATGCGCACGACAAACCTTTCGGTGGCCGGTAAAACAGTAGTAGTTGCCGGCTATGGCTGGTGCGGAAAAGGCGTGGCCATGCGTGCCAAAGGCTTAGGCGCTAATGTTATCGTCACTGAGATCGATCCTATCAAAGGCATAGAAGCGGTTTTTGATGGTTTCAGGGTAATGCCGATGCAGGAAGCCGCTCAATATGGTGATTTCTTTGTTACTGTTACCGGCTGCAAAGACGTTATCACCAAAGAGCATTTTGCCGTTATGAAAGATGGCGCTATTCTCAGCAATGCAGGTCATTTCGACGTTGAAATCAATATTAACCATCTTGAAGAATTGACCGTAGAGCCGTCATATGAAGTAAGAAAAAATATCAGGACCTTTACGATGGCTGATGGCCGTAAAATCAATTTGCTGGGCGAGGGACGCCTTGTAAATCTGGCTTGTGGTGATGGACATCCTGTTGAAGTAATGGATCTTTCTTTTGCGATGCAGTTTTTAGCAATGAAATATTTATGGGAACATAAAAATGATCTGGAAAATAAACTTTACGTTTTACCGGAAGAATTAAATACTGAAATTGCTGCGCTTAAATTACAGGCTATGGGCATTGGTATCGATAAGTTGACTCAGGAACAGGAAGCTTATCTGCATCAAGCCTAAAAGGAAGTGTTAATATTGCAGGATGATCGCATTATCGATGCAGCGCGTCAGCAAATTGTTGCCGCCGGCCTAAGAATGATCGAGCAGAAAATGATTGCAGGATCATGGGGAAACCTAAGCATCAAAATCAATACTTCATGCTGCGCAATAACGCCGTCCGGCCGCAGTTATGACAGCTTAAATACTGAAGACATTGTCGTTGTGGATATGCAGGGCAATAAAATTGATGGCGCATTGATTCCCTCATCCGAAACGCCCCTGCATCTGGCGGTTTATAAGGCAATACCTGAAGCGCAGGCCATAGTACACACACACAGCATTTATGCCAGTGCCTGTGCCGCAATGCATAAACCTATACCGGCTTTGATTGAAGATCTGGTACAAATAATAGGCGGCAGTGTAGATGTTGCTGAATATGCGTTACCGGGAACGGAAGCTTTAGCTGCAAATGCTGTAAAAGCTTTACAAAATAAAAAAGCCGCCTTATTAGCTAATCATGGCGTCGTGTGCTGGGGCAGTTCTTTAAATTCCGCTTTAATGACTGCCGAAATAGTCGAAAAAGCAGCACAGATTTACTGTATCTGCGAAACTATGGGCGGTGCAAAATTATTGCCGGAAGCAGATATTGCTGTAATGCATGATTTCTATAAGCAGCATTATTCTAAACGTCAAACAGAAAAGGGAGATGAAGTACTTGGGTAAATTACTGATAAAAAATGTAGAAATAATTTCGGCTCCCGACAATGAAAAGTATTTTTTAGGAATTGACAACGATACGATCAGTGTTATCAGTAAAGAACTGCCAGACGGTTTTGAGAACGCTGAAATAATTGATGCTGCGGATAAGATCGCAGTTCCCGGCATGGTAAATACACATACCCATGCTGCTATGACTTTATTACGCAGTTATGCAGACGATATGGCTTTGATGGACTGGCTGCAAAATAAGATTTGGCCTGCAGAAGCAGGCTTAAATGATGACGACATCTATTGGGGCACAATGCTTTCAATCATGGAAATGCTGAAAACAGGTACTACATGTTTTGCCGATATGTATTTTGCGATGGACAGAGTTGCTCAGGCAGTAGAAGAAACCGGCATGCGTGCTTCTTTAAGCCGCGGTTTGGTAGGCCTTACACCTGATGCTGATGAAAAACTGCAGGATAATGAAACGCTTTTTAAAAACTGGCACGGGAAAGCTGATGGCCGTATCAGGGTAATGTTTGGCCCACATGCTCCCTATACCTGCACTGTACCTTATTTAAAGAAAGTTATAGCCAAAGCCGGTGCATTGGATGCAGAAATTCATATGCATCTGTGTGAAACGGCAGGAGAAGTGAGTGATTGTGTAAAAGAACATCATATGACGCCTATCAAACTGATGGAAAGTTTGCAGATGTTTGATTGTGGGACTTTGGCTGCACATTGCGTACATGTCAGTGAAGAGGATATGGAAATAATGGCCGCGAAAAAAGTGCGTGTGGCGCATAATCCGCAGAGTAATCTGAAGTTGGCCAGTGGTATTGCTCCGATACCGGCCATGCTGAAACGTGGTATTATAGTCGGACTTGGTACAGACGGGACTTCCAGCAATAATAATTTGGATCTTTTGGAAGAATGTCGTCTTACAGCTATGCTGCATAAAGGCATCAGCGGAGATCCTTTGCTCATTCCAGCTAAAGAGGCTTTAGAACTGGCCACTAAGCAAGGCGCTTTGGCCTTGGGCTTTACCGATGTAGGGCAGATAGCGGTAGGGCAGAAGGCGGATATAGTCCTTTACGATATGCAAAAACCCTATTGGTATCCACGGCATGACCATATTTCGTTGTTAGTTTATGCTGCAAATGCAACTGACGCTGATACAGTTATCGTCAACGGTAAAGTTTTGATGAAAAATGGTGAACTGCTGCACATGGATGTAGAAAAAATTTATGCGGAGGCCAATACACGTGGTCATCGCTTAACTAAATAAAGATAAAAACTTAGGAGTGACGATAGTGGCAAAAATACTTGTAAAAAACAATTTAGCACCGGCTGTTTATGAATTTATCATTGAAGCACCAATGATAGCGCATAAATGCCAGCCAGGTCAGTTTGTGATGATCCGTACAGATGAAAACAGCGAGCGTATACCTTTGACTATTGCTGACTTCGATCGCGAAAAAGGAATTATTACTTTGATCGTGCAAACAGTAGGTAATACTACAACGCATCTTTGTGAAGCTTTCAACGTTGGTGACGAAATACTTGATGTGCTTGGGCCTTTAGGTATGCCTTCACACATGGGGAAATTCGGTACTGTTGTTTGTGTTGGCGGCGGCATCGGCGTTGCGCCTGTTTATCCTATTGCCCGTGCTTATCATGAGCTTGGCAACAAAGTAGTTTCGATTATCGGCGCCAGAAATAAAGATCTGATCATTTTTAAAGATAAAATGGAAGCCGTAAGTGACGAAGTCATTATCACTACTGATGATGGCAGTGCCGGTCATAAAGGTTTTGTTACAGATCCTCTGAAGGCAATGCTCGAAGCTGGTGAAAAAATTGATTTGGTTCTGGCTATCGGGCCTGTTATCATGATGAAAAATGTTGCGGAAACTACCAGACCTTATGGTACTCCAACTACTGTCAGCTTAAATACCATTATGGTTGACGGAACAGGGATGTGCGGTGGCTGCCGCGTCATGGTAGGTAATGAGAATAAATTTGCCTGTGTCGACGGTCCTGAATTTGATGCTCATTTAGTAGATTTCGCTAATCTTGTTCAGCGTCAGCAAATGTATAAAGGTCAGGAAATGCTCGAATATAGCTGCGGAGGTCATTGCAAATGCGTGGAGGAATGAGAAATCCTATGCCGGAACAACCGGCTGATATTAGAAATAAAAACTTTGAAGAAGTAGCACTTGGCTATGACATGGATACTGCTGTCGATGAAGCACAGCGCTGTTTGAATTGCCCCAAGCCGCGCTGCGTTGAAGGATGTCCGGTGAATGTGGAGATACCTGCTTTTATCCAGGCTCTGGCACAAAGCAGAATGGACGATGCTATCGCTATATTAAAACGCAAAAATAGTTTGCCGGCTGTTTGCGGACGTGTTTGCCCTCAGGAAAACCAGTGCGAAAGCAAATGTGTTTTAGGTATCAAAGGTGAATCTGTAGCTATTGGCCGTCTGGAACGTTTTGTTGCCGATTACGCCCGTGAACAGGGGATTGATGTTACACAAGCTGATACAGCATCCGCAAAAGGTAAAAAAGTAGCCATTGTGGGCAGTGGTCCCTCTGGTTTGACTGCCGCAGGTGATCTTGCAAAAATGGGCTATGACGTTACTATGTACGAAGCCCTGCATGCTCCTGGAGGCGTTTTAATGTATGGTATCCCTCAATTTCGTTTGCCGAAAGAAATTGTAAAACACGAGATTGACGCTTTAAAAGACCTGGGAGTTAAAATACTTCCTAATGCTGTTATTGGCAGAACCTTCACCATTAGAGAATTAATGGAAGAAGAAGGATTTAGTGCCGTTTATGTTGGTACAGGAGCAGGATTGCCGCATTTCATGCATATCGATGGCGAAAATTTAAACGGAGTATATTCTGCTAATGAATTCCTTACCCGCGTTAATTTAATGCGCGCTTATCAATTTCCGAATGTTGCAACTCCGGTATATGTAGGTAAAAAGGTTGCTGTTGTAGGCGCCGGTAATGTTGCCATGGATGCTGCACGTACTGCCAAACGACTTGGTGCTGAACAGGTATACATCGTTTATCGTCGCAGTGAAGATGAGATGCCGGCTCGTAAAGAGGAGATAGGGCATGCCAAAGAAGAAGGTATAGAACTGAGACTGCTCAATAATCCCACACGTATTCTTGGAAACGAAAAGGGATGGGTCAGTGGTATGGAGTGCGTGAAAATGGAACTTGGCGAGCCTGATTCATCAGGGCGCCGTTCTCCTGTGGAAATCAAAGGCTCAGAATATGTTCTTGATGTTGATATGGTGGTTATGGCGATCGGGCAGGGGCCCAATCCTTTGCTTAAACAAACAACGCCTGAACTGGGAACTAATAAGCGCGGCAATATAGTTGCCAATGAAGAAGGCGCTACTTCTATTCCAGGCGTTTTTGCCGGCGGCGATATAGTGACCGGGGCAGCAACAGTAATTTCTGCCATGGGTGCCGGTAAAAAAGCGGCGTTGGCAATTGATGAATATTTGTCAAAGATTTAAAGAATAGTTTCCTTACTAATCCGGCAGAATTCTGCCGGATATTTTTTTAATTTTCTTTTCATATTTGTTCTTATTTTACTTAACTGTAGAATGGTAAAAACTTCTATGATATGTTAAAATAAATAAGATCAGTTCTATATTAAAAATTTTTCTTCGAGGTGAATAAAATGCAATTTCCATTAGTATTAGGAGTTTCAGCACGTCATGCTCATTTATGCCGCGAGCATATGGATATTTTATTTGGTAAAGAATCTGAATTACACCCTAAAAAATATATTGGTCAGCCAGGGCAGTATTCTTCAGAAGAACAGATTACTTTAGTAACTGCAAAAGGTGAAATGAAATTAAGAATTATTGGTCCGCTACGTAAATATACGCAACTGGAGCTATCTTTTACTGATGCCAGAAAAGTCGGACTGAATCCGCCAATCAGAAATTCTGGCGATATCAAAGAGTCTGCGGGCGGAAAACTGGTAGGGCCTAAAGGCGAAGTAGAAATTACTGAAGGCATAATTATTGCCGCCCGGCATATTCATTTATATCCTGAAACAGCAGAAACCTACGGATTAAAAGATGGCGACATTGTTTCTATCCAAACAACAGGGGAACGTGCTTTGACTTTAAATAATGTTTTAGTACGTGCCGGTGAAGGTAATGCTGATGAAGTTCATATTGATACTGATGAAGCTAACGCCTGTAATTTGGACAGTGGCGTGATGGTTGAAATTATTACAAAATAATTAACGAGGTGGCAAAGTGGCAAAGTTTTTGATATTTCTATCCCTGTTAATTCAACTGTCATTAGTAAATACCGGTTCTGCAGCCGAATATCGTAATCCTGAAGCGGGCTTTAAGATAAATGTACCACAGCAGGAAATAAATATTGTAGGCAAAGATTTTTATGGCGGAATGCAGTCTAATGGTAGTTTTATTTACGTTTACAGTCTTAATCAAAAACAGGCATCGGATCTACTGGAACAAAAATTCACTACCGACGCTTTTAATGATGATTATGCATCAATCGAATTATTGGAACGTTCTGGTATCGATCCTAAAAAAGCAGATTTAAAACTATTGAATCCTTCACTTTACTGGCCTGCTGATAAACCTTTTATTAAACAGCTGCCAGATGATCTTGCTTTTAACATTCACGCACAAAAACTTCACGGCAAAAAAAGTTTGACTCTACAGTTTACAGATAATGCAGTCAATAAAAGTGATGATCAGAACTCATATTTATGTTCTGTTGATTTACTTTCCGCAAATGACAGATTGTATGTAATAACTACTAAAACTTTAGACAATAAAAAGGACTCTGAACAATCGACTGAGTCGGTACGCGACGAGTATCGTCAAGGCGTGGCCATAACAAAACCTGTTGAAGTCATTAAGCCATTAGTTTATACTGACAAAATCGGAAAATTTAAATTTGAGCTTCCAGACAACTGGTATTATGTTCAAAGTTATTTTTCAGACGATCCTAAAGCCTGTCTGACATTTGCCTTACCTTTGGAAACCTTAGCCAAAATTAAAGAAAAATCCCAAAATTTAGAGGCTGATGATTTAGATAAAGAGAAAATAGCGGATAATGTTTCTGAAGAAAACATAGCTTCATGGATGGATTTGCTGACAGAGAGCGTATGGTCAGTTTCCTGTGAAACAAAGGACTTTGAAACCGCTGCTTATTTAGAAAATCCAGAAGCTACTAAAGCAGAGATGCAGCTATTGTTTTCAGAGTTAAAAACCTATATCGAGAGCAGTCGCTATTATAAAAACAGTAAATTTGATTTTGATATTAACATCACTCCTAAAATAGGATATATAAATTTCGATTTTGCCTTTAACTTAAAAGGTAAAAAAGATTTCGATAATACCGGTAGAATTTTCTTTACAAAGAAAAAAGGCGGCCTTATAGTCTATACATCTACTCTTGGCAATACAGAACAACCGGTTTCTAAAGAGCTTCTAGAGAACATTAAAAAGCTTGATTTGCAGTGATTTTTGATGCCTCTTTACTTAGCAGTATTTATGCAAAGGAGACATAGCTATGAAAAAAACAATCTGTTCAGGAATTGTCGCAGTTAGTATTTTAGGCAGCCTTGCTACTTGTTATGCGTTCGACTATCGCAGTGAAGAAGCTGGTTTTAGTGTTGATATCCCTGACAATAACAATAATAATACTGTTATTGTCAGTAAAGATCTGTTTGCAGCCGGCAGTAATAAGGCTGGCATGCATGGTATAGCTGCAATCAGTCAGCAATCAGTTGAAGCATATACTAAAACTGATTTTGCCACAGATAAATTTGAAGAAGATTTAAAGAAAATAGCTGCAGATATTAAAGCAGGAAAAGATATTTTAGCTGATCCTGCTTATGCGTATCTTACTGCACCACAAAATGAATTGCAGGTATATATGCAAAAACTTATGCAGGAAAATATGCAATCCTTACCAGGCGAAAAGAGCTATAAAATAACAAAGCTTAATAAGATACCAGCATTAGAAATCAATAATGATATGCTGCTTAACTATGCTATTGAACTGCCGGTTGCCTATAGTAAAAAGGAACAGCAGGCTGTGCAAAAATATAATCCTTCGGTAAAATTTAGTGCTGATGGCAAGCAAATGACAGCACAATATAATTTGATTTCGAAGATATATATATTATCACAAAATGATCAATTATATAATATAAGCAGCGGTTATGTTGAATTTCCTGAAAATGAACAGACTGAGACCAGTCTGGAAAAAGATGGACTGGATAAATTTATTCAAAAACTTGCGGATAACAGAGTAGATAAACGTGCATATAAGAAACTCTCTAAAGAGTTTACCAAAAAACTAAATTTCTTTAAACCGCAAGCGTCGAATTCTGGACTTATAATTAAAGATGGTATTTTTGACAAAGATTTTAAAATACCTCATGACTGGCTTTATATCCAAAGCAATCAAAAATTTGAAAATATGCCCATCAGTTTCTTTTCTGCATTACCTGTAAAAAGCTTGGAAATGATGGGGAAGGAGTATATAGACTCCAAATTATTCAATATTAAAACTACTGATACCAGTATCAATGTAGAATCGAACATTAATACCAGTGAATTTGATTTAGGAAAAATTTTAAAGGCTTATTCCGAAGGCCTTATAGGTATTTCAGCAAAATATCAATCGAATCGTCCGCATGATCAGGGTCCCAGGCAATTTTTAGAAAATCCTTTCTTTACAAAGATGATGTTTGAAGAATTTATGAATAAACCATTTTTAAATCCTCGTGAAAAAGCAAAGCTGGAAAAGTTTGTTCAGGTCAAAAATTTCACACATGATATGGAGATCAATCAAGAAAACTGTCTGATCAAATTTACTTATGACCTGGATTTGCATCTACCAAAGAATTTATCAAAAATCAATCAATCTGGTTATGATGTATTTAAAGAAAATAATTTAACAGATCTGTCTATCAGCGGACAAAAGAAAATTTATTTTGATGCTGATAACAGGATCAGTTTGCTCTGTTATTTTACTCAAAAGCAAACAGGACAAGCAGATTTGATTCAAAAAGAATTTGATAACTATGATTTATTTAAAAGTTCCTTGCTGACAGAAAGACATTAAAAAATATTAGTTCTGATACCTGGATAATAGCATCAAAATATTATCCAGGTATTTTTTATAAAAAAGCATCGCTATAAATCGTTTTAAAGACGTTGTAAAAACAAAGCAAGTATAAGTTGTAGTATAATCGTTTAAAAATGCTTATATGTCAAATATATGTCTGACATAAGGTTTTATGTAAAATCCTTAGTGAATAGCATATTACACATTTATAATTCGAGTTTAGTATTTTACATAATATATATTATCGGACATAAAATAAAAAGCCGAGAATTTTCTATAAATAAGGTTGACTATAAGGTTCTTTTGCTAAGTTCATTAAACGAACAACTACAAACAGATGTTTTGACATTCTCTTCTGTTCCTGATATAATAGAAGAAATTAGAAACGATAAATTTTATTGTCTAAAATTTTACGAGATATTATGAGGATTGGAATTGGAGGCTGGTTTTATGGCAAGAAGAGCACGTTTTAGTGATTTTGATGGCGTTATTACAGAAGAAATGCTTTCTGATCGGCAAAGAGCGATTTTAGATTTTATTCGTGAGCATGTTTATGCTAAAGGCTATCCTCCTGCTGTACGCGAAATTGGCAAGGCTGTAGGTTTGTCTTCAAGTGCTAGTGTACATACGCATTTGCATAAATTAGAAGAATATGGCTTTTTGCAAAGAGACCCTGCTAAACCACGTGCTATTGAATTAACACAAGACAGCAGCTGGCGTCAGAAAACAGTTGTTCCAGTTCCTCTGGTTGGTAAAGTTACTGCTGGTCAGCCTATTTTAGCAGTGGAAAACGTCGAAGAAACCTATCCTATTCCTTTGGATTTAATTGGTTGCCAGGAAGATGTTTTCATGTTATCAGTATCGGGAGATAGTATGATCAAAGCTGGTATTCTTGATCATGACTATATTGTTGCCAGAAAGCAAAATTTTGCTAATAATGGCGATATAGTTGTTGCTCTTATTGATGGCGAAGAAACAACCGTTAAGCGTTATTTCCGCGAATTACGTTCAATTCGCCTGCAGCCTGAAAATGATGCTTATACTCCTATAACAGGAACTGATAATATTCAGGTTCTTGGTAAGGTAATAGCTGTATTCAGAATGCTATAACATCTATTTTACGCCATAAAAATATCATAAAGACACCCATGTGACATCACATGGGTGTCTTTATCTTTCTTAAACAGTAAAAAGCAGCTAAGGTGATTTATCATTCATCTTAGCTGCTTTTTTAGTATTTATAAGAATATTTAATTTTAGCTATTTCTCCCCTACCATTTTGGCTGCTGACATAATTGCAATACGTCCATGCTCAAAAGTAAGTCCTCCCTGGAAATAGACATTATAAGGTTCACGACAAGGGCCGTCCGCACTTAATTCAATTGATGCACCCTGGACAAAAGTACCTGCTGCCATGATTATCTCATCCTGATAGCCGGGAATCATGGCAGGTACTGGCGCCACATGTGCGTCAACTGGAGAGTTGCTTTGAATGGCCACACAAAAATTACATAAACGTTCTTTAGTTTCCAAGCAAATTGCCTGTATGATATCACTTCTTCTGTCACCTGCAGCGGGAGTAACCTGATAACCTAAACGGTCAAAAACTGCTGCGGCAAAAATTGCTGTTTTAACAGCTTGTAACACGACATGAGGAGCCAGGAACAGTCCCTGATAGAACTCTCTTGCTGTATCGCCAAGGGTAGCGCCCATTTCTCCACCTAAACCAGGTGCAGTTAATCGATAGGAAGCAAGTTCTACTAAATCTCTTCTGCCAACAATATAGCCGCCTGTAGGAGCAAGACCACCACCAAGATTTTTGATGAGAGAGCCTGCCATAAGATCAGCTCCAACTTCTGTTGGTTCTTCCTTTTCAATAAATTCGCCATAACAATTATCAACAAAACAAATGATCTCAGGATTTACTGTTTTAACAGCTTTGCAGATCGTCCCGATTTCTTCTACGGTTAATGTTTTACGTACACTGCTGTAACCGCATGACCGTTGGATATGCACCAATTTTGTTTTAGCTGTAATTGAGGACTTTATTTTCTCAAGATCGACCTGCGAGCCTGTCATTGGAATTTCTTTATAGATTACTCCCAGATCAGCAAGCGAGCCTGGCGTTTTTACAGGTACACCGATAATAGTCTGCATCGTATCATATGGAGCCCCCGTAGCAGCTATTATCTCATCGCCTGCTTTTAAAACTCCCAGTAAGGCAACAGCTAAAGCGTGGGTTCCGGAAACAAATTGTGATCGCACTAACGCCGCCTCAGTTTTAAAAATATCAGCGTATATTTCATCCAGTTTTTCTCGACCAACATCAGAATAAGCATATCCTGTAGTGGGTTTTAGATAAAAGTCTGATACCATATGCTTTCTAAAAGCCTGCATAACTTTTTCGGTATTATATAAAGCTGCTTCTTCATAGCGTTTAGCAGCTTGCAATACCTCTAATAAAGCTGCTTCTTCTATTTTCTTAAAATCAGTCATTTTTATGCCGCCCTTATATTATAAATTTTTCAAAATCAGTTAATTGTTCAGATGCCAGACGTACTTTTAACAAAGTCCCGCTGTCTTTGTATTCCTGTTCTAAAACAGTGCCTATAGTATGTAATTTAGCTGCTTTATCGGATTCGGTGTAAGGAATAAGTAAAGTCACTTCTATAGATTTTAGCTTTAGATTTTCTGAAATCAAAATTAAAAGTTCATCAATACCAGCACCACTTTTGGCTGATATGCAAACACTGTTTTCCTGCTGTGACAAGCGCTGTACCAACGCATTTTCAGGAGGCAACTTATCTATTTTATTAAAAACAGTCAGTATTGGTTTATCCTGTGCACCAATTTGTTCCAGGACCTTATAAACAGCATCACTTTGTTCCTGATATAATTCATGGCTGACATCAATGACATGCAGCAGTAAGTCTGCTTCCGCCACTTCTTCTAAAGTAGATCTGAATGCCGCTACTAATTGGTGCGGCAGGCGTTGAATAAAGCCGACCGTATCAGTGAGGATAGCTTCATGCTTATCAGGCAATATCAACTGACGTGTAGTAGGATCAAGCGTTGCAAATAATTGATCTTTAGCATAAATATCAGATTGTGTAAGGAGATTCAATAATGTAGATTTGCCGGCGTTAGTATAACCGACAAGGCTTATAGAGGGAACTTGATTTTTTGTTCTTTTTATACGGTGTAAGGTTCTGACAGCACGGACTTTTTCAATAGATTCTTTAATAAAAGCGATACGGTCACGAATACGCCGGCGGTCAACTTCCAATTTGGTTTCACCGGGACCGCGGGTACCAATACCACCGCCCAAACGTGACAAAATAAGCCCTTTACCCATGATTCTTGGTAAATTATATTGTAATTGCGCTAATTCTACCTGTAATTTACCTTCATTTGTACGAGCTCGTTGAGCAAAAATATCTAAGATCAACGCGGTTCTATCAAGAATCCGTACGCCCATTACCTGTTCTATGTTTCTTTGTTGTGCCGGTGTCAATTCATCATCAAAGATACACAGATCAATATTTTCCTGCTGTGCGTACAATGCCAGTTCCTGCACTTTACCTTTGCCGATAAAAAACGCCGGATCAGGTTTGGCGCGGCGTTGGATAAATCTGTTTACTACTACGGCTCCAGCAGTATCCGCAAGCTGTTTCAGCTCTTCAAGCGAGTCTTCAGCAGTCCAGCCGCCTTTTATTTGTCCCCGGTCCATACCGACTAAAATAGTTTTTTCTGCAGCAACTGCCAAACTCGAACTGCTGGTTTGCTTATCTAAAATGCGCTCTATCGTATTGATGATATTGAGAAAATTAATATTTTCGGCTTCTGCCAGTGAAAAGGGACCATATTCATCACAGATAAACTGCTCTTCTTTATCGAGCCCGACTATCATGGCAAAAGAAATTAGGGACTGCGTATAATCAGGTGCGGTAACACCTATTGTAACCATGGCATCGAATTTATTATTTTTTAAAGCTGAAAAATCAACGCCGCTCAGTGCCGGATTACCATTTGGATGTGTATGAACGCAGCGTATGCCGCTCAATCTGCCACTTCCCCTGCGGCCTTCTACTGCCGGTAACTCAACACTGTCATTACCGCCGATCACAATATTAGTTATTTGTCCGCTTCGAGAAATATAAAGAGAGATTTCTCTGTTAATAAATTCAGTAATATCGGCTAATTTTAAAGCTAATTCAGCAGAAATAAGCTGTCCTAACGGCACTTGTATATCATACAAAGTAATTAATTCATTTAAAACAGAGTCACGTATTCCTTTTTTATTACCTGAAATTTCACGCATGATTTACACCTCAAAGAGCAGACATGGCATTTATACCATATCTGCTCTTCCTTTACTTACTATTATTGACGAGCTTTCGCCGGTTCGACATTGACTTTATAACCCTTAATCGTGTTTTTGTGCATAGAACCTAATACTTTTTCAGCAAAGTCTGCCGGGATTTCTACAAAAGTAAATTTGTCGTAAATATTTATGAGACCAATCTCTTTGGCAGGAATATCCGATTCAATAGCAATAGTACGAACTATATCCTGAACAGTAACTTTTTGACTGCGGCCGATGTTCATGAAAAGACGTACCATGCCAGGACGACCACCAGTATTGCTTAAATCTTTAGATAAAACATCTTCTTCAGGAGCTTCTAAAGCTTTATTGCCTTCCTGCATCAGTTTTAAAGCAGCAGCAACAACATCTTCCGCTTCATATTCCTTTAACAGGCTTGCGGCAATAGGCATATAGTCATGATAGTTAGCCTGATCAAGCACGCTCTGCATTTTCGAAACGATCATTTCACGCTGACGTTCAACAACATTGGCTGTAGTCGGCAATTGACGGCGTGTTATTTTAGTTTTAGTAGTACGTTCAATAAGTTTCAGCTGACGGAATTCGCGCGGAGTAATAAAGGTCATCGCCACACCGGTATTGCCGGCACGGCCGGTACGTCCGATACGGTGAACATAGCTTTCCGGATCCTGTGGGATATCAAAATTGATAACATGGGTAATATTATCAATATCGATACCGCGGGCAGCAACGTCAGTTGCGATAAGTATATCAGCACTTCCGTCACGGAATTTTTTCATAACGCGGTCACGCTGAGTCTGGCTCAGATCACCATGCAGGCCCTCGGCCATATAACCGTGGCTGCCTAAAGCAATAGCAAGGTCATCAACACCCTTTTTAGTGCGGCAGAAAATAATCAGTTTACCGTCTATTTCTGCATCCAGCAAGCGGCACAAACCTTCAATCTTATCTTTTGTTTCAAAATAATACTGATCAATAAGAGGAACTGTAAGTTCTTCTTTGCTGATAGTAACATTTTTCGGAGCCTTCATATATTTTTTGGTAAGGCTCAAAATAGGTCTGGGCATTGTTGCTGAAAACAACAATGTTTGACGTTCTGCCGGAAGATTTTTCATGATTTCTTCCATATCGTCAACAAAGCCCATATCAAGCATTTCATCAGCTTCGTCAAGGACCAGGAATTTGATATGATCAAGTTTGATAGTATTGCGTTTGATATGATCTATTAAACGTCCCGGTGTACCAATAACGATGTGTACACCGCTGCGTAAAGCCCTGATTTGACGATCGATCGGCTGGCCGCCATATACCGGCAGTGCTTTGATTTTAGAACTGCGTCCGATCTTACCTACTTCTTCTGCGACCTGGATTGCCAGTTCGCGGGTCGGAGTCATAATTAAAGCCTGGATATGACGATGATCGGTGATACTTTGAACAACAGGAATACCAAAAGCAGCTGTTTTACCAGTACCGGTTTGAGCCTGACCGATAACATCGCTGCCTTCCAATACTAAAGGAATAGTTTGCTCCTGAATTGGTGAAGGTTCTTCAAACCCCATAGCTGTCAAAGCTGATACGATTTTTTTATCCAGCAGTAAGCTGCCGAACATTTCTTGTGAATTAGTTGTCATTGTTTAAATTTCCTCATTTCTTCCATCTTTTATTTTATCTATTACCATAGAAATAGCCGCTAACGCACTACGCAATTTATTTTCAGTTCTGGTTCCGCCGAAAAGATGTTTAACACAACGTACGTCATTGCCATCAGCTACAGCCATATAAACTAAGCCTACGGGTTTTTCTTCTGTAGCGCCCCCGGGACCTGCGATCCCAGTGATACCTACACCATAAGTAGTTCCAAAAAGGTCTTTTACTCCGGCAGCCATCTCGCAGGCAACCTGTTCACTGACAGCGCCGTATTTTTCCAGATTTTCAGCAGATACATTAACAAGCTTCTGTTTGGCCATATTGCTGTAAGTCACGACGCTGCCTAAGAGATATTCGCTGCTTCCGGGAATATCAGTGATCATACTGCTGGCTAAGCCTCCGGTACACGATTCTGCAAAGGCAATCGTACTGCCGCTGTTTAAAAGCTCCTGGCCAAGATATTCTGCTAAAGAAGCATCATCAACACCGTAAATAAATTTACTCAAGCGTTCATAAATCTGTGCTTCTGTACCGGAAATCATTGCTTTGGCTGCTTCAATATCCGCTGCTTTGGCTGTGATACGAACAATAATCTCTCCACGACGCGCATAAATAGCAATAGTAGGATTGCTCTGAGAAGTAATGATATCATCCAGCTGAGCTGCTACAGATGATTCTCCAATACCACGCATTTTTAAAATCCGCGAATAAATTACTCCCTGTTGAGAGTAGCGCCGCATAAGCAAAGGCAAAAATCTCTGTTCACAAATATAAGTCAATTCTGACGGCGGTCCAGGCAATAGAACAATCAGCTTTCCATCATGTTCCAGGGCCAACCCAGGCGCAGTACCAACTTCGTTAGTTAAAATTTCTGCTCCCAACGGGACCATAGCCTGTTTATCATTATTAGACGACATGCACAAACCTTTTTTTACAAAAAAGCTGTTGATCCTGTCCCATGTATCTAAATCCAGATACATTTCCAACCCCAGCATATCGGCGATAACTTCTTTCGTTATATCGCCTCTTGTTGGGCCCAGGCCTCCAGTAGTAATAACAATATCCGCTCTTTCTAAAGCAATCTTTAAAACGCTTCTCAAGCGCTCTTCGTTATCACCAACAGTAGTCTGATAAAGTACATCATAGCCCAATTTATTTAGTTGCCGTGACAAATACTGAAAATTAGTATTAAGTATTTCTCCCAATAGCAATTCAGTACCTGTATTTACTACTTCAACTATCATTTGTTTTGCCCCCTTGCCGGCAAATTAAATTCGCTCTCCTACCATTTCATAGGTAAAACCCTGCAAAATTTTTACTTTGATAAATGCGCCCGCCTGAACTGCTCCCGCATTTTCAATAAAAATACTGCCGTCGATATCAGGTGCTTCTCTATAAGAACGCCCAAAAGCAAGCTCAGGGTTTTCTTCATCGCGGCCTTCTACAAGTACTTCCAGTATCTGCTCTTCCATTTCCTGATGCAGTTCTTCGGATATTTGCGCCTGCAAAGCCATCAATTCGTGAAAACGTTCTTCCTTGACTTGTTCAGCTACTTGTTCCGGCAATGTTGCTGCCACTGTCCCTTCTTCCTGGGAATAAGCAAAGACACCGGCATTATCAAAACGCTGCACTTTTACAAAAGCCTTCAGTTCTTGAAAATCGGCTTCTGTTTCTCCGGGAAAGCCCACAATAAATGTGGTTCTGATCGTGATACCTGGTATACGCTTCCGTAATTTGCTCAGTAAAGCTTCTACTTCAGCTTTAGTATCATAACGATTCATGCTGCCCAGCAGTCTGTCACTGGCATGCTGTAATGGAAGATCCACATATTTACATACTTTCTCCAAGCTGGCAAAAGCTTCGATCAAATCGTCAGTAAAATTATTAGGATAACAATACATGACTCTGATCCATTTTAAACCTTCCAGCTTGTTAAGTTCACTTAACAGCTCTGGCAGACGCAGCTTACCATAAAGATCTTCACCATATCTGGTGGTATCCTGAGCGACAACGATCAGTTCTTTAACGCCTTTAGCAACTAATGCTTTTGCTTCGCTGAGAAGCTGTTCAAAGGGTCGGCTTACATACGGTCCGCGCAGTTTTGGAATAATGCAGTAAGAACAGCAATTGTCGCAGCCTTCTGCGATTTTTAAATAAGCCATATAATCAGGAGTCGTTAAAATACGCGGAGCAGCAGTTGGCGCCATTTCCGGTTTCTTCCGGGATTTCAGCATGATGAAGCGTTCTCCCTGTATAACTCTCTGGATTACATAAGCAATATCCTCATAACATTCGGTACCGATAACGGCATCGGCTTCAGGGATATTATCTAAAAGTTCTTCGGCATAACGCTGTCCTAAACAGCCTGTAATAATTAGATATTTACAGCTGCCTGTATTTTTATATGCACCCATTTGCAGGATCGTATTGATCGATTCTTCTTTGGCCGATTCTATAAAACCGCAGGTATTGACGATAATTAAGTCTGCGTCTGCAGGATCGTTGGTAATAGTTATTTGCTGTTCATGAATCAGTCCCAGCATTCTTTCCGAATCGACAAGATTCTTGGGACAGCCAAGACTTACTAAGCCTAGTTTCACGTTTCTTCCTCCATCTATTTTGTTGCAAATCTTGCTGACTGCAGCCATTTATTTGTTAAAGCTTCCTGCTGAGTCAGAGTATCATAAGCCGTATTGAGCCATAATTTCTCAGGCTGCTCTATATGATTTCTATTTAACCCATTGGCTAACAAAAATATATAGCCTGTATTTTGTTCTAAAGCAACTTTCTGCGGCAGTGCAGATACTAAAAGCCAATCTCTGAACAGCTGGGCGGACTCGTATTTTTTGGAAGCAGCGTCTACAGCAACTCCATACAAGCTGACAGGAGTCCCCTCGCTTGGTAAAACAATATAAGCAGGAAAATCATTTTCCAAATATTTAAATACATAGCTGCGGCGAGTAATCGCCAAATCAGCATCACCAACAGTAGTCAAACGGATAGGTGTGAAAGGAAAGCGGGAATATTGAGGAATCTGTCTGTTAAGCCCCCTGAAATATGCCAGCGTTTTTTCTTCACCTCGCCTGCTTGCAAATGCGGCTAAAAAATTTCTGGTACTTGCTGAATCTGAAAGATTTTCCATTGCAACACGCACGTTTTGAAGCTTAATGATATCCTGCCAGCTCAAGATATTTTCCTGACCATATTTTCTGGCATAATTTTGATTGACTAAAAAAACTATCGGATCATAAAAAACGCCAAACCACTGGCTTTGCTCATCTTTAAAAGCTGACGGCAATAAGTCGCCGGCTTCGCTTAAAATGGCATATAAACGCTGTTGTTTACTTAAAAGCTGCAGTTCATTATGCTCTAAAAGATAAAGATCCGGTAATTTACCCTGTTCTCTTTCTTCCGGCAATAATAATTTTATAACTGTGTCCCGGTCGTGTTCCTTATTATATTCACTGATTAAAGCCTGTAAAAAACTGTTATCCAAGTTGGAATATAATAACAATTCAGTTTTTCCATGTACCGCCATAGTTGTTTCATTTTTATCAGTATCCAAAACAAACCAGGCTATACCTACGAATAGCAGGACAATGATTAACAGTATCTTTTTCTGAGGCATCTTCAACCTCCTGTCTTACCGCCGTTTATTCATTTTAGGATTTGCCGTATTTTTACTATGACGTGCTTTAGGATTATACGAAGCTGCTATTTTTAACAGGCAGCCTGCATTATCACCAATAAGGTCGCCGCGATTGGTTTTCTGTAAAGCTTCTTTCACCAATTGACGGTTTTTAGGGTTCCTGTATTGCATCAGGGCACGCTGCATAGCCTTGTCATGAGGGTTTCTGGCAACAAAGACTTTTTTCCCGGTCTCAGGATTGATACCGGAATAATACATCGCGGTTGAAGCACTTCCAGGAGTTGGGATAAAATCCTGTACCTGTTCAGGCTGATGCCCTATATCACGCAGGAACTCGCTTAACTCTACCGCATCACGCAGAGTACAGCCGGGATGACTGGAAATAAAGTAAGGCACTAAAAACTGTTTTAAACCAATCTCTTTATTTTTTTTATTAAAGGCACGCATGAATTTAAGATAAACTTCTTTGCCAGGCTTGCCCATATTAGCTAAAGCATGTTCGGCCACATGTTCAGGAGCAACTTTTAACTGTCCGCTGACATGATAACGACATAATTCATCTAAGAAACGATCGTTTTTATCTGCCAGCAAATAATCATAGCGGATACCGGAACGAACAAATACTTTCTTTATTCCCGGAAGCGCACGGACTTTTTGCAGTAATTCTATATAATCACTGTGGTCAGCATCAAGATTAGGACAAGGCTTGGGAAACAGGCATTGCCTGTCACGGCAAACCCCAACTTCCAATTGCTTGGCACATGAAGGATGTCTGAAATTGGCTGTTGGACCGCCAACATCATGGATGTAGCCTTTAAAATTTGGTAATGCAGTTATTTTTTTCGCTTCGCGAAGGATAGATTCATGGCTGCGTGTTTGAATGATTCTTCCCTGATGAGAATGAATAGCGCAGAAAGAACAACTGCCAAAGCAGCCACGACAGCTGATTATACTGAACTGCACTTCTTCTATGGCAGGTACACCGCCATATTTTTCATAGGCAGGATGATAGGTGCGCATATAGTCCAGATCATACACAGCATCCATTTCTTCCTGTGACAGCGGAAATGGCACTTGATTTTGAACAACAAATTTCTGACCATTTTTCTGCACAACAGTTTTTCCTGAAAATGGGTCCAGTTCTTTACTTTGCAAACGGTATGCATCAGCGAAAGCTTCCCTGTTTTTTAAAATATTTTCCAGCGAAGGCAATTCAACGAATTCATCCAAACCTTCCAGGTTATCTGTTAAATAAGCTGTGCCGCGTACATAATGAATATCTTCAACAGCAGCTCCGCCAGCTAAATAGTCGGCAATTTCTACGATCTGCTTTTCGCCCATGCCGTATATCAAAAGATCAGCCCTGCTGTCAACTAAAATTGAAGGCAGTAACTTATTTTCCCAATAATCAAAATGCGCAAATCTGCGCAGGCTGGCTTCAATCCCGCCGATAATAACCGGTATTTCCGGCCATAAGCGTTTTATTTGCTGTGAGTAAACAACAGTGGCATGATCGGGACGCTTACCCATCTCACCACCAGGGGTATAAGAATCTTTTTTTCTTGGTTTTTTAGCTGCTGTATAATGACAAAGCATCGAATCAAGATTACCGCCTGAAATAAGCACGGCTAAACGTGGTTTACCCAATGCTTCAAAATTCTTCAGTTCGCGCCAATCTGGTTGGCAGAGCAATGCAACTTTATAACCTTGTGCTTCCAGTACACGACAAATAACGGCCGGTCCAAAGGAAGGATGATCAACATAGGCGTCGCCGCTGATAAACAAAAAATCTATTTGTTCCCAACCGCGGGCATTGATATCTTCCTGTGAAATCGGCAAAAATTCTTTCATCAGGATTTCTGTCCTCCGATATTATTTCTTATATTCCTTAACGACAACACCATCAACTTTTTCTGTGGGAACAGGTTTTCCATTGACAGCAATCTGCATTGCTTTGATATTGCCATATTTTACAATAATTTTTTTGTTAGCTGAGAAGTTCTTATCCTGATTGCTGATCAAAGTTCCTTCAAAAACTTTTTCGCCGTCCGCAACAACCTCTACCCAGCATCTGTCATTACAGAACATATAAAGATTTACATTTTTCTGATTCGCGGCAGCTTGTTTCTGCTGCGCCTGCTTATCAGCAGCAGCTTCTTTTTTTGTTTTAGCAGCCGCGGCCTGTTCGGCACGTTCTTTCGCTTTTTTCGCGTCTGCTTCTATTTTTGCTTTTTCCTGATCAGTTATTTCACTGGGTTTAGAAGTCTCGTGACCCAGCGCTGATTGTTTTGGCGTTACAACATTTTCCGGTTTATCACTACCATTAAGCAGAAAAACATAACCAGCAGCTGCAACTATAACTAACAAAAGGAACGACAGCAAATAAGTAAATATACCTGGAGAACTTTTTTGTGGTTTTAAATGAGGAGTAACACTTATTTTAGAAGTTGTACGGATTTCAGCAGGTTTCACTTCTTCCGGATCAACTCCCGCACAGGCGGCTTTATAAATGGTAACTAATTCAGGTCCATTTAATCCCAGATAATTACCATAGGTACGTATAATGCCTTTAGTAAAAACATCTCCGGGAATTTTTGCATAATCACCTGCTTCAATAGCCGCTAAATAGATTTTTCGGATACTGGTAGCTTCTTCTACCTGCTCTAAAGAAAGTCCCTTTTCAAGTCTGGCATTTTTTAGAATTTCTCCTATATTATCCATAAGCTTACCCTCCTCCATCTCATTTATTGTGCTGTAAAAAAGCGTTCTTCTATTTCATGACGCGACATAATCAGTTCGCGGGGCTTACTGCCAACAGACTGGCCTATAATACCAAGTTCTTCCATACAGTCTACCAACCTGGCAGCACGCGTATAACCGATCCTGAACTTACGCTGCAGCATCGATGAAGAGGCCTGGCCGGTATCCATTACCAAACGGACCGCATCTTCGAAAAGCTCGTCACTCATCAGGTCATTGCCGTTTTCAGCCATTCCATTAGAGCTTTTGCTGTCACTTTCAAGTGCCTGCTGAGTAACTTCTTCAGAATATTCGACTGGAATGGATTGCTTCTTTATGAAATCAACTATCTTATTTAATTCACTGTCACTGACAAAAGCACCCTGCACACGTACCGGTTTGTTTGTCCCGATAGGATAAAAAAGCATATCGCCTTTGCCTAAAAGCTTTTCGGCGCCGCCCATATCCAGAATAGTACGAGAGTCTGTCTGCGAAGAAACTGCAAAAGCAATTCGTGAAGGTATATTTGCTTTTACAATACCGGTAATGACGTCAACAGAAGGACGCTGCGTCGCTAAAATGAGATGAATACCAGCTGCCCGGGCTTTCTGGGCCAAACGCAGGATAGCATCTTCAACATCTACTTTTGCCACCATCATCAAATCAGCTAACTCATCGATAATAATGACTATAAAAGGCATTTTTTCTGCTGCCTGAGCATTATAACTGTTGATCTCGCGCACATGATTATCAGCAAAGGCCTTATAACGGCGCTCCATTTCGGCAACAGCCCAGTGTAAGGCCGAAGCTGCTTTTTTAGAATCAGTAACGACAGGCGTCAGCAAATGCGGAATACCGTTATAATTCGAAAGCTCAACAACCTTAGGGTCAACCAGGATCATTTTCACTTCTTCAGGCCGGGCTTTGTATAAAATACCGGCAATGATCGTATTGATACATACTGATTTACCTGAGCCTGTGGAGCCGGCAACCAGCATATGCGGCATTTTAGACAGATCCACAGTAATAATATTACCGCTAATATCTTTGCCAAGCCCTACACAAAGTTTTGACTCGGTTTGACGCACCAAATCACAGTCAACTACTTCTCTGAAAAATACCGGATCATTTTTTCTGTTGGGAACTTCTATACCAATAGCTGCTTTACCTGGTATCGGCGCTTCAATACGAACGCCTGATGCAGCAAGCTTTAAGGCTATATCGTCTGCCAAGTTCACCACCGAGCTGACTTTAACACCCGGAGCAGGCTCCAGTTCGAACCTGGTAACAGAAGGGCCGCGGGTAACGGCAACGACGCTGGCGCGAACACGGAAATCTTCAAGAGTCTGTTCTAAAATCGCGCATTGTTCGCGAATATCTTCTTCTGTATGCTTGTCTTTGGAAACATACGAAGGATTGAGCAGTTCCAGAGGCGGAAACAAGTAGGTACTTGGTTCTGCTGCCGGCGGAACTTCTGGCTGCAATTTTTCACTCACGGTTTTTTTGGGAACCGGAAGATCAGCAGCAATATTTTTATCAGCAGTATCAATAATTTTTATGTTGCCAGAAGCTTGATTTTTGCTGTGATCCTTGTAAGGATTAAGAAAATCCTGCTCAGGCATTGGTACTGCAGTTTCTTTCGGTTTATTAAAATCTATGATCGGCCGCGTAATAATATGCGGCTCGTTTTTTTCAATAACAGGGAATTCTTCTATAAAGGGCTGTTCATTTTCTAAAAATGCTTCTTCAGTACTGGCTGCATTTCTGCCAACAGCTTTACGAAGAATTTGTTTAAACTGACTTTCTTTTTTGATGCCGGAAGTAAAACCTGAAAATTCCTCGCTATTATAAGGATTGGCAGTATTTAAAACTTCCATATTCTTGAATTCAGAAGTTTCAGCAGTAGTTTCAATATCCTGATTCTGGTAGGTTACAATATTTTTAGCTTTACGTCCGGCTGTTTCTGCCGAAGCCTTCAACGATAATTTTCCTGTTAATAAAACGCTGCAGATAATTAAGGCTCCCGCTGTTCCCGCCAGACGCCGCAAAGCTAAAAGAAAAACCCCGCCCAACAAGCCGCCGCCTTCTTTAAGGCGTTCGGGAATAAGCTCTTCCCCGGCTACAGGCACAAAAACATGATGAGCTGTGCCTAAAAGGCACAGCGTCAATAATGTCAGGGCTAATCCTTTTTTGGAAATACCCAGTCCTCGATGGGTAAAAGAAAATCTAATGCCAAGAGCTATACAGGCAAGCGGAAATAAAAATGCCCCTTTACCTAAAGTATAACTCATAATTTTATCGACAAAGGCACCTATTGTTCCTGTGGGAAGGCCCAAATAAGCTGCTGCCGCAAAACATCCTAAAGCAAGCAAAAGAACGCCGCTTATCTCCAAACGACTGTTATTCTGTTGTTCTGTACGTTCTGCTTTGGTTCTTCTCAAATTAGGCACCTCATTTACAACATTAAATCTCCATTATAATAGGTAAAATCATCGGTCTTCTGCGTGTTTTCTCATATAAGAAGCGACCCAGTGAATCACGGACAGCCGATTTGATGACCGACCATTCAGAGACATTGCTTTGCTCGCATTTATCCAATGCCTGCTGCACTTTTTCTTTAGCAGTTTCCATCAAACCTTCGGCTTCGCGTACATAGACAAAACCGCGGGAAACGATGTCAGGGCCGGAAACAACGGTACAGGTATTTTTATCGATAGTAACTACTACTATCATAATACCATCCTGCGAAAGCTGTCTGCGGTCACGCAGGACGATATTACCTACATCACCTACGCCAAGTCCGTCTACCAGTACTTTACCGGAAGGAACGCGGCCATTGATACCCACACTGTTGGCAGTCAATTCTATGATACAGCCATTTTCGCCAACGACGATATTTTCGCGTGGCATTCCCAGACTGCCTGCCAGCTGAGCATGTTTGATCAGGTGACGATATTCGCCGTGCACAGGAATAAAGAACTTCGGACGCACTAAATTATGCATCATCTTGATCTCTTCCTGACTGGCGTGTCCGGAAACATGTACGCCGTTACTTTTTTCATAAATAACATCGGCGCCCAGTTTATATAAGTGATCGATCGTTCTGGAGACCAGCTTTTCATTGCCGGGAATAGGTGTTGCGGAAATAATAACGGTGTCTCCGGGAACTATATCTACTTTTTTATGATCTGACATGGCCATTCTGGTCAGAGCCGACATCGGCTCGCCTTGGCTGCCTGTTGTAATGATCACGATTTTATCGGGAGTATAATTGCTTGTTTCATCAATATCGATCAGAACTCCTTCAGGTATTTTTAAATACCCCAATTCCATCGAAATATTGACGACATTGACCATACTGCGTCCAATAACAGCTACTTTACGTTTATAACGGATAGCGCTGTCTACGACCTGCTGGATACGGTGAACATTAGAAGAAAATGATGCTACGATAATGCGGTGTTTGGCATAACGGAATTCATCGTCAAAAGTTTGGCCGACGACCTTCTCGCTTTGTGTATAACCGGGTCTTTCTGCATTAGTGCTGTCTGCCAGCAGAGCCAGAACACCCTGATCGCCAAATTCGGCAAATTTATTGAATTCTGTTACCTGACCGTCAACCGGCGTTTGATCGAATTTAAAATCACCGGTATGGATTATCAGTCCGACAGGAGTATGGATCGCCAGGGCTACCGCGTCGGGAATACTGTGATTGACACGGATAAATTCTACCTTAAAGCAGCCGGCATGGATCTTATCGCCGGGTTTGATGACTTTGCAGGCATTCGAGCTGACGCCGTTTTCTTTTAAACGGCCCTGCAGGATACCCAGTGTCAAGGCAGTACCATAAACCGGAACATCTATTTGTTTCATTACATAAGGCAAAGCGCCGATATGATCTTCGTGACCATGCGTTAAGAATATGGCTTTGACTTTATCTTTATTTTCCAAAAGATAGGTAATGTCAGGAATGACAAGGTCAATACCAAGCATGTCATCTTCCGGGAACATTAAACCGGCATCGACAAGAATGATGTCGTCGCCATAGCGGAATACCGTCATGTTCTTACCAATTTCCCCTAATCCGCCCAAGGGAATAATATTTAGTTTACTTTGTGTTTTACTCAAAAAAAATACACCTCCAAAAAATTTTAAAATTATTTCCGTACAAGTATTTAGACCTCTAGTAATAAAATCTATTAACCGCACACCTACTCTACGGTATATTATACATTAAACCATGCAGAAAAACAAATGTTTAATCAATTATCAGTAAATTTTTATTGTAAATATTACGTGAACTGCACATAAAAAAACAAGCATACCTGAAAAGGTATGCTTGTTTGAAAGCTTTTACAGATCTTCACCGTGATTTTCGATAGGTCCTTTATTTTTATTCATACGCTGCCAGAAGAAAGCAGCTGCAAGAATAACTACGCCAATAGCATCGGTAACAGCACCAGGAATAATCATATTCAGGCCGCCGATAAAGAACAGCAGTCTTTGCAGAGCATTCAGCTTGGACTGACAGAAACCAATCATAGCGATTGACACACCCCACATACCAATAATTGCCGTTGTGCAGGCAAAAGTAATCGTAAACGGAGTTGCATCAATCATCAGCAGTTCAGGTGATAACACGAAAATATACGGAACGATAAAGGCCGCGATCGCCAGTTTGGCAGCAGCAACGCCGGTTTTCATTGGATCAGCACCAGAAATACCAGCTCCTGCGTAAGCTGCTAAAGCAACAGGAGGAGTTACGTCGGCAACGATACCAAAGTAAAACGCAAACATATGCCCTGCTAAAACAGGAACGCCCATCTGCACCAGAGCCGGTGCGGCAATCGTCGAGGTAATAACATAGTTGGCAGTCGTAGGCACGCCCATACCAAGAAGCAACGATGTGATCATGGTAAAGAACATAGCCGGCAATAAATTGCCGCCTGCCAGATCAAGCAGTGCTGTCGCCAGTTTAAGACCAACGCCGGTCTTGGTAACAACACCAATGATAACACCAGCCGTGGCACATGCTATCAAAACGCCAAGAACACCTTTAGAACCTTCGATCAAGCCCCTGACAACATCTTTGAAAGTGATCCTTGTTGATTTACGCAGACAGGAACAGATAAGAGTCAGAGCGATAGCCCATAAAGCCGCACGCATCGGCGTATAACCGGATACCAATAAGTACACGATGATCGCCAGCGGTAAAATCAAATGGCCTTTTTCCATAAACAATTTACCAAACTTTGGTAATTGATCACGCGGTGTTCCCTTTAAGCCGTATTTTTTAGCTTCATAGTGAACGCCAAGCCAAACACCGATGTAATATAACAATGCCGGAATAACGGCAGCTTTAACAACTTCGATATAAGGAACGCCAACAAATTCTGCCATTAAGAACGCGGCAGCACCCATAACCGGAGGCATCAGCTGTCCGCCGGTGGAAGCAGCTGCTTCTACTGCGCCTGCAAACGCAGGACGATAACCCAGTTTTTTCATCATAGGGATCGTAAAAGCGCCTGTACCCGCTACGTTAGCAACGGAACTGCCTGATACTGTACCCATTAGACCGGAGGATAATACGGCAACCTTGGCAGGTCCGCCTGCCGCCCAGCCTGCAACAGCATTAGCCAGGTCAATAAACAGCTTGCCAAGACCGGTAGCTTCCAAATAAGAACCAAAGAGGATAAATAAATAAATGAATGTCGAGGATACACCCAGCGGCGTACCAAAAATACCTTCAGTCGTAAAGAACAGATGGTCGAACATTTCCTGCATACCTACACCGCGATGTGCCAGGATACCCGGCATATACGGACCAGCAAAAGCATAGAACATGAAAAACAGCGCTACTGTCAGCATAGGCCAGCCAACAACACGGCGGGCTGCTTCAAACAGAAGTAATGTGCCAATAAAAGCAATACTGAAATCGAATTCAGTATTCATGCCTGCCCTTAAAACAAGTTCATTGTAGAAAACTACAATGTAAAGAGCACTGGACACGCTTAAAACGGCAAAAATAACATCTAAAGGATGCATAGCTTCCCGAGACCAGCTTTTTCTGCCCGGATATAAAAGGTAAATCAGTGAAAAACCAAATGCCAGATGAATCGCTCTTTGTAAGTGCGCATCAAGTACACCAAACGTTGCAGTATACAACTGAAAAACAGCGAAGGCAATACAGATAAAGGAGACCAGTTTGTCCCACAATCCTGTTAAATTACGTTTGTCAGATTCTTTGTCAAACTTCTGCATGACTTCTTCAGCAGACATGCCCGTTTTAGAATCCTTCTCGTTGAATTTGTCATCAGGTGATGCCATATTCTTTTTTTCTTCCATACGGCCCTCTCCTCTCTAAAAAAATCAATTAAACCAATACTGATAACGTCTCTCAGCTTTAATTTCTATTAATGTACCATGCCCATATAATTCACATAAATCATAAACTTTACCATTGTGAATCACTTTCTGCCTGGCCTGAACAGCCGGTCTTATTTTTACTGTTTTGTATGGTCTGTTCATAACTAATTTAAATTTCCCGTCTGGTTCGGTAACAAGTTTACCTTCACTGCCAGAAAAAGGTAAACCACAGCCAAGAGATTTATATTTAGTGTAAATCATAGTCATATCGTCCACACCGTTCACCTGGAAAAACTCTTCGACTTGCGTCAGTTCATAAGAATGTTTAAATTCTATATTCCAAAGCTCTCCCGGTTCAACAGTAAAATATTGTTTTGGCAACCCACCTTCCGGGTTCAATGAAACTATCAATTGATCAGCATACCAAAACAACATACCCAAACACGTTAATACAATAACGGCACCAACCAAAATTTTTTTATAAAAAGACCGGCCCCCGGATATGTCCGATGACCGGTCTTTTTTATTTAGTGTTTCGGTCAACTTTTTTTATTTTTCTTTCAGGAATTTGTCAGCGCCTGCGTTTACAGGAATAGACATACCGTCCATTGCGCTGGCTTTGGATACTACGTTTGCTGCGGAATGAGCTGCTTTCAAACGATCAAGATTTGTGAAAATAGCTTTAGTTACAGCATAACCAGTATCTGCATCCATCTTATCAGTTACTGCCAGCATGCAGCGTACTGCGATTGCCGGGCAATCAGTAGTTTGGTTGGTATAAGTTTTTGCGCCAATATTTACTTTAGTATAGAACGGATATTTTGCAATCAAAGCATCAGCTTTATCAGCGTCAACCGGCAGCAATACAACAGTATTCTGCGTTGCGATATCCTGGATAGCTGCGGTCGGATGACCTGCAGTTACAAAAGCAACGTCAACATTACCGTCTTTTAAAGCATTGGAAGCTTCTGCGAAGGAGAGGTATTGGACTTTGATATCATCATAAGTAATACCATAAGCTTCGAGGATCTGACGGGCATTTGCTTCAGTACCGGAACCTGCGGCACCTACTGCAATACGTTTGCCTTTAACATCATTCAAGGATTTGATACCGGTTTTATCCAAAGTAACGATCTGTACGGTTTCCGGATATAAAGTAGCCAAACCCTGCAGGCTGGGCACTTTTTTATCTTTGAACATTTCAATGCCTTTTACAGCATAATAAGCATTATCATTTTGAATAAAAGCTATATCGACCTTGCCTTGTTGTAAAAGATTGATATTAGCAATAGACGCACCGGTTGATTGTGCGGATGCATTGACACCAGGAATATTTTTATTCAGAATGTCAGCAATAGCACCGCCCAGCGGGAAATATGTACCGGCAGTACCACCGGTAGCGATATTAATGAATTTTTGCGCAGCCGGTTTTTTCTCGTCTTTTTTCTCGGAACCACCGCCGCAGCCGGCGGCCATTGTAGCGAAGACCATAATTGCCATCAGAAAAGCTAAAAGTTTTTTCATAGGATCCCCTCCTCGTTTTTTTGTGCCCACAGCTATCTTCTGAAAAACAAACAGCTTATTTTTCAAATGACAATGACTATGACACTTACTAGTTAAAATAATTCGCTAAAATTTTACAAAATCCTGCTGATCCTGCAGTCAGCTATATTGTATACAATATACTTTATCTATTTTTCTTAAAATTACCCGGATTTTGCGAAAAACAAAAGAATATGATATTATATATATCGTTATAAAATACTTAAAGGGAAAGAACTTCCCTTAGACAATAAGAGAAAAGGATGTGTGTTTCATGAGCTCCGGAGCTTATACTCTCAAACTTTCGCGGACACTTTACAACGATACTTTCCGTGCCCAGCTGCTGGATGAAAATCAACAGGTGATCGGACATCTGCGTATCGTTCCCGGTGTTCCCCTTGACCGCAGTCAGGTCCCGGAAGACGCGCCCAGCGTTCCGGCCTATCTTTTAGTAATCGTCGACGATGCTGATATCAACAAAGATAATCTGATCGACTTTGAAGAACGTGCCAGTTATGCTTTATTGAAACGCTTTTCAACGGAAGCGATCACCTTTCAGCACTGCCAGTTTTATTATCCTTCGCCGGCTTTTATTTTTGAGCAGGCTGACGCCCTCAACAATCCGGTTATGTAAAAAAATCCCTTCAACATTTCTTGTTGAAGGGATTTTTTATATACATTTTAGGATCGCTGTCAAATAAATTTCTCATTTACCTCTGCAGTTTCACCGTTTTTGAAACTGCGGTATTTATCGTAAATAATGCGCATGGCAGTCGCTACTGCTTTTTTGGCACTGCCCTGATACTGGTGTTCCAAAATGTTCTGTAATTCTTCGTGTCCATTCGCAAGATTATAGCCTACAAGACACTGTGAGATATATTTTCTTGCCAGTTCTGTAGCCAGTGTACAGTCAGCCTCGACGATCATTCCGCTTTTCATATCAACAACGACGATCACACCTATGACTTTATACATTTCCGCAGCGGTAATACCTACCGGTAATTTTGCATACCCCGAAAAAAGTACCCGTTCATTACTTTGTTCGTTTAACATAAAAATCCTCCTGTTTTTTTACTGACAAGCTGCGTACGGAAACATTGATTGTTTTGACCTGCATTGCCGTCATATATTCTATTTTTTCTTTTATTTTGTGTTGGAACAGTTTGGTTACTTCAAAAATCTTAACGCCGTAGTACAGCACAACATCGACATAAATACTGATGCCCTTGGTGTCGGCACGCCTGCGTACTTTGATCCCTGTCACTTTATCGATCCCCATCATTTTTTCAGCGATCAGATTAACTATATCATAAAGCGCATAGTCAGAAATAAGCAGCTTGCCATAATAGCTGAAAGCCGGCCTGACAATAGAGCGGTCTTCGCCGCTTTTTTTCCTTTGCTTGGAAAAAAGATTGTAAGGCAGATCAGCAAAATACCCTGTAAAATGCGGTTTCAGCTCAACTGTCGGTACTGGAACAATATGCTTGCCATCCCGCAGTCTGGCCTGTTTAGCCTTTTTGATCTCCTGCTTGGAAGCAATTTGCTGAATGTAGACAGTTTTTTCAGGCTCAGGTATATTCAGCCGTTTGACTATTTTCCCTATCATATTATCGGAAGTAGCCAAGATCAGCAAACGCCGTACATCATTATTCACTAAAGCCTGGCGAACAGCCTCCGCATGATCTTCATCTGTAAAAATAGCACGCTTGACTGCCTGTATTCTATTCGTTTCATTTTTAGCAGAGGTTCCTGCTAAAATTTTGGTTCCTTTGATAAGTAATCCATCATCGATGATAGCATCACAATTATTCTTATGGGCAATACCTATGGCCCGATGACTTTTACCAGTACCGCTGGGACCTACAAAAGCTACTACTTTCATAAAGGCCTCCGCAAATCCGACGTAAATTTATTGCTTATATTCTATCACATTTTTGACATTTGTATACAGAACTTCAAAAATTCCCAATTGCTCTGGAAACCTTCCGCTTACTCCATGAAAGTCCGAACCGCCTGCAACCAGTAAATCAAACTCTTTTGCCAGCCGCAGCCAGTATTTTTGCTCGTTTGCATCTGCCGAAGGATGATAGACTTCGATACCGTCAAATTTGACATGCTTCAGCAGACAGCTTACCAGCGGTTTGTTTTCCAGCTCACTGGGATGTGCCAGCACCGCCAGTCCTCCAGCCTGGTGCAGCAGCGCAACTGCTTCCTCCGGCGATAATTTGGGCTGCGGTTCATAACCGGGCTGTCCCCTTTTCAAAAGCACGTCAAAGGCTTCCTGTACCGTCTCAAAATAACCTTTGGCAACCAAAGCTTTCGCTACGTGAGGACGGCCTACCGCCCTGTTATCGGGATCACACTCTGCGACCTCGACATGATAGCCCAGCACTGCTATTTTCTGCAGGATCTTCTGCAGCCTGAGCTCGCGCGCATGGCGCATTTCGTGCATTTTCGTCAGCAGGCGGTCGTTGTGGATATCGATATGATATCCTAAAATATGCACGCTGGCTTTGCCGGCCTGAGTACCAAGCTCCACGCCTCTGATGATGCGGGGAGCATTTTTTATGCCTGCGGCCGCTGCTTCTGCCAGTGGTATGCCATTTACAGAATCATGATCAGTCAGAGCCAGTACCCCTATTTTAGCGGCAGCAGCTGCTGTTACCAGCTTTGCCGGAGTATAAACGCCGTCTGAACTTGTACTATGAGTGTGCAGATCTACTAACATTTTACATTTCCTGCGCCAGTTTTATCAGTGTGCTGACGCCGAACCCGGTGCCGCCCTTAACTTTAAAGCCTGCTGTTTTAGCAGCAGTAGAAGTGCCGCCAATATCGATATGGGCCCAGGGAATACCTGCTTCAACAAATTCACCGATAAAAAGTCCGCCGCTGATACAGCTGGCTTCACGCCCGACACTGTTGAGCAGGTCGGCAACGTCACTTTTCAATGCTTCCCGGCATTCCGGCAACGAAGGCAGCTGCCAGTAGCCTTCGCCGGCTTTTTTACCGGCTTCGATCAACTGCCGGATCAAAGTATCATCGTTACCGACAATACCGGCCGTTTCCGTACCCAGGGCAACAATAACGCCGCCTGTCAGTGTGGCAATATCAACTACTTTAGCTGCACCCTGCCTGCAGGCATACCAGACAGCGTCTGCAAGGACCATGCGCCCTTCGGCATCCGTCGAAAAAACCTCGATCGTTTTTCCGTTAGCTGCTTTCACAACATCACCGGGACGCTGAGCACTGCCGGAAGGCATATTCTCAGCACAGGCAATGATGCCCATTATATTACAGGGTACTTTTAGCGCCGCAATCGCTCTTAAAGCGCCTAAAACGGCACCGGCGCCGGCCATATCGTCTTTCATTTCTCCCATATTGTCGCTGGGCTTAATGGAAATACCACCGCTGTCAAAGGTGATGCCCTTACCGACATAAGCGGTATAAGGCGCGTCACCAGCGCCATTATATTTAATAGTGATCAGGCACGGAGGATGGATAGACCCCTGACCAACTGCCAGTAAAGCATGCATACCCATCGCTTCCATCATCGTTACATCCAGGATCTCAAACTCCATATCATATTCCAGTGCCAAAGCTTCCGCTTCCTCAGCCATGACGCCGGGAGTTACAAAATTACCGGGCCGGTTGACCAGATCGCGCGTATAACAAACGGCATCTGCCACTACTTCCGCTTCGGCCAAAACCCGCTCAGCATCAGGAATACCGGAAATAATGGAAAAATCTAGTTCCGGTTTTGCTTCTGGTTTGCCTTTGCATTCGGTAAACTGATATCCGCCTAAAACCAAGCCTTCCGCCAACGCCGCTAAATAATGCGCCCTTGCCGGATTGGCAAGAACCGGCGCGACAACTACAGTCTGCCTGATTTTTGCCGCAATCAGCGCTCTGGCGGCACTGCCGGCCGCTTTACGCAGATTGTTAGGTTTACATTCATCACCTTTGCCGAAGCCTGCAACAATAACTCTCTGCAATCTTCCATCCTGCATTACAACAATATCAGTCAAGCTTCCTGCCGCTGTTAAAGCTTCGTTTTTAGCCGCCAGCTCGTTTACTGCCTGCACGATATTCTCAGGCAGATTCAATTTTGGTAGTGCCGGCAGACATTCCCTGCACAAAAACAGAGTTACCGATTCCGCATCGATCATACTCTCTGCTTCGAAACCATCTATTACTGATTTTACTAATTCTTTTGCTGTTTCCTGATCTAAGTCCATAATACTGCTCCTTTATAATTCTCGTTAAAATTTTTATCTGAAAGTGACACATGTAGTCAGCTCATCCAGATAAGTATTGCCGTTTGATTTTTGCAGCTCTAAATCGCTGACAACGACCTTCATCACACTGTGCCGCGTACCGCCCGTATAATGACTGCCTAAAGAATGGATCGCATAGGGAACTTCGTTAGAAGAACCGAGATATAACATCACATGCCCGTCCATATGCAATGTAGAACCGGGCGTCAGGCTTTTTACGACATTAGCCCGCTGAGCGCTGCTCATATTGCCCATTTTTTTATGGATACCGGCACTTGTTTCCTGCTCGTCGGCATTACGCGGCAGAAAAATACCTACTGTACGATAAGCATTGCTGATAAAGCTGGAACAATCGACGCTGTTCTGCAGTCCGCCCCATCCGTAAACCGCATCGTAAAATTTAAAGGCACAGCGAATAATATTATTAGTTGTATAAGGCAGGTAACCTTCGTGCAGAGAGCTGTTAGCCGCTAAAATGACTTTCTCCTCCTGCAGCTTTCCCTCTTTGGTCCTGACCGGGACCTTCACTGTATACGAGGCCGCTTTTTTATCAGCCAGCTGTAAACGTGAGCCCTGCTGAAATAAAACCTGGGCCCCGTCTGCCTTTAGTGTATAATCTCTGGCAATTACGGTCAGAAAATTCTTTGGTGCCGCATAACGTGACCAGGTAGCGCGGTCAGTTTCGGCAACGTCAAATTTAGACAGCCAGCCCCGGTAATTATAGGCCTGCACATAATAAAAATAGCCGTTAGTACTGGTATGCAAAATAGCTACAGCTTCGCCGGGGTCCAAAGCAGTTTCCTGCAAAGCATCAAAATTACGGTCGCTGGCATAAAAAAACAAACCTTCACCCGTTGGCAGATTGCGTATATTAGTACGTCTTACCGTAACGCCATAACGCACAGTGACCTCTGCCGGTATAGCCGACGCATTAGTTTGCGCGCGCAGGATATTTTTGTAATTGTCGCTGACGAGCTTGCCGTCCCGATACAGATCATCGCTCAGATCAGTATGAGCATTGACATAAGCGGCTACGGTTTTACCGCTCAGGGTTTTAGGATAGGCCGCCAGATCATACACTGTCGGCGAAGCTGCAATGATCTTTTTATTAAAAGCCTCGACACCAGCCGCATTGAGCACTACTTTATCTCCGTCAGCATTATGCTCTGTCCAGTAGGCCGGCGTGATAAATTTTTCATAAGCAGTGATCCCTGCCGCTTCCACCGGTCCTTTAGGTGCCAGCAGCACCAGCGCCGTTATACATAAAAATAAAAAGTTTTTAATCACAAAAACTCCCTCCTTACTAAAGCTTTACAAATATTATTGCCGCTCAGGTCATCATATTTGCAGCAATTCGCCGCCGCAACAGATTCAGCAGTTCGTATTTTTGCTGAAGCCGGCAGTTTAAATCGTCTTATTTAGTCGATAATTATTAAATTCTGTACCGCGCTCAAAAATCCTGCCCCAACACAGAAAAACTACCGTAGTTTTATAGTAAAACCACGGTAGTGATAAGTGCTAAAAAGCTTCATAAATGCCATCCTGGCGTTTTCTTTCAGCAGTTTTGGAAATATAAGAGCCAAAAATGACCGGGTACCCTTTGCGCTCAATGATCTCCTTGATATAATCACGATGCGGGCAGGGCGGCCTGTGATAATTATCCGATACCACGCAGGAAGCAAGATGTATTACAACATCTTTGCGGTCATCGCCCCAGCGTTTCAGCTTCCGGTTCAGATCTTCGATCTTTCCGGCTACACCGGCTCCGCAGCAGCCGCCGCACGTGATCGTCAGATATCTGGTATCGGCATCATAACCGTTAAATCTGCCGCTGCGCTCATAAAACGATTTCATGCAGGCATAACCAACGCATTTTTTCTGCACGATGTCGCACTGAATAACAACTACTAACTTCGCCATTATTTTACCAGTCCGTATTCTTGAAGAACAGCTGTCATTTTTGCTTTATTCGCCGCTTCCATAGGCGTCAAAGGCAGGCGCGGCTGGCCGGCATCAATACCGGTGACCAGTGTTACAGCAGCTTTGACAGGGATAGGATTGGTTTCGATAAACATCGCGTTTGCAAGCGGCACCATTTGTGCATTCAATTTAGCAGCTTCCTTAACGCGTCCGTCTTCGTAAGCCTGCATCACATCCTGCAGGATACCGCCGCCGATATTACTGAGCACGGAAATAAGCCCGGTCGCGCCGACCGACATAAACGGCAGGATCAAACCGTCATCGCCGCTGTAAATAGTGAAATCTTCCGGCAGCACCGTATAAAGCTCGGCAACCTGCGCGACATTGCCAGCCGCTTCTTTGATAGCGACGATATTCTCAAAATCTTCAGCCAGACGCGCTACCGTAGCAGGCGCAATATTGGAAGCCGTGCGTCCCGGCACATTATAAACGATGATAGGCAGCGCTGTGCTTTGCGCTACAGCTGCAAAATGCTGATAAAAACCTTCCTGAGTCGGTTTGTTATAATACGGGCCCACGATCAAAACGCCGTCGACACCCATTGCTTCTGCCATTTTCGTCATCTTGATAGAATCGGCAGTATTATTAGAGCCGGTGCCGGCAATAACAGGCACGCGTTTATTGATGCGATTTACAACTACCCGGAACAGCTCCAGTTTTTCCTCCGCACTCATCGTAGCCGCCTCACCGGTAGAACCGGCAACGACCAGACCGTCGGAACCATTATTGATGAGCCATTCGGCCAGATCAGTCGCTTTTTCATAATTAACGCTGCCATCGGCATTAAAAGGAGTAACCATTGCGGTCAAAAGTCTGCCAAAATAAGGATTTTTCATTGCTTACACCTCACTTATAATTTAAACGCTTTATGCAGCGCCGTCACAGCATCTATCAGATGCTCCTGTTTGATTATCGCAGAGATCGTCGTATCAGAATCCACAGTCTGCAGGATGCTGATTTTGCAGCCTGTAAGCGCTGCAACAAAATTGGCCATTACGCCGGGCACGCCCCGCATTGCCGAACCGACAACAGAAACCTTGGCGCAGCCCTCCGTTAAAGTATATTCAAATTCTGTACCCTTTAAAACTTTATTCGTGTGTTCCACATCTTCACTGAAAACAGCAAACATCGCGCTGCTTTCAGATAAATTCAAACAACCGACGCTGATGCCGGCATCTGCCAGATCCTCAAACAGCTTGCGGCCGCTGGCAATATCCTCAGGATTGAGCGCCACACGGAACTGAGCCAGATCGGTCAGGTGCGTCACCCCACTTGCCAGGCGGCGCTCGCTTATCGAAGCATCCTCTTCCGTTTCTGCGCAGTCATTCGTGATAAGCGTTCCGGGAGCATCGCTGAACGTAGATTTGACGACCAGCGGGATATTCTTTTTCATCGCGATCTCTACAGCGCGCGGATGAATGACCTTAGCGCCCTGATGCGCCATCTGGCACACCTCGCCGTAAGAGATCTGCTTCAGTATGGAAGCCTCCTTGACCAGACGCGGGTCAGCAGTCATTATGCCCTCAACATCAGTATAGATCTCGACACATTCAGCATGTAGCGCGGCTCCTAAGGCAGCCGCAGTCGTATCACTGCCGCCCCGGCCCAACGTAGTCAGCTTGCCGTTGTTTTCCGTCATACCCTGAAAGCCACAGACAATGGGGATCACGCCGGATTCCAGCAAATGATGCAGGTTGCTGACATTGATATTTTTGATACGTGCCGCACCAAACTGCGAATCAGTAATAATACCGGCCTGACCACCGGTCAGCGCCATGGCGTTGATACCAAATTTCTGCAGCGTAGCTGCCATCACGCAGGCCGCCATGATCTCGCCGCAGCACATCATCATATCCAGCTCACGCACGTTGACCGAAAGATTCGTTTCCTTCAGGACCCTGATCAGGGTATCCGTGGCATAAGGCTCTCCTTTGCGTCCCATCGCAGAAACAACAACTACCGGAGCAAAGCCGCTGCGTACGGCTTTCTGCACCTTATCCTTAACGGCTATGCGTGCTTCCGGTGAAGCAACGGACGTACCGCCGAACTTTTGCACTAAAATTTTCATGAACTGTGTCGCTCTCCTATCTCAGATCCAGCCGTTTTTGATCATCGTTTCGGCGATCTGCAAAGTATTCAATGCAGCGCCCTTACGGATCTGATCGCCAACGACCCACAGATTATAAGATTTATCACAGGATTCGTCCTTACGCAGACGTCCCACATAAACATCGTCTTTTTCAGAAGTATATAACGGCATCGGATATTCCTGGCTGGCAGGATCGTCCTGTACGGTAACGCCGGGGAATTTTGCCAATGCTGCGCGCATAACGTCCAGATCCACATCTTGCTCCAGCTCGATATTTACCGACTCGGAATGGCTGCGGTAAACAGGCACACGGATCGTAGTCGCGGTAATGCGCATCTCATCATCTTCCATAATTTTTTTCGTCTCGTTGATCATCTTCATTTCTTCTTTAGTATAAAGATTATCGCAGAAAACATCTATTTGCGGAATCAGATTAAATGCGATAGGATAATGCTTCTCGGCACTGGCCGACGGCAGGATATTAGCAGTCATTTCCCTGCCCTCGCTGTGCTCACGCACCTGATTGTCCAGCTCGTCGATACCCTCTTTGCCGGCGCCGGAAACAGCCTGATAAGTAGAAACGATAACACGTTTGATCCTGGACAGCTCATAAATAGGTTTCAGCGCCATGACCATGATAATAGTAGAACAATTAGGATTGGCAATAATGCCTTTATGCTTCAAGATCGCCTGCGGATTGACCTCAGGCACCACCAACGGCACCTCCGGGTCCATACGGAAAGCGCTGGAATTATCGATAACTACCGCACCGGCCTTTACGGCATGCGGAGCAAAATCTTTTGAGATAGAACCGCCTGCAAACAAGGCAATATCAATATCTTTAAAAGAATCATAAGTAGCCTCTTCCACAGTATATGTTTTACCCATGAAAGCTATTTCTTTACCGGCACTGCGTTTAGACGCCAGCAGGCGCAATTCGGCAAATGGAAAGTTTCTTTCCTCGATAAGTTTCAAAAACTCGGCTCCTACCGCACCGGTAGCGCCTAAAATAGCCACATTATATTTTTTCATCTGCTTCCCCTCCGTAAATTTTATTATAACAGCTTATCCAAGCCGTAGGTCAAACCAACTTTATCCATCATCTTGCGGCAGCCCAGCATCACGCCCGGCATATAACATTCGCGGTTCACCGGCTCATTGCTGATGCGCAGAGTCTCGCCCTGACTGCCGAAAATGACCTCCTGCGAAGCTACATAGCCAGGCAGACGGACACTGTGGATCTTCATGCCTTCATAATCAGCGCCGCGGGCACCTGCCAGCAGCTCTTTTTCTTCAGGATGGCCCTGATGCATTTCCTTACGCACCTCGGCAATCTTCTGAGCTGTGATCACAGCCGTACCGGAAGGCGCATCAAGCTTTTTGTCATGATGACGCTCAATGATCTCGACATTAGGAAAATATTTCGCCGCCTCACAGGCCAGCTTGATCATCAGTATCGCGCCCAAAGCAAAATTCGGAGCGATCAGAATACCTGTATTATTAGCTTTCGCCAGCTCGTCCAGCTCTGCCAGATCAGTCTCGCTGAACCCGGTCGTACCAACCACTGCACGTACACCAGCTGCCAGCACCGTCCGCAGCGAACCCATCACCACATCAGGACGGGTAAAATCAACAACTACATCAGGCTTTACTACCATCAGCTTTGCTTTAAGATCAGTAGCCACTGCCATCTGATTACCGTTTTTAACCGGGATCATTTTATCAGCGCCAAAAGCATCGACTGCGGCAACAAGCTCCATATCCTCCTGTTCCAGCACAGTTTTTACGACTTCACTGCCCATGCGGCCCAAAGCGCCATTTACTAAAACCTTAATCATTAATTTCACGCTCCTTATAAAAATCAAAAACCGTTGAGAGCAATACTCAACGGTCGACAGCATTGTTACAAAATAAATATAACTGCATAGTTGAGATAGCCCTCCGCCCATAAGGCGACAGTCCGGCGGTTTTTTACCGACGGCCCAGCATAACCGCATGGCTGCCGTTATACTTCGGCGGTTACCCTTTCCTTCGTTTCAGCGATCCCTCTCCGCGAAGTACTCTTGCTTTCCGCTCCTCTATCTAAGAATATTTTATTAGATTTATTATATCTCTGCGCTATACAGTTGTCAAACAAAAACGTTAAATTTCTGTAAAATATAACTTTTTTTACTTTTTTTGTAACAAAAGACGATTTAAGACCGCTATCACGGTTTAAAATCCGGCAGGCAAATTTTTTCCCAAACTCCTCCAGGCTCCTTCAATCTCCTTCGATCTCCTCAAATTTCCTCATTTGCTTTAATATTACCGGTAAGATAGGATATAGATACAGGAACTTGCGCAAGTTTCAGAAAGGGTGTCCCAAATGTACAGCAAAATCAATGTAAAACAAAGTTTCTCGGACTTCATCTTATATATTTTCCCGTCCGTAGTTACCATGGTGCTGGTATCGTTCTATTCGGCGATCGACAGCTGGTTCCTGGCACAATACGTATCAACTAATGCCATGGCCGCAATCAGCATCGTCCTGCCCTACTCCAATCTTATCTGGGGTCTGGCCGTCATGTTTACCTGCGGCTCCTGTGCTCTGGTAGGCATCAAGCTGGGCGAAGGCAAACGCCATCTGGCCAATACCTACTTCACTTCGATGTTCTGGTTCCTGACGGGATTTACGGTGATTTTTGCAATCGTCGCTTACCTGAACATGGACCGTATTATTTATTCACTGGGTTCTACAGCGCTGCTGTTTGAAGATTGTAAAACATACCTCAAATATATGATTTTAGGTACGCCGATCCTGGCAGTCAAACTGTTCCTCGAATATTACATTCGTCTTGACGGCAGACCTGCCTATTCGCTGGCGATGTCTTTAACAGGCTTCATCCTCAACATCGCCCTCGACTATTATACGATCGTAGTTCTGGGCTGGGGCGTTTTCGGCGCTTCGCTTTCCACTATCACCTCTATCGCCGTTTCTACGCTGATGGGTCTGGCTTATTTCAAGATCTACGAAACGAACCTGCGCTTTACCAAATTCCACTGGAACAAATGGTATTTTATCAAATCCAGCTTCAACGGCGCCGGTGAAATGCTCACCGAGCTGTCCTCAGGTATCGTAACGATCTTCTTCAATATCGCCATTATCAAGTTTGCCGGTGAAGACGGCGTCGCGGCAATGGCCGTCAATATCAATATCTTCTACTTCCTCATCAGTATCTATCTTGGTATCGCCACAGGTGCGCAGCCGGTCATCAGTTATGCTTACGGCGCGCAAAACAAAAAACGTCTCAGCGAGATCATCGACCACTGTAAAAAAGCGATTTTATTTGGTTCGCTGGCAGTTTTCACTCTGGCCCGTTTTTACGGCAGCAGTATTATCGCCTGGTACATCGGTAATAATCAACAGGTTATCGACCTGGCGGTACACGGTTTCAGAATGTTCTCCTACTGCTTTATCTTCCTGGGCTTCAACATCTTTATCGCCGGCTTCTACACCGCTATCGGCAACGGCCTGATCGCCGGTATCATCTCGCTGCTGCGTTCGCTGGTCTTTGTACTGACAGCCCTGTTTACGCTGCCTTCACTGATAGGTATCAACGGGATCTGGCTGTCCATACCTTTTGCAGAACTGGCAACGATGATCATTTCGATAGTCTTTTATCTGATGTTCATCAACAGCTATTTTAAAAAGCTGGCCGAATAAATAAAATATTATCTGACATACAAAAGCTCTGCCTGAACAAGGCAGGGCTTTTGCCGTTAAAAGACTGACTAAAAAATTTCTTTTGTTTGATAATTTATATTTCACTGTGATTTACCACCCTTTTTCAAAACAGCCCGCCTACTATGCAGGTACTTACTACGTTAGTATAACTATGATTTCTTTTTAAAATTTCTTTGTTCTACGCTGGCCATAGCCAGCTACAACGGGATACAGTCGGTT
>OCHD01000242.1_pt1 | contig 66982 bp, 60 predicted proteins | sample 1538481 | NCBI WGS metagenome assembly OCHD01 (sample SAMN04571699, study PRJEB22368) | human gut metagenome | biome: human gut; material: stool | host: Homo sapiens | place: Luxembourg | collected 2012-09-07
GCCGCGTTAACCAGTACGCAGTCGGCCAGCAAGCTGTCCGCCCGCTATTTGCTGAAGCTCCGTTCCAAAATGAGCTTTTAAAAATCAAAAAAACTTCCTTTTCTATCAGCTCCCAAGCCAATAAAAAAGAAAGTCTCTGCCCCAACGCTAGATATAAAAAACAGAAAGACGTGTTTGCCAAACGGCAAGCACGTCTTTTTTACTGCGCCCTAACGCATTATTATTTACTTTTATCAGTTTCCTACGCCGGCGCTGTAAGTATCAGCCTTTAGTATCGCCGGCCTCTGCTACCATCAACTGGTCGACAAACTGCATCTTCACAGGGATCAAAAGTTTCTGTCCCGGTTTCAGATTAGTGTTCGCCAGTGAATTGGTCTCACAGATGCGGTAAATGACTTCGCGTACGTCTTCACCCTGATCGGCCCAGCGGTCAGCGATCGCCCACATGGTATCGCCAGTATGTACAGTGATCTGTTCGTAATGATAAACAGTATCCTCCTGTAAAAAATTATAGCCCGTATATAAGATAGTAGTCATCAGCATTAATACAAACAACTTCTTCATAACTTCACGACCTTTCAAAACATCTGTTCGTTAAACATATAATAAACCGAACTGTTTTGTTTGTCAAGAGTTTTTATAAAAATTTGTTCGTATTTTCTGTTTTTATGGCGAACAAAGACTTGTTTAAGCAAACAGGTCAGCCGCGCAGTACCCACATATAAAACGGCGTCGTTATTACTGCCAGCAGCGTACTGACTACTGTCAGCATGGCCGCATACTTATAATCGCCGCCATAAACCTTTGAGACGATAGCAGTGTTCGTCATAGCCGGCATGGCCGCCTGCATGACAAATACATCGCTCATCAATTTCGGCAGCGGGAAAAACGGCAGACAGACCATAACACACAGAGGACAGATAACAAACCTGCCCACCATTGCCGCCACCAGTTCACGGTCACAGGTGACATCCTTGAGGGAAACTTTGCTGATCGCGATACCGATAAACAGCATCGCCAGCGGCGTCGTCATCCCCCCCAGATAGCGAAAAGACGCTTCTATCGGCATTGGCAGCCGCCAATCCAGCATTACCAAAATAATACCCGCAAAGAAGCCCAACAGCGGCGGATTCAAAACCACCTTCAAGGTCTTGCGGCTGAGCCACGGCGCAGCCACCCCTGCATCCGAAGCCATATCGTGAACGGCCACGACCCAGAACATCGTCGTGTTGACCATATAATACAGCATCACGTAAGGGATACCTTCTTCACCGAACAAAGCCAGCGTCATCGGCAGACCGATGAAGATAGTATTGGATACAAAAAAAACTGTGCAAAATACGCCGACCCGTTCCCTCCGTACCTTCAGCAATTTTGCCACCGCATGACCGATAAAATAGCCCATCGCCATGGAAATGATCGGCACAGGCAGGCCGCCGCTCATCGCGACCAGCTGGTCGTGACTGAAATTGACCGTCAGATTGACGATCATATAAGTCGGCAGACAAACCTTAGTCACCAGCTGGGCTACAGCCGCGCTAAAACTTTCAGAAAACCAGCCTTTACGGGACAGATAAAAACCGGTAGCTATCATGATAACGATCGTCAAAATTCCCTGCAGTGCGTGCAAAATCGCCGCCATAAAATCACTTCCTTAAAATAAAAGGCACCGAAGCCTTCGCCCCGGTGCCGCTTAAATCAGTTTTTGGCCTGTTTCGCTTCTTCCAATTTATGCTTCATCCAGTCGATCATGGCCAGTTTACCGAATTCATGCCAGGTTTTGCATTCAGTGTTTTTGGCAATATATTCGTTCCATTTATCCTGGTTCACCTGCTCTACCTCCAGCAGGTTCATGATGCCAAAGCCGCTGCGCCAGATCAGGTCGTCCATCGAGGTATATTTACTGTTTTCTGTTAAAAATTTATCGTTGAACAATTCCTGAAAGGATACCTTTGCCAAAATCTTGCCCAGTTCTTCGTCGTGGGTAAAGATTTCCAGATAATGCTTAAACTCTTTTTCAATATCGATTGCTGCCATTGTTTCATCCTCCGGTGGAAAATTATTGGTTTGATAATTTATGCTTCTTATTTTACCACAAAAAAGCCGATGGCGCTAACCATCGGCTTTTCTGTAAAACTAATGTGAGTAAAAGGAGGAGTTGGAACTGAAAATTTTAACAGCAAAATCAGCTGTTAATGGCCGCAGTCGTGACAGCAGCCTGTACAAACATCTATACCTTCGGTAGACATGCCGTTTTTGACCTTGTAGTCATAAATAGCGGCACGCAAACCGTCAGCAGCAAGATTGGAACAATGCATTTTGACCGGCGGCAAACCGTCAAGCGCTTCGGCTACGGCCAGATTGGTCAACGCCAGCGCTTCTTCGACAGATTTGCCCTTAGCCAGCTCCGTCGCCATACTGCTGGTAGCGATCGCCGCACCGCAGCCAAAGGTCTGGAAGCTGATATCGGTAATGATATTGTCTTTGACTTTGATAAAGATCTTCATGATATCACCGCATTTGGCATTGCCCACTTCACCGACGCCGTCGGCATCGGGCATTACGCCCACATTGCGGGGATTCATAAAATGCTCCATTACTTTTTCACTGTAAGCCATTGATTACACCTGCTTTCTTACTTATGGTAAAGGGGCGACATCGCCCGCAATTTTTCAACGATCAGCGGCAGCTGTTCTAAAACATAATCGACATCGGCATCGCTGTTTTCTTCCGATAAGGTCAGACGCAGCGAACCGTGCGCAATCTCATGCGGCAAGCCGATAGCCAGCAGAACATGTGACGGGTCCAGCGAACCGGACGTGCAGGCACTGCCGCTGGAAGCCGCAATGCCCAGATGGTCAAGCAGCAATAGCAGGCCTTCGCCTTCAATATATCTGATGCTGACATTGACATTATTCGGCAGTCTGTCGGTGGGATGGCCGTTCAGCCTTACTTCGGGTATCCTATCTAAGATACCGGCGATCAATCTATCACGCAAAGCGCGGGTTTTCCCAGCATTAGCCGCCATATTTTCCTGCGCATAAGCTGCCGCCAGCCCCAGCCCTACGATCCCGGCAGTATTTTCAGTACCGGCACGCAGGCCTTTTTCCTGTCCGCCGCCGACGATCAGCGCCAGTACGCGCACACCCTGACGGATATACACCGCGCCTACGCCCTTGGGGCCGTGGAACTTATGCGCCGTCAGTGTCAAAAGGTCAATATTATCGTCATTAACGTCGATGGGGATATGCCCCGCCGCCTGTACGGCATCAGTATGCAGCAGCACCTTGTGCGCCCGACATACAGCGCCGATCTCCCTGATCGGCATGACCGTACCGATCTCGTTATTGGCATACATCACCGAAACGAGGATCGTATCGTCACGCAGGGCAGCTTCTACCTGAGCTGCCGTCACCCGGCCGAATTCGTCCACAGGCAAATAGGTGATCTCAAAGCCTTCCTTCGCCAGTTCCTCACAGGTATGCAGCACCGCATGATGCTCGACCTGCGTAGTGATGATATGTCTGCCTTTTTTGGCGTTGGCACGAGCCACGCCTTTAATAAGCATATTGTCGCCTTCGCTGCCGCCGCCTGTAAAAATGATCTCCTTCGGCGAAGCGCCGATCAGGTCGGCCACCTGCTGACGGGCCGTGGCAATAGCTGCCGCCGCACGCTGCGCTGCCTTATAGATACTGGAAGGGTTTCCGTAATTTTCTACCATTGACCGGGCCATTGCCTCGGCTATTTCCGGCCTGACCTTAGTCGTGGCCGCATTATCTAAATAAACTTCCCGCATTGCGATCCGTCCTTTCTTAATTCCTAGCTGTTCAGTATGATTACATCTTCAGTATAGTAATTCCTAGTAATTTTGTCAAGATTATATTTGTAAATTTTTTGTGTGCAAAAATTTTCTTATTCAGCTATTGAATTCCTAGTAAACTAGTAGTAAAATAAAGTCAAGCTTTTGAAAGGACGTGTGCTTATGAAAATCTCTACCAAAGGACGTTATGCTTTGCGGCTGATGCTGGATCTGGCTTACAATCATACCGGCAGCTTCATCCCCATTAAAAATATCTCCCAGCGGCAGGATATTTCCGATAAATATCTGGAACAGATCATTACCCAGCTGAGCCGTGCCGGACTTGTCAAAAGCGCCCGCGGCGCCCAGGGCGGCTATATGCTCGCCAAACAGCCGCAGGAATATACCGTAGGCGAGATACTGCGGCTGCTGGAAGGCGATCTGGCCCCGGTAGCCTGTGTAGACGATACTAAGGACGCCTGCACCCGAGCAGACGAATGTGTAACTATGGAAGTATGGCGCGAGATCAAAGACGCCGTGAATAAAGTAGTCGATAACATTACCCTGGCTGACCTGGTGGAACGGCAGCGGCAGAAATGCCGATGTTGTAAGTAAAGTACCGCTTACAGCTTAATTTATTGAAGAAAGGTTTTGATATCATGACTAAAATCGCTCACAGTCTGACCGACTTGATCGGCAACACTCCGCTCCTGGAACTCACCAACTATAATAAAAAATTTGCACCGCAGGCGACTATCATCGCCAAACTGGAATACTTTAACCCAGCCGGCAGCGCTAAAGACCGTATCGCTATGGCAATGATCGACGCCGCCGAAGCACAGGGACTGCTGCAAAAAGATTCGGTCATTATCGAGCCGACCAGCGGTAATACCGGCATCGGTCTGGCCAGCGTGGCTTCAGCCCGCGGCTACCGCACGATCCTGACCATGCCCGAAACCATGTCCCAGGAACGCCGTAATCTGCTGAAGGCTTACGGAGCCGAGCTGGTGCTCACTCCCGGCGTTTTGGGCATGCAGGGGGCTATCGACAAGGCAGCAGCACTGGCTGCCGAAATCCCCAATGCTTTTATCCCCGGACAATTTGACAATCCGGCCAATCCGGCCATCCATAAGGCGACTACCGGTCCTGAAATCTGGCGCGATACCGACGGCGAGGTCGATATTTTCGTTGCCGGCGTAGGTACCGGCGGCACGGTCAGCGGTGTCGGCGCTTATCTGAAAGAAAAAAATCCGCATGTCAAGATCGTCGCTGTGGAACCCAGCGCTTCACCGATCCTGTCCGGCGGTCAGGCCGGCCCGCATAAGATCCAGGGTATCGGCGCCAATTTCATCCCGCAAAACTTTGACCGCAGCGTTGTGGACGAAGTGCGCCCCGTCGACGCCGAAAACGCTTTTGCGACCAGCCGCGAACTGGCAAAACACGAAGGTCTGCTGGTAGGGATCTCTTCCGGTGCCGCTGCCTATGCCGCAACACTGCTGGCACAGCGGCCAGAAAACGCCGGCAAAAAAATCGTCGCCCTGCTGCCCGATACAGGCGAACGTTACCTGTCTACCCCGGGCTTTATCGGCGACTGAATCCAACTTACCCTCTCCTGAAAAACAAGCGCAGAGTACACCTCTGCGCTTGTTTTATGGTACTGTTTGAACCCTTGTCGAGGTGTTTTCGAGCCTAGTGTTCATACGTGCCTTTATGGTATAATTATTCTATTAAATACGCATCAATGCGCATAAACGGAAGGATTGATTTTCATGGCCACTTTAACTCGTGATGAAGCCTGGGCACTGCTGACAGAATACAATAAGGAGCCTTTTCACCTGCGGCACGCACTGACGGTAGAAGGCATCATGAAATACTTTGCCAATGAACTTGGCTATGCCGACGAAGCAGCTTTCTGGGCTCAGGTCGGTCTGCTGCACGACCTGGATTTTGAAGTTTATCCGACTGAGCACTGCATCAAATCACAGGAACTGATGCGCGCACGCGGTCTGGACGAACGCCTGATCCGCGCTACTGCCAGCCACGGCTACGGCCTGGCGCAAAACGAGATCGAGCCGCAGCATCAGATGGAAAAAGTGCTGTTCGCTATCGACGAGCTTTCGGGCCTGATCGGCGCAGCAGCTATTATGCGCCCTTCCAAAAGCGTCATGGATCTGGAACTGAAATCCGTCAAAAAGAAATACAAAGACAAAAAATTCGCGGCAGGCTGCTCGCGCGACGTTATTGAACAGGGCGCCGCCAGGCTGGGCTGGACCGTGGACGAACTGATCGAAAAAACTATTCTGGCCATGCGCCAAGACGAAGCCGCTATCAACGAAGCCTGCGCTTCCTTTGACGCCTGACCCCTGAAGGACTATAAATTATGAAGAAAAAAGTTTTAGCCGCCATGAGCGGCGGCGTTGACAGCTCGGCAGCCGCCCTGCTTCTACAGCAGCAGGGCTACGACGTTACCGGCGTCACGCTGCGGATGTTCTCCAACGAGGATCTGGGCTTGGAGCAGGACAGCGCCTGCTGCTCGCTGAGCGATGTGGAAGATGCTAAATTGGTGGCACATAAGCTGGGTATCCCCCACTATGTGTTCAATTTCAGCCCCTGCTTCAAGCGCTGCGTTATCGACCGTTTTATCAGCGAATATGAGGCCGGACGCACGCCCAATCCCTGCGTCGACTGCAACAAACATATCAAATTCGGCGAACTGCTTGACCGGGCCCGACTGATGGATTGTGATTATCTGGCTACCGGCCACTATGCCCGCATCGTTTTTGACGCTGAAAGCAACCGCTGGCTGCTGGCCCGCGGCGATGACCACGCTAAAGACCAGAGCTACATGCTCTTTAACCTGACCCAACAGCAGTTGGCGCATATCCTGCTGCCGCTGGCAGATGTTACCAAACCAGAGATCCGCCAGCTGAGCGAAAAACACGGCCTGATAACGGCACACAAGCCCGACAGTCAGGACATCTGCTTTGTTCCCGACGGCGATTATACAGCTTTTATTGAGCGCACTACCAGACAAAAAGCGCAGCCCGGCCAGTTCGTTCACCTGAACGGCCAGGTACTGGGTACACATCAGGGACTGATCCACTACACGATCGGTCAGCGCAAAGGTCTGGGCATCGCTTACGAATACCCGCTTTATGTGATCGACAAAGATATTGCCAGCAACACGGTCATTCTGGGCCCCAATGACGCTCTGTTCAAAAAGGCGCTGCTGGCCGAGGACTGCAACCTGATCACCATCGATAAGCTGGAAGCGCCCCTGCGCGTCACGGCCAAGACCCGTTACCGGCAGAAAGACGTTCCGGCCCTTATCGAACCGCTGGCAGACGACAGGATAAAAGTCACCTTTGACGAGCCGCAAAGAGCTATCACACCGGGACAGGCCGTGGTCTTTTACGACGGTGATTATGTAGTCGGCGGCGGTATCATCGCCGCAGGCCTGGAGGAGTAAGTGCTATGAAATTTTTTCTGGCCGCTATCGTTACAGCGGCTCTGTTAAGCGAGATCGTTCCCGTCTGGGCAGCTGACCCCGGTGGAGAAAAAATAAAAAATACGGTACCGTCTGTTCAGACAGAAACAGACAAATCTGACAGTGATCCGCCTGCCGCAGGGATCAGCATCACGCCGCAGGCACAGGCCCATACTTTTGACGCCGCTACGGCTAAAGTCACACCTGCAGCAAATGACGTAGCGACATCAACTAAAGCAGACACAGAACCTGCTGCTGCGTCAGAACCTGTCTCTGCAGCAGACGCTTCCAAACAGCCTCCTGCAGGTACAAAAGCGGCTCCGGTCAAAGATAAGGAAGGCAAAGTACAGCCGGCCGCACCTCAGCCGGAACCGCCCAAACCGGTGATCAAAAAAATCACACCGCCGATACCGCAGGAAAAACCGCTGCGCGTGATCTGGCCGCAGGATTTTTATTATTATTCCTATAACGGCGATCCTTATTACAGCCTGTCGCTGCCCAAAGACTTCGGTGCCGACACCATCGCCGGACTGCCAGCCGTCGGACCCATGCTGATGCGGGCCCAGAGCAATACCGTGCTGATGACCTTTGCCGCCGTCGACGCGGACCCGGTCAGAACCAAAGTATTCAGTGACGCTGTTAAAAACCGTGTCGAAATACCCTTGCCCCCTTTAGGGCCCAATGAAGAATATGCATATATCCCGGCACCACGCTATGACTATCCTACTGATCCGGCGCCGCTGGCCCTACCTGAACAGATCACCAGCGCTAAGATCGTAGATGCCGGCAGCGGGAGAACAGCGGAAAATTTGCTGATCAACTACCTTTACCTCAGCTGCACGGCCGACGGCCAGCCTTGTATGGCTGCTGTAACGCACAGCGAACGTAACGGCAAAGCCTTTGACGGACTGTTCGTCTTTCCCTATGCGGAAAAACAGAACTACATACCCCTGGTAAACTACACTGCGCAGAGCCTGCGGGTGAGAAAATAGTAAATAAAAACTGCTTTTTAACATAATGTTAAAAAGCAGTTTTTATTAATTTAATCTGACGGCACAAGCGCAATCTTTATTGGCAACGCACCAATTTATAGACTTTTTATTGCGTTTTCAATCTTTATAGGCTAAAATAAGCTTATAGTAGCGTTAGTATATATTTATACGTTTTTAAACTCGTAAATAAAGAAAGGTGAGCGCAATGGTAGAAAATTATCTGGTCAATCCCTATACTCCCGGAGCCGGAAAAATGCCACGTTATCTGGCAGGCAGACAGCAGGCTCTTGAAGAAGCTTTTAAGCTCATTACTGCCATAGCCTATGGTTTTACTGCCAGATCCGTGATCTATTACGGTTTGCGTGGTGTTGGTAAAACTGTACTTCTTAACGAAATAGAAAAAATGGCAGACGATAAAAATGTCCGTTACGAACATATAGAAATAGCCGAACAATATTCTTTCAAACGGATTATTGCTTTAGCGATCAATAAACTGATGCGGAAAATAAGCGCTAAAGAAAACCTGCGCCAGCATGCAGAAAAGGCTCTTGGCGTTTTAAAAGCTTTCCAGATCACTTATGGACAAGATGGTGACGTCAGCCTGGGCATTGACCCCGATATTCTGAAAGCCGAAGGCGCTGCCGATACCGGCGATTTCCAAAACGACCTTACAGATTTACTGCTTTCTCTGGGTACTTTAGCAGAAAAAGCAGGCTGCGGCGCTATTTTATTCATTGATGAAATCCAATATTTACGTGACGATGAATTCGCCGCTTTGATCTCCGCTATCCACAGGATAGAGCAAAAAGGTTATCCTATAGTCATTTTTGCCGCCGGACTGCCCAAAATAGCCAAGATTGCCGGCGATATTAAATCATACGCCGAACGGCTCTTCCAATTTATCCAAATAGATTCACTAACAGAAACAGCTGCTGAACTTGCTCTTAGTGAACCAGCAAAAAAACTTGGAGTTACTTATCATCCGGAAGCTTTGAAATATATCGTCGGTATCACCGAAGGTTATCCTTATTTTTTACAAGAATACGGACGACAGGTCTGGGATTTTGTTAATGACGAAAAAGAAATCACCTTAAGTGCTGCCCAGAATGCTTATTCTAAATTTATTGAACAGCTTGACACAGGGTTCTTTAAGGTACGTCACGACAGAGCAACTGCCAAAGAACTGGAATTTATGAAAGCAATGGTCAAATGCGGATCACTGCCCTGTTCTACCACGCAAATCGCCCATGAAATGGGACGTGCTCCAACAAATATCTCGCCGCTGCGGGCACAGCTTATCCACAAAGGGTTCATTTATGCCACCAGACGCGGCGAAGTGGATTTTACTGTCCCCCAGTTCGACCAATATTTAAAACGCCTGTATGAGATTTGACGGACTGTTCGTCTTTCCCTATGCGGAAAAACAGAACTACATACCCCTGGTGACCTACACCGCGCAGAGCCTGCGGGTAAGAAAATAAAAACAGCCGCGCTTGCTGCGCTGCCTGCAAAAGTTAGAGCTTCTCTAACACTTGTAAGGCAGCGCACTTTTTTATCGCGGCTGTTTTCCATATTTACAGCAATTTCTGCAAAGCCTTTTTCAGTCTGGCAAATTCTATCGGCTTGGCGATATGGTCATTCATCCCGGCCCGTTTCGCAGCCAGGATATCTTCTGAATAAGCATTGGCCGACAGGGCGATTATCGGCAGCTGCTTCACATCTTCGCGCCCCAGACCACGAATCACCGCCGTAGCCTCATAACCATTCATCCCCGGCATCATGATATCCATCAAAACCAGATCGATACTCCACGGCGGCGCAGCTTTTACTATTGCCACCGCTTCCTCGCCATTCCAGGCGCTGAGCACCTCTGCTCCCAGCATTTTCAGCATTTCCACAGAAATTTCCATATTCAGTTCATTATCCTCTACCAGTAACACACGTTTTCCAAGCAGCGGTTCCGCTATTTCATCCTGCGGTTCCTGCTCCTCCTCTTCAGCCGATCCGGCATTATCAAGCTTCAGATTGAAGGTCACGGTAAAGGTACTGCCCTGGTCGATAGCGCTCTCCACTTTGATCTCGCCCAGCATCAGCAGGATGATATTCTGCACGATCGTCATCCCCAGCCCGCTGCCCTGGATCTTATTGATCCGGCTGTCGTCAGCCCGGCTGAAAGCAGTAAACAGCTTCTTCTGAAACTCTTCACTCATCCCGATACCGTTATCACTGACGCTAAAAGTATAGCAGGCATAACCGGAAACCCTGACAGGTTCTTCCCGCAGCAGCACTTTGATCCTTCCTCCTGCCGGCGTATATTTTACGGCATTGGAAAGCAGGTTGATAAATACCTGCTGCAGACGCAGACGGTCCCCATAGACGCTGCGGTGTTTCAATTCGCCTATACAAAGCTGCAGCTGATGTTTTTTCTGCTGGACCGCCGGTTTGATGATCTCGGTCACTTCCCTCAGCAGACTTTCGATATCCAGCCGCTCTTCCGTCAGTACCAGACTGCCGTTTTCGATACGCGACATCTCCAGCACCTTATTGATCAGCTCCAGTAAATGCCCTGACGCCAGCTTGATTTTTTTCAGGCTGTCGCACAGTTTTTCCCTGTTATCCAGATTGGCATTGGCAATATCCAGCATCCCCACGATCCCGTTGATCGGCGTCCTGATGTCATGGCTCATCGTTGATAAAAATTCACGTTTGGCCCTGTTGGAAGCCTCTGCCGTAGTCAGCGACTCTTCCAGCATTTTTCTGATCCGCAGTTCATCCGTATCATCTTCAATACAAATTATGTACTTGTACCCCAAATGTTCATCCTCGACCGGATAGATCCTGATCTTACACTGGCGTACATCACCGGTCACGGCATTATAATAGCTGAAAGAACCGTTATAATTACCACCCAGCTGATTTTCCTGAATCTGCCGCAGGACCTCCTTCAAAGAACCGTCTGCGGCCGTCTCTGTCAGCACATTAAGGTCAGCGCTGACCGCTTCACGGGAAATTCCCAGAATCCTGCTGATATTTTCAAATACATAGTCTACTGTTTTAGTCACCGGGTCATAAATAAGGAAGCAGCTTTCTATGTTCTGTGACAGCATATCAAACCAGAAATCACGGTAACGGCGTTCATGCATCATCCAGGTATATTTGCGGTAAGCCAGAAAATAACAGCCTAAAAGTACAACGATACTCACGCAGAAAACTGTCAGCAGCACTATCGTCTTACTGATGATCTGCTCCGCCTGCTTATTGACCACATCGCTGGGGATGATCGTCACCATGTTCCACCCCGGCGCATTTTCCAGCGGCGCATAACAAATCAGGTTTTTCCTGCCCTTATACGCCGCCTCAGCCCAGCCGGTCTTTTGTTTAAACAACGCTTCCCGCAGACCGGCGATCACCTGTCCGTCCTCATCCGCATCAATAGTATCAAAAACATTCTGCACTGTTTTGTTGCTGTTTGGGTGCACCGGACGCAGCACGATATCACCGCTGCTGGCAACAATATACGAAAAACCCTGTTTCTCGTAAAAAGTCATAATAAACTCTTCCACAGTTTTACTGACCCGATACTCCTTGAGCAGGTAAAACACTGTGCCATCGTTTAAGCTGGCCTCAGTAAAAATATCAAAAACCCTGCGGCCGGTCTGAGAATTAAAATGCGGCTCGATTATCCCCTGTTTCCCGCCGCGTTTCTGCTGCAAAAGCCGTACCGCTTCCAGATCTATATTTTTCGACTGACTGCCGCCGGGAACAAAATAATACAAACCGTCTTCATTGATCAGCTTAGATAAATATCCTGCCGCAGCCTCATTGGAACCGGCACTGCCAAAAGCAGCCAGCCTGGCGATCGATGCGTTTTTTTCAAAGTCTCCCTCAAGCTGCTTCTGCAGATTGTTGCGGCCCTGGATCGTAATCTCCAGCACACTGTTGACAGAATTGAGCCACAGCTCCTGCCGCACCCGGCTCACATAGTAAATAACAGTCGTCAGCAAAACAGCAATAACGACCCCTGTGACCAACAGATTATAATAAAACAGCTTATTGTTTTTCCCGCCCCAGTCAGGTTTCCGCATCTAAAATATCATCTACCTTTTCCAACGGCTGCCGCCTCAAAATTGCCTGCCCCGCATTGAATGCACGCGACCAGATCGGTACCTTGATCCGGTCATCCGACCCCAGCATGATCCGCCCCGACCGTAAAGCCTCGCTCAGCGGCTGCTGCTCTGCATCCGGCAAAACACTGCTGCCCCTCAGGCTGCTGAAAGAATTCTGACTGGCCGCATATAATTCCATATTTTCTTTCTGCGCAAAAAAGCTCAGAAATTTTTTTGCTTCCGCAAGATGCGGACTATCAGCATTAACGGCCATCCGTGTATCGATATTCAGCATCAGTATACCGCCGTCCCTGCACAGCGGATAAGGATAGACCCCAAAAGTAAAATCCGGCCGCAGCTGCTTCAAACGTCCCGTATTCCAGGCTCCCGTCAGCATAAACGGCGACTGCCCTTTGGCAAATATTTTATAGTCATCGCTGTTTTTATTACTTTGCAAAGCTGCTTCGGTATCCGTATACAAACACAGCGCCTGCGCCATCTGCACGCCACGGTGCAACGACTCGCCTACTTGCAGCTCCCCTGAATTGATCCGCCCGCACAGCATCTCCGCCTGTCCGTTCAAATAATACTCGTTCCAGCCGCCGCTCAAAATCACCGTCGCCAGCGACAGATCTTTATTCACTACCAGCGGCAAAATACCCTGTTCGTCAAAAAAAGCACAGCTTGCCGTAAATTCCTGCCAATCCTTCGGCACCGTCTGATTATATTTTTTCAGCAGATCCAGATTGCAAAACAGACCCAGGGCCGAAATGGAAGTAGGCATATAAAAATAGCCTTTTTCCGCCTGCAGCTGCTGCAAAGCGACCGGCGCCAAGTCATCCATACCCTGCACGTCACTGAGCTCCGCCAGATAACCTTTTTCCTCAAAAGCAAGCAGCCTGTCATGGTCGATAATAAAAATATCATCGCCATTACCTGAACGCAGCCGTGTTTCTAAAATCTTAAAATACTCGTTGCCTTTCAGGCTTTCATAAGAAATCTGCACCTCGGGGTGCAGCTGCATATACTTATTTAAAATAGTCTCGATCGCTTTGACATTGCCCGGTTCCACTTTATTTCCAAAAAAAGTCAGCGAAACAGACGATTTGCTGTGACGATCGCTGATATTGACGATTTTATCCTCAGCGATACCGCAGCCCGCAAGCAAAACGCAGATATTCAGTAATAAAATCAGCCAGAAACCTTTGCGCATCAGTATCTCACCTTTAAATTTATTAAACAAAACAATATTATATTTAAATTATAACATAAAAAGCGAGTTTATTATATTTTTATAATCTTTGCATTAAAATACCCCTATGCACAGGTAATTGCTAAAAGTAAGCCAAGCTTCCAGCGCTTAGCTGAAATCCCCCTCTGCCTTACTGTTATAAAAACTTAACAATAAAATTTATAAACAAAATACGTTTTCAAATAAAAAAATTGGGCAAGAATAGCTCCGAATCCCTATCCTTACCCAATTACTTTCTCTCTTATAACATTCCAGCCGGTATATACCAGTTCTTAGCATCTATTGGCAAAAGATCAGTCGCAAAGCAGATCACTCCACCCTCTCCCAACTGCAAAGCACGTTCCCCTTCTGTTACCGGCTGCAGCATGTCAAACTTTTTCGTCTCTTTCGCCGGATTAGAACTTTTGCGGATCGCCAGAGGATGCACCTTACCATCTATGTTCAACACCAGTTCTACCTCACGACTGTTAAAGTCACGATAGTACCCCAGCGGCGGTACCTGTCCGCAGTTACTGAAGCTCTTATATATCTCCATTACCGCCCAGGTCTCTAAAAAACTGGCTGACATGGCGCCTGCTTCCAGTATCTCGGCATTGCTCCAGCGCAGCAGATAAGCCGCTAATCCCGTATCCGTAAAATATACCTTCGGTGCTTTGACCGCATATTTTAAATTTGGGTGCATAAACGGCTCCAGTAAATAGACCAGCCCCGCCGCCACCAATACTTTCAGCCACTGCTTCGCTGTCGGCGCAGTGATCTCAGCTTCTTTAGCCAGCGCCGCATAATTGACCATGCTGCCTGTATAACTGGCTGCCGCACATAAAAAGCGGTAAAACTGCAGCTCATCGTTGACCTGGGTCAGCGCCCTGACGTCACGCTGCAAAAAAGTCTGTACATAAGAAGAATAATAGTTGTTCCAGTCCTGCTCAGAAGCATTGTTCAGCGCCGGCATACTGCCGCGCCAGATCTGCTCGAACAAGTCCCTCATCGGCAATCTCTCTGTTTCCTACGCCCGCTGCAGCAAAAACTTTTCTTCCGGCACAAAAGCGCCCGCTTCCAGTCCAGCCAGTTCTGCATGGCTGAACCCTAACAGCTGTACGATACCGATCCTGCCAGCCAGACTTTCTGTAACATTCTCCATCAAATCAAAAGCATGAGAACCTGTCAGCCAAAAATCGCCATTATTACCGTGTTCATCCACATACATTTTGATATATGGCAGCAGCTTCGGCGCCAGCTGGATCTCGTCGATCAAAAGCGGCGGCTTATAACGCTGTAAAAACAGCCCTGGCTCCGTCATCGCCAGACTGCGCACATTGATGTCGTCCATAGTCACATAAGTCCGGTTGCCTTCGGCCAGTTTGCGCAGTAAAGTAGTCTTCCCCACCTGCCGTGGTCCCGTAACCAGCAGCACCTTGCAGCAGCCGCTTAACTTTTCAATTGTCGTCTCTAAATGACGTTTGATATACATTGTAGATTCGTTCCTTTATCCATGCCTTTTACTTTCAATATTCCCAGCGCAATCCTACTGCTACCAGCTTACTGCTGTCACTGCGTCCGCTGGTATAATCGGCATTCTTGATTTTGGCATAGCCAAGTACGCCATCCAAATATAACAACTTATTCAGCTTTTTCGCATAAGTCAGCTGCACTTCATGTACACGCGGGTTACTGGCAACGTCACGGTCCATATCCATACCGGTATATTCCAAGCCGATCCGGTCGCCGTTTGCCAGATAATGGTTGATACTGCCATAATATTTTCTGGTATTTTTACCCATAGCATCACCCAGGATATCATCTTTATAGGTCCAGCCGTTGACCAGATACCAATGTCCATACCACCAGTTATTGGTATCGCTCAGTTCCAGCCGCATGTCCCAGCTGCCGTCACCGCCAAACAACTGCGGGAAGTACAAACCGACACTGTGGGCATGTTCACTGGGAAAACCGCCTGCCTGATCCTCACCATATAAAGAGCCATAGATCTGTACGCCCGGGAACCGGTAACGCAAATCTACACCGCCAATATCGTTCCATTGGTCGTCATCATAGGCATTAGTACCAAGTATCCAGTCTTTGTTCAGTGATTTGAACATGGACACACGTTCCAAACCCAGCGTCAGGTTCTCTGTCGGCACTATATCCACACGCACGCCCAACAGACCTGCATGATCTTTCTCACGCTGCCAGTTTGACATACCAGCCGCATGAGCTTTGTCTACCCGGTTACCTTCTAAACGGCTGTAGAACACATTGACATTGGCCTTACCCAAAAACTTCAAAAACCCGTTATCAAAGGTATGCGGCTCCAGCAGATTCAGTTTTAGCACCGTCTGCGGCGTGGCATTATTACTCATGGCGAACGGTGTACCCCCCCACTGTACAGCCTGCTTGCCCAGCTCTATCCCCCACACGCCCAGATGTGTTTTTACGTAGCCAGCTTCAATACTGGCATCGCCATGCTGGTCTTTGTCGTAGCTGAAACGCGGTGTCAAATTCAAAGCTAAATCTTTATTCAAACTGCCGGAGATCTCTGCTGTGCCGATAATATTGATACCATCGCCATACCTGTAACCATTGTTATTGCGGTTCAGCGGCTGCCAGGAAGCATTGACGCCCTTACGGTAGCGATAGGAATTCTGCTGCATATCGGCATAAGCCAGCCGGGCTTCAACTGCACGCAGCTTGATATTGCTGCCATAGCCTTTGCTATCACCCTGTAGATAAGCAATTTCTTCTGCCAGTTCGGCGCGCATTTCTTCGTAATAAGTTTTTAAATAACCGGGCATTGGTTTATCTGCAGCAACCTGCTGCGCTTCCATTATCCATTTTGCCATGTCCAGACGGCTGTATGGTTTTGTCCCCGTCGGCATATCCTTGATATAACCCATTCCTTCCAGCTTATTGATATAACCATAATATCTGCTGTCCAGCGGCACATTAGTCGTCACCAGCGGCGATGCCATTGCCACACTGCTAAATGCTGCCATAACACCGGCAATAATGCTTGCCATTAAAAATTTTTTCATCCTATGTATGCCTCCTAAAATTACTAACACCGAACTTTTAACAGCTGACACTTTCCACGTAAATGACAACGTCCAGCAGCTGCTGGAATAAATAAGGTATCACCCTTACTAAAATTTATGCGGAAAGTATTCTCCTTACCATTATCCGACAATGACATTATGTCTGCATAATTATCATTTATCCAATGTTCTCCAAAATCGTTATCTATCCAAACTTCACCACAGCCTTCAAAACACATCAGTAACTGAAATGATGTTTCTAAAACTGAAAAGTCAAAACCTCTGCTGGCCTCAACCTTTTCCACATCAAAATACTTACACCGACAAATGATCTGCCGACTGCACCCAGGATAATAATTTACCAATCTAACTCCCTGACTCACGTCTTTTGACACTTCCATATTCATCACTTTGATCGCTTCTTCAAAGTGTAATTCACGTTTGTTACCTTGTTTGTCTTGACGATCATAATCATATACCCTATATGTCACATTACTGCTTTCTTGAATTTCTGCAAGCAATATTCCCGCTCCGATACCATGAACTGTTCCCGCAGGGATATAGTAAACATCGCCTTTTTTAACTGGTATTTTTTGCAGATGTTTATTCAGCGTTTTATCTAAAACCGCCTTATGTAAGATATCTTCATTAACGGGATGAACAAAACCATATACAAGAAACGCATCCTTATCTGCATCCAATACATACCACATCTCTGTTTTACCATTATCATGTTCATTGATCTTTGCATACTCATCATCTGGATGTACCTGCACTGAAAGTGACTGTTTAGCGTCAATATATTTAGCCAAAATAGGAAAACAACCACTAGACTTGGTTCCTATATATTCTGGTTTTATTTTTAATACTCTGGAGAGCGTCTGTCCTTTAAAAAAACCGTTGGCTATCAGACACTCTCCATCAGGATGTACACTGCACTCCCAGCTCTCACCTAAACAATCTATGTCAAAATTTTTGCCAAATTCTTTTTTGAGCCTGCTGCCTCCCCAAAGACGTTCTTTACCGACCGGAACAAGTTTCATGATTTCCATACTTTTACCTAAAAATATCCATTCAGCGTAAATTTTTCCTTGTCATCCACGCTTATTTTTCCCATTTGTACTTCAACCAGTTCCAACTTACTTTCAGCGATTACAGTATGTTTACAACCTTTAGCAATGGTCAGCACATCTCCCGGTCTCAAAATTTGTTCCATATCATCGACAACAGCTTTTCCTTTACCTGAAACAACGATCCAAACTTCATTTCTATTTTCATGACTATGATAGCTCATATGCTGACCATTATTCAAAATCACTTTGATCGTCATTGCATCATTCTGAACATCTATAACACTATATGTTCCCCAGCTTTTTTCAGCAAACATTGCCTCATTATCCAGTTTTTCTACATATGGCTTCATCCGCCCGCTTGCTTCTTTGTCAGATATCAATATGCCATCTCCACTGGCTGCTACGACCATGTCCTTCAGTCCCATACAGATAATAGGAAGATTAAGCTCGTTGACTATATTAATATTAACGCAAGTATCATCCATAATCACCTTGCCTTTAGCAACATCAGCCATGACCTCACTCATCATATTCCATGTACCAACATCTTTCCATTCGCCTTCATAGCGGATTACCTGAATACTTGGTTCCTTTTCAACTACAGCATAATCAAAACTGATTTTGGGCAAATCATCATATTTAGCATATAAATCACGATAATCAGTAAAATCAACAATATCATGGGCTTTATCCAGTAAATATCCTAATTTAAACGCAAAAACACCAGCATTCCACAAAGCATGTCCTGCTAAATATTTTTTAGCAGTTTCAACATCAGGTTTTTCTTTAAAAGACTGCACCGAACTTATTTTTTGGGCACAATCAGGTATTATATAGCCGTATTTGTCACTGGGATAAGTAGGCTTTATACCCATTAAGGTAAGCTTTGCTATCCCAGCTTTGACTAATTTTTCTAATTCTCCAACACACTTGTAGTAATCATTATCAACATAAGGATCTACTGGGCAAACCACAACACTTTCTTCTGCGTCTATACAGAGTTCATAATGAAGATATGCTGCTGCTAATAAAATTGCCGGAAAAGTATCTCTCCTAAAAGGTTCCACACAAATATTAATCTTCTCACCTAATTGACTTTTTATTACACTAACCTGACTTTTGCTAGTTGCAATCGTAACACTAGCCGCAGGATTAACTGTAATAATTTGTTTATATACACGTTGAATCATTGATTCGTAATTACCATTATCATCCTTAAACAGTTTAATAAACTGTTTAGAGCGAATATCATTAGAAAGCGGCCATAAACGCTTACCGCTGCCACCGGAAAGAAGAATAATATTCATAAAATCCCCTCCTTCACCAATTGAGCGATCTGTTCAACAACGCCCGTCGTCGAATAACCTTCTTCAAAATCAATGATCCTGACTTCACCGGCATACTCCCTACCGGCAACTTCCTCAGGTTTATAATCGCTGCCCTTGACTAAAACATCAGGGCGTATTTTTTCTATCAATTCTGTCGGCGTCTCCTGTTCAAACAAGACTACCGCGTCAACGCAGGCCAGCGACGCTAATACCCGTGCCCGGTCCAGCTCATGCACAAGCGGCCTGGCCGCTCCTTTCAGCTTGCGTACCGAAGCATCAGAATTCAGGCCAACGACCAGATGCTTGCCAAGCTTAGCGGCTTTTTCCAAATAACTGACATGGCCGACATGCAGAATATCAAAGCAGCCGTTAGTAAAAACGATCTTTTCTCCGCAGGACTTCCAGGTTTTAGCTAAAGATTCGATCTCAGCCCAGCTCAAAGTCCTGTAGCCACGACCCTGCTTACGTTCTTCGGCCAGCAGATCCTTCAACAGCTCGTCACGATGCACAGGATATGTACCAACTTTCGCTACAACTATCCCTGCGGCACGGTTAGCCATAAACACTGCGTCCTGCAGCGCCAGCGTCCCGGCAGCACCAGCTAAAAGCGTCGCCGCGACCGTATCGCCAGCACCGGAAACATCAAATACCTCCTGCGCCGTAGCCGGGTCATTGATAACTAAACCATCCAGCCCCGCCAAGGTCATGCCCCGTTCACTGCGGGTGACTACAACATTTTTAATCTGGTATTTTGCCTGCGCAGCCCTGGCCAGCCGCAACACTTCTGTATCCTCATTGGCAACAGCCTCACCTGCAGCTTCGCACATCTCCTTCAAATTGGGAGTAATAAAATCACAACCTGTATATTTGGCCCAGTCCGCACCTTTCGGATCAATCAGCACCGGCACCTGATATTGGTGCGCAGTTGCGATCACCCATTGCACAAAGCTATCCGAGCAGACGCCTTTGGCATAGTCAGAAACAATGATACCATCCAGACCAGCTGACAATAATTTTTGCAGCCACAGCGATAATGCCTCTGTTTCTTCCGGAAACAAGTCGCCGGTTTCTTCAAAATCCAGACGCAGCATCTGCTGCTGCGCTCCCAAAATGCGCATCTTAGTGATCGTTTCACGCTGCGGCGACTTGATCAGGCCGCTGTAATCGATACCTTTTTCCGCCAGCATCGTTTCCAGCACTGCTCTGTTATTATCAGCGCCGGTAACGCCGCCCATAAACACCTTACATTCCAGATGCGCCAGATTAGCTGCCACATTGGCCGCCCCGCCCAGCACGGAGGTGATCCGTTTGACCTTATTGACAGGCACGGGCGCCTCCGGCGAAATACGTTTGACCTCGCCATAAAAATAGCGGTCCAGCATCACGTCGCCGATCACAGCGATTTTTAAATTTTGGATATGTTCAGCTAAAAAAGCCGTACATGACAAATTTGTCACCTTATTCACCATCCACTAATTCACATAGAATATGCCCGATCAGAATATGTATTTCCTGCGTGCGAGCTGTAACAGGACAGGGAACAGCCATACAAATATCACAGACTTCCGCCATTTTACCGCCCCCCTGCGCTGTCAGGCCAATGCACTGCATCCCTTTAGCTTGAGCAGCCTCAATCGCCGCCAAAACATTTTTACTGTTGCCTGAAGTCGATAAACCCACCAATACATCACCAGTATTTCCCAAAGCCTGCACCTGACGGGCAAAAACAGTATCATAGCCATAATCGTTAGCAACTGCCGTCAAAATAGAAGTGTCTACAGTCAGGGCTATAGCCGGCAGACCGTCGCGCTCCTTTTGAAAACGCCCTACGAACTCAGCAGCTAAATGCTGACTGTCAGCAGCACTGCCGCCATTACCGCAGAATAAAACCTTATTGCCATTTTTCAATGCTTTTTTGATAATAGCCGCACTGGCTGCCACCTGCTCTAAAATGCCGCTAGCCGCAACATGCTGCGACAAAATAATATGTTCTGTGAAACGTTGCTTAATAATGTTCAAATCACTCATATATACCGACCAAACCTTTCGACCTTATCTAAAAATACAAACGATTGTAACTTAAGTTTATCCAATATGAGTTTACTTTCTTCGAAATCGCAATCCAATTTTTTTATCGAAGAAATATCATCCCCATAGATAATCCTATCCTGTAATTTCAATATTTTTAAAATTCCTACTTTTCTAACATCCAATGCATTATCTTCAAATACATAAAACGGCCTGTTGTAAATTAAAGCAAATGCCATGTTATGAAAAGAGTTAGTACAGACACATTCTGCATTTTTTATTAAACTCAAAAAATCAAGTGGCCCTGCATCATTGATCAAGTTTGGAGCATATGCTGCCACCCCAAAATTAACATTTATAATTTTTAAGGGCAAAGAAAATTTTTGAGCAAGTTTTTCTGCACTCTTCCTAAATTTAGACAAATTTTTGCGGCCATAAAAAACAGCCAACATATACATTTCTTTAGCAGCAAAATACTCGCATTTATAGTCTTTTAAAAGCGTGTCATAGAATGCCGAATCTACAAGTAACGTTGGATCTAAAACTACATCTACCGTTTTATGAGTACATTCTTCTAAAATTTTTTTTGCGTTTTCTTCTCTTGTACTCAATAAGCAAAAATCATCCATACAGGCAGAATATTCTTTTAGATTTTCAACTTGCGAAACACCAATACTCGCAGCATATGTTATTTTGAGTGCTTTTAGCTTAAACGGCAAATAATAAACCGTGGTAAATCCGTCATTTGCTACATTCCAGACCTGATCGCTGCCTACAATAACCACATCAAATTTATCAAATTCTTCTACTAGTTCCTCTTGACTTGTATATTCATTCATTTTTTTACTTGTAAAAACAAAATACCAGTCTCTAAAATCTGAAAATTTTTGAATTCTAGTTCTTATATGCTTTCGGAATGGCATTCTGATAATTTGTTTTGCAAACTGTGTCACATTACAATTTTTCAATTTCAGCCCATCATTATTCTCCTGTAAAACAGAATAGTAATTCACAAAAGACACATCGGCCTTGTACCGTTCTTCAAGTGTATGTTTCAATGCCATGGCCTGCATCATTGCCCCAAAATTATTGGCCTTGGAATAAGTTAAGATACCTATTTTCATAAAAAGCCCCCTTTATTCAATATCTATATAGCTTCTGCCTAACAAAGCTTTTATCTTAAGCAAAAGTTTTTTGCCTCCAAAAACAACTATGATTTTTCGTATATAATATTTGTAATTAAGCAAAGATACCGTTCTTGACAATCCCAAACTGTTATAGAGTGTATAAAAAAGGCTTCTTTGAAAGGGTCTTTTAATAGGAGCTGTAAGTGGTCCGTTAAATTTTTGCAAAAGTTTTATATCCACCGGCTGCAAATTTACAGTATTACCATTACACTTATCAATAAAGCTCTGTCCTTTATCTGTATTTGCCAATACTAATGAAACAGACCTTAAGCCATCAAACTGCGGGCATAATAAATGTGCGTTATTAAAATCACCTATGGTAATATCACCAATTCTATTTGTTCCTGTAAATTGACAGCAATAACAAGTTTCACGCATTGCCAAATCAGCAAAATATGTTTGCATATAATAATCATCATCCGATTTTTTGATAATAATCTCGTCATTTACTTTATATAAGTTCCAGTGGGAACCTTCAGGGCTATCTTTTGTTACAGACCTTTTGTAACGGAAATAATGTTCTGCAACAGCCCCATCCCATCTTTTTTTACATTCTTCAAGATGCGTATGGTAGACAGACTGTGACATGACTCCATGACAAACCAAATCAACAAAAATGCAGCTTGTCAGTTCGGCCTTTTGCGCTAAAAGTGTGTTCTTGATACCACTTAATATACAAGGCGTACCTATAATCAAGCAAACAGCTTCGTTTGAAATTGCTGAAATAAGACTTTCATAAAAAGACTTATTTAGAAAGGCCTGACAATACTTAGATTTATAAAATCGTTCTAAATCTCTATAATCCGTACATACATCGTATGCCACTTTACCCAAATCATTCTTTACAGCAAATACTTGGACATTAGCACTATTATTGAAAAGATATTTTGCAAAACTTCCAAACATGCCACCGGAAGAACTTTGCTTTAAAATTGATTCATCAGTTGAATAACCGGCATAGCTCGTCAGAACTTTATTTTTATGATTTAATTTCTGCGGACAAACCTGTAAACATTTACCACAATTTATACATTTTGATTTATCTATTTGTACGACAAAAAATTTCTCAGCATTTTCAACCATCTGTATAGCATCCACTGGGCAAATCAAACTGCAAGCTGCACAGCCATAGCAATTTTCACTTTCAACACATGACATGTCATCCGTCTCCATTCATTTTGACATAAATACATACCTGTAATTTTTGACGAACATTATAATAATAATCACATCAAGCAAGGCCGCGAAATAAATATTATAATTTATAAGACAAGCAACAACTACTAATAAACCCAGCAAGATTATTGTTTCGCAAGCTAAATTATCAACCTTTAAATATTTTCTACAGTCTATAATCCGATAAGCTATTATAGAAAGATATCCCAAACAACTTGCCATAATACAGCCGCCAATTTCATAAGCAGGAATCAAAACAATAAACATAACCAAACTTACCGCCGCACCAATAACTGTTGACAAAAAAACGCCCCGTGTATCCTTAACTACCAGATAAATCACACCCCAAAAAGATGGTAAAGTTACCAGAAAACCTAAAACCACCATAAACGGAATATACTGTATAGCTTCACTAAATGTCTTAGACAAAGCAAAGGAAGCTAATGGTACCAAAATCAACAATAAAACAAAACTAAAAAAAGCAGCCATCAGCACAAACTTTTTATAAACAGCAGAGAAAAAAGTGTTCCTATCCAAATCCGTATAAGATTGTACAGCGCTTATTTGCCATGACTTCTGAAATACATCAACTAAAACTACTATGATCATCATAAATTTATAAGCAGCTGAATAAATTCCGCTGGCAGCAACACTGCAAAAATAAGCTAAAAAATAGCGTCCTGAAATACTTGTGATCCATGCTGATATAGAATTAAAAGATAACGGAATGCCATATTGCAGCATCTGAACCATAAGTTTTTCATCGGGAAATCGCAGCCCGTACCTTTTGATCAACTTATAAAACCCTATTGCTATTACGCAAATACTTGCAGTGACAAAAGAATAAACATATCCTCTTACTTTTAAATCCAAACACAGCAAAAATATAACATTACAAATCAATAAAGAAACAGCGAACAGAATATTTAACCACGAAAAAGTTTTTAATTGACCAATGCCTCTAAAAAACTGGGTTATAGATTCCCTTAACGCAAATAACATGTACAGCAGCAAAATATAATCAAGATACGCTATTTCAAAAAAGCTCTCTGCAGCATAAGCTGCCATTACTAAAAACAAACTGCTGATGGCTGGCAAAAATATTGTTATACTAAAAACTGCCTCTTTACTGAAACTTGCGTCTAAAGCAAAGCGCACCCCAGCATCAGCTATAGAACAAGAAAAAATCAACAAACATAAATTTACCAGATTATAGATCAGCTCACTGGCGCCATATTCCGCAGGAGTCAGCATTGCGGTATGGATAGGAATGAGCAAAAATACAATGCCTTTGGAAAGGATATTGCCAATCCCTATGACTGCTGTATCCCTCAGAAATTTTTGCTCTTTATTCTCAACTTCCATACATCACCTGTTCAACCTTAATTTAACCGAAAAAAGAATTACGCAAAGTAACAAAAACAATATCCTTAAATAAGCTAACCATAGCAAGGAACTCTGAAATAAGATATAAGCAAATATATCCTTTATAAAAAGCAAAGACATAATAAATATCAAAAAATGTTTTTGAGATGGAAAACAGCACTGCTTAGAAAAATGATCCAAAGCAGCTAAAATATAGCCATAAAGCAAACCTGTGCTAATGACACCAAGATACCCGAAAGACAAAAATGGCTCGCAAAACAGGCCCCCTCGCATACCAGGATGCGAATCAGAAAGACCTACCAGTCTATTTGTATAGCTTGAAGTATTCCAAGTATGTCTAAATTCAGAATATTCTTTGGGTATGAACGAAATAATACCAGCAACGATATTGCGGCCCAGCATATATTTCCCATCCCAACATTCAAGGATAACGCCAAAGTCACGTATATCAGCAATATTATTACCAAATAAAACGCGGTCAGTTAAAGAATAACTAAACATATAGCTGGTATTACTATCTGTACGATATTGTTCTACAGCAAAAAAAACTACGGTCAGTACAAGAAATGAAATCAATATTTTTTTGAAAATAGTCTTGTTTTTGTTAATAATAATATAGCCAAACAAAAAGGAAACAAAAGGATATATCAATGTTGACCGAGCGCCGTAAATATTTAAAATAATTACGGAAAAGATTATTTGGAGAATTATTTTTAACCTGGATTTAGAAACATATAGCGCAATAAGTGAAAAGAATAAAAAGATTGGCTGCCCAACTACAATAAAAGCATTGCTCAAAGCAGAATAAATCCCTGCTGTCATAAAAAAAACTCTCAGATTTACAAATAAACCGCTAGTCGTTATTCCATAAAACAGCAAATATGCACAAATAAAATTATTGATTTGATACATCAATAGAAACTGATTCTCATGCTGCAATATTCTATTGATTGCATATTCACACTTCTTAACTGGCCAAAGTATAATATTATTAAATGTATTTTTCCTTTTGAGTATGAAAAAACAAAATCCACCCAAAAAAACAGCCATAAAACCCAAGATATTAATGTACCAAGCCCAATCAATAAACGGCATAGAATATGACCAATTATAAAAAAACCTTAAATCTAACAAACGATCAGCTCCCATAAAGGGATAAAAAACCAATACTGTCAAAAAATAAACAACTAATAGGCTACCATGCCATAAATCAATCAGATATCCTTTTTTATAACAACGAAAATAATAAGAAAGCAAAAAATGCAGAATCAAAATTACATCCAGGACTCCAACTAAGGCGGTAATCTTCAGATATCCATTAAAAAAATCAAAAGTTTCAAACATCGCTATTTTTTCCCTCTTATTTTATTAAACATATCTGCAAATTCTGCAAACACTTCTTCTACTGATATGGATTTATTACATTCCAATGTTTTTTTCTTGCATTTATCACTTCTGCAACAAGGCTTACAGGGGAGATCTTTGCCAATACACCTAGTTTGGCCATTATAATTGTAAGGTCTCCACCAGCAAATCAAATTGTTAGTAAAAATATCAATTGTTGGCATACCATAAGCTGCGGCTATATGAGCCGCTCCGCTGTCATTTGAAATAAAACAATCACAAAATCCAACTAACTGGATATAATTTTCAATACTTTCATTTACAATTATGTATTCTCCCTGCAAATAACGTATGGCATTATCTACACACACCTTATCCCCGGGACCGGAAAATATCACAAAAAATATATTCTCGTATTCTTCCTGAATTTTCTTCAACAATTCACCATAATATATCCACTCTCTAACCTTGCCACTGGCGCCGGGATGCACACCCAGTATTATTTTTCCATTTAAAGAGTATGATGCAAAATACTCTTTGACATAATCCTGACCTTTAAAATCCAATTTTAATATTGGATACTTATCAATATCATCATATTTGCAACCAAGCTGATCCAGTATATAGATCCTGTCTTCAATAGCATGGGAATACTGATCACTATAATCTGCCGGTAAAGGGTCAGTCAAAAGGAAGTCTCCACCAGTTCTAGTATGGGATATCTTTCTTTTTGCATTAACAAAATACATATAAAGGATATCCCTAAAATCTCCGCGAGGATTGATCGCCAAATCATAAAAATGTTTATTCAAAATACCAAGCACTTCTTTTTTCTTTGCCCAGGAAGCTTCCAGGGAAAGTCCAACAAAGTCATCGATCAAGTCTAGATTTTTTAACACTCCATACGTAAAAGGTCTTGCGCATACTATAATGCTGGCAGAAGGCGCATTCAGTCTTAGTATCCTGAGAAAACCCAATAACATTACCATGTCACCTAATAAATCAATCGTGTCCAGTATTAAGATATTTTTTACCTCTTTCCAGTTAATTGGCTGATCGTTTCTTTTTTCGTGGAAAAAGGGTTTGATAAAAAATGAAAATACCTCTATTGGAATTTTTTGTGACATTCTCATTCTTTGCATATAAACTGACCCCTATCACTTAATAATGTTTATTTTCTTAATAGTAGATTCGTCACGGCCTTTAATTTTAACGGAACAAACACCCCTGCTATAAATTCAATCAAATATAAAAATTCACTGTTTATATGTAGTATCTTATAACCTAAAATAACAACTATTTTAAGCGGCAGCCACGAAAGCAAATAGATATGATAATAGTAACCATTACAAAAATCTAAAAACTTATACTCTTTGTTTACGTAAAAAATAGCTATTAACATCACAAAATAAGAATTTACTAACGATAGTAAAAATTTAATAGCTTCATTAGATACCAAAATTAAATAAGCTGTATTCAGTACAGCTATAATTATTAGGGTTTGATAATCATAGTAAACAAACCTTTGTAATACAGCCTTATATTTTGCTATCATATAGCCTAAAATAAAATACACCATATAAAATAAAACGCCTGTAATATTAAATATTTTTATATCAGAAAACAAAGAATAGCAATGTGCTAGAACACCGACAATTAACCAACAGGCATCAACTATACTATTGTTACTGTATTTCAATATGGGTGCAATCAAAAACAGTAAAAATAATGTTGGAAGAAACCAAAATTGAGTAATAACATTGTCCCAAGGATAAATTAGATTATTTAGAAAAGCAGAACATGAGAATTGAATTTTTACACTGTTAAAATTATTCAGTAATACTCGCGGAAGAAAAAACAGACTGCTAATAATGATATATGGTACTAACAACCTACTCGCTTTTTTTTTGATATGGTCTAAGAAATTGCTATATCGACTATGAAAAAACAAATAACCACTAAGCAACATAAAAATTGCCATAAAAAAAGAACCAATGAACTTAAGTACATATTGCCAAAATAGACTTGGAGGCGGCGTTAAAATAGAATGACTGGCAACTACAGTTAATACAGCAATACATTGCATTATATTCAATACATCTGATTCGTACCTACTCAAAACTTACTCCCCTCCCCATGAAATATAAATTCACCTAATTGCCTTTTCTATATTTTTACTCCATTTTAAAATCGGAATTTCTACTAATTTCGTTACCAATATACTAAACACAATTGCAGCAATAAACTTTATTATGACATCTTGAAAACTGGCAAAACCGCCACTTTCCAAATCACAAACTTTTTTAATCAAGGAATAAGGTATTTCTGCACCAAGAAAGAAGGTAAAACCTACCTCTCCCAATTTTATAAATAATTTGAAATTCATCTTCAAGAATATAATGGACATAAAAATAAAAAATCCCAGATTATAGGCAATAAAATAAGATATCCAGTCTCCATGTACCAATCCTTTCCCATAAGAAAGATAACCGCCCAGTAGTAAACTTATTTCAAACAAAAGAAGCATAGTATATATTCTAACCGGCATATCTCGTTGAACTTTTTTATAATAAAGTATTCCTAAAAACGAGACATTTATCAATAAGAAAATAGCTGTGGGCCATGGTTTACTTGTAAAATATCTAAGAGTACCGCATAAGACCGTCAGCACGCTGGTAATGACAATAGTAAATTCTATATTTAATAAATATAATTTTTTAAAATTTGCCTCCGAAAACAATTCTTTTACACCGTAAATTGCCATGAATATGAAGAATATAATTTGTATTGGCATCATCCAGCTAGCTCCAAGGATTGATTTATACCCAAGGAATTCCTGAAATAGCGTAAAGTTAGTCAAAATCTGCATTATAGAAAACTGTTTTTCAAAAGTTATACATGCCAATATTAAAAGTAACCAATAAACCGGGTACATTCTGCAAAATCTATTAAATATATATTGTTTTAAACTTTTCTTGTATCGTGATGAATATGCTAAAATTCCTGAAATAAGGAAAAATAATACAACTCCTATTCTTCCCGAAATAAAAAGGAGCTCTTTTGATAAATTTAAATTCAAATGACTGAAAAACACCAGTAAAACTGCTATCCCTCTCAATGTCGCTATTTGTTGCCCATTATGTTTTAACCAATCAAAATTTTGCATACACTCATAATCCCTTCACGAGGAAACCACTTTAATTATTCTTAAACCAATCTATATAACTATGTACAATATCAATCCATTGCTGTTTAGCCTGCCAATCAAGCTGCTGCTTTGCATTATTTTCACTACCTACAAGATGTTCCGGGTCAAACAGATTTTTATTTCCATTGAATGTTACCGGTACATTGATTCCATAGTAATCTGCTGCTTCTTTAAGAAAGTCACAATTTTTCACTGCCTTACCGTTACAGGCATTAAAGACATATTGCGTTGCGTTACGCTGCATAGTTATTTTATAAACTAAATCAACGACATCAGACGGCGATATCCAGTCTCTTTCCTCCTGACCGGTTCCCCAAAATTCAGTAATTCCATTTTTAAATTTATTACATGCATCCCACATTAACTGTTTTTGCAAACCGGGACCACAAATAGAAAAAGGTCTGATAATATTTATAGCCAAAGCAAATCTGTTTCTATAATAATGGCACAACTCTTCTGCAATTTTTTTATGTTCGCCATAAAATGACAGCGGCTTTAATTCTCCAGTCTCTTCCGCCAATTTATTGCCAGTATCACCATAAACAGCAGCACTGGAAAAGTACACTACTTTTGCCTCTGGCTGATATAATCTAACATATTCCAACAAATCATTAGTACAGCAAACCGTACTCTCAAATAACTCTCTAACATTCTTTTCTACCATTGATACACTGCTTGAACCAGCACAGTGTACTACAACAGACAGCTTTTCTTTTATGCTTAATAAAGCAGCAAAATCAAGATAATCGAAATAACATTTATAAAAAGTGTGTTTTTGCCTTGACGTAATTTCCCCCAGACCAAAACCAATAACCTGATAGCCCTCTCTTTTAAATCGAAGCGCAGTATGATAACCTAAAAAGCCAAAAGCTCCTGTAATCAATACAAATTTATCCATTAAAATCACCACTATATCTCTATAAACTTTCTTGCGGCACTTTCAGCGCTGAAATTCTTTTTATGCAGTTTACACAGGTCTACATATTGTATCCTATTTTCTAGCAGCTCATGTAACGCTTCTGTCAGTGAAATGATATCAGGTTCTGCAACAACACCTACACCCTTATCGTTCACAAAATAATATGTCCCATTATTAGAATATCTTGTAGTAAGTGTAGGAACATCGGCAGCCATAGCTTCTATCACGCTCACCGGCAATCCTTCCCTTTCCGAAGGGAATATTAAAGCAATACTATCGGCCAATAAGCTTATCTTTTTTTCTTCAGTCACAAAACCATGAAATATTATATTTTTATAATTGTATTTTTTGCGTAAGAATTCCAACATACTGCCATCACCAATCAAGTGCAAAATATACTCTTGATTATGCTCTGCATTGTATTGCAATACAGTTTCAATAGCCATTTCAGGATGTTTATGCTGCTCCATGCGGCCAATAAAAATAAAATGTTTCGGTTCTCCACTATAGAATTTTTTTAGTTCAATTGAGCTTGGAATAACTAATAACTTCTTACCGTCACATATCTTCAGGGCCTTCTCTTTAACAACATCGCTTATGCAAACAACTTGATCCGCACATTTCATTTCTAAACTAAACAACAATTCCCAAAATCTTCCATGTCTATATTCCACAAAGTCCAGTATTTTTTTCGATTTTGTAAAATATGTTAGCCACGTATGAAAAATCGGAAATTGCGAAAATATAACCCTATCATAACTATTTGCACCAAGTCTTGAAGCAACCTTCAGTGAGTACTGAATAATAGTTTTCAGGCTGCGGGATTTTAAGCCACCACCACCGATGTAATTTTTATTCTTAATAACTCTCAAAATATTTATTTCGTTATAATTTTCCTGGTCACTTAAAGCTTCATCATATTTAATTGTGTAAACATCCACCTTATGACCTTGTTTGGCAACATATTCAAGTATTTCTAAAAGTCTTTGTTCCTGCCCACCACTGTGCGGATAAAAAAATTCAGAAACAACTGCTATTTTCATAAAATACCAACTTTCTAATACTCCGACTATTTACAAGTCAATGCGGCAGCTTCTTTTTGCGCCAGTTTTCTGTCATGTTCCGCCATAATACGGATAAGTTGCTCATAGCTGGTTTTTTGAGGATTCCAGCCTAAAACAGTTTTGGCTTTAGTTGGATCACCTAATAAATTATCTACATCTGTAGGCCTGAACCACTGTGGATTGACGCAAACTATCATTTTACCGGTTCTTGCATCATATCCTCTTTCATTCACACCTTCTCCTTCCCAGCGTATTTCTATACCGTTCACCCTAAACACTTTTTCTGTAAAATCGCGTACCGTATGTTGCTCACCGGTAGCAATAACAAAGTCTTCTGGCGTATCATGCTGCAACATCAACCACATACATTCAACATAATCTTTTGCATAACCCCAATCACGCAGGGAGTCTAAATTACCTAATTCCAAATGATCTTGGATACCTTCTGCGATCCGGCCCGCCGCCAAAGTTATTTTACGAGTTACAAAGTTTTCGCCGCGACGTTCAGATTCGTGGTTAAATAAAATACCGTTACAAGCAAACATACCGTATGCCTCACGATATTCTTTGGTGATCCAAAAACCATACTGTTTAGCAACGGCATAAGGACTGTAGGGATGAAAAGGGGTATTTTCATTTTGAGGTATTTCTTCAACTTTACCGTACAATTCGCTTGTGGAAGCCTGATAAATTTTCGTTTTTTCAATAAGTCCAAGAATCCTAACCGCTTCTAGAATACGCAATACACCAATGGCATCTACATCTCCCGAATATTCAGGAACATCAAAGGATACTTGTACATGGGACTGAGCAGCCAAATTGTAAATTTCGTCAGGTTGGATAAGGCTAATGACACGAATAAGCGATGAAGAATCTGACAAATCGCCATCATGTAACCGAATCTCATTTGCTAAAATCAAATGATCTATACGTGAGGTATTTGAAATAGATGCTCTGCGAGTTACACCATGCACCTCATATCCTTTTTCTAACAAAAACTCTGCCAAGTATGAACCATCTTGACCGGTAATACCCGTAATCAATGCCTTCTTCAAAATTTCTACTCCTTTATTTTATAATCTGTAATAACTATCTTATCTTTTCACAAAATATCCTCATCATCATATGATCAAAGCTCATATGGATATCTTCTGTTATCTGCATGTCGTCTACAGGTACATGCATAACATAATCAGCTAGTTCTTTTAATTTTCCGCCACTGTAACCTGTAAGGCCAATAACTTCAGCACCAATTTCTTTAGCATATTCAACAGCTTTAATTATATTTTTAGAATTTCCGCTTCCCGAAATAGCTATGATCAAATCATCTTTTTTCAGACTTCCTTTTAGCTGAAGCAAAAAAATATCATCATACCCTATATCATTAGCAATGGCCGTTACGATAGGTGTATTATCACTTAAACAAATAACATTAAACTTTTTACAGACTTCGCTTGATATCCCTTTATTAAAATCACACACAAAATGGCTGGCCGTTGCCGCACTGCCGCCGTTTCCCATCGTATATACAGTTGCACCACGCTGCCATGCTTTTGTAATAGCGTTCATCGCTTTATTTATTGCTTCAATATCAAGATGCTGTATAACACCTATTTCTTTATCAAAATACTTTTTTATTTCTTCTCTGTAATCAGTCATTATTTCCCTGCTTTCAATATTTCTTATCCTTTTCCCAAGCTAGTGCTGTTTCTAATATATTTTCCAAAGAGCTATTTACAAGCTTCCAACCTAACAGTTCTTTGGCTTTTGTATTAGAAGCTACTAACACCGCCGGATCGCCAGCTCTGCGTTCAGCTATTTCATAAGGTACTTTGATGCCGCTCATTTTTTCAAACGCTTCTATAATTTCCAACACTGTAAATCCATCACTGCTGCCCAGGTTAAACTGTTCTGACACATTATTTTGCATAATATACTGCAAACCAAGATAATGGGCAGCGGCAAGATCTTCTACATGTACAAAGTCACGCACACAACTGCCGTCTTTGGTCTCATAATCATTGCCGAATACCTTTAATGTCTTATTTTTATTCAAGGCAGCACGAATCACCAAGGGTATCAGATGGCTTTCAGGATCATGGTTTTCTCCCAATAAACCATCGTGGGAACATCCTGCTGCATTAAAATATCTGAAAGAACAGGAGTGCAGGCCATAAGCTTTTTCATAGTCAGCCAGTATTTTTTCACCGATCAGTTTTGTCATACCATAAGGGTTGATGGGATTTTGAGGATGAGCTTCATCAATAGGTATATATTGAGGTTCCCCGAAGGTTGCTGCTGAAGAAGAAAAAACAAAATACTTTATCCCCGCTGCTACTGCTGCATCCAGTAAAGTCAACATTTTAGTAACATTGTTATCATAATATCTTTGCGGACGCGTTACGGAGTCGGGTACAGAAGCGAATGCGGCAAAGTGGACTATGGCGTCAAATTTTTCTGCTGCCAAAAATTTCTGTATAAATTCTTTGTCACCAAAATCACCTTGTACAAATTTCCCAACTATAACTGCTTCGGCATGTCCATCGCTCAAATCGTCCAGAACTACAGTTTCTACACCCTGCTCAAAAAAATACCTGTTACAATGGCTTCCTATATAACCTGCGCCGCCTGTAATCAAAACCTTCATTATTTTGTCACTCCTGTTATATATTCTGCAGCTTCCAGTAAACTGCTACACTTGTGATCAGCACCTAGTCCCTGTTCACTAATGGCAATCGTCTTGACGCCGTAAGCTTTACCAGCTTCAATATCCGTTTCACTATCCCCAACCATAAACGACTGGTTTCTATTTACCGGATATTTTATTTCCGCCTGTAAAAATAATCCCGTTTGCGGTTTCCTGCATTTACATTCGTTATTATTATGCGGACAAACAAAGATATCTGTTATGATGGCAGACTTTTGTTTTAATTCATGGCACATTTTCTGATGAATGTTTTGCAAATCTATCTCCGTCATCATTCCTCTGGCTATACCGCGCTGGTTAGACACGATAATTACTATAAACCCACTCTGATTTAATAATTTAATAGCCTTTGCCACATCAGGCAAAAACTGAAACTCCTGCCAATTTTTTATATAATCATGTTCAGCAGCTTTTTTATTTATAACTCCATCCCTATCCAAAAACACTACTTTATTAAACAAAATAAACTACCCTGCTACCATAACGAGCAATCCTGAAATTCAGTTCTATCAATCCTACTGCTTCACGTACCGCATTCTGGTATTGCTCGTCACAATACAGCAGAATAAAACCGCCACCACCGGCGCCCAACAGCTTACCGCCGCTGGCTCCAGCCTCCAAGGCTTTATTGTAATAGTTATCAATCGCATCATTAGAAATACTGCTTGTTATAGACTTCTTTTTCTGCCAGCCAGCATCCAGCATCTCTGCAAATCGGTTATCAAAGCCACTTTCCATCAACAGATGTTTCATGTCATTTGCCTGTTCACGCATATAATTCAAAACATCCATTTTTTTACTGATTTCCGCACTTTGTTCTGCCAAAATACCATCAGCACTGCGTTTGATTCCTGTATAAAACATCATTAACTTGTTGTCCATTAATCTTTTATCTTCTTCTGTTATATCAATTTTTTCTCTATTTACAATTCCATTGCGTTCAAACGCAAAATAATTTACGCCACCATAAGCCGCCGCAAATTGATCCTGCTTGCCGATAGGATGCCCTAAAATATCAATTTCAATCTGGCAGGCTTTATCAGCCAGCTCATGTGCTGATAAACGCTCACCACAATAGGAATAAAGTGCGTTCAATAATCCTACTGTAAAACTGCTGCTTGATCCCAGCCCTGTTCCTGCAGGAATATCGGAAATGGACGTAATTTCTACCCCTTTTTCTACTCCCGCCATCTGCATACAGGCTTTTGCAATATCATGCTGAATCTCTTTTAAAGAATCTACTATTTCTGTTTTAGAATAACTTATACGAATCGTATCATCGAATCTTTTATTCATCGTAATATAAACATATTTATTGATAGCCGCACTTACTACCGCTCCATATCCCTGTTCATAGTAAGCAGGCAAATCAGTCCCACCGCCAGTAAAACTGATGCGTAAAGGTGTCTTAGTGATTATCACAGCTGCCACTCCTTCTGAGCTTTTTCATAATTATCCAGATTACCTATATCCAACAAATAGTCTTTTATTTCATAGCCGTACATTTTATTTATTAATTTCGGCAACACATCTTTGCCAAAATCTATGAACTTCTGATTGGGTAAGTATTTAAATATCTCCTGACCTGTTACATAGATACCTGCATTGGCTAAATTACTTTTTGGTGATTCCGGTTTTTCTATAAACTCATAAATCAAACTCTGCGAATCGATGGCCGCAATGCCACATTCTTTGGGTTTATTTGTATAAAACAATCCCATAGTCAAAGTACTTTGATTACGTCTATGAAAAGCAATCAGCTCGGTTAGATTTGCATTAGTCAGGTTATCAGCATAACAAACCAAAAAATCGCTTTCGCCTTCAACAAAACTTTTATTTGCCAATATCGTACCGCCGCTTCCCAATAGTTCTTTTTCGTATGCTTCAATCAATCTGACGCCTGTATTTTTAGCATTATATATTTTTATGAATTCTCGTACGGCACAAGGCAGATAGTGTGTATTTACTAATACTTCAGTAATATTGTGCTTTTCAAATAATTCCATCCACCAGGCTAATAAAGGCTTTCCGCAAATTGGTACCATACATTTTGGAACTGTATCAGTAAGTGGTTTTAATCGTGTGCCATAACCGGCAGCTAATAAAAATACTTTCATCTCAATATGCACCTTTTTTACTAAATACTATTGCTATCGTTTTAAATAATATTTTTATATCCATCCATAAAGTTCTATTTTTTACATACCATGTAACCATATCCACTCTTGTCTGATAATCAACATCGCTTCTGCCACTTATCTGCCAATAACCGGTAATACCAGGTTTTACCGAATAGTAGTATTCTATATCTTTTCCAAATTTCTTTATTTCGTCTGCAACAATTTGCCTGGGTCCAACCAGGCTCATTTCACCTTTTAAAACATTAAATAACTGTGGCAATTCATCTAAACTGCTTTTCCTTAATTTTTCACCGATTTTAGTAATCCTAGGATCATTTTTTAATTTATAATATTTTTCCCATTCTTCCCTTGCTTCTTCATTTTCCCTAAGATACTGTACAAGACGTTCTTGAGCATTTATTACCATGCTTCTGAATTTATAACATTTAAAAATCTTGCCATTTTTACCCACACAGTCATATGCAAAGATCACAGGTCCTGGATTTTCTTTTTTTATTCTGTAGGCTATATAGGCTAAAAGCGGGCTTATACATATCGTTCCTACAAATGTTAATGTAAAGTCAAAAACAGTCTTTCCTAATTCACCAGCTTTAACCATTACTGCATATTCCACCCCTATGCAATTATTTTGTATTATCTGTTCAATACCTGCGCAGCTTCCACCTTACTTCTGGCGACGAACGTCCCCCCCGGATGTACTCTCGGAACCATAGTAATAGTAGTACCCATAGCCATGTGTATGGGCCATCTCTACCTTATTAAGGATGACTCCCAGAATATGCGTACCTGCCTGCAGCAGTCTTTGTTTAGCTTCTTTAGCTACTGCAGGCGTCACATCGCCGGAGCTGATGATCATGACCAGTCCGTCCACCTTACCGGATAATACTGCCGCATCAGTGACTGGCATGATCGGCGGCGTATCAATAAGGATATAGTCATAGTCAGGTTTCAGCTGCTCTAAGATCTGTTCCATCCTGTGGCTGCCCAAAAGCTCGGAAGGATTGGGCGCTACCGGCCCGCTGGCTAAAAGCTCCAAATTCTCTATGCCGGTCTTTTGAATGAGCGTCTGCACGGCTTCGTTCGCTGAGATACAGTTACTCAGACCTTTATTAGTCATTTTAAATATTTTATGCTGAGTCGGGTTGCGCATATCACAGTCCATCAAAAGTACTTTATGCCCGGCCTGGGCCATTACTGCCGCCAGGTTGCTGATCGTCGTACTTTTGCCTTCGTTTAGCGTGGCGCTGGTAACAATGATCGTTTTCAGCTCCTGGCCGATGTTGGAAAACTGGATATTGGTCCTGATCGTTCTATAGGCTTCTGCTACCGGCGATTTGGCATCACGGTCGGCAATCAGTGTTATCGTTTCCATAAATACCTCCGCACTTTATCAGCAAGGCTTTCCTGCTGCTGTTCTTTCTTAAGACTCCTATTCAATGACTCATAGTCCGGCACCGAACCCAGAACAGGCAGATCCAAATAGTTTGCTACGTCGTCTGTCGTCTTAATGGTCCTGTTCAGCAGTTCTTTGGCAATAACAAAACCGCTGCCGCCGAAGATTCCCAAAAAAGCTGCCAGCAACAAAGTCAATACTTTTTTCGGTTTTATCGGGTCTTCCGGCAGTGTTGCCGTATCCACTACCTGAACTTCTGTTGATACTGCAACTTCGGCTACCTTGGCTTCTTCCAGGCGTTTGGCCAGCATAATGTAGATCTCATCGGCTACGCTGACGTCGCGCATCAGGCTCAGATATTTTTGTTCTTTGTCTGACAGCTGTTCCACGTCTTCCTGATTTCTTTTATCCAGACGTTCCAGCTCGGCAAGGTTACTTTCGGCTACGCTGATCGCCGCTTCGCTGCCGAATTTACTGGTCAGCAGCTGCTGGTGCACAGGGTTATCCGACGGCGCCTGCAGTGCGGCCACTTTGGCGATTTCCTGCTGCAGCTTGTTTTTTAAATTGGCGATAGCGTCTTCTGTTTCGATGACTTTAGGATGTTTGGCTGTATATTTGTCCAGGAAATCTATCCTCTGGGTCTCCAGCTCGGCTAATTTGGCATTATACTGCTTGATAACGGCGTTATCTGCCGTCGCTTTGGCTTCGCCGCCCAGCTGCTGATCTGTTGCTGAAAGCCGCGCCTGCGCTGTGGCCAATGCCACCTTGTTTTCTGCCCGCAGCTTATCGACGATACCCATTTTATCCGCTGCCAGCTTCATTTCGTCCGTCGGTGACAGGATCTTGCTGGCTTTTTTATATTCGGTCAGCCTGCTTTCGGCTGCTTCCAGCTCGGCTTTAGAGGCTACGACCCGCTCTTCGATAAAGGTGCGGGTCATTTTTTGTTCTTCGCGTACCAGGCCGGTCAAACGCTGCAAAAAGCCGTTAACGATCAGGTCGTTGGCTTTTTGGGCACTTTCCGGCGTATCGGCGTTAACCGTGACTTTTAAGATCTCAGTATCCTTAAATGGGTTGGTCGTGATCCTGTTTTTAATATAGTCTTCGTATTTTGGATATTTACCGTCACTGTCTGGTTCTTCCGTCTGCTCAATGACCGGCACGATGACGCTGCGGCTTTTTAAGATTTCCGCATAGGTGCTCATCAGCTGCTTGCTTGCCATAGTATTACCCATAGGCATGCTTTCCAAAAGCGACGAACCTATGCCCTTGGGCTGCTTGATACGCAGCAGCGAATCGGATTCATAGACCGGTGAAGCTATAAGTAAATACAGCCCGGCGGCAACTATACAGCCGCCGGTGACTTTAGCGATGAACCTTGCGTTTTTCTGCACTATATGCGCCAGTTCGCGCAGATCAATGGTGATTTCGTCTTCCACTTTATCTCTCCTCAGATCAGTCGTTATTTTTGATTTCCGATACCATGTATGCGCCGCTGATGAAGGGCATAATGTCGCGGCCGATATCGATTTTGCCGTTGCTGGTCAGATACAGGCAGTCACCTTCATTAAGGACATAGTTTTGGCTCTGATCAGATTTTTTAAGAAAATCATTGATATTGACCAATACAGGTTCTTCTGCGCCTTTCCTGATCAGAAAAATTTTCTTTTTGGCGGCTTTTTCTGTAAAGCCTTCCGCTTTGCCCAGAGCGTCTAAAATTCGGTGGCTTTTTTCCAGTTCGTACAGTCCCGGTTTTTTTACTTCCCCCAGCACATAAACACGTGTCGTCCCCAGTTTAACGATATTGATACTGACCCGAGGTCTGACAAGGTATTCAGCCAGATTTGCTTCTAAAGTCTGCGTAAATTCTGCTACAGTTTTTCCTGTCACGTCTATATCGCCGATCAGGGGGAAAGACACTTTCCCATCGGGGCGCACTGTATAAGGAGTAGTGTTACTGTTGGGCGAGCTGCTAAGGTCCTCATGTCCGTAGACTACTACCTGCAGCTGGTCGCCCGGACACATAATATAGTCGTTGTCTGCTGCTGACGCTGCTGCCAGCCCCTGCAGGCTCAGCGCCAGGGTAAGCGCCAAAATTGTTTTCTTCATCGGGATTCTCCTTTTTCTCTTTACTTCAATCTTTAATTTATTATTTGCCAAAGAGTTTCTGCCAAAAGCTCTTTGGTTTGTCTTCTAAAAGTACTTTAGGCTGCTTGAGCTCTATTTGCTGATTTTTTAAGATCGTCTGGGGATTTGTTTCTGTTATTTGCCGCAGTTTTTCTTCTCCGACCAGCTGTTTAATCACTGCTGCCGCTTTAGACATATCTGTATTCCGGCCTTCGCTGCGGTGTCCGTCGGACCCTAACAAATCAACAAGCCCCTTGTTCAGCAGCGCTTTAGCATTTTCGCAAACGCTACTGCCGAACATGCCGGTAAAGCTGCCGCTGTTGCACTGCATAAGTATGCCGCGCCGGCGCCACAGCAGTATGAGATCTGGATTTTCATTTAATTTTTGGTATCTTTCCGGATGGGCAAGGATCGGCGTTATCCCCTTCAGCTCCAGCTCATACCAGAATTCATCGGCATAGACAGGGATTTCCGCCGCTGGCAGTTCGACCAGCAGATAACTGCCGCCGTTCAGGCAGTAGGCTCCTTCCTCTCCCAGTTCTGTTAAGAGTTCCCAGTTCATCTGTACTTCCGCACCAGGATAGAGTGTAATATCTATCTGTTCTTCCAACGCCAGTTGCTGCAGCCGCTGTGTTTTTTCTTTTATTTCTACCCATGAAGGCTTAGCTGCCTTTTCAATAACATGCGGTGTGGCAAAAATTGCTTTAGTCTCATTACCTGCAGCTATCTGCAGCATTTGCACCGACATATCCAGGTTTTTTGAGCCGTCGTCCAGGTTCCATAAAATATGTGCATGTGTATCCAGCAAATGATCACCTTTATCTGTTTTAAACTTTATTTTAACAATCAGTTTTGCAATAACTGTAATTCATGTCTTAATATTAGATAAAATAACTAATATATTCTTTTTATTAATTTTAGATTATATCACACTTGTACCCCCCCGCAAGACATAAGCACGTTTTCTTTTATATTTCAGTCTGCTTTTTGCCCGTACTTATATTTTCATCGTACCTGTGCAGCAATATTTACAATATCACTTGTCAGCACCGCCTCTGCTGACATGCAAAAGCCGGACTCTATTCCCATAGAGCCCGGCAAAAAAATAACCGCTCTCAACTTTCGCTGAGAACGGTTATTTTTTATCTTTTAATCTAACAACAGTTTCTTCCTACAAGGCTTTACTTAAAATCTATTTCCTTTCCCAACGCTTTCAGTATCTCATCCAGCAGATTAACGCTGCAGTTACACTCTTCCCGTTCAATGCGCCCGTAATAATTGACTGACATATTACAGCGTTCGGCTACATCGTTTTGAGTCAGTCCCAGTTCCAGCCGCAGCTGGTATAATTTGCTGCCAATGTTATTATAAGTATGCTTGCTCATTCTGCACCTCAGCTAAAAGTTTTGATTGAGAAAAATTTTAACTGCAAAAGCAGCAAAGCAAAATAACCCTGCGGGTTGTATTTCTTCCGGCCTACCCCAAAGGTTGTTTACAAAAAGACCGTAGAAGCGCATACTAAGCCCTGTTATGCATAACGCTTTACAGCACGGCACGTCGTCATAAAATTATAGAAAGAACTGATGGGAATAACTATTTTACCGAATGATATTGAACACAGAGCCGCAGCCCAGGCTCTGCAGCTCTTGATAACTGCGGCTCAGGCGGGCGACAACGGCGCTTTGCTGAAACTGTGCCGCGATTTTAAGCCGCTGCTGCAAAGCGAGGCCCGCCGGGAAATGTTTTATAAGTCGCTGGGACGCGACGCTGAAAGTATTGCCGCACTGGCTTTTATCGAGCTGATATTGAAATATAAGGGCGCCGATTACCTGAACTGGCCCGGTTATGCCCGCTGCAAGGTACACTTTGCCCTGTTTGACGCCATGCAAAAGCAGGGTCATATCTGGGAAAACGAGATAGCCGTCAACACTGACAGTGAGGAGGGAACCGCTCTGCTGGATGAGGCCGGTATGCAGCAGGGCCTGCCGGATGACATTGCACAACTGCTGTTGTCGCTGGAAGTACAGCAGGCTTTGAAACAGCTGACTGCCGAACAGCAGCAGGTCATCGAGCTGCTGTTTCTGCGTGAACAGAAGCCCAAAGAAGCAGCCCGCTTACTGGGATGCAGTGTACGCAATGTTACCAAGCACCGGCTCAAAGGGCTAGATAAGCTACGCCTGCTGTTGAAACAGGAAGGTTGAACAGGACCTTTTCCTGAATTTGCATCAAACTGAAAATCACCATAAAAAAACTACCATTAGAACAATAACCTGTTCTAATGGTAGTTTTTTGTTAGGCTACCGCTTATTTACAACTCATATATTAGTCTTTTTTGACTTTTTAGCTATTTTAAGATAATATATTAGCTATGGAAACGAATTTCTTATATTTTAAAACTGCCAATAACATACAGCAGGACATAGCAGCCAATGCCAAAAAGCGAAGAAAAGCGGCACAGCTTACCCAGAAACAATTAAGCGCAAAGTCAGGAGTGAGCCTTGGTTCTTTAAAGCGTTTCGAAACTACGGGCGAGATTTCTTTAGCTTCGCTTTTGAAAATAGCTTTTGCCTTAGGCTGCGAAAAAGATTTTGAAGAACTTTTTAAACGCCGTCACTATCAATCAATTCAGGAGATAATCGATGGAAAATAACAGCTATTTAGAAGTATATATCGCTGATAATAAAGTTGGTACTTTAGCCAGGACCAGCGATGGGCTTTGTGCTTTTGAATATACCGAAAGCTGGTTACGGCATGGTTTTGCCCTTAATCCTTTACAGCTGCCGTTAGAACAACGGGTTTTTATGCCCAGATACGATCCTTTTAACGGTTTGTTCGGCGTTTTTGCCGACAGCTTACCGGATGGCTGGGGCAGATTATTAGTTGACCGTTTTCTGGCAAGTAAGGGCCTGTTGCCATCCGGAATAGATCCATTAAACAGACTGGCGATCGTAGGCGCAAGCGGTATGGGGGCTTTGGAATATCGTCCCGCACACGAGCTCACAGAAAAAAACGTCAGCCTTGACTATGATCGCCTGGCTTTAGAATGTAAAAAATTGTTACAGACCAATATCAGTGATGATCTGGACGAATTGTTCCAACTGGGTGGTTCTTCCGGTGGGGCCAGGCCTAAAATTTTAACCAGTTTTGACGGCGAGGACTGGATCGTCAAATTTCCGTCATCATATGATGAAAAAAATATCGGCGAGATAGAATATCGCTACGCTGAAGCTGCCCAAAAATGCGGTATTCAAATGAGTGAGTGCCGCTTACTGCCGTCTAAAATATGCAGCGGTTATTTTGCAACCAAACGATTTGACAGATACCGGTCCCCCAGCGGAAATGTTCTAAAAAAACATATGGTTTCTGTAAGCGGTTTGCTGGAAACTTCACACCGCTATCCCAATCTTGATTATAACGATCTGATGAAATTAACTTTGCTTTTAACAAGAAGTGCCGCTGAAGCAGAGAAGCTGTTTCGCTTGATGTGCTTCAATGTTTTTGCCCATAACCGCGACGATCATTCCAAAAATTTCTCATATATTTATGATGAAGACAAAAACAATTGGGAATTGGCACCTGCTTATGATCTGACCTACAGTAATTCTATTGGCGGCGAACATGCTACCTGCATTAACGGCAATGGTATCGCACCGGGTCTGGATGATTTACTGGCTGTGGCACAAACAGGCGGATTAAATAAAAATAAAGCTCGTAGGACTGTTTTAGAAATAGAGGCCATTGTCAAAGCTGATTTGTCTGATTTATTGAAACAGCACTCTGTATTTTCGTAAGTATAAATTTAAATACTGCAATAAAAAAACTACCATTAGAACGATAACCTGTTCTAATGGTAGTTTTCACTTTTAATGATGTGTCCCTCTGACTACAGTGATCCCCTGCTGCGTCAGGTACTCGGCCATTTTTGTGATCTGTGGGCATTCATGTTTTTCACCCTGCGCGTCTTTCTTGCGGGTGCAGTCACTTAGATGTACGGTTTCAACACCGATAGTAACAAGCCGGTCCAGCTTTTTCTGCACTCCCGCTTCATTATCTGGCAGCCGTACGTCGCCGCAGCCACTGCAGTTCAAAAAAGCGGCCAGTTCTGTTGCTTCTGCCTCATAAGCGGCGAAAGCGTTGGTTTTGTTATTGAAGGCTTTAAGACAACCGCTGCCGGTACAGTTATTACTGGTGCGCAGACATCTTAAAACAGCGATCTTTTTCATCAGCAGCCCCCTTCTTTATCCATGATCTGTTTCTTACTGCTCCGTTTCAGCCAGCACTTCCTTAAAGCAGTTGGTCAGGCTGGCAAAATCTGCCAGCGACAATGTTTCACCGCGGCGCTTGGGGTCGATGCCCGCCCGCTGCAGCCAGGCTGCCGCCTGCACACTGGTAATGCCCATATTTTTGAGGGCGTTGCTGAGCATTTTGCGGCGCACTGAAAAAGCCGCCTTAACGACCTTAAAGAACAGTTTTTCATCGCAGACCTCTACCGGAGGCACGCTGCGGCGTTTGCAGACGATCACGGCGCTGTCGACATTGGGCGCCGGGATAAAAGATGCCGGCGGCACGATAAAGGCTATCTCCGGCTCGGTATAATACTGGATCGAAACCGATAAAGCGCCGTAATCCTTACCGCCCGGTTTGGCCACCATCCGCTCGGCAACTTCCTTCTGCACCATAGCCACCAGCCGTTCCATCGGCAGACGCTGTTCCAGCAGATTGAAAATGATCGGCGTCGTAATATAGTAAGGCAGGTTGGCCGCCACCTTAAAGGTAGGCGCGCCTACTGTCTTTTGAATATCTACTTCCAGAATATCGCCGTTGACGACCTGCACATTGCTGTAGCCTTCCAGTGTTTTGGCCAGCACGGGCAGCAGCCTTTTATCCAGTTCCACTGCTACGACCCTGGCGCCGCTCAGCGCCAGCCCCTGTGTCAGCGTACCGATGCCGGGGCCGACCTCTAAAACCGTGTCTTCCTCAGACAGCTCTGCGGCGGCTACGATCCTGCGCACAACCTCTTCATCGATGAGAAAGTTCTGCCCCAGTCTTTTATCAGCTTTTAGCTTAAAAGTGTGCAGTATATGATTGGTGACTTCGCGCCTGGCGATGATCGGTTTATCCATGCTGTGCTCCTAACTGCGCAAGCGCTTTGTCAAATTCGCTGCGGGTGACCCCGTAGCTGTTGAGCCGTTCTAAAAATCTTTTGGCGTTGCCGTAACCGATGCCCAGCAAAGCACCCAGCTGGTCACGGCGTTCTGCTGCACCGCCTGCTCCGGCCAGATTGTTATGCCACAGGTCGCGGTTAGTAAATTCACTTTCGGGCTTGTATTCGTGGCGACGCACCTTGGCCAGCGCCGCTAAAATAGCCGCCGGCTGCGCCTGCTCGATGCCCACATCGTTATGCGCCGTTGCGTCGGCTTTGGGTACAAAGGCCTGCCCGGCTTCGGGAAAGCGCTGCGTCAAAAAGCGGCGGATACGCTCGCCGGCACCATCAGGATCAGTAAGGATAATGATGCCCCTTTTTTCATAGGCGGCGGCGATCTGCCGCAGGGTATGCGGCGCTAAATTAAACCCGCCGGTTTCGATAGTATCAGCTTCCAGGGCGCGTTTGACCGCCACTGTATCCATTTTTCCTTCCACTACGAGAACTTCTTTCAGCAAGTCCGCGCCTCCGTTAATCTAAGATATAAACATCTAAAGTGCGGCGTCCCCATTGGATAGCGCTGTGCCAGTCGTGCATGAACACGTCCAGACGATTGCCGCGAATGGCGCCGCCGGTATCTCCGGCCATAGCAATGCCATAACCGGGAATATACATTTTAGTATAGTACGGGATGACCCGCGGGTCAACGGCTACGATCCCTTCATAAGGCACCAGGCCGATAGAAGTAAGGCCGGTGCCGCTGCCTTCGCCCAGGGTATAGGCGGTGATCTCCATCGTCATCACCTTATTATAGCGCATCCGACCGCGCGAGGTCTCGATAGAACGGGCCATGCCCCGTTCTACAAGCTCCCGTTTGGGCTCTTCCAGCACTTTCTGGCTGATGATGTGGGTCTGGAGCAGACCGTCTTTGAGCGTGGTCTTGCTGGTTACTTTCATCTTACCGGGCACACCCGGTTCCAGCACTTTATTTTCGCCATAAGGTATTTCCAGATTGTCGACAAATTCTACCGGCGGCTCGATCGGCTGTTCTTCTTCATGCAGCTTATCAAAGCGGCCTAAAATATGGATATCTAGATCAGAAGTGATCGGTGTATCAACAGCCGGATAGACAGTTTTACCTTCGTAGTTTATGGCCAAAGCGTCCAGCGCTTCGCCGACAGTCGCTTTACCGGTATAGAATTTTTTGCTGACGCCATGCCTTTCGATCGTAACAGGCAAAGCGCGTCTCAGCTCAATGCTTTCTTTAGTTTTTTTCTCGGCATTGGCAGGCGCGATCAGGATCTGGTCCTCTTTGCCGACTTTGATGCCCGCTTCTTCCAAAATAGCGCGGGGGTCTTCAAGAATAGTGGTCACTACTTTTTCCTGTCCGTCATAACGCAAAACTATTTCCTTGCTGTTAGCCAGACAGATAGCACTGAAAACTAACACCACCACTAACAGCAGCGGCAGAATTTCCATTGCTCTATATAATGATTTTTTATTAGGCATAAATCATACCTCCTTTTACAGACGTATAATTTTACCATGAAGAAAATTTTTCTGTCAAATCGTCGCCTGTATAAAGTCAAAAGTTTTTATGCAGAAAGCAAAAGCGTAAAAACTACTGTGGACACAGATACTTGTTTTGATTTCTTCACAATAACTGCCTGAAGATACCAACTGCCTGTTTGTTTTTGACAAACAGGCAGTTGGTATCTTGATTTTATTTGATTTTATTAAAAAGCGTTTTGACGTTTTTTGTTGTCTGCGCAGCCAGAGCCTCAAAGGTCGTACCACGCACCTCGGCCGCATTGCGGGCCACCAGGTCGGTATGACCGGGCTGATTACGCTTGCCGCGGTAAGGTACCGGTGTCAGATACGGCGAATCCGTCTCAAACAGCAGCAGGTCATCAGGCACATACTGCAATACCTCGCGCACCTTAGCGGCATTTTTATAGGTAGAGGTGCCGCCAAAGCCCAGATAAAAACCACGTTTCAGCAGTTCCTTAGCCATTTCCAGCGATCCTGAATAGCAGTGGAACACAGCCCGCACGCCCTTGACTTCCTTCTGGAAAAGCTCCAGAATATCGCCGTGCGCATCACGGTCATGAATGATAACAGGCAGATCGAACTGTTTCGCCAGGTCTATCTGTTCCAGCAGACGGCGTTTCTGTACGTCCTTCGGCTCGTTTCCCTCCCAATAATAATCCAGCCCGATCTCGCCGATGGCTACCACCTTGGGGTGTACGGCCCAGGCAGCCAGCTGGTCCAGATAGCTGTTATCCGGTATCCCCTCAAGGTCTTCCGGATGCCAGCCTACGGCTGCATAAATAAAATCATATTGCTCCGCCAGCTTTACGGCAAATCCTGATGTGACCTCATCACAGCCGGGATTGATGATACCGTCCAGTTCAGCTTGCAGCTGCGTCAGCAGCACGTCGCGGTCATCAGTAAAATATTCCGAGTCCATATGGGCGTGGGAATCGAATAGTCCTGTACGTGACATCCTATTTCACCTTGCTCCCTGAAGCGATATCAGGCGCGTCAGCCAGCACCAGCTTGCCTTCGCCGTCGGAAGCGGCCAGCAGCATCCCGCGGGATTCGATGCCGCGCAGTTTGGCAGCTTTCAGATTGGCAATGACGATCACATTACGGCCGACCAGTTCTTCAGCCGTGTAATGCTGGGCGATGCCGGAAACGATAGTACGTTCCTCGTCGCCGATCCTGACCAGCAGCTGCATCAGCTTGTCGGTCTTCGGCACCCTTTCGGCTGTCACGATCGTAGCTACACGCAGATCGATCTTCATAAAGTCGTCGATAGTTATTTCCTCTGCTGCCGCAGGCTTGCTTTCTGTTTTAGCTTCAGCCTTTACTGCGGCTTTAGCAGCAGGCTGTGCTGCCGGGGCTGTCTTTTTGGTAGCGGCAATCACAGTTTCACCGCTTTCAGTGATCTCGATCCGCGGATACAGCGGCTCGCCCTTCTGCACTTTAGTGCCGTCAGGCAGTCCGCCCCAGGCAGTATCGGCCAGCATAAACTGCTCGGGAGCAGTAAGGCCCAGCTGGGTATAGATCTTGGGACTGGTGGACGGGATATAGGGACTGGTGAGGATAGCGACGATACGCAGTACCTCGGCCAGATTATACATCACTGTCTCCAGGCGTTCAGCTTTAGCGGGATCTTTCGCCAGCAGCCAGGGGCCGGTCTCGTCGATATATTTATTAGCACGGCTGATGAGTGCCCACAGCGCTTTGATCGCCGTATTGATCTCCATATGGTCCATCGCGTCCTGATATTTGGACACGGTTTCGTTGACCAGCGCGATCAGTTGGTCGTCCAACGGGTCGCCGACGGCGGTTTTATGGATCACGCCGCCGTGATATTTCTCGATCATGCTGACCGTACGGTGCAGCAGGTTGCCCAGGTCGTTGGCCAGATCGGCGTTGATGCGGGTAATGAGGGCATCACGCGAAAAGTTGCCGTCGCTGCCGAGATTGATCTCACGCAGCAGGAAATAACGGATGGCGTCAGTGCCGAATTCGTCGATCAGTGCCAGCGGGTCGATGACGTTGCCCTTGGATTTGGACATTTTATCGCCTTCAACTACCAGCCAGCCATGTCCGTAAACCTGTTTGGGCAGTTCTTCGCCCATCGCCATCAGCATGATCGGCCAGATGATGGTATGGAAGCGCACGATCTCCTTACCGACCAGATGCAGGTTGGCGGGCCAGTATTTATGGAATTTTTCAGGGTCACTGCCGTAACCGATGCCGGTAAAGTAGTTGAGCAGCGCATCGAACCACACATAAACAACGTGTTTGTTATCAAACGGCACAGGAATGCCCCAGTCAAAGGTCGTACGGGTGATGCTCAGATCTTCCAGCCCCTGCTTGATGAAATTGATCATTTCGTTGCGGCGGGCCACCGGCTGAATGAAGTCAGGATTAGCTTCGATATATTCCAGCAGACGGTCCTGGTATTTGGAAAGCTTGAAGAAATAACTTTCTTCTTCCATGCGTTCTACCGGACGGCCGCAGTCGGGGCATTTGCCATCGACCAGCTGCCGCTCCAGCCAGTAGGATTCGCAGGGCACGCAGTACCAGCCTTCATAATTCTTTTTATAAATATCGCCCTGGTCAAAGATTTTCTGCAGGATACTTTGCACGACCTTATGGTGGCGCTCTTCACTGGTGCGGATAAAATCGTTATTGGTGATATTGAGCCGCTGCCACAAAAGCTTGAAATTGGCAATGATCTCGTCAACATATTGAATCGGGGTCACACCCATCTCCGTCGCTTTACGCTGGATCTTCAGTCCATGCTCGTCACTGCCGGTCAGAAAAAAGACGTCTTCGCCCTTGGCGCGGTGATAACGGGCCACGGTATCGGCGATAGTCGTGCAGTAAGCATGACCGATATGCAGTTTATCGCTGGGATAATAGATCGGGGTGGTGATATAAAACGTTGGTTTTGTCATATGTTGATCCCTTCTTCTTCTGAAATTAATTTATTATATAATTCCCGTTTGGGAATCTTATTTGCTTTGGCAACCTGCGCCAGCGCCGTTTTTTTATCAACGCCCTGTGCGAGCAGGTCCCGCACCTGTACCAGCGGGTCTTTTACTTCCTGCTCAAGCTGCGGCTGCTCTGAGCCTTTGGCGATGACCAGACAGAACTCGCCGCGGGGCTTATTTTCCTGCAGCCAGGCCAGGCACTGGCTGACCGTGCCGCGGAAAAACTCTTCGTGCAGCTTGGTCAGCTCACGCGCTGCGGCCAGCTGCCTGTCGCCCCAGACCTCCAGCACTTCCTGCAGCACCTGTTCGATCCGGTGCGGCGCTTCGTATAAAATAACCGTAGCCGGCAGATAACGCCAGTCTTCCAGCTGCTGCCGCCTGTTTTTCTTGCTTTTCGGCAGAAACCCGCCGAAGAAAAACGGCGAAGCCGGCAGCCCTGAAGCAATGAGCGCGCATAAAGCGGCGTTGGCGCCCGGCACCGGCACGACCTGCACGCCGGCATCGATAGCAATTCTGGCCAGCTGTTCGCCTGGGTCGGCAATACCGGGAAAGCCGGCGTCGCTGACTAACGCGACATTTTTCCCGGCCAGTAATTCGTCCAGCAGATACGCGCCCTGCCGTTCTTTGCTGTGCTCGTCGTAACGCACCAGCCGTCCTTTGATATTGAAACGGTTCAATAATTGCAGCGTATGGCGGGTATCTTCGGCAGCGATCAGATCAGCCTCGGCCAGCATCCGCTGAGCCCTGGGCGTCATATCCTCCAGATTGCCGATCGGCGTCGCGCACAAATATAAAATTCCTGCCATTATTCCGCCTCCTCCGCCATACCGTAATATTCTAAAGTCTGTTTACTGTGGCTGCCGTCCGCATCATACATTATCAGCGGCGGCAGGACCTCCAGCCCATAACTGCCGCCCTTGACCATTTCCATAAGAAAGATCCAGGCGGGTTTATCCGCAAAGGCATGCACCCATTGCAGTTTTTTCGGCTGCAACCCATATTTAAGCGCCAGCTCCATACATTCCGTAAAACGCTCGGGCAGCTGCACAATAGCAAAACGGCCCCGATATTTGACCAGATAAACGGCAGCCTGAAAAAAATCCTCCAGTGTCGCCGTCAGTTCATGGCAGGCCGCAGTCGCCACCTGGCGCACCTTGCCGCTGTTGCGGTAGGGCGGATTAGCGGCGATCAGGTCGAAGCTTTCCGAGCGGTAAAGCTTTTTCAGCTCCCGCAGATCGGCCACTTCGGCACTGACGCGTCCTTCCAGACCATTTGCCGCTATACTGCGGCGCATCAGCTCTACCACATGGGGATTGCAGTCGACACCGACCACCTGGCCAGCGCCGCGCGCAGCCAACAGCAGGCTGATCGCCCCCGTACCGGCGCCAAGCTCCAGAACCCGGGCCTGCCTGACCAGATGGGGAAAAGCCGCCAGAAAAACGGCGTCCGTCGTAAAACAAAATTCCTCTGAATCCTGCCAGATCGCATAATTACAGCCCGGCAGAGAATCGCAGCGTTCTGTGTCCTTACTCATTTCAGATCGGGTCGGCCTTGGAAGCGTCAACGATCTCGTCCCATTCTACCTGGATGACGTTATCAGGCGTCAGCTGTACGGAAGCCGTACGCATGGCGCGGTTGATGCCTGTTACTTTGCCTTCTCCCAGCGGTGTTACTACCAGAGAACCCAGTTTCGGGATCTCGATACGGTCGTTGCCGCAGTTACGCTTACAACCGTTTTCTTTACAGCAGTACATATGGTTCTCGTATTTCAGGCAGCACATCAGACGGCCGCAGATGCCGGAGATTTTCGCCGGGTTCAGCGACAAATTCTGATCCTTCGCCATCCGAATGGACACCGGTTCAAAATCACCTAAAAAGGTAGAACAGCATAACGGCCGGCCGCAGCTGCCGATACCTCCCAGCATTTTTGCTTCATCGCGCACGCCGATCTGGCGCAGCTCGATCCGGGTACGGAACACGGCAGCCAGGTCTTTGACCAGCTCGCGGAAATCTATACGCCCTTCGGCCGTAAAATAAAAGATGATCTTATTGACGTCAAATGTAAATTCCACATCGATCAAACGCATCGGCAGATCGTGATTAGCGATCTTGCGCAGACAGATATTGAAGGCTTCCTTCTCGCGTACGATATTTTCTTCGACCTTCTGCGCGTCCGCTTCAGTGGCTTTGCGCACGACAGGCTTCAGCGGTGAAACCACCTCGCTGTCGCTGACCTCGCGCGGGCCTACTACTACTTCGCCGTATTCCACCCCACGGGCAGTTTCGACGATGGCGTGATCCCCCTGAGCTACGCTGCTGAGAGCGGGATCGAAATAATATATTTTACCTGCTTTTTTGAATCTTATACCTACAACTGTTGGCACTATCTCTCCTCCTTCCGAAGTATGTCTATTTTAAGTACCACCGTTTCCAAAACCAGCTTCGCGCCGGCGTTGCTTTCGATGGCCTGATATGCCTGCTGGGCGATGTCCGCTGCCTGCTTCAGCTGTGAAGCGGGCCATGAGGCGGCCAAACGCCGTAATCTATCTGTGCAGTCACAGTTATAAATCTGTTCCTCCAGTCCGTTTTGCCACAGCAAAACGTCCCGGGTTAAAAACAGCAGCATTTCCGTAAATAATAAACCACCCTGCTTGTCATAGCTTTCCAGCCACGGCTGTGACGCTACATAACGCATAGGCTGCGTCAGCGGCAGCGCTTCCAAAAACTCCAGGGCCTGATCGCGGTAGCTGACGGCATCTGCAGCAGCCAGATTGACAGCCGCTCCCAGCGAGCCGCCTGCCAGCCGGGCCAGCAGTTCCGGCCGTTCCAGTCCCAATCCTGTCAAAGCCTCCTGCGTCAGTGCCAAAGGTATCTGGTCAAAGCGTAATTGAATGACCCGTGAAAGGATCGTCGGCAGCAGACGTTCCAGCCGCGACGCGACCAGAATAAACATCCAGTTGGGCGGCGGCTCTTCGAGCAGCTTTAAAAGGCTGTTAGCCGCTTCCACCGTCATCCTGTCAGCAGCATCAATGATGCAGACCTTGTGACTGGAAAGCGCAGGCGCAAAAGCAGCCTGCCTGCTCATTTCCTTGATCTGTTCTATCTTCAGGTCTTTACCGGGAGCTTCCTGCTCCACCAGAATAAAATCAGGATGGGCAAAGCTGTGCTCCTCCAAATTGATCAGGCGGCAGGACTCGCACCTGCCGCAGGGATGCTCGTCCGGCTGCCGGCACAGAAAAGTTTTGGCAAAACGCAGCGCCAGCTGTTTTTTACCAATGCCTTCCGGCCCGTAAAAAAGCAGCGCATGCGGCCGGTTGCCAGGCTGCAGCAGCCGGGTCAGAAATTCCTTATTCTGTTCGTGTCCCAGAATGTCGTCCCACATAGGCATCCTTTCTTATCAACCTTTAAGTAAAATATCCAGCGCCCGGATCAGCGCGCCGCGGACAGCTTCCTGCTCCTGCAGGGCGTCAATGACTCTGATCCGCTGCGGATAAGCTTTGCTGAGCTCGATAAAGCCCTGCCTGACCTGGATCTGGAAAGCAAGACCTTCGTTTTCAAAACGGTCTGTCACACCGCGCTGTGACCTGCGCCCAGCCAAAAGCTCCGGGTCGCCGTCCAGCAGCAGCGTCAGATCCGGCTCCAGTCCGCCTGTAGCAAAGGTATTCAACTGCAGCAGCTCCGGCAGCGGCAGCCCGCGGACAAAGCCCTGGTAAACCAGTGTCGAATCGCTGAAACGGTCACACAGCACGATCTTACCAGCAGCTAAAGCCGGACGTACAACTTTAGCCAAATGGTCGGCACGCGCCGCCAGATACAGCAGCGTTTCTGTACGTGAGTCTATGGCCAGCTGCGGATCAAGTACCAGCTGTCGCAGCTGTTCTGCCGCTTCGCTGCCACCCGGTTCACGGGTACAGACAACTTCATGTCCGTTCTGACGCAGATATTCTGCCAGTAAGGCCAGCTGCGTGCTTTTGCCGCTGCCGTCAGGGCCTTCCAGGGTAATAAAATAGCCTTTCTTCATTAAAGCACCACTCGTATTTCCCTCAAGCTGCCGTCAGCGGGTCCGCTGACCGGCAGGCTCAAGTTTTTCATATTTTCACAATAAGCAATGACCGCTTCCGTAATCAGCTCACCCGGTAAAAGTACCGGTATGCCCGGAGGATAAAAGCTGACCTGCTCGGCGCAGATTTTTCCTGCAGCCTGCCGCAGGGCCAGACTTGTTTTCGGGCTGTCGAAAGCCTGCCGCAAAGACATCACCTGCTGCGGCACAGGCAGCTGCGGACTGACCACCAAAGAGCGCGGAGTTTTTTTAGCTGCTTCCAGTTCCGCAAAAACCTGCCGTATTTGGGCAAGTACGGCGTCATAACCGGCGCCGCCGTCGCTATAGGTAACTAAAAACAATACATTATCTGCATCTGCCAACTCTACAGCAATGCCCGCCTGACGCAGCCTGTCAGCAACTTCCATGCCGGTATGCCCCCAGGCGGCTGCATTGACCGTGACTTTGGTCCTGTCAAACCCGGCAATACCGTTACTACCGATACAATCCGTATCCAGCAGCTTCAGCCCGTCAAAGGCCTGCAGCACCTGCCGCAGTCTGTCTGACGCAGCTGCAGCCTGCTCCGCCATCTGCCTGCCGCCTGTAGCCAGCTGAAACCGCGCCGCGTCTAAGGACGCCATGAGCAGATAATTGGGGCTGGTCGTCGTCAGCAGGCTCATCACATCGGCGGCCCGCTCCAGATCGAGACGCTGGCCCCGCACCTGCAGCATGGAGCATTGCGTCATAGCGCCCAAAATTTTATGCGTGCTTTGCGCACAGGCATCGGCGCCGCAGGACAGAGCCGACGGCGGCAATAAGTCGCTGAAACCCAGATGCGGGCCGTGCGCTTCATCTACCAGCAATACCGCTCCATAACTATGCACGATCTGAGAGATCGCCTTAATATCAGCAGCCTGACCGTAATAATTAGGGCTGGTCAGCAAGACTGCTTTAATAGAAGGATCTTTCTGTAAGGCGGCTTCGATCTGCCCGGCTGTGACCTGGGTGTTGATACCAAAGGCCGCATCAAACTGCGGCAAGATATACACCGGCTGTAAATCGCCTAAAAGCAGACCGCCGGCAACACTGCGGTGAGCATTGCGGGGGACAAGCACTTTCCCGCCCGGCTTGACAGCTGTCAGCAGCATGGCGTGGATCGCCTGCGTCGTACCATTGACTGCAAAAAAGCAGCGGTCGCTGCCATAAAGCTGTGCGGCCAGGTTCTGTGCTGCTGCCAGGCAGCCTTCCGGACAATGGAGATCATCCAGCTCCGCCATCAGCGAAACGTCCATCTGCAGCGCTCCCGCTCCCAGCTCGCCGGCCAGCAGCGCTTCCATGCCCCGTCCGCCTTTATGCCCCGGCGTATGGAAAGGATAGACCTGTTCTTTTTTATATTTGAGCATTGCCGCTACCAGCGGCATTTTTTTCTGATCTGCCTGCAAAAGAAAGCCTCCATGATAAATACAAACACTTATCCATGCTATCTTTACATTTTATCACAAGCAGCAAGGCGTTACAAGCAATTGTAATGCGGCGGTAAAACAGCGCTGCAGCAGTCTTGCCGCCGCAATAAAAATGCTCCGGCAGCAAACAGCCGGAGCAAAAATATTTTGTTGTTCAGCCAACCAGAGCAGCCTGCAGCTGGGGCTCGATCTCAGCTTTCACATCTTCCCAAACGATAAAGTCAGCTTTACTGAAACCGTTGAAGGTCGTCGCCGAAGCCGAAGTATAAGCGCCGCAGGAAGGAACCAGCAGCAGATCGCCGACTTCCTGACGCACTGTCAGCTTGCCGCGGAACATGATGTCCAGCGAGTCACAGCTGGGCCCGGCGAAGGTAGCTTCCACTTCCTCGCCTTCCTTAAAGCTGATCAGCTTAAAGTCCCACTGGTCAAAAATAACGCCGGAAAAGGTTCCGTATAAACCATCATCAAGGAAATACCACGGCTGGCCGCCGCGTTCGGTAACGCCGATAACACCGGTGATCAGATTGACAGCCGTGCCGCACATGAAGCGTCCCGGTTCGGCCCAGATCTCCACATTGGGAAAATCCTCGTCCAGGCGGGCATTGATCTGTTTCAGCATTTCTTTTAAATTGAAGCGAACTTTCGGCTCGGGGATCGGGAATCCGCCGCCGATGTCCAAAATGCGCAGCTGCATTCCTGCAGCGGCAGCTTCTTCAAAAATCTCACGGGCAAGATCCAGCGCGGTCAGATATGGATCGGCGCTCATCGTCTGGCTGCCGACATGGAAACAAACGCCGGCTGCGTCAAGACCTGCCGCCTGCGCAGCCTGCAGCAGTTCTATAGCACGCTCACGCCCAACGCCAAATTTTTTATTCAGATCTACATGAGCAGAAGAATTATCGATACGAATGCGCAGCAGCACTGTAGCGCCCGGGCAGCCCTTAGCCATTTTGGCGATCTCGCTCTCACTGTCAAAGGTCATTTTATGTACGCCTACGTCGCAGCAGGCCTGCAGGCCGCTGCCTGTTTTAATGGGATTAGCATAAATCAGCCGCTCACCGCTGATTCCCATCGCAGCCAGTGTCCTGATCTCGCCGTCAGAAGCGACATCGAAACAGGAACCCAGGTCACGCATCCGTTCCAGGATCCGCGGATGCGGATTAGCTTTGATAGCATAATACAGCTGTACCCGCGGCAAATGCTTTTTCAAAAAGCGGTAATTCTTTTCTATTTGTTCTAACGAAAGCACCAGCAGCGGCGTCCCAAAGCGCTCAGCCAGCCTTTCGACAGCATTTTGATTCAATTGAAAAAAGGTATCTCTTTTCATATCCACTCTCCCCTTGCTTTAGCATTGATTTTACTCATATGATTTTATCACAAATTACTGAAAGTACAATAGGAAAATGAAAGAAATTGAAAAAAATTTGAGGAGTTTCAGGCAAAACCGCTATAATCACGGTTAATGTCTGTTTTTAGTAAAATTTTACGGGTTTTTTAGGATTTTTTCATATTTTTTTACTAAATAAACTGCTACTAAATATAGTAAACATTGCTAAATTAACGAAGGAAAATACCTAAATATAGAAAAACCTCTGCTGTTAACAGCAGAGGTTCAAAAACAGGCTTATTTTTTAGGTGCTTCGATAACGTCGCAGCCCATGTAAGGACGCAGAACTTTCGGCACGATAACACTGCCGTCCGCCTGCTGGTAATTTTCCAGAATAGCGGCAACAGTACGTCCTACTGCCACGCCGGAACCATTCAGCGTATGTACGAATTCCGGTTTGGATTTGTTGTCGCGGCGGAAACGAATATTGGCGCGGCGAGCCTGAAAATCCAGGAAGTTGGAGCAGGAAGAAATTTCACGGTAACAATTAGCTGCCGGCAGCCAGACTTCTAAATCATAGGTAGCGGCGGAGCTGAAGCCAATATCGCCGGTACAAAGACGAACGACGCGATAAGGCAATTCCAATAACTGCAGTACCTTTTCAGCGTTAGCAGTCAGTTTTTCCAGTTCGTCCCAGGAATCTTCCGGTTTAGTGAATTTTACCAGTTCTACTTTATTAAACTGATGCTGGCGGATCAGACCGCGGGTATCGCGGCCGGCGCTGCCGGCTTCAGCACGGAAGCAGGCACTGTAAGCAGTATAATACAGCGGCAGATCGTCACCGCTTAAAATCTCATCACGGTGCAGATTGGTGATCGGCACTTCAGCAGTCGGGATCAGATAATAATCCAGCCCTTCCAGCTTGAACATATCTTCGGCAAATTTAGGCAGCTGGCCAGTTCCCTGCATGCTGTCTTTATTAACGATGAACGGCGGGAAAAATTCCGTATAGCCGTTTTCCCCGGTATGGATATCCAGAAAGAAATTGATCACGGAACGTTCCAGACGGGAACCAAGTCCACGGTAAAAAGTGAAGCGGGCGCCGGAGACCTTACCGGCACGTTCAACATCGAGGATATTCAATTTTTCACCGATATCCCAATGCGCCTGCGGCTCGAAAGCAAATTTAGCCGGTTCGCTCCAGGTGCGCACTACCGGATTATCGGCATCGCTGCTGCCAACCGGAGTATCCTCGGCCGGCATATTCGGGATCGTCATCAGGATCTCTTTCAATCTGGCTTCGATATCCTTCAGCTCTTTATCATCTTCCGCGATCTTATCACCAAGGGCACGCACCTCAGCCATTTGCGCATCTGCATTCTCGCCGGCTTTTTTCATTTTGCCGATTTCCTGAGAAGCTGCGTTGCGCTGGCTTTTAAGAGCTTCGACCTGCAGCGTCAGCTCGCGGCGTTTCTTTTCCAATTCCAAAAATTCGTCAAGGTTCACATTGGCGTTACGCTTACGCATAGCGTCCATAACCAATTCAGGATTTTCCCTAACAAATTTCATATCTAACATTATTCATTCCTCCAAATGTTGAATTACTTCATAAACTTTATTTTAGCACAAATTGCCATAATATGAAAGAGAGCACGCCGAAGAACCTCGGCGTGCCCGTAAAATCACTGTTATGAAGCTTAAAATCAGCTGTATTCTTTAAAAGTTTCGATCAAGCCATCACGTTTGGCCAGGTAATTGATCGCACTGATCGCGGCCTTCTGACCCTGACCAGCCGCACGGTTGACCTGCCACGGCTGACCGGTGCAGTCGCCGCCGGCAAAAACGCCTTCGATGCTCGTTTCAGCCTGATCATCGACCAGAACCGAACGCCCCCGCATCTGCAGACCCGGCAAAAAGCTGTTGAGCGGATCGGAAGCACGAAACATAAAAACGGCCTGGACACTGAAAAACTCACTGGCTGTATGCAGCCCTGTCACTCTGTCGGTACCGGTAATATCAGTCGGCTGCTCCAGAATTACCGTTACGTTCTTACGTTTAGGCGCTACGAAGCCCTGAAACCGGGGGATGAAGATCACTTCACTGCAGATATCAGCCAGATATTCGATTTCTTCCATCGCATCGGGAACGGTGGCGATCGCCGCTACCCGCTTACCTTTATATTCGGCGCCGTCCACCTTGGCGCAGTAGCTGACGCCGCGCCCTAAAAATTCTTTTTCGCCCGGCAGCAGGCTGGAACGAGAAATACCTGTAGCCAGAATAACAGTATCGGCATTGTACTTGCTGTTAGGCGTACCCAGCTCAAAATAACCGGCTTTCTCTTTTAGAGAAATTATTTTTTCTTCAATGATCTCCGCACCGATATGACAGGCATGCTCGACAAATCTATCCATCAGCGCACTGCCGGAAATATCGGGACAGCCCATATAATCAGTGATCAGCTCGACACTGCGCAGGCGCGGGCTGAAGCCGTGAGCTTCAAAAACCACTACCTTACGTCCTTTGCTGCTGGCAGTAATAGCAGCTGATAAGCCGGCAGGCCCGCCGCCGATAATTGCGATATCATATTTCATATTCTAAGCCTCCAAAAATTTTTTAGGGGAAACTTTTAGTCAATTCAACAAGCTAACTATTTTTATTGTACCTTCTTTAACGCGTCAGCGTCAATCCTTTCCGTATGTATACATCTTTGGCAATGTTTTTTATGTACGGCCCCGATTCGCCACCCCAAAACCAAAAAGCACGTTCCTGTGACAGGAACGTGCTTTCAGTCCGGTAATCCCCGGTAAAGCTTTAGAATGTATACTTGACGCCTAACTGAGCGCCCACATTGCGGTAGCTGTTTTCAGCGACCTGGATAAAGCCGTTGGCCCAGATCGAACAATTTTTGTTGAACTGTTTTTCCAAACCGATTTTGATTTCCGCTTTATCTTTGATACCCATTTCCAACTGGTCCTTGCCGACCGAGAATTCATAGTCTTTGAAATAGTGGAGCCAGTTCAGCTCGGCAAAGGAATTGGAATATTTTTTCTTCAGCGGGTCCGCTTTGGTTTTGCTGGCCAAACGGATACCCATCCTGCTGATCAGCTGATAATCTGTTTTCTGTTTAAAACTGTTGACTGCGGCGCCGTTATTATTGTTAACAGCCCAGTCAAAGGTCTCCTGCTCCAGATTGCTCCAGATCAGCTGTGCTTTCGGCTCGATATAATGCTTTTTGTTTTCCGACTGAGAAACTTCCATGGAATGGCCGACCTCGAAAGATACTGCCACACCGTTGACATCATATTTTTCATTGATGTGCTGGTTCTTGATCTCATTATCGCCCCAGATATACTGGACCCAGGTATCGAGGTAAGTCTGTTCCTTGTCGTTGTGGTTTTTGAGCCAGGTACCATAGATACCGGCTGTATAAAGATCGACTTTACCGGAAGTAGAAGTATCTTCTACGCCGCTTATAGAGTTGCTGCCGTTATAGTAACCGGCCATCACGCCTACATGGAAGCGGTTATTAGCTTTTTTCCACTGGGCAACGTCATAACCCATTTGGAAATAATTGCTGTTGGCGCTGGTTTTGTTGAATTTATCGTCATCCCAATAGGATTTTTTGTAGTAAACGCTGCGGGCCCAGAGGCTGTCAGCCTTTTCTTCTTCGCCATCCTTCAGGTATTCCGTAAATTCTTTGGAACCTGTGCGGTCCTGCAAACGCAGATCCAGCACATCGTTAGCAGCCAGATAGTTAGCATAATATGCCAGCGGCTCCTGCGACAGGCGGCTGGTCAGGAACCAGTCCTTCATATTGTTGCCCAGGCTGTCGCCTCTTTGCAGCTCATAAGTATAGGCGCCGGCTATGATCCGGTCACCGGCGATAAATTCTGCATCAGAATTGCCTTTGACCTCGATCAGCTTGATGCCCTGGCTGGTCTGCCCGCCCATGCCGTCAGAATTTCTGACATACACAAGGCTTTCACCGGTCGAATCATTCTCAATGACCAGATTATTGATCGTGGAATTATCATCGCCCAGCTGGCCCAGGAAATGCAGACTGCTGCCTGCTGTGCCTTCGTAGTTATCGACATAGACCTTGTCGCCGTTAGCGACAGTATCGCCGATATTATGACCCACATACAAAGCGCCGGTATTATGGAAATCATTATTGACACGGGTATCTTTCAACGCTACCATCACGGCATTGTTATTGATCACACCGGCAAATTGAGTGCCCTCGTTAGCTCTCAAAAGTCCGCCATTGATATCGATCTCCTGCGAAGCAACATCGCCGCCGTCAAAGACCAGTTTACCGCCGTTCATTTCTGTTTTAGCTTCATAAGCAGCCTGATCGGCATTAAAGGTCAGCGTACCGCTGCCGTTTTTGACCAGCGTAGCTGTAGCGTCGCCGGCAGCAAAGGTATTGGTAAAGCTGGTATCACTGTCGATATCGGCAACCAGTTTACTGGTGTCGCTCATAGTGATCACGCCTGTTCCAAGGCTGTCGCCCAGTTCCACAAAGATCTGGCTGGTACCGTTATTATTGACGGCCGCGCTCAGATCATTGTTGGCACCATCAACATACAGATTGGTATCTTTGACATTTAAAGTACCGCTGCCTTTTAAACTGCCGTTGCTGTAGGAATCCTTGTTACCGGTGTTCTGCGCCGTACCGATCGTCAAAGTGCCGCCGTTCAGGTCAAGCACCGAACCGGCAGCAGCTGTCAGCGCGCCAACTGTTTCCTGCTGACCGTTCAGATCAGTGTTGCTGTTAGCCTGCAGCACTAATTCCGAAGTAGCGCCAAAGGAGCCATGCGCACCAGTTTTCAAAGCAGCATTGGCATCGACGATAGTCTTGCCCGTATAAGTGCTGCCCATATCGTTACGCAGAATAACTTCCTTCTCGCCGGTAATGACAACATCGCCAGCACCTGTCAGTTTAGCAGACAGGGTTCTGGCTTCAGCTTCATCTTCACCAAAAGCATTCAGCCGTAAAGCATTGCCGGCAGTTTCTTCTTGTTCCAACAGTTCGATCTCTGTCAGGCCGATCGTAGCATACAGGCCGTTTTCATAATTACTGCCAACTTTATCGGTAATTACGGCCGCCGTAATGCCATATTTGGCATTTGCCACTTTTTTGTTATTCTGATTTACATCAACAGCTGTTGTCGCCAGAGGCATGTTGTTACTGTCAACGATATTGATTTGGTTGATGTTTTGTGAGTTGGCTACATCCTTAGCCTGAATAAGCTGTATATATCTGTTAGCATCATCATGTTTCAAAAGTGATTCTTTGTTGCTGTCCAGCGTATCCGGATGTACAGGGTTCTTGATATCCGCTACATCGACGATCACCGTACCGCTGCTTAAAGTTAAAGTATCGGTCTTAATATTACTATCGGCCAGCATAACATGATTATTATCAGTCAGAGCATCCGGGGTGATATCGTCAAAAACGAAATCGGCGCCGTTCATATGTACGCCTTTCACGTTCTGCTCACCTGTGCCTACGTTGATCGTACTGTTCGCACTGCCTCTCAGCGTTGCGTTGACCAGCGACTGCTGATTGACGCCTTTTAAATCAAAGCTGACGTTGATCGTTTCAAAGGTACCATTAAATCCAGTTTGTTTAGTACCAAAATCAAAGTTCAGATTATCACTGGCTTGCGCTGGTTTACCCTCAACAGTAAAGAGACCTGCTCCCTCTACCTGTTTGGCAAAGGCGCTGCTGCCAGTTTTGCTGTCAGCGATATTATAATGCAGCGTACTGTCGCCGCTGATACCAAAAGTATCCGTGCCGTTGGGCAGCACCTTGTCCAGCGTCAGTTTACTGCTGCCAGTTATACTGATCTTCTCAATATTTTTGATCGTATCAGCATTAGTCACAGTATAGTTAGAACTACTATTAAAAGTCAGCGTGTCGTCCCCGCTGCCACCGTCCAGGCTGTTAAACTGTTTAGTCACTCCATCTTTATCGCTGCCTGTGATCTTGCTCACTGTAAAAGTGTCGTTGCCGCTGCCGGTAATAAATTCATTGCCCTGGCTGCCGGCATTTAAAGTAACGATATTGCCCTGAGTACCGTTTGCCGCCGTCAATCTGACAACGCCGTTGATCTTGCCGCTGTTAGTATTAGTAAAGTTAATGGTAGTGGTCCCAGTCTTCTCCACCGCTATACGATCCGTAGCTTTTTCTGCCGCAAAAGTATAGCTGTCACCATTCTGGGTGAAACTGCCGAACAGCATATCGCCTGAATTTGTAAAGCTGCTGACCGTACTGCTCAGTTTCACGATCCTCTCCTGAGCTGCCGAATGCAGATTACCGCCCTGGTCTACCTTGCCCGTAGTACCGTTTACTTCTAAGGCCGCGTTACCGTTCGCATTGATCACATTGACCGAACCGGTCGTATTAACAGCCTTACTGGTATTGGCGACAATGCCTTTGCCTTTGGCCCCTTTAACATTAACTACCAGATCCTTGGCCTGGGTAAAGGTAATGGCATTATCAGTCATCGAGCCATCCATATTTTCAAATAAAATACCTGTACCGTTGCCTTCCACATTGATCACACCGCTTTGGCTGCCGGAACTGGGTGAAAAACCTATTGCCGAATGGATACCGGCACCGTTATTGACCTCGATCTCAGCAGTGTTCTTCAGCGTGATGTTCGTAGCATTGCCTGCATTTTCGATACCGCTGCCTGTACCAGTCACCTTCAGCTTAGCGCCGTCCAACGTCACAGCACTTTGGGAAGAACCGGCATCGATCAGAATTGCGTGCGCACTTTTATCAGCCTGCGTTAAACCGCTGCCGGTCAGCTTTAATTTAGCATTATCAGTTAACTGATAAGCAGCCGTACCGTCAGTAGCATGGATCAACGGACCGCTGCCGCCGCCTTCATTATTGATAACAGCAGTCGAAGTGGCCCCGACGATCTTGACCGCCGTGCCGTTGACCTCGATTTTGGAATCCTTTTTCGATTCCAGCTGCCCGCCATTCGTCAGCAATACACCGATCAGTTCATTGCCACTAGTGGTAAAATCGATCGTCCCATCATGGATCAGTTTACCACCGTTCAGCACATGATAACCGATCGAATCCTCTGCAGCCCCCTGGAAATTATCATTGCTGAGCGTCAGGCTGCTGGTCAGCAGAGACGCACCATCATTAGCACTTTGATGTAGGCCGTCCAGATCATAATAATAACCGTCGACTTTGGCGACAACGTTATTCTTCCCGCTCAGTTTGATCTGCGTATCTTTGCCAATCGTGGCCTGCGCGCCGCCTTCCACCCGGATACCCATACTGTCTTCACCACTGATGATCATTTCCACTTTATCGATCGTCAGCTGGGTCGGGTTTGTATTACCTAATGTGGCACCGCCTGTTGCTACAAACAGCGAAGATTTATCGGAATTATTAGAATCCAAAGCGATTTTAGCTGGATTTCCCGGGTCATTCAGCAATTCACCAACGTCAAAGGTAGCGCCTCTTTCAACTCTGAATAAAACTGACTCCACACCTTTAACTAACAGTTCCTGGCTTGAATTATATTTTAAATTCGATTCACTGACATTACCGGAAAGCAGCACGCCGATCTGCTTCGTTTTATCAGAGGCGAAAGTGATCTGCGAATCTCCTTCAATTGAAGCAATACCGCCATTACGGATATGCAGGCCGATACCTTTGTCCGTATTGATGTTGATATTACTGTCTACCAGTGTAAGCTTGGGCGTACCTGGGTCAGAATTATTTTCATCCGAATGCGAGCCGTCGACAAAAACGCCGTAAGTCACGCCGCCAGATTCAGAATTAAGATTGACATCACCTTTTAAAGTAACATCTGCATAATTTCTGACCTCCAACCCGGTACCGCCAACATCGTTCAAAGTAATGCTGCTGTTGATCTCCACCGGTTTAGTGTCATAGTCCTTAACATTTTCGACCAGGATCGCCGTATTATTATTAGCCCTACTTGCATCCAGGCCATTCCGATCTTTCTCTTTATTTAAAATGATCTCCGCACCGGCATAATCCTTATAAACGGCATCGCCACTGATACGAACGCCTACTACCTCTACCTGGCTGCCGGCGATATAGATCGTCCCCTGATTTTCAAAGGAACCGCCTTCGATATTGATCCCGGTATACGGTCTGCTGACGCCGCTGCTGATATTCGACACTGCGGCTTTCGGCGTTGACGGATCGTCCCACTGGTCTTTACTGGTATAACCGATATAGATATTCGAATTGCTCAACCCTTCATAATTGGAACCGGTGGTGATCGAAACTACTGTTTTACCACTGCCAACAACATCGCTGGCATTAGTGACCTTAGCGCCATTAGTAGCACTGACACTGCCGTTGATCGTACCCTCGTTTTTGATCTTTGAATACTCGCCGGTAAAAGACACATCGCCTTTGATCACAGCAGTGCCGGTATTGAGCAGCGCACTGCCATTCTTACCTATGACGCTGCCGGTGATTTCGCCGTCATTAGTTATCTGGCTCTTATCTGCACTGACATAACCGTTGACTTTATTAGTGTTATTCAAAGTGCCGTTTGCGATCGTAGTATTGCCGATCTCACCCTTGTTGTCGATCTTACCTTTATCCAGAATGATCGAACCTTTTATTTGGCCGGTCGCACTGACATTAATATCCATATTTACAGCATCAACAGCCGTTGTCACGCCTTTAAGCGTACCATTGACATTCAGAGTATTGGACCCACTTGTACCGGAAGTATCAAAATCACCTTTGATGATCGTACCGCCGCTGTTATTGCCATCAATGACCACACCTTCTTTGATATTGATCTCCGAATTGGAATCATGTACACCAACAAAATAATTATCACTGGTAGAAGCAGTACCAATATCGCCGTCTTTGATAGACTTATCTGCAATCTCCTGCAGCTTCTGCTGATCCCAGTTATATTTATAACTGGCATCGACCTCGCCGGTGATAGTATACATTTGGCCGGCCCATTCATCATAAAAAGCCTGCACCTGTTCCTGATTCATCAGCCGGGTCTTTTCATCTTTCTGGATAAATTTGATCAGCTCATCATTATATTTATTGGCGCTTTCAGCGTCATGAACATCAAAAGTGCCGAACGGCGTCGAAACTATACCGCCCCAGGTAACATTACCCTTGACCATACTTGATGAAATACTCTTACTGGTATCTTTAAATTCGGTGCCAACGTCTTCACTGCCGCCGGTCTTGTAAGAAATAGAAGTATTGAAATTCAGTTCGGCACCATCACGAACGTCAAAAACACCGGACCCGTTTTTAGAAACAGCCTCCAGCTCATAAACAGTAGCAGGATCGCCGTTACCATTTACATCCAAAACCGTACCGCTGCCAGTGACCTGCACGATATGCAGATTGTCATGCTGCTGCGGGTCATTCACCGGATCATCAGAAGTCGGCTTATCGTAACTGATCGTGATCGGGCTTTCCGGCAAACCTAATTCATTTTGGCTGTAAACCAGATCCTTTTTGACATTTATCTGCAGTTCCTTCCCGGAAATAGCGTCTTTATAGGTTTCCTGCCCCCGTGAATACTGCAGCACTTCACCTGCGGGACTCTCAAATATTTTTTTTACATCTTCAGCGGACATTACCAGTTTATTGCTTGAATTACTGCAGACGTCCTTCAAAGCCTGTTCTTTGGACTGTAATTCATCCCATGCTGCATTCATTGCCGTTTCTAATTCCGGCGAGTTGTCATCATCGAACGCTGCCTGCGCCAATGCATAAGCATCGGCAGCATTCTTATAAGCATTGTATGGTGCCTCATAGGTAGCGGAAAACAGGCTATTTATCGTATCCTCCGAGTCATAGACCTCCCGTTCTACATGCTTACCGGTTTCAACTTTATTAAAACCGTCCGTTGTCAGATTCAGCGTATTATCATTACCGCTGCTAACCGATACCGGTGCACTGCCACCACCTGATATTGTAATTTCTGGCACAGTATATTCTGCGCCATAGGCAGTATTACCCAACCTTAAACAGGCCAGCACTGTAAGTGCCAGCATCTTTTTTGAAACAAACCCTCTCTTTTTCAATTTTTTTACCCCCTAATTTGAAATATTCCCCTAAAAAACTTTTCCCCACTACGAATACTAGCAGAAAAATTTTTACTTGTAAACTATAAGCTAATAAATTGTTTTAAATATTAATTTATTATTTAATACGCACCATTGTTTTGTTTATAAATTTTAGTTCGTAAATTTCAAGCATAGGAAATAAAAAAAATACTTGCCAAACAGCTTATTTTCGTGTATTCTATATAAGCAACATTACGACGGCCCATTAGCTCAGTTGGTAGAGCACCTGACTCTTAATCAGGGTGTCGTAGGTTCGAGGCCTACATGGGTCACCAAAACTGGCCGGTTGGTCAAGCGGTTAAGACACCGCCCTTTCACGGCGGTATCGGGGGTTCGATTCCCCCACCGGTCACCATTCGGGCGCTTAGCTCAGCTGGGAGAGCGTCTGCCTTACAAGCAGAATGTCGGCGGTTCGATCCCGTCAGCGCCCACCATTTTTTATTTTGGCAGAAGTTTATGTAGCCCCCACCAATGGCCCGGTGGTTCAGTTGGTTAGAATGCCGCCCTGTCACGGCGGAGGTCGTGGGTTCGAGTCCCATCCGGGTCGCCATTTTTGCCTCGGTAGCTCAGTTGGTAGAGCAAAGGACTGAAAATCCTTGTGTCCACAGTTCGATTCTGTGCTGAGGCACCA
>OCHD01000294.1_pt1 | contig 57088 bp, 43 predicted proteins | sample 1538481 | NCBI WGS metagenome assembly OCHD01 (sample SAMN04571699, study PRJEB22368) | human gut metagenome | biome: human gut; material: stool | host: Homo sapiens | place: Luxembourg | collected 2012-09-07
ACAATCCGCAGGTATCGTAAGTTTGAGGGCAGTTGTCCCAACATCATAAAAAAAATACCCGGCAGAGGAGATTTTAAAAATTTCTTTTGCCGGGTGTTTTTTATTTGCGCAGGATATACGTACAAGCAGTCATATGCGTGAAACGGCGTTGCATTTTCAAGGTGAATATGATACAATTTAAACAGTATTTTGTTCCTGTACAGATACAGGAAATGACATTTTGCAGGGAAGGAACAAGGACAATGGATGCAAGACGGGCACAGGATATATTAAGACATATTATTAATGATGAAGATTACGGCGCAGCGATGTTAGATAAGATTTCAGTTACTGAAAGTATTGAAGTGCTGACCAAGATGCTGCCGGATTGTGTGGCAACGGCACAGAATGATAACAATATCAATGATGCGGGATTTTTCAGCCAGATGATTCATAACTACTATCCGCTGATACTGGATAAAATTAAGAATGCAGAGCATTTATGGGTGGTTTACAGTGACAACACCGGCTATCCGTACATGATTGACGGTGATTTGTTCGTATTATATGATTATGCAAATCATGCGGAGCTTGAAAAGAAACTTAATACAGCAGGGTATCAGGTGGCACTGGAAAGTGTGACACCTACAGATTTCCGAAATGAAGTGGCGCATATGTACCGCAACGGCTATGAAAAAATCCGCTTTACAGACGGAAAGGGCGAACCGTTTGTTGTTGCCAAGGAAGATTTATACAGCTTTGAGGATTTCTTCAATGAAGAATATATGACCAATCCGGGGCTGCAGCGTGCAATGATTGAATTTTTCCAGGAATTCCGTAAAAATACGGCAGCAGATGCAGGGCGTGAGGAGATTTTAAAGAAGCGTGAAGATGCGATGATCCGCACAATGGTACACGCAGAATATATGGTGCCTTGTATCAAAGAGGAAACAGAAGACATGGTTGAGATTTCACATCCGTTTATTGATTTGACAGACCGGATTCAGGATAAGGAAGAAGGTGAGCGTGTGATTGCCATTCCGGCATTCACGGACGGTTTTGAAATGGATAAGTGCTACGAAGGACATCATGAGAATATGCTTTATCAGTATGACGAACTGGTAAATCTCGTGGAAGAACTCGGCGCATCCGGTGTTATCATCAACTGTCTGGGTATCAGCTACTATATGAAGCTGGAACTGATGCACAAAATTAATATGTAAGATACCAGGGTCAAAAGGTCTTTCGCCCACATGAGCTTGCTCATAAGTGGGGGAAAGACCTTTTGACCCGCCCCAATATGAGCATAAAAGTGGGACGATAGTCCCACGATATGCGAATATGGGTAGGATTGTGGGAGTGCGCAGCACGGAACAATCCGCAGGTATCCCAGTTAAGAATGTTCGTTCTACAATATTATAAAGAAAGCTGCCGCAGGCACATATTTCATTATAAATATGTGCCTGCGGCATTTTTTGTCTGACGGGGGATAAAACAGTCCTGTTTAACCGTCTTATTTTAAAAAGTCCTGACGCATCGGATTAAAGACATCGATCAGCTTGCCGTCTTCAAGGGCAGTAACACCGTGTTCGACGTTGGAAGGCATATAGACACTGTCGCCTTTTTTCACAACCTTGGTCTCCCCGCCGATTGTAAATTCGAAGCTGCCTTCTGCCACGTAAGTAATCTGCAAATGTTCATGGTGGTGGAAATTTCCTTTAGAGCCTTTTTTAAATGTAATTTCACACATCATCAGTTCGTCGGAATAACATAAAATTTTTCTGGTAACACCCGGTTCGCAGTCGGTCGGTGTTACATCTGCATTAAAACGAAACATACTTAACTCCATTCTGAGAACGCAAATTTGTCAGTAATCTGCGGCGTTCACGGCACAAATTACTATTACTTCAATGTACTACAAAATAAGTGGTTTGACAAGAGGATTGCGGGGTTATTATAATAAATGGGAAACACAAAAAAGCTATGCTGGCAGGCATTAAAATGCCTGTGGAATGGAGAATAATATGTATAAATTGTATTATATATGGCTGGTGCCCGCGGTATTTTGTCTGGTTTATTATGTCTGCTGCGTGGCATATGCGGGCTTTGCATCATCTTTTATTACGATATGGCCGGTAACGGCAGTCTTTTTTGCAGGGATTTTTGCGGTGCGTTATGCACAGAATAAAGGTATTCTTATACTTCCAATGTGGATAAATGTGCTGTCTGCGGCAGGTTTATTAATACTTATCAGCTCATTTTGTCTGGTTCAGGCATTAATAACCGTGCAGATGAAGCAGAAACCGGAACCGGACTGTGAATATCTGCTGATTTTAGGCTGCCGCGTGCGGGGACTCGAAATTACAAAATCACTCCGCTACAGACTTGATGCGGCACTGGCATATCTGGAACAGAATGAAAAACATAGCAAAGATAATACCCAAAACAAAACGATACGTATTATCGTATCGGGCGGTCAGGGACCGGGAGAGGATATATCCGAAGCACAGGCGATGAAAGACTATCTGTGCGCACATGGCATAGAAGCTTCACGGATTTTTATGGAAGCTCAGTCCACGGATACGGAAAAAAACATTGCCTATTCGGCACGTTTTATTCCGGATAAAAATGCGAAAATCGGGGTGGTTTCCAATGACTTTCATCTGTTCCGTGCCGGAATGCTTGTCCGTGCGAAGGGTTTTCACAATGTCAGCACGATTGCGGCGCGGTCAGATGAAGTATTGTTTTTAAATTACAGAGTACGCGAATATTTCGGTGTATTAAAAGATTTATTTGGTGTAAAATTCTTTCACTTTATCGGAGAATAACAGACCCTTTGTGTAGCCGTCATGGTATAAGGCTTTGATTTTCTCCTTGTCTTTTTCCAGACGTGAAAAGCCGTCGGTGTTATCCGGACGGATTACAATGACCTTCTTTTCCTTTTCAAGCTGTTCGAGCTTCTTTAAAGAACGGTTGTAGCAGTCAGCACGGGAAAGGAGGTCTTTTCCGAGTTCCGGATACTTCCAGAAAGCATGCGCCAGAGCCTTTGTGGTGGCGCCGGTTTTCTTTTTGTATCCCTTCTGGCGGGTTAAGACGACAACAACGCGGTCACAGCCGTCTGCGAAAGCCCGCTCATACGGAATCGAATCGCTCAATCCGCCGTCTAAGTACGGAGTATCATTTAAGTAAATATATGGGAAAAGGGCAGGGAGCGCACACGTTGCCTGAAGCAGCTTGTTGGTGCGGTCCTCGGTTGTATAGCGCATATATTCCGGTTTTCCGGTTAAAACATTGGTAACGACTGCGTAAAATTCGCCGCCCCACGCATTAAAGGTATCGTAGTCAAACGGAACCAGTTTATTCGGAATCGTGTCATAGGCAAATTCCAGTCCATAGACACTTCGGTTTGTCTTATCGGTCATATTGTGCATACTCATGTAGCGTTTATCGTCACGGTAATCTAAAAGAATCTGTAAATTTCTTCTTTTTTGTCTGGAAGCGTAGGAAACACCGTAGGCTGCACCGGCAGATACACCAATCATATAATCCGGCATAATATCCCGATCTAAAAATGCATCCATAACACCGCAGGAAAAAATTGTGCGGAATGCGCCGCCCTCAAATACAATTCCAGTTTTCATAATTGTCCTCATTTCTAAATGAATTTATTGTAATGTTTTTTACCATCAGGCTGTAATTCCTGAAATTACAGTAACATTTTAGTACATTTGATGTGAAATTTCCATATGAAAATACAGATAAATATGATATGATGATGTAAAAGTTGAAAGAATGAGGAAACTATGACACAGGAGATAAGGACACGCCTGCTTTTGATGGCAGATGCACAGTACGGGAGTTTTTCCAAAAGTCTGATTCCCGAATGTAAGCCGCTGTTAGGTGTGCGGCTTCCGGCACTTAGAAAAATGGCGCAGGAATTTGTAAAAAATAAAGAATGGAAAGAACTCGTACAAACAGACGGCGCAGACGATGTTTATTTTGAAGAAGCTATGCTGCGCGGTATGCTGATCGGTTACGGCACGGCAAAAGAGCAGGACAATGAAGAAGCAATGCGGATGTTTGATAAATTTGTGCCGTTTGTTGATAACTGGTCGGTGTGCGACAGCTTTTGTAACAGCATGACAATTGTTTCGGCATACCGGGAAGAATGGTGGGAACATTTACAATCCTTTTTAGCTTCCCAAAAAGAATTTGAAGTGCGCCTGTCTTTGGTCTTATTGCTGTCGCAGTTTTTAAAATGGGACGATGCGGGCAGAAAAATCCCCCGCAGGCGCGTGATTACAGAGGCGGATATTATGCAGAATATTGCATGGAAATCAAAAAAACAGGCACAGAATGACAGCCCGGAGGATTCAGGCAATCCATATTTGGAAAAAATTTTTTCAGTGCTTGACAGACCGTTTACACAGGGGTATTATGCACAAATGGCGGCGGCGTGGCTGACGGCGGAATGTTTTGTCATGTTTCCGGCACAGACCATGCGGTTTCTTATAAAATCCGGCATGGATGATTTTACATATAATAAGGCACTGTCTAAAATATGTGAATCCAGAAATCCGGCGCCGGAAGTAAAGGCACGGATAAAGAGCATGAAAAGATGATGTAAAAAGGAAATGGAGAAAAAGATGAGTACATCAACGACAAAAACAAAAGATATGGTAACAACGGCAATGTTTGTGGCAATTATTCTTGCAATGTCGTTTGTGCCGTATTTAGGCTATATCCCGCTGGGATTTATGAATGCAACAATTATTCACATTCCGGTTATTATCGGAGCGATACTGTTAGGACCGGGGCGCGGTGCATTTTTAGGCGGTATTTTCGGACTAACCAGCATGATTAACAACACATTTAACCCGAACCTGACTTCTTTCGTATTTTCACCGTTTTACAGCCTTGGAAATGTGCATGGAAATTTTAAGAGTCTGATGATCTGCTTTGTGCCGCGAATTCTGATTGGCGTTGTGGCATATTATGTATATACAGGGATTGTAAAGCTTGTAAAGAAGAAGAAAAACGACGGAAAAGGCAGTGCTGCTGCACTGGCGGCAGCCGGTGCGGCAGGAGCACTTACGAATACACTGCTCGTTATGAACGGCATTTACTTTTTGTTTGGAAGCAGTTATGCCAATGCAAAGGGAATTGCCACAGATGCCCTGTACGGTGTGATTCTTGGTGTGATCGGAACACAGGGCGTACCGGAAGCGATTGTGGCGGCGGTGCTGACTGCGGCAATCGGAAAAGCACTGCTTCATATCAGACGGTAACAGAAATGTTGATATTTTAAGAAATAAAACAAAAGGAAAAGAAAATGAAAAGACAAAATCAAAAAGGCATGATTCTTGCGATTGATATGGGGAATACTAATATTGTAATCGGCTGTGTAGATGATGAAAAGATTTATTTTGAAGAACGGCTCTGTACGGATTATTCAAAGACGGAATTAGAATATGCAATCGGTTTTAAGACCGTTTTGGAGTTATATAATATTGAAAGTGAACAGATTCACGGTGCAATCATTTCATCGGTCGTACCGCAGCTTGTAAACGTTATCAAGTCGGCAGTTGAAAAAATCATCGGCATTACGCCGCTAATTGTAGGACCGGGTGTGAAGACGGGATTGAATCTGTTAATGGACCAGCCAAAGCAGGTCGGTACGGATATGGTTGTAGATGCAGTTGCGGCTATTCACGAATATGGTGCACCGGTGCTGATTATTGATGTGGGAACGGCAACGACCATCAGTGCGGTTGACGACAAGAAAAATTATGTGGGAGGTGCGATTCTTCCGGGTATCCGCGTATCGGTGGATTCACTGGTATCCCGGACGGCACAGCTTCCGCGAATCAGTCTGGAAGCTCCAAAATCCGTGATTGGAAAGAATACGATTGCGTGTATGCAGAGCGGTGCGGTTTACGGGAATGCAAGCTGTATCGACGGCATGGTTAACAGAATCCGTGAAGAACTGTGCAAAATGACGGGTGCAGAACAGGAACAGGTCAAAGTCATTGCAACCGGCGGACTGGCAAGGGTGATCGTGCCATATTGCTACAATGAAATTATATTAGATGATAAACTGCTTTTAAAAGGTTTAAAAATCATTTACGATAAAAATGTGGAATAGGAGAGGACTATGTTAAAAGGGAAAAACGTACTGCTTGGCGTAACCGGCAGTATTGCAGCGTATAAAATTGCGACACTTGCCAGCAGCTTAAAAAAGCTGGAATGTAATGTAGATGTCATGATGACACAGAATGCGACCAATTTTATCAATCCGATTACATTTGAATCCTTAACCGGTAATAAATGTGTTGTCGATACATTTGACAGAAATTTCCAGTTTCAGGTAGAGCATGTATCCCTTGCAAAAAAGGCGGATATTGTGATGATTGCACCGGCGAGTGCCAACGTGATTGGCAAGCTGGCATCGGGAATTGCAGATGATATGCTGACAACGACATTTATGGCGTGTACATGCAAAAAAATTGTCGTTCCGGCAATGAATACCAACATGTATTACAATCCGATTCTACAGGATAATATTGCAAAGTTAAGAAGGTTTGGCATCGAAGTGTTAGAACCGGCAAGCGGGTATCTTGCGTGCGGTGATACAGGTGCGGGAAAAATGCCGGAGCCGTCTGAACTGCTTGAATACATTTTACGCGATATTGCCCTGACAAAGGATATGAAAGGATACCGCGTGTGCATTACCGCAGGTCCGACACAGGAAGCGATTGACCCGGTGCGCTACATTTCCAACCATTCAACAGGAAAAATGGGATATGCGCTGGCGAAAAATGCGATGCTGCGCGGGGCAGAGGTGACACTGATTGCAGGTCCGACCAACCTTCCTGACGTGCCGTTTGTTAAAATGGTGCATATTACATCGGCACAGGATATGTATGAAGCGGTTACAGAGGCGGCAAAGGAATCAGACATTATTGTAAAAGCGGCAGCAGTTGCGGATTACAGACCGGCATCAGTCAGTGATGAAAAAATCAAGAAAAGCGACGGAGAGATGAGCATTGCCTTGGAGCGGACAAAGGATATTATCGGAACGCTCGGAGCGATGGAAAACAAACCGTTTTTGTGCGGATTTTCAATGGAAACGCAGAATGTACTGGAAAATTCCAGAAAGAAGCTGGAAAAGAAAAATCTGGATATGGTGATTGCCAACAATCTGAAAGTAGACGGTGCAGGATTTGGAACGGATACAAACGTGATTACGATGATTACAAAGACGGATTGTACGGAATTTCCGAAAATGAGTAAATTTGAAGTGGCAGGCTGTATTTTTGATGCGATTATAAAGAATATGAAAGCACGGAGAACAGACGAAAAATAAAATATCAGGAAAAGGGGAGTTTATGAGCAAAAAAGCAAAATTACTTACAGGGGTGTTATCAGTGGCGGCAGTGCTGCTGGTTGCATTTGCCTATTATTATGTGGTGCTTCCGCCAATCAATATCCATGCACCGGGCTTCTGGATATTTGTCATTGTGCTGGCGGCGGTATTTACGGGTGTTGTCGGACTTTGCAGTATGACAATGACAGAATACTACAAGGAATGGGCAGGCAGACAGTGGAAGCAGTCAAAGCCTGAATTTAAGAGCAAAAAGGCAGAACGTTTTTTCTATTTATGTGCGGTACTTACAGCGGCACTGGTTGTTATTTTTCTAATAGGCGGACTGCTGTCATCTGAAATTGTCAATGCTTCGGCTTACCAGAAACTGTTAAATGTGGAAACCAGAAGCTTTACCGATGATATTCATGAGGTGTCCTATGACCAGATTCCGGTGCTGGATAAAGATTCGGCAACGACCATAGGCAACCGTGTTATGGGAACAATGGTGGATATGGTTTCCCAGTTTGAAGTCAGCGATATGTATACACAGATTAACTATCAGAATAAGCCGGTGCGTGTGACACCGCTTCAGTACGGCAGCCTGATTAAATGGTTTACCAATCACAGTGATGGAATTCCTGCGTATATCCGTATTGATATGACGACACAGGAAGCGGAGTGCGTGCGTCTGGAGCAGAAAATCCGTTATTCGATGAGCGACCATTTTGGCAGAAACATTTACAGACATCTGAGGTTTGCGTATCCGACCTATATGTTTGATGACATCAGCTTTGAAATTGATGAGAGCGGTACACCTTATTGGATTTGTCCGGTGAAAAAATATAATATCGGACTGTTTGGCGGTGTGACGATTGGCAGGGTGGTGCTTTGTAATGCAGTCACCGGGGAAATGACGGATTATGCCGTGGAAGATGTTCCGCAGTGGGTAGACCGTGTGTATTCGGCAGATATGCTTATTTCGCTGTATGATTACCACGGTACGTTAAAGCACGGTTATTTTAACAGTGTGTTAAGCCAGAAGGATTGTCTGGTAACGACAGACGGCTATAATTATATTGCACTGGACGATGATGTGTGGGTGTATACAGGAATTACCTCAGTCGGACAGGATAAATCCAATGTGGGCTTTGTGCTGATGAACCAGCGGACAATGGAAACGCGCTATTATGTGATTTCCGGTGCAGAGGAAAATTCGGCGATGTCTTCGGCAGAGGGAAAGGTCCAGCATTTAGGATACAAGGCGACATTTCCACTGCTTATTAATGTGGGCGGACAGCCGACATATTTTATGGCATTAAAGGACAGCTCGGGACTGGTAAAATCTTATGCCATGCTTAATATTGAAAAATATCAGACGGTGGCAATCGGCGATTCAGTCAATGAGTGTGAGAAAAATTACCGTCAGCTGATGGTAGACAGCGGCATTGTAGATGAAGCTGAATCAGAAATGAAAAAGGAAAGCAGGCAGATAACCGGTAGAATCGATAAAATGGTGCAGACGGTATTGGACGGCAATTCGCATTTTTATATACTCTTAGAGGGTCAGTCGCGTATCTTTGATGTGCCGTTATCGGATAATGCGGATATTGTACGGTACAATACAGGCGATACTGTTACATTTTCATATCATGAAAACGAGTCATTAAATGAAGTGACGAAGGTGGAAGCCGCACAGCAGACCGTGCAGTAAAGAGGAAAAATCAAAAAAATAGTGGAAAAGTGTCTTTTGTATGCAGGATTGTGTGTATAAAAGGCACTTTTTTTGACATTTTTATGGGTTCATCTGTTTAATATCCCTTAAAATCCAAAAAGATTTAGAAAATTCATGATAAACAATAAAATTTATCAATAAGACTTTTTTGTTGCACTTGTGCAACAAATTGGGAAAGCAGGAAATCAAAGGGATTGTTAAAGAAAACAGGTAAAAAATACCGTTGTTTGTTGCAGGTTTGCAACAAAAATGTCTGCTTGCCAAAAACAAATGTCTGTGGTACACTGCCACTGCAAACGAAAGATAGGCTTTGAAGCCTATTTTTTTAAGTGTCACGGTTAGATAAGACTAATGGAAGTTACCAAAACGAAACTATGCCATAAAACAAAAAACAAGACAAAAAATAAAACAAAAACATTAGTACATTCGTAAAATCAACAGGGCACGATAGAAACAAGTAAACAGGGACAAAGCAGAAAGGAAAGAAAAATGAGAAAGACCAGCTTTAAGTTATTATCTGCTTCATTAGCAGTCGCAATGACAATGAGCAGTATGCCGTACAATGTATTGGCGGCAAGCCCGGAGCAGACATTTGCACAGGCAGTACAGCAGGCACAGACAACAGAAGCGGACGGCTTTGAAACAGCTGCACCGGCAGAGGAAAATCTCGTAACAGCAGATGCAGAAAGCACAGAAAAAGTAACCTACACAGTTACACCGGGTGTTTCATACGGAAAGGGAAGTATCAAATTAATCTCAGGTGTGACAGAAAGCACCGGTGATGATGGTGAAAAAGTATACACGGCTGAAAAAGACAGCACAATTACATTTGAAGCTGTACCGGAGGACGGCTGGGCATTAGATTCTGTTATGTACATGTCATCAAGCTTTACAACACCGGACTTAAAGATTACAAAGGTAGACGGCAAAGAGAACCAGTATACATGCACAATTCCTGACGATGCATATGCTTACGGCTCAGTAGGAACATTTATGATATATGTGCAGTTTGCACCGGTTCTGGAAGAAGGACAGTATGAGATAAAATCAACAGGTGAATATTTAAGTGTAGATAAGTATGGTGCAAAGCCGGGTGAAACCGTAAAGATTACATCAACAAGTGACAGTTCAACAAGAAATTATGTGCCGACTGTTGCAGATGAAGACGGAACCGGTATTGATACAACACTTGAAAGTACAGTGATTGATGAAGACGAAAATAAGATTGTACAGGTATACACCTTTGTAATGCCGGAGAAAAAGGTTACAATCACAGAAAAGAGTAACCGTTATTGTGCAATTACATTAGAAACCAATGACGACAGTAAATTTGCAAGCCATGTAAGTTACAGCAGCCGACAGATGATGAGTGGTAATATGAATGTTGTAGCAGACAGCATTATCGACGGCAAGTATTATAAGCATACAGTAACCGTAACCGGTACACAGGGAAATACAACAGTAAAGCCGGGAGAATTATCATCACTTGCAAGCGGAAAAGCAACATATACCGTAGCAAAGAAATTCCCGGTAGCCGTTACTTTAAGAGTAGACTTCGTTGAAACAGATGCGTATAACATTACAAACCAGTCTGCAAATATTGAAGGTGCCGATTTTACCGTATCAAACGGTGAACTTGCGGCAGAAGGCGATACCGTAACATTACTGCTTTCCACAAATACAGCAGACGGATATTACTATGACGGTACAACACTGCCAAAGGTAACAGACGCAGACGGCAACGAAGTAACCGTAACAGCAGATGCAGGAAACACAACATCTTCTGCAAAATTTACATTCACAATGCCTGAAAAGGGTGTCACAACAAGTTTTGACAGTTCTGCAATTACACAGAAAGAATTAAAGGCTGTTACCGTTGCAGATGAAGCAAAGTCTTATATTGCACTGGATAAAACAGAGGCAAGAGAAGGTGAGAATGTCACAATTACTTTGACAGACGAAGCAAAAAAGGTTTTATTTATCAAAGTGATTAAGGAAGACGGCAGTGTCGAATATATAAGAAACTCTGCAACGAGCTTTACAATGCCGGCAGGCGCAGTGACAGTATCGGTAATTGCACCGGACAACTGGTTTGAAGAAGGACGTTATGATACAGATGTATATGCGGCAACATCAAGCACACTGATTGTTTCCGATGCGGCAGACCTTGCGGCTGTCGGTAAATTAATGCGTGATAATCCAAGCGCACTTACGGATAAAACCATTAATATTGTAAAAGATATTGATATGAGCGCATATACATGGGTGCCGATGACATATACAAATTACAATAATACAGTAACCTTTAACGGAAACGGACATACCATTAAGGGACTGAATGTAGAAGGCATGACAGGAACAACATCAAGTTCCTGGGTATATTCAAGTGCATTTATCGCACAGATAGGCAGTTTCACAGATGTCACTATCAACGACCTGACATTTGAAGGAACACAAAAAGTCCATACCGTTGCAGGCACATTCTGCTATTTAGGCGGTATTGCTTATGGCGGCGGCTCTTACAACAAGGTCGTAAACAATATGAATGTGACCATTGACGGTGCGACAGGCGGTACGGTATTGCATTACCCTATTACAAATAGTGCAACACAAATTGTAAACAGCGCGGTAACCGGCAAGACAACACTGGAAAATGTAAATTTAACCGGATATTATTCATATTATGGACTTTCAGACAGAGCAGTCAACAGCTATGATATTTCAGAGATTACCATGGGTGAAAATGCAAATCCGGCAAATGTATCTTATTACGGTGTGGACGCTACTTTACAGGCAAAAGATAAGACTGCAAACTGCTACACAGGTACAACATTAAATAATTTCCCTGAAAATGCCCAAATTTACGGAATTGCAAAGACTGTTACAGGAGAGAATCTGGATTCTCTTAATCAGAACTTTACATACATCACACCGGTAACAGCCGAGGGTTATGAAAATGACAACTTAATGTCTGTTGACAGCACAACCAACAAGGTCGGCAGGATTGCACTGGTTACATACTTAAACAGCTGGGTTGATGAGAACCAGACAGAGGATAACAAGTATTGCAAGTGGGAAACAGACAAGACAACAGGCAGACCGGTATTAAAGGCAGCCGAAGAAACGGTTGTTTCACAGAAATATGCAATCACTTCAAACGTAACAGGCAGTGAATACGGCGAAACAACCGTTGACGAAGAAGCCGCAGAAGGCAGTAAGGTAACTGTATACACAGCACCGAAGTCATTCTGCAAAGTAAAGAGCATTTCCGTAGAAACAGCAGACGGAAAGAAAGTTGACGTAACAGACAACGGTGACGGAAGCTACAGCTTCACAATGCCGAAGTCCGCAGTAACCGTAAGCACAGAGTATGCACAAGACTCTTATGTAATTACAACAGAAACCAACGGCGAAGGTACAGTCAGCGTATTAACGGCTGAAACAAAGTCTTCCGATAAGGCAAAATCAGGCGAAACCGTAACCGTTACCGTAACACCGGACCGCTTAAAGTATTACACAATGGACAGTGTAACCGTAACAACGGCAAGCGGCAAGACGGTTGAAGCCACAACAACGCAGGCAATTAACGGAACAAATGCCCATGAGTATACATTTACCATGCCGGAAGAAGCTGTAACGGTTATGGCAAACTTCAAAGACGTCAGCAGCTACTACAACGAAGACGGTTCTTTAAAAGAGGGTACATACAAAATGCAGGCAGTATTCGGCAGTACCTATTACATTGACACCGACAAAATCGAAGGTGCAATGGGCTATGAAGAACAGTACACAGACATAACCGTAAGCGTTGATGCAGAAGGCAATGTAACCGTAGACGATTATGAAATGCCGGGTGTAAAAAGCCCGATTGGATACGCAGGCGGCGGTGAACTCTGGATTAAGTCCACACCGACACCGGATGCTAATGATAACGGCAAGATTAAGGGTGCAGATGATGCAGGCGTTGCAGAATCCAGCGACTATGCCGAAAAGTATGAAAACTATACAAAGGTATACACCATTTCACCAACCGTTACAAAGACCGGTAAGATTAATCCGTCAACCAACGTAAAGACAGAAAACACAGGCGATTTCTACTTTACAAAGGTTATGCAGGGAAGTAAGCAGGTCGGCGGCTTCTATAACAGTGAAAATGTAGAATCCGTTACATTGGATAAACTCGCTTCATCAACAAGCAGTAAGGTAGCACCGTTTAACCTGACATTCTCCGGTATCAATTACATTAAAAACGATGCGGACTATGCAAACCAGAATGTGTTATTTACAACATACATCACAGAAATGGCTTACATTTCAGAAGTATTGTTCCGTATGGACTTCTCAACGATTGAAAAAGTCGGTGATACAGACCAGGGAGAAGAAACAACACAGGCATTAGATGTATCTGTTTATACAGCGTGCGAACCGGGTGCCACAAAGACACCGCCTGCAAACATTGATGCAATCAAGAGTGCAACACTGGTAACAAAGGCAGACGGAAGCAGACAGCTCGTATTTGACTTAGGCGAAACAATCGTATTCGGCTTACACGGACATATGGGAAGCCTTCGTGTATACAATGCAGACAGCATGGAAAATGCATTTAAGGCAATCTCAAAGAATGATACAAGCGGCTTAAAGTCAGCAATTTACAGCGACTGGTATACAGACAAGATTAATTCCGAAGCAGACAGCGTGGCATATGATAAGACACCTGTAGAAGTAACAGACAGCAGAGGATATGTATACTACACAACAGACGGAACAGAATTTACAGCGACATCCACAACAACAGACCTTGAAAATGCACTCGTATATCCGGGTAAGGCAGTTGTAGATGTACCGGACTATTTCGACCTGACAGACAACAATGAAATTTATCTGACAGGCTTTATCGACGGTATGTCAAAGGATACGAACTTAAAGTTAAAGCTGACAGCAAAAAATGAAGACAACACACCGGTTGTAAAGACAGGTACAGCCCATATTTCACAGTTCGGTGAATATGATGTTACTGTCAACGTAACAGTTACAGATGATGTTATCACAGACATTGAAGTAACAGGTGCAAATTTTGCGGGAACTTATGCTGAAACCAATAAGATGATGCTTGAAAAGGCAGTCAACGGCTTAAAGGGCAGCTACATCAATAAGTCCGCAACCGATGTAAAGGAAATCACAGGTGTTGATGCGGTTTCAGGCGCAACGTATTCATCCAATGCAATCCGCGATGCGATTTTAAATGCACTCGAACTAAAGCAGGAAGAAGAAGTCATTAACCTTCCGACAGAAAAGCTTGCAGAAGGCGAATACAGCGTAGACATTGCATACTACACAGATAAAGTAAAGCACAGTCTTGTGGAAAATGACAAGACAAAGGCAAAGATTGTTGTTGACAAAGATGGCAGCATGACACTCGTAACAGACATTATTAACGGAACATCAAAAGAACCGTTATATATCTATGGCTTCAACGGCTACTATGAAGGCAATGATACTTCTAAGAGCTTAAAGGAAGCTGCGGTCGAAATGAATGACATTCAGTACAGCGATGATGTATTCGGTGAAGATGAAAAGGTTGTAACAAAGGTTTCCTTCCCGTTAGAAGGTGATTTTGCGGCAATCTACAACACCAATGCAGATATCTATGTACCGGCAATGAAGAATTTAAACGGTCTGGTTTCAGGCATTGACTTCAAGCAGGGACGTTTCAGCGCAGACTGCTTCGTAAAGGTTTACTGGAACAGCTTAACAAAGACATCATCTGATAATAATAAGTCCGATGATACAACAAAGGAAACAACTTTCGGTTCAGCAAAGACCACTCTGACAGCAGGTACTTATTCAATCCCTGCAAGCTTAAAGAATGCCGGAAATGTTTCACAGGATTCTATGGCGGCAGGCTGCATTAAGAGTGCACAGATGACTGTTGCGGCAGACGGAACAGCAGTTGTAACCGTAGATTTACAGTCCGTATCCTTTGCGGGACTGACAGCTTACGCAAGCAACTGGAAGATTTATCAGGGAACGTCAGCAGATGGTAAGACTGTAGATGCACAGTACACAACAGACGAAGAAGGCAGAGTGACACAGATTACATTTACACTGCCGGACAACAGCTATGACGGTGTTTATGTCAACATGTTTGTCGATGCGATGAATTACAGCCCGGATGCTTATCTGGCACTGGATTATGCAAATGCGGTAAAGACAGCAGAACCGGACCCGGCACCAACACCGGACCCAGACCCGACACCGGAACCGACTCCGACTCCTGACCCGACACCGGAACCGACACCAACTCCGACACCGGACCCTTCTGACAATAAAATTGCTGACGGTAACTACTATGTACCGATTGCATTGTGGAATGCGGTATCCGATAAGGCTTCTATGGGTAATGCGGCATTTGAAAAGAACAGCAGTGCTTTAATCACCGTAAAGGATGGCCAGGTTGTAAAAGTTCAGATTGCCATGAATCCGGTAACCGTAACATCAATCTACAGCGCCGTTACGGCATTTGAGGTAGAGGGCGTAACTGTTACAATCGACAAGACAGAAAAGATTACAACTTCCGCAGGAAATGAAGTCGATGCAATCAGACTGGTAACATTTGAACTTCCTGAAGGTACACAGCCATCTGTTGCAGATATTACTTATGCAGATGTAAGCTTTAAAGTACCGGATACACCAATGGGCGACACCATGATGAGTGCGAGATTAAGATTCGACTGGTCAGCACTGACAGCAACAAGCGATACTTCTCTTGTACCGGCAGAAGACCAGACAGAAGAAAAGTCACCGGCAGTTGATGTGACGGATGAAAAGACAGGCGTTCATGTATCAGCCGCAGAGGGCGTGCTTCCGGCAGGCTCTGAGTTAAAGGTAACAAAGGTCGGCGCAGGAACAGAATATACAAAGGCGGCAAATGCACTTGCAGACGTCGGCAGCAATTTTGAACTGTATGAAGTTCATTTTGAAAAGGACGGACAGGAAGTTGAGCCAGACGGCAGTGTTGTTGTGAAGTATCTCATTCCGGCAGGCATGAATGCAGACAACGTTGTTTTATACCGTATCAATGATGACGGTTCAAAGACTCTCATAAAGGGCAGTGTGGAAAACGGCTATTATGTTGTGACAACAAAGGGCTTCAGCTATTATGCACTTGTTGAAAAGACAACAACAGATAATGGTTCGGCAGCAGGCGGTAATTCAAATACGGCAGGTGGCTCAGCCAATACGGCAGACAACAGCAACAGCGGCGTAAAGACAGCGGATTCTTCCGCAATGGGCATGTGGGCAGCAGCATTCTTTGCTTCCTTAAGTGCCGCAGGTCTTGCAATCTTTAAAAGAAAGAAAAGACCGGAAGAAAAAGAAGACTAAGCTGTAAAAAAGACAAAACAACGGCATCCGTTCCGAAAAGGGGCGGGTGCCTGTTTGTCACATATAAAAATGAAAGCAGGAGTACAGACATGGAACAGAAATTTAAAATGCAGATTCAGCGGCTTGCAAAGCAGGCGGCGGCAGTATTGACGGCAGTCACCGTGGGCATTTTATCGGCGGCGGCAGTATTTTCACAAAACAGTAATCCGGTATATGCGGCAGAAAACGGCATTTATCTTGCCAATGCCAATCCAAGCTATCGTAATCCGTCCACAGGTGCGATTGAAGATTCCGGCGGGGAAGGTTCGGCGGTTCTGGGACAGTCCATGACAGAGAGCGCGACTTACGGCAGGGCACTTATCGAGGTAGACCCGGCGGGAAACACTTATGCCACAATCCGTATGCAGTTAATGGACAATATCGAAAATCCGCAGTTTCAGGTAGATGGAAGTCCGGTATCCGCAACGTTAATGCAGGAGGATTACTCAAGCAATACCGCAGATTACAGATTCCGCATCAACAGTGAAAATTCGGTTGTACGTGTAAATATGTACGTAACTGCCATGGGTCGTGATATTATTTACTACATTACATTTTCGGGACTGAGTGAAGGCGCAGGCGACTTTATTACCAGTGTGACCGTTGAAGAAAAGGGCGGCAGTGCCGGTCCGGACAGCGCAGAGGGTGGCAGTGAAGAAAGCAACCCGGGAGAAAGCAGTTCAGGAGAGCGCGGTGTAAGTGCGCAGGCTGAAAATACCGCATCAGGCACGGGCAGCTTATCGGGTGAAACCGGTGCGTCAGCCGGAACAGACGGCAGTCAGGAAAATGCCGGAACACAGAGCATAGAGCAGGCAGAAGGTGAAAGTGCAGAAAGTACGACAGAAGCCGGACAGACTACATCAGCAGAAGCAAATGCCGTACAGGCAAAGACCGCAGAAAACACACAGACGAAAAATGCCGGAATTCAGGAATATGATGCGGCAGGGAAACAGGTCAATGCAGAAGCGCAGGAGAGCAAAAAAAACAGCAGCACCGGCATTTTTATCGGAATGGGTGTTGTAATTGCCATTGTTGTGACAGGTGCGGCATGGTACATGCTTATGTATCGTAAAAAGAAAAACTAAAGGAGCAGACAAATGAAACGACAGGTAAAAAAGACTGTTCAAAAAGGACTTTGTATGCTGTTAGCGGGCGTTGCTGTTCTTACGGCATCGCTTCCGCTGACAGCCTGTGTAGACCAGCACCCGGATTCCACAGAGGGACAATCACAGGCAGACAGTGTGCGTCTTGTGGCAACGTCACCGGCAGCTGCACAGATTTGTGACAAACTGGAATTAGATTTAGTGGGCGTATGCCGGACCTCTGGTACACTGCCAGAGCGGTATAAGGATGTTACGCAGGTTGGAACGGCAATGTCGCCGGATATGGAGATTTTAAAATCCTTATCGCCGGATTATGTGCTGTCCCCGAACAGCCTGCAAAGCGATTTACAGCCGAAATATGCGTCAATCCAGGTGAAATCCCTGTTTTTAAATTTAAAAAGTGTATCCGGCATGTATGCTTCGATTGCAGACCTCGGTGAAAAATTTAACAGGCAGCAGCAGGCACAGGCAATGGTGGACGAATTTAACACATTTATGCAGGAATACAAAAATAAAAATGCAGGAAAAGAAGCCCCGAAGGTTCTGATTCTGATGGGACTGCCGGGGTCTTATATCGTGGCAACCGAAAACAGCTATGTCGGCAGCCTTGTGGAAATGGCAGGCGGACAGAATGTATACGCGGGTACTGATGAAGAATTTTTAAGTGCTAACACAGAGGATATCAAAACGAAAGAACCCGATGTGATTTTACGGGCATCCCATGCAATGCCCGAGCAGGTACAGCAGATGTTTGCCGATGAATTTGAAAAAAACGACATCTGGAAGCATTTTGCGGCAGTACAAAACGGCAGGGTGTACGATTTGGATTCGTCCCTGTTCGGCATGAGTGCAAATTTTTCATATCAGCAGGCACTCGAAGCATTACAGCCGATGTTGTATAACAGCTAAAATTCTGTAGTTTTTCATAAAATAAAAAATAATCGGTTGCTTATCTTTTTTTTGTAGTGTACAATAATAGAGATACAGTACATATTTAATAAGGAGAAAAGCCGTGGATATTATAGTAAAGTATATTGATGAATTGTTGGAAAAAAGCACGCCGGAAGTGCCGATGTGGAATATTGAAAAGCTCAAGCAGGGCTTAAAGTCTAAGTGGAATTACATTGACGGTTGTATGATTAAAGCCGTACTTGAGATGTATGCCATTTCAAAGGACGAGAAATATTTAAAGTTTGCAGACGATTTCATTGATTATCGTGTAGCAGAAGACGGAACAATTGACGGATACAGCATTGGTGAAAAGAATATTGACAATGTCAATGCCGGCAAGACTTTATTTGAATTATATGATATCACCGGAAAAGAAAAATATAGAAAGGCAATCGACCTTGTATATTCTCAGATTGCTATTATGCCTCGCTGTGAATCCGGCAACTTCTGGCACAAGGATATTTATCCGAATCAGGTATGGCTGGACGGAATGTATATGGGACAGCCGTTTTACATGGAGTATGAAACAAGATTTAACGACCGAAAGAATTATGATGATATTTTCTCACAGTTTAAATTCGTTATTGAAAACATGAAAAATCCGCTCAACGGTCTGTACTATCATGCAATCGACACATCAAAGCAGATGTTCTGGTGTGACAAGGTCACAGGTCTTTCACAGAATATCTGGCTGAGAGCAATCGGCTGGTACTCTATGGCACTGTTAGATACACTTGATAAGGTGGACAACTCTGACCACAAGTATGACAAAGAGTGCAGGATGTTACAGGATGCATATGTAGATTTAATGAATGCGATGATCCGTTATCAGGACGAAAGCGGTATGTGGTATCAGGTTGTCAACTTCGGCGGCATGGAACGCAACTATCTTGAAACAAGCGGAAGTTCTATCATGGCATATTCCCTGTTAAAGGGTGTACGTCTTGGCTTCCTGCCTGAAAGCTACCGTGCATACGGTGAGAAAGCCATTGACGGTATTTGCAAGCGCTATTTAAAAGAAAAGAACGGAGAAATGTCACTTGGTGGTATTTGTCTGGTTGCCGGACTTGGCGGTAAAGACAATCGTCCGGGTACATATGATTATTATATGTCAGAACCGGTTGTAGAAGATGATGCAAAGGGTGTCGGACCATTTTTACTTGCCTATACAGAATTATTACGTTACAAGAAAAATTAGTAAAAAGATACGAGGGAGTCTGACAAAAGCAGGCTTCCTTGTTTTTTCATGCCGCAGAGCCAAATCTGACATTTGGCTCGTGATTCCTCCGGCATTAAAATGCCTGTGGAATGGAGAATAGTGCGAGAAATCACACTGATGTGCTGATTTTTCACATAGATGTTTGCTTTGGAGCGAAAGCAAACATCTATGATAGCGGATGAGAAATCGCCTGCGCGAATTTCTCATCGCCGCTTCGCAACAAAGTCGCTCAGAAACGAGGATTAAGATGAAACCGTATATTACGAAAAAAGAAGTAGAAGAAACACAAGGGAAGGATGCACGGACACAGCGCTTTTTGACGGCAGAAAACGGCTGCCTTGGCGGTTGTACTTCCGGGACAACGGTTTATGCCGGCTATGAGTTTAGTGCGCATCCGGGCGTGCATGAAGACCAGGAGGGCTTTTATGTGCTTGAGGGTGAGGGCTATGCCAGACTTGGTGATCTGGAGTTTCCAATTGAAGCAGGTGATTCATTTATTGCACTTCCGGGTGTGCCGCATACGATTAAGACAAAACCGGGCTGTCAGCCTGTCAAGGTATTTTGGTTTCACAGTGCAGTCTGATGCGGACTGCTGCTGATAAAGGAGTGTGTTTGTTTGAACAATGAGGAATTGGAAGAAAAAAAGAAATGGTTTTTTAAAGAAAATATCCGACTGGAAGAACTACGGAAAAATCTGGAGCAGCAGCAGGGAAAGCTAGAGAAAGAAGAGCAGGTTGTGGAGATTCAGAAGCAGATGCTGGAAAAGCAGAAACGCAGTCTGGATTTGCTAAGAAAGCAGTTAGATAATCAGAAGCATCTGTTTGACCAGCAGTGGCAGATTCTGGAACGGGAAACCAGACAGCTTGCTATTGACCGCGAAAAATTTAAGCGCGACAAGCTGATGTACCGCGATGAGGTGTACCGTGAGGCCAGAAGAAAGTTTGCCATGGTACAGAATATCAGTCATAGCGGTGTAAATCTCTTCTTTAAAGGTGTTGACAGCAGTGCAGCATTAAAAAAGCGCTATAAGGCATTGTTAAAAATTTATCACCCGGACAATGCGGGCGGTGATAAAGAAGTGTTACAGGCAATCAGCGCAGAATATGAAACATTAAGCAGGAATATTGAATAAGATAAGAAAATAAAGCAATTCATGCAAAAAAAGCCGGATATATTGATAAAAATACTCATATTTATAAGTTGTTGTCTGTACGAATATGGTGTATAATTCAGACATAACGGCTTGTCGGACGAACAGGCAGCTACGTTTAGAAGTACACGAAATGAAGGAGAATGAGATGTTTAAGATTAATGACAATTATTTAAAGCTTCCGGGAAGTTATCTGTTTTCCACGATAGCCAAAAAGGTTCAAGCCTTTCAGGCTGCTAATCCGGACAAGGAAATTATAAGAATGGGTATCGGTGATGTAACGCTGCCGCTTGCGCCGGTTGTAATTGATACATTACACGGTGCAGTTGATGAAATGAGCAAGGCAGAAACATTTCACGGTTATGCACCGGATTTAGGGTATGATTTTTTAAGAAATGCAATTGTAGATTTTGATTATAAAAGACGTGGTGCCGACATCAGTGCCGATGAAATTTTCGTCAGTGACGGTGCAAAGTCTGATTCAGGAAACATTGGCGACATTTTTTCAGTAGACAATAAAATTGCAGTATGTGACCCTGTATACCCGGTATATGTAGATACCAATGCAATGGCAGGAAGAACCGGGGATTATTTACCGGATCAGCAGAAGTGGAGCAATGTAATCTACATGCCGTGTACGGCAGAAACGAATTTTGCGCCGGAGCTGCCAAAGGAAACACCGGATATTATCTATCTTTGCTTCCCAAACAACCCAACCGGTTCTACGATTACAAAGGACGAATTACAGAAGTGGGTTGATTATGCAAATAAAGTAGGTGCGGTTATCATCTATGATGCAGCTTATGAAGCATACATTTCAGAGGAAAATGTACCGCATACGATTTTTGAATGTGAAGGTGCAAGAACCTGTGCCATCGAACTGCGCAGCTTCTCAAAGAATGCCGGATTTACGGGAACAAGACTTGGATTTACCGTTATTCCAAAAGATTTAAAGAGTGGTGATGTGACATTACACAGTCTCTGGGCAAGACGTCACGGCACAAAGTTTAACGGTGCGCCATATATTATCCAGAAGGCGGGTGCAGCTGTTTACACAGAAGAAGGACAGAAGCAGACCGGTGAGCAGATTGCATACTACATGAACAATGCAAAGACAATTCTGGAAGGCTTAAAGTCCGCAGGCTATACCGTATCAGGTGGTGTCAATGCACCGTACATCTGGTTAAAGACACCGGATAACATGACATCTTGGGAATTCTTTGATTTCCTGCTTGAAAAGGCAAATGTTGTCGGTACACCGGGTTCAGGTTTTGGTCCAAGTGGTGAAGGCTACTTCAGACTGACCGCTTTCGGTTCTTATGAAAATACCGTCAAGGCACTTGAAAGAATTAAGGCAATCTAATTGTTATCATAATATTAAATACACACACCCGCGGGAACAGGCTGAAAAGCCGGAGATTTCCGCGGGTATTTTTATAAATTTTTATAATCCTGATTTGTGGATTTTTATGTATGAAGCGGGATACAGTACGGCATAAAACATTAAAAACAAAATAGTGAAAAAACTTTTATAAAAGAATTTTGTAAAATGAATAGCAATTTCCGGGGAAATAGTGTATGATAAGGACAGTGCAGAAATGCAGAACATAAAATAAAGCATGTAATAATGAAAAGCAGTAAATCAAACAGTAAAAATGGAGGTTTCAATATGTGGCAGGCAGATTTAGGAAATGGAAAGTACCGCAACCCGATTCTATACGCAGATTATTCAGACCCGGATGCAATCCGTGTCGGCGAAGATTATTTTATGATTGCATCAAGCTTTTGCAATGCACCGGGGCTGCCGATTTTACATTCAAAAGATTTAGTCAACTGGAAAGTAGTCAATTATGCATTGGACGAGTTACCGGAATTCCGTTACCGCAATCCGATTCATGGCTGCGGGGTATGGGCACCGGCAATCCGGTATCATGAAGGAACCTATTATATATGTTTTCCGATGCCGGATGAGGGCATTTACATGACAACAACAAAAGACCCGTTTGGCAAATGGAGCAAGCCGGTGAATATCCGTCCGGGAGCAGGCTGGATTGATCCGTGTCCGTTCTGGGATGATGACGGAAAGGCGTATCTGGCAGCAGGTGTTGCAAAGAGCCGTATCGGATACAAGAGTGTACTACATATGGTAGAAATGCAGCCGGACGGTATGGGATTAATCGGCGAAGAAGTCAAGATTTTTGATGGCAATGAAAATGATCAGGTAACAATTGAAGGTCCGAAAATGTACAAGCGCAACGGCTGGTATTATGTATTTGCTCCAGCAGGCGGTGTAAAGACCGGCTGGCAGACAGTACTCCGTTCTAAAAATCCTTTTGGACCGTATGAATATAAGGTCGTAATGCGTCAGGGTGATTCACCGGTCAACGGTCCTCATCAGGGTGCATGGGTGGACACGGTGACAGGTCAGGACTGGTTCTTACATTTTCAGGATGTCTACGCAGGCGGAAGAATTGTTCATTTACAGCCAATGCACTGGGAAAATGACTGGCCAATAATCGGTATCAATAAGCCGGACAATGATTACGGCGAACCGGTTATGGAGTACACAAAGCCGGATATCGGAAAGAGTAATTCATATCCGGTTTGCGAGCCGGATACGAGTGATGACTTTACATCGGATAAACTCGGTATGCAGTGGCAGTGGAATGCCAATCCTCAGAAGGACTGGTATGAGCTTACCGGATCAAAGTTAAAGTTAAATGCACTGGATACTGTGCCGCTCCGCCCGGTTAGTGATTACCGCAATCTGCTGTTACAGAAATGGCCGGCACCGGAATTTACCTGTGTGACAAAAATGCAGCTTTCCGGCATGGAAAACGGCGATGTGGCAGGCGTTGTATCACTGGGAACGGAATACGGCGCGCTGGCGGTTGAAAAGCGGGATAACAAATATACGGTCAGACAGATTTTGGGAACACAGTATTTTGACTGTGATATGCCGTATACAACACAAAACAGCAATGATTTTGAACTGTCCGAAAGTGATTTTAAGGATACCGGGAAAACAGTGACATTCCGTTACACGGTAAAATGCACCGGTCATATTGACCACATGGAGTTAAATCTTCCTGTAAAAGCAGCACCGGTCGAGGAATTAACACTGGAATTAAGTTTTGACGGCAAAAACTATGAAAAAGCCTTTTCATTTGCCTCCAAAGCAGGCAGATGGGTCGGTGTGAAAAACGGCATTTTCTGTGCCCATGACAACACCGTAAAAAATGACAAGACAGGATATGTACTTGTAGATTCTGTGGAATATATGCCAAAAGAAGATTAGTAGAACGATATTTTATAAAGCGGTCCTTTGCAAAAGAATGAGCCAAAGTCAGATGATAATGGAGCATTTCTTTTACAAAGGACTTTTTTATTCAATCAGTAGAAAATATGGTCGCCAATCACCGTGCCATAGGTGTCGATACCGCTGCGGTATACGTGGAAATACAGCGCATTAATCGTAACATTTCCGTTTAAAACCTCCTGCGCCGCCTGAACGCACGAAGCGGAAGCACCGCGGGAGAGCACAATCGTAAAACGGCCGCTGGCAACCGGTGTAAATTGTCCGGAAGCATAGATGACACCGGAAATGGAGTTGGCAAAACGTGGGCTGTTGACACGGTTTACAACAACACTTCCGACAGCTAACTTACCCTCGTAAGACTGGTTGCCCGCTTCACATTCGATAATTGCGGCAAGCATGGCAAGGTCAGAGGTGTCATATGAAATCGGTGTTTTATTAATATTAGAAGTAATGTCACCGTTGCCGGAATTATTATTCCCTGCGGCGGCAGCCGCGCGGCTTGCAGCCTCGGCTTCTGCGCGTTCCTGTGCCAGCTTTTCTTCTTCAAGCTTCTTTTCATAGGCAAGTGCGGCAGCTTCGGCCTCGGATACGTTGTTGGAAGACGTATCAAAATCCTGCTGGGTTTTTGCAAGCAGTGTCTTTAAATTTTCCTGTTCATTTAAAGCAGCTTCCCGTAAGGACGACAGTTCGGAAACCTCGGTATCCAGCTGTTCTTTTGCTGCCTGCTGGCGTTCATAATTGGCTTCCATCTCATCTAACATATCACGGTCATACTGTGATAACTGGTAAATGTATTCGCTTTTTAACAAAAGTTCACTCATACTTTGGGAAGTTAACAGCAGTTCAATCACATCCGAGCTGCTGCGTTCATACATATACCGGATACGCAGTTTCATGGAATCGTACTGTTCGTCCATTGTCTGGGACAGCGACAGCAGTTCTTCATTTAAGGCATCAACATCTGCCTGTTTGTCATCAATCTGTTCTTCTAAGGAAGATAAACGGCTTCCGGCGCTCTGGAGCTGACTGTCAATTTCGGATAAATCCGCAGACAGACTCTGCTGTTGTGCCTTTAAGCTTTCCAGTTCCCGGTTGGCATTGTCTAAATCGTCCTGCGTGGTTGCATAGGACAGATAAGGAATGGTCAATGCGGTACTGCAAAATACACAGCACAGACAAATCATGAATTGTTTTAACTTTTTCTTATTATTCAATGCAAATCTCCTGTTACAATCTAATCGTTATTCCAATCATTTATGCTGGTATCAGTATAAAATGCAGACCGCAAAAATGCAAGCGTCAAACCACTTTTATGCTTTATGGGGCGGGGTTCGATTTTTTTTTCACCGGCGGACAGGCACATGTGGGTTTGGAACTTTTAAACATGGTATTATTTATATCACGATACATAATAAAATATTACAGTAAAATATCTCCTGTTTTAAGAGGAAATTCATAAAAAATAATAAAATTAAGCATTATTTAGGCAGAAGCATAGACATTTCAGCAGAAACGTGAAATAATGAAGAAGTAAGTTGTTAGAAAATCAAAATAAACCGAAAAAACGTAAAGAGAGGAAAAAAGATGCTTGAATTAAACAACATCGTAAAGGATTATATTTCCGGAGATACCAGGGTAACGGCATTGAAGGGAATTAATCTGCGTTTCCGCGACAGCGAATTTGTATCAATTCTGGGACAGTCCGGCTGCGGAAAAACAACTATGTTAAATATCATCGGGGGGCTTGACCAGTATACAAGCGGTGATTTAAAGATTAACGGACGTTCTACGAAGAAATTCAAGGACCGTGACTGGGATGCATACCGCAATAATTCGATTGGATTTGTCTTCCAGAGTTATAACCTGATACCGCACCAGACCGTGCTTGCCAATGTCGAACTGGCACTGACTTTATCCGGTGTATCCAAGTCAGAGCGCAGAAAGCGCGCAATAGAAGCACTGGAAAAAGTAGGCTTAAAGGAACAGATTCACAAGAAACCCAATCAGATGTCCGGTGGACAGATGCAGCGTGTTGCGATTGCAAGAGCATTGGTAAATGACCCGGATATTTTACTGGCAGACGAGCCGACAGGAGCACTGGATACAGAAACCAGCGTACAGATTATGGAGATTTTAAAAGAAATTGCCAAAGACCGTCTGATTATTATGGTTACGCATAATCCTGAACTGGCAGAGCAGTATTCCACAAGAATTATCCGCCTTTTAGACGGACAGATTACAGACGATACCGATGCTTACAGTGAAGAACAGATGAAAGCGGATATACAGGAAAAGGAGCAAAAGCTTTCAGATGCACAGACAGGAAAGAAGAAAAAGAAAGCAAAGACATCGATGTCCTTTTTTACAGCGCTTTCTCTTAGTATGAATAACCTGATGACCAAAAAGACCCGTACCCTGCTTACCGCATTTGCCGGAAGTATCGGTATTATCGGCATTGCGTTGATTCTTTCCATTTCAAATGGTATTCAGGACTATATTGACAGGGTACAGCGCGATACACTGTCGAGTTATCCGGTCCAGTTACAGTCCCAGACCATGGATATCAGCAGCATGATTGAAATGATGGCCGGGTCTGATAAGGATTCTGTTGACCATGACAAGGATAAAGTGTACAGTAATATGATTATGTCGGAAATGATGAATACCATGATTTCCGATGTGAAAAATAATAATTTAAAATCCTTTAAAAAGTATATAGATGATAATAAAGATGAGATTTCAACATATGCAAGTGATATCCGGTACAGCTACAATATTGATATCAATATTTACGATACAGACACAAGCGACGGTGTGACACAGCTAAATCCAAGCACTATTATGAATACGATTTACGGTACGAACACTTCACAGGGCAGCATGAGTGCGATGTATACCAATGCAGATGTATGGAACCAGCTGCCGGGCAATCAGGATTTACTGGATTCCCAGTATGATATGGTAGCGGGAAGATGGCCGCAGCAGTACAACGAAGTGGTGTTAGTTGTTGATGAGAACAACGAAATTGATGATTATACCCTGTATTCACTGGGCTTTAAAGACCCTGACGAGGTAACGGCGATGTATAAGCGCATGATGACAGGCGAAACCTATGACACCGAGGAAACAGAGTATACTTATGATGAAATTTTAGATAAGAAATTCCAGATGATTCTGCCAACCGATTATTACCGGTACAACGCAGAAAAAGACATCTGGGAAGATATGCGTGAAGATGAAACGTATATGAAAAATGTAGTAGACAACGGCACACAGATTCAGGTGTGCGGTATTATCCGTCAGAAAGAAGATGCGGTCAACACGGCAATCCGGAGCGGTGTAGGTTATACAAAGGAACTGATGCAGTATCTGATGCAGGGTGTCAACGACAGTGAAGTGGCAAAAGCTCAGCTTGCCGATGAAACAACCGATATTTTTACGGGAATCCCGTTTGACAATGACAAGGATACACCGATTACAATGGATGATGTCAATGCATATGTTGCAACGCTTTCAGAGCAGGAACAGGCACAGATGCAGGCTTACATGAGCCAGATGACAGAAGAACAGATTTTGCAGCAGTTTTCGCAGTCTTTAAAGGCACAGACAACAGAAGCCACATTTGAGGGCAACAAAGAAAAGTTAGGCATTACAAACGAAGACAACCCGTCAGAAATTGATTTATATGCTGCGAGCTTTGAGGCCAAGGAAAAACTGGAAGATATTATCAGCGATTATAATAAGAAAGCAACTGATGAGGGCAGAGATGAAGATGTGATTAATTATACCGATTATGTTGGCATTATGATGTCTTCCGTCAGCACGATTATTACGGCGATTTCAGCGGTACTGATTGCGTTTGTTGCGATTTCACTCGTTGTTTCTTCTATTATGATAGGTATTATTACGTATATTTCCGTACTTGAAAGAACAAAGGAAATCGGTATTTTAAGAAGTATCGGTGCGTCAAAGAAAGATGTTTCCCGCGTATTTAACGCCGAAACACTGATTGAAGGCTTTGTATCCGGTGCACTGGGTATTGTGATTACACTGATTTTGTGCATTCCGGCGAACCGGATTATTGAAAATGTGACAACAATTGCAGGAGTTGCAAAACTTCCTGTTGCAGGTGCCGTAATCCTTGTTATAATAAGTATGGTGCTGACACTGATTGCCGGATTTGTTCCGGCGAAGATGGCAGCGAAAAAAGATCCGGTAGTAGCACTGCGTACAGAATAATAAAGCATTTGCGATACGCACGGAATTATTAGGAATAAAGGAAGCAGTCATGAGGAACGTTTACAAATTTTTAAGAGCCTCAATACTCATTTTAATACTGGTTGGCGGGACATATTTTATTGCGCAGGAATATTCAGCCGGTATTGAAAATGCAGTCAATACATCAGCAGGCGGTCAGAGTCTTACAAAGGAAACCATAACCAATCTCGGAGATGTCTTAGCGACGGTAGAAGCAGAGATCGCCGGCGGAGCCGGAAGTGAAAAAACGAATGATACGGTAAAGTCTGATTATCAGCCGGTACAGGGAACCGGACAGCTTGTGGAAGACAGCAAATCCCAGCAGACGGATACGACACCAGCGGCATCTTATGATTTTCCGGAAAATATGTATCCGTACAGAGCCATGCTTTCGGATACACAGAAGGAAGTTTATGACCAGGTGTACGGGGCAGCACTGGAATTAAAGGAAAGTGTGACACTGTGCCGTCAGCTTGACCAGAGCAGTATTAAAAATGTCATGAATGCGGTCTTTAACGATCACCCGGAGCTGTTCTGGCTGGATACCGGCTACAGCTACGGGTACACCAGCAAGGGAGCGGTCATTTCCGTGATGTTAAAATACAATGAAACGGCACAGACACTGCAGTCTGCCAGACAGAAGTTTTTAAATGCGGCGGCGAAGGTGATTAACGGCGCCAGTTCGCTCACGACAGACCTTGACAAGGAACAGTATGTTTATAAAGCCCTTCAGAATATGTGTGTCTATGATGAAAATTCAGACATGAACCAGAGTGCATACAGCGTATTCATTAACGGAAGCTCGGTGTGTGCCGGATATTCGAGGGCATTTCAGTATATTATGCAGCAGTTAAATATTCCGTGTTATTTCTGCACCGGATATGCTAACGGCGGTTATCACGCATGGAATATTGTCTATATTGACGGAAAGTATTATAATGTGGATTTGTCGTGGGACGACTCTCTTGGAGATGTATCCAATACATATTCCTTTGCGTACTTTAATCTTTCAGATAAAGCAATTTCTGTAGACCATACGCGCAGGGAACTATCGGTGAATCTGCCGGAGTGCAAATAAAATGTCTGTGGAACGGAGATTAAAATGAAATATTTAATTGATACACATACACATACGATTGCAAGCGGACACGCTTATAACACAATAGATGAAATGACAAGAAAGGCAGCACAAATCGGGCTGCCTGCTATTGCGTTTACGGAGCATACGCCGAAAATGCCGGGCAGCTGCGGCAAACTGTATTTCAGCAACTTTAAGGTCCTGCCGCGGGAAAAATTCGGCGTGCGCCGTCTGTTTGGCTGTGAAGCCAATATTATGGACTATGACGGAACACTGGATATGCCGGACACACTGCTTGAAAAAATGGACATTGTTATTGCAAGCTTTCATATTCCATGTATCTGCCCCGGTACAAAGGAGCAGAATACGCAGGCACTGGTGCAGGTTCTTGAAAATCCGCTGGTTGACATCATAGGGCACCCGGATGACAGCCGGTATCCGGTGGACTTTGAAACGGTGGTGCGTGCGGCAAAGCAAAACAACAAGTTTCTCGAATTAAACAATACATCATTAAAACCTGACGGACCGCGCAGCGGCGCACGGGAAAATGACCTCTGTATGTTAAAGCTGTGTATGGAACACGGTGTCATGATAACACTTGGCAGTGATGCCCATGTCGAAGAGGATATCTGCAATTTTTCGTATGCGGAAGAGCTGTTAAAAGAAGTGCATTTTCCGGATCAACTGATTGCAAATTTGGATTTGGACAGATTTACTGCTTTACTATAACGTGCTAATGTGTTAAAATATCGGTATTGTTTGGAACTTTTGAAAAAATGCTGATGCGAGTTTATCAGCACAGAAAAGGGGCAGTTATGAATAGTAAATTAAAAACATCTGCGGTAGAGCAGTTATTTGATGCAATTTTAAGTCTTGAGAATAAAGAGGAGTGTGCTGCATTTTTTGAAGACCTCTGTACAATTAATGAATTGCTGTCACTTTCACAGCGTTTTGAGGTGGCAAAGATGCTGCGTGAAAAAAAGACTTATCTGGACATTGCGGAAAAGACAGGCGCTTCTACAGCAACCATCAGCCGTGTAAACCGCTCGTTAAATTACGGCAGCGACGGTTATGAAAAGGTATTTGAGCGGTTACAGATTCCGGAAGGCGGAGAAGGACAGCAGGAATAAAACATTACGGAACAGATACATATTCTGCCCGGAGAAAGGATTGAACGTCAATCTCCGGCAAGGCTATAAAAACGGAATGTGAAGAAGCACAAAACTTATCACATTCCGTTTTTGGTTGTTCTGTAAAAATTCTGCATGATTAAAAGCGGCTTTCTTTCCATGCTTTATATTTTTAAATTTTATTTTTCATTTCTGCGGCTTTTCTGCTCGGCTTTTTCGGCTTTGCGTTCCGCCTTTTCCGCCTTGCGCTCAGACTTTGTGTGCGGCACTTCCTGCTGGCTGCGCGAAGCAAAGTCGTCAATCAGACTTTCAATAATATTTTTCTTCATATAAACATCAAAACTCAGTAAAGATACCAAAGAAAAGAACTGTAAAAATTCGCGGCTGTCCGTATCTTCAACAGTAGAAAAGGCTTCCTCCGAAAGATGTGCTTTTTCAAGGACATCTTTTGAAATGCCGGAAATCTCTCCCTTGCACAGATTATAAATCTGCTTGTAGATGTCGTCTAAGCTGCCGGTATCATTTCCTTCAAAAAACTGTTCAGTCAGCGGATTTAACAGGGTCTGTATATCACTGATAGAGAGCAGATTTTTAAAGTAATAAATAAATGTCAGGACATATAAATGCTCCTTGGAATATTTCTTTTTTACCGGCGGCGGCAAAAGATTGTTTTTGGTGTAATTATTAATCATGGTTTTAGTCAGAATCTTATCGTCTTCGCGGCGTTTGCAGTCGCTTAAATGTTCGTCCATAAAGGTCGTGACCTGATCCATATAAAGGTCGATATTGGGGACTTCCCCCGGTTTGATATAATTTAACTTTGCCAGCCGCTTTAACAGCGTAGCAACAAATTGTGTATATTCAGTATTCATAACTTGTCATCTCCATTCACATAACAGTAGCTATATGACATTATATAGTATTTAAAACTAGATAGCAAGGGGCGGATATAAAACACCTGTAATTGTTTGAAAAATTGTTATAAAATTAATGAAATTTATGCAATATTGCGTGACAAAATAGGGGAAATATAATATACTGTAATTCATGGGGCAGATAGATAAGTGCCCGGTAATAATTGTGTACCAATGGGTAGAATGGAGGATATTTACTATGGGAATTTTAACAAGATTTAAGGATATTATGTCTGCGAACATCAATGCTTTATTGGACAAATGCGAAGATCCGGAAAAGATGATTGACCAGTACATGCGCAACCTTGAAAGTGATCTGGGTAAGGTAAAGGCAGAAACAGCTTCTGTTATGGCAGAGGAAACAAGAGCCAAGAGAGAACTTGACGAATGTACAGAGCAGGTTAATAAAATGCAGTCATATGCTGAAAAGGCACTGACAGCAGGGAATGAAGCAGATGCACGTAAGTTTCTTGAAAAGAAGCAGCAGCTGGTATCTACACAGACAGCATTACAGCAGTCTTATGAAGCGGCAGCAGCCAATGCGGCAAAGATGCGCCAGATGCATGATAAGCTTGTAAAGGATATTGAATCCTTAGAATCAAGAAAGGCAGCAATCAAGGCAAAAGTTGCGACAGCTAAGGCACAGGAACGTTTAAACAGCATCGGTTCAAGTGTGACAGGTGCAAACAACAGTATGGCAGCTTTTAGCAAGATGGAAGCAAAAGCCAATAAGATGTTAGATGAAGCCAATGCAATGGCAGAGTTAAACCAGTCACAGGAAGATTCTGATATTGACAATCTTGCAGCAAAGTATGATTCAGCACCACAGGATGCAGCAGTAGATGATGAACTGGCAGCATTAAAGGCAAAGATGGGCTTATAATATAAATAACAGCAGAATGGAGAAAAGTCATGGGGTTATTTGGAAAACAGCTTGCAAATGTTGTAGAATGGGAAGAATACAGAGATGACTGTATTTTCTGGAAATGGACGAACCGTGAGATTAAAAAAGGAAGCCGCCTGATTATCCGTGCAGGACAGGATGCCATTTTTATGTACAATGGTAAGATTGAAGGTATTTTTAAGGATGAAGGAAGCTTTGATATTGAATCCGATATCATTCCGTTTCTGTCAACTTTAAAAGGCTTTAAGTTCGGATTTAACAGCGGTGTGCGTGCAGAAGTTCTTTTTGTGAATACAAAAGAATTTACCGTAAAATGGGGCACAAAAAATCCGATAGCCATTCCGGCACCGTCACTTCCGGGCGGTATGCCAATCCGTGCGTTTGGTACATTTAACATTAAGGTCGATGACTATCTTGCATTAATTGATAAAGTGGCGGGTGTGAAGCAGATGTACACGGTTGACGATGTCAGGGAACGTGTTGTTGCTGTTTTAGACCAGCTTCTGATGAAGTGGATTTCTAAAGAAGGCAAGGATATGTTTAATCTTCAAGCCAATGCGTATGATATCTCAGCAGGGATTAAAGAAGACCTTGATATGCAGATGATTAAGATTGGACTGACCATTACCGACTTTAACATTTCAAGCTTTTCGTATCCGGAAGAAGTACAGAAGATGCAGAACAAAGCCGCTTCCCAATCTATGGTGGGCGACATGAATAAGTATGCACAGATGGCAATGGCGGACAACATGAGCAATGGTAAGTCCTCTAACATCGGTGTGGATATGATGAATATGCAGATGGGATTACAGATGGGCAGACAGATGATGGACAGCATGAACAGCATGAGCAGCGCGCCACAGAGTACAGGTGCGGCACAAAGCAGTACGTCAGGCAGTGCACCGAAGTTCTGTCCGGAGTGTGGTTCACCGACAAACGGTGCGAAATTCTGTTCCAACTGCGGACATAAATTAGTATAAAAATCCGGCGGCGGCTGTTTTATTTTCGCGAAAGCGGACAAATGTGCAGTCAAGCGGGGAAAGCTCTTGATAAGGGTGATATAAAAAGAACTGTTATGCATAAAAGTATTTTTGGAATACTTGCATGACAGCTCTTTTTTGTTTATAATGACACATACTTGAAACAGTGCGTATGCAGTGTGTACATCTTTGGGCAGGATAGTCATAAAGAAACTGTATACACGCAGGAATGGAGGAACGGTTTGAATTTAGATGGATTAAATGACTGCCAGAAAAGGGCGGTAAAACAGACAGAGGGGCCGGTGTTAATTATTGCCGGGGCAGGTTCGGGAAAAACACGTGTTTTGACAAACCGCATTGCATATCTGATTGATGAATGTGGAATCAGCCCATATAATATTTTAGCAATTACATTTACCAACAAAGCCGCCGCAGAAATGCGTGAACGTGTGGAAAAGGTAACGGACTGCGGCAGTCAGGTGTGGGTAAGTACCTTTCATTCGACCTGTGTGCGGATTCTTCGTCGTTACATAGACAGAATCGGGTATCAGACCAATTTTACGATTTATGACACGGATGACCAGAAAAGCGTAATCCGGGATGCCTGTAAAAAATTAAACATCGATACAAAAATGTTGAAAGAGCGCACAATTATGAGTGCAATTTCATCTGCCAAAGATGAAATGATTTCGCCGGATGAAATGGAAGTGAATGCCGGGGGCGATTACAATGCCAAAAGAATTGCCGGTGTATACAGAGAGTATCAGAAGACACTTAAAGCAAATAATGCGCTGGATTTTGACGATTTGATATTTAAGACGGTTGAACTGTTAAACCGTGATGAGGAAGTGTTGGAAGCGTATCAGGAGCGTTTCCGTTATATCATGGTCGATGAGTATCAGGATACGAATACATCGCAGTTCCGCCTGATTAGCAAGCTGGCGGAAAAATACGGCAATCTGTGCGTGGTTGGTGATGATGACCAGTCCATTTACAAATTCAGAGGGGCGAATATCGGCAATATTTTAAATTTTGAAAATACATTTCCGGGTGCAAAGGTGATTAAACTGGAACAGAACTACCGTTCGACACAGACCATTCTTTCTGCGGCAAATGAGGTGATTGTGCATAATATCGGAAGAAAATCCAAAAAACTGTGGACGGAAAACGGCAAAGGGGACAAGATTCATTTCCGCATTTATGAAGATGCTTATAAAGAAGCGGAAGGCGTGGTGGAAAATATCTGTGCCTGCGTGCGCGACGGCTGGAATTATAACGATATTGCAATTCTTTACCGTACCAATGCACAGTCCCGTCTGCTGGAAGAAAAACTGATAGTCAGAAATGTGCCGTACCGCATTTACGGCGGCATTAACTTCTACCAGCGAAAAGAAATCAAAGATATTCTTGCCTATTTAAAGACGATAGATAACGGTATGGACGGGCAGGCGGTGAAAAGAATTATCAATGTACCGCGGCGCGGAATCGGTGCGACAACACTGGAACGTGTACAGGAGTTTGCCGATGCCAACGATATGACGTTCTGGGATGCCTTGTGCAATGCCGCAGAAATTCCGAATATCGGCAGGGGACTTTCAAAGATTGAATCCTTTGTGACACTGATTCTGGGATTTCAGGCAAAGAAGCAGTTTTTGTCTATCCGCGAGCTGACAGAAACCATTCTTGAAGATACGAGGTATATGGAAGCACTTGCGGAAAACGAAACCAAGGAAGAAGTTGAAGCAAGACAGGAAAATATCGATGAATTTATGAATAAAATCATCAGCTATGAGGAACAGACCGAAGGTGATTTTTCAGAAATGCAGACAGACAGAGAAAATCCGCAGGCAGCTCCGACACTCAGCGGATTCCTTGAGGAAGTGGCGCTGATTGCAGATATTGACAATCTGGATCAGGACGGCAATCAGGTCATGTTAATGACCCTGCACAGCGCAAAGGGGCTGGAATTTCCGATTGTATACATGACAGGACTGGAAGACGGACTGTTCCCAAGCTACATGACGATTATGTCCGATGACCCGACAGAAGTCGAGGAAGAACGCCGATTGTGTTATGTCGGCATTACAAGAGCCCAGAAGGAATTAAATATCAGTGCGGCAAAGACACGTATGATTCACGGCGAAACACAGATGAATAAGGTGTCGCGTTTTGTAAAGGAGATTCCTGAAAATCTTTTAGAAGTTGAAAATTACAGCTACGGCAGTAAGAAAAGTGCCATTTCTTTTGGCGGCAAAGACAGCAGTGAATCACAGGGACACTTTGATTTCCGTGCAAATGCAAAGGCGGCGCTGTCCCGCTACGGAAGCGGAACAACCACTTACGGTCAGGGCAATAAAAAGGTTGCAATCAGTGGACAGAAAGGCATCGGCAGTGCCTATGCCACAAATTACGGCAGGACACCGACTAATTACGGTACAGGAAACTTTGCACAGCCGAATAAAAAAGTCGGTTTTGGGAAAGAATTTCCGATGGACATATTTGATTTAAAAAAGCCGGCAAAAACCACAACGTCCTATAGCATGCCATCAAAGAAAGCAGCCGGGGCAATTAAGTCGTCAGGACAGGCAGCAGGCGGGACAGGGCTTGGCTACCGGGTCGGCGATACCGTTTCGCATGTCAAATTCGGAACCGGACAGGTGCTTGCTATCGAAGACGGTATGCGTGATTATATGGTGACAGTCCAGTTTGAAGAATTTGGCACAAAAAAAATGCTTGCAGGGTTTGCAAAATTAAAAAAACAGTAGTAAATCGGGCAGGCATATGCTATAATGACAATAGAATATACGTGAAAAGAAAGGGGCTATGATGATGATGAGCAGAGATAAGATTGAGGATAAATTAGAAGAACTTATTGCAGCAAGCAGACTCAATGAGCTTTTAAACAAAAAAGAAGCCGAGGAAGAAAAGAAAAAGAGCAACTGCGTGATTGCAGTGCTTGCAGTCATCGGTGCAGTTGCGGCAGTCGCAGCGATTGCTTATGCGGTTTACAGATATTTCACACCGGATTATCTGGAAGACTTTGACGATGATGATTTTGAAGACGACGATTTTGAGGAAGATGACTTCGAGGATGAAGACTAATCCAATCGTAAGTGAAAAAGTTTACAAGGATGCCACTGGCTGGAGTATCAGTCAGTGGTATTTTTTAAGAAAATTTATGATTATGGCAGAACAGGAAAATAAAAAGAAAGCAAGAGCGAGGTATTCATGAAAAAAGGCGAAACATATACAGGACGTGTACAGCATGTGGATTTTCCCAATAAGGCGGTGGTATTTACAGAGTCGGAAAATCCTGAAGATAACGGACAAAAGGTTATTGTAAAAAATTCAATTCCGGGACAGAAGGTCCGGTTTATGGTCAATAAAAAGCGCGGCGGCAAATGTGAAGGCAGACTGCTTCAGGTGCTTGAAAATGCACCGTCAGAAACGGCAGACAGATGTAAGCATTTCGGAACATGCGGCGGCTGTGTCTACCAGAGTGTGCAGTATGAAGAACAGTTAAAGATGAAAGAAGCACAGGTTCATAAACTGCTGTCGGAAGCGGTTGACGGGGAATTAAACTTTGAAGGCATTATCGGAAGCCCGTGTCAGGAAGCGTACCGCAATAAAATGGAATTTTCATTCGGTGATGAAGTAAAGGGCGGCGAACTGGCATTAGGTTTGCATAAGCGCAACAGCATGTATGACATTGTGACGGTGGACGGCTGTAAAATCGTTGATGAAGATTATCATAAAATTTTAACGGCGGTGCTTGAATACTGCCGGGAAAAGGAACTTCCGTATTACCATAAAATGACCCATGAAGGCTATCTGCGCCACCTGCTGGTGCGCAAAGCCGTAAAGACACAGCAGATTTTAGTGGATGTTGTGACAACGACACAGATAGAGTTTGATATGGCAGAACTGGCGGGTATTTTACGGGAACTGCCGCTTTCCGGTACACTGACGGGATTTTTACATACACGCAATGACAGTGTCGCCGATGTTGTCAAAAATGAGGGTACAACGGTACTTTACGGCAGGGATTACATTGAAGAAGAACTGCTCGGACTGACTTTTAAAATTACGGCATTTTCATTTTTCCAGACCAATTCACTGGGAGCAGAGGTGCTGTATTCCAAGGCACGTGAGTATGTCGGTACGACAAAGGACAAGGTGGTCTTTGACTTATACAGCGGCACGGGAACAATTGCACAGATTCTTGCGCCGGTTGCCAAAAAGGTTATCGGTGTTGAAATCGTGGAAGAAGCCGTGGCAGCAGCCGCAGAAAATGCAGAAAGAAACGGACTGGACAACTGTGAATTTATCGCAGATGATGTGTTAAAAGCACTCGATAATATCACAGACCACCCGGACTTTATCATGTTAGACCCGCCGCGTGACGGCATCCATCCGAAAGCACTGGAGAAGATTATTGATTACGGTGTGGACAGCATGGTCTACATTTCCTGCAAACCGACTTCACTGGCAAGAGATTTGGCGGTGTTACAGCAGAGAGGATATAAGGTTGTAAAAAGCTGTTGCGTGGATATGTTTCCGAATACGGTGCATGTGGAGACAGTCTGCCTTTTGTCAAGAAAAGCCCAATAAATCAAAGGATTTCGCCATTTTGGGAATAAAATAGATGTGTGTTTCTGTTTCCGCAGAGTGATGATATATCAGGAGGTTTACCCCAGGGGATAGGCTTTGGAGAACGGGAAATATACATTTTGGCGAAAGAATACTTTTTCGCAAAAGCGGTTTTGTTAAAGGAGCGTATGATGAAGGAAATTGAACAGTTCGCAACCCAATTTCGAAGAGCGATTGACTTGGCTTTGGAAGCAGGGGAGTTTGATAACGACAGCATATATCGCAGATTTCCACGTGCTTGCTGCGGAGATACGAGTGATTTGTTAGCTCAGTATTTATTGGATAAAGGTATCAAAACAGATTATGTCTGTGGAACATATTGGGGTAAACCGGATGGAAACGGACAATCTCATGCATGGCTGATGGTAGACAAATATATTATTATAGATATCACAGGTGACCAATTTAGTGGCAAGTCTACTTTTCTTAATTATGACAAATCAGTTTATGTAGGTGAGGGAGATGATTTCCATAGGCTCTTTGAGGTTGAAGATAGAGATGTTCATGAGCATCGTGGGTTGAGTGCTTTGGGTGGTTTTTGTGGACCGAGGCTGTGGGATTTATATAGAAAAATTCTAAAATACATTTAGTCAACCACTTTTTATGGGGATAAAACCATTACCCCACTTTGAAAACCTATTGCATACTTTCGCTATGCAGCATAAAATAAATGTTCAGGGGATTATTGAAACCGTATGTCTGCTTTCAAAGAAACCTTGATTTTCTGCGGTTTGTGGGATATTAAGGAACGAAAATGGATATGTGTTTTGTAGCCTTATGAATGAACCATTTGAATATCGCAGCAGTGGGGTGTTTTGAAACTCTGCTGAATAATAGGCTTTTGCTAAAAGGTATCACTTTTGTGAAAATGTATGATACTTCCTGGCAGAAGCCTTTTTATATAAAGATAACTTGACTTCTAAATCTTACTGATGTAATATTTACACGAGTGCAGCAGGAGTTCGAACGATATTTTTTTGTTGTGAAATCTTACACATGTAATAAAAAAAGGATGAGGAATGTATAGTATGATATATTCATCAAAGAGAAATTTTTTTACTCAAAAATCTTACAAATGTAATATTTTGGAGATATAGTGTACATTGAAAATAGAATATGACCATATCAGCAAAGCAAAATGAATGGAGGTCAATATGAAGAAAGGAAAAAGCAGAAACAAGCGAAAGAAAACAAGAAGCAGGCTCCTATGGATTGCGATTGCTGTTATAGGAATAGCTGCGGTAATTTCTGCAGTATGTGTGGCAGGAATGTTGGCAACAAAGGAAAATGCCTGGAAGACACCGGAAGAACTTCTGGTGGAGTACATGGATCATATTCCAAAACAGGAGTATGAAGAAATGTATGCAATGCTACATATTGAGGCATCGGGAAATGTCAGTCAGGAGGATTTTGTAACTCGAAATTCAGCTATTTATGAAGGTATAGAAGTCCAGAATATAGCTGTCCAGATTATTGCATATGACGAGGAGCAAATGACGGTAACCTACCAGACTTCTTTCGATACAGTTGCAGGAACTATCAGCTTTGAGAATGAAGCATTTTTCCTAAAAGACGAAGAAGGATATAAGTTGGTTTGGGATGATTCCATGATTTTGCGGAATCTAACTTCTACAGATAAAGTAAGAGTTTCCACTACACAGGCAGAACGAGGAGAAATTCTGGATAGGAACGGACGTGTCCTTGCAGGAAAAGGTACAGTATCTTCGGTTGGAATCGTTCCGGGAAAGTTGGAAAACAGAGAGGAAGCAATCGCACAGATTGCAGAACTATTGGAAATCACACCGGAAGCGATAGAAAAGAAACTGTCTGCAAAGTGGGTAAAGGATGATTCTTTTGTTCCTATTAAAACGATTCCAAGAGTGGAAGAAATTGAGTTAATGTCTATCAGTCCAGATGAAGAAGTCCTAAAGGAGAATGAAAGGCATGAAAAGTTGCTGGAGATTCCCGGAGTGATGATATCTGATGTTGAAGTGCGTGAATACCCATTAGGAGAAGCAGCGGCACATTTGGTCGGATATGTTCAAAGTGTTACTGCGGAAGATTTAGAGGAGCATGCAGGAGAAGGCTATACAGCCAATAGTGTAATCGGCAGAAGCGGAATGGAGAGCTTGTTCGAGAGTGAACTGAAAGGCCAGAACGGTTGCAGGATTTACATTGAAAACTCGGAAGGCAAAGAGAAGGAGGAACTTGCTTGTATCCTGGTACAGCATGGGCAGGACATCCAGCTTACGATAGATACTGATTTACAGGTTTCCTTGCATGAGCAGTTTAAGGAAGATAAAAGCTGCTCGGTAGCCATGAATCCTTATATCGGAGAAGTATTGGCTTTGGTCAGCACACCGGCCTATGACAATAACGATTTTATTATGGGATTGTCGAGTGAGCAGTGGACTGTACTTAACGAGGATGAGAATAAGCCAATGTATAATCGCTTCCGGCAAGTGTGGTGTCCGGGGTCTACATTCAAGCCAATTACCGCAGCGGTCGGCTTGGAATCAGGAGCAATCGATCCAATGGAAGATTACGGCAACGTAGGCTTAAGTTGGCAAAAGGATGCATCGTGGGGTTCCTATCATGTAACAACACTCCATGCATATGAACCAGTCATTTTAGAGAATGCCCTAATATATTCCGACAATATTTATTTCGCAAAGGCAGCATTAAAGATTGGCTCAGAAGAGATGGAGAGTTCTTTGACTGGACTTGGTTTTAATGAGGAACTGCCATTTGAGATTAAGATGGCAGAGTCGCAGTATTCTAATTCAGAGGGAATTGAAACAGAAATACAGTTAGCTGATAGCGGTTACGGTCAAGGGCAGGTTTTAGTGAATCCGTTACATATGGCTTGTATCTATTCTGCTTTCTGTAACGAGGGAAATGTCATAAAGCCTTATTTGGTATATCAGAATGAAGCAACAGCTGAGTATTGGATTCCGGGTGCCTTTTCTAATGAGACAGCAAGCCGTGTATTGGAAGGAACAAAGAAGGTTGTGAATGATTCTAATGGAACTGGATATGCAGCCCATCGGGATGACATTCTTTTAGCAGGAAAAACAGGTACGGCAGAAATCAAGGCATCGAAGGATGATATTTCGGGTACGGAATTAGGATGGTTTGCAATTTTTACAGCAGAAGATACGGTAGAACGTCCTATATTGATTATCAGCATGGTAGAAGATGTGAAAGGTAGAGGAGGAAGTGGATATGTTGTTAAGAAAGACGGCCTGGTCCTGGAAGAGTGGTTTAGCAGTAATTAGTTTTGTACTGATGCTTAGTGTTTCAGGGTGTAGCGATGCACCCCCGGAAGAAGATACAGTTTCGGAAACAGTAATTGATATTCAAGCTATTCCAGAAGATTCTAAGGAGAACGCAGAAGAAATTATAAACATCTGTATAGATCTTTATAAGAAGGCAGCAGAAGAAAACAAGATAGCTGATTTGGAAACGATTCGTAGTATTGTAAATTGCCTTGGAGAAAATGGATATCCGGCTGTTGACAGCAGAAATCAAATTAACATGACGGACCCAGAGAAGGTAGTGGAATTCTGCGAAAAGGTGGATGCACAGGAAGAAGCAGAAATAACAATTCTTGAAGTCAGTTATTTAGGCGGATTTGTAAAATACGATTTACACACAAAAGACGGAAATGTAGATGTGGTCAGAAGCTATTACAAGTACGAAAATGGAGATATACAAAGAGAGGTTACTGGAAGCTATCAGGCGGAGTATTGGAATTATACAGAAGAAGGTTACCTGATGTTTTCCGGTGTCTGGTTTTCAGAAGAATTGTATGTTCTTACATTGAGTGGGGCAGAGGAGCATACCGCATTGCGGGTACAGCCATTGGATGAAACATATCGGGAGTTGAGTCGGAAATATCTCCGCCCGATTGGCTTTGAACAGAATAACATGTTTATTGTGGATTGGAGCGAGGATGATTTCGGGGCTTTGAATTTCTATGATATGTATGACATTCTCTATCCAAAAGTAAATGGTCAGTATGTTCCCTATATTGCAGATGACAACCTGGCAGTAAGTGCAGTTTATCGGATTCCAAAAGAGGAATTTGAAAGCGTTATTATGAAATATTTCAATATTGATAGTGAAACGCTGCAATCCAAAACCGTCTATTATTCGGAGGATTCAACTTATGAATATAAGCCGAGAGGCTTCGAAGAAGTAGAGTACCCGGAATATCTATATTCAGAGGTAGTCGATTTTACAGAAAACAGCGATGGGACAATTACACTTACAGCTAATGTAGTATTCCCTTATGCAGGTGATTCCAAGGTATATGCTCATGAGGTTGTGGTCCGCCCGTTAGAGGACGGAGGGGTACAATATGTATCCAATCAAATTATACCTTCCGAGGATAATTATGAGGAAACATGGCATACACCACGGTTGACGTTGGAAGAATGGGAAGAATTGTACGGAGGCGAATAATGGAAGATGTAAAATGGCTGCTTAGAAGATGTGGACTTCCGATTTTGCTGCTGTTGATTTTCGTGATAGCCGGAGTGTTCTGTTGGGGAAAATTGCATGCAGAAAAGCAAAAGGTGGCAGAAGAAGTATGGGAGCCACCTATAGAAATCGAAAATAGCGAAGCAGAAACAGAAGAAGCCGAGAATGCGGAGATTTCCACAGAGTCAGCATATTGGTTTATTCCGCAAGCCAGTGATGATCTCCTTTCAGAAAAGGAGAAGGAGCAGCTGCAGAGTACGGTTTTGTCAGCAGCAGAATCGGTCAGAGAAATCTATAAGGATATTGTAATTGCAGATGCACCAAGCTACTCTTCCGGTATTAATGAATTTACCCACGAGCAGAGGAAAGCCGTGGTGGAACAATTGGGCAGAAGCGGTTTGGTAAGTGTTGAAGAAGATACTGCCATGCAAAACCATGAAGTAATCGAAACATTTTATGCAGATTACTTGGATGGACGGGACTCGATGGTTACGGTATTTGAAGTATATAGAGATGGACTGATTGGAGCAGTTACCTTCATTTATCGGAAAGGTGAGCTGCAGACCTATTACATAGGAATTCGGTGGAAGGAAGGCGGTATACCAGAGATACAGGGAACTTCGGTAAGTAATGTGGCTGAGATTAAACTGACCGAAAAAGGATATTTTATCTACGCATATGAATATGTGATTGCACATGCAAGTTTGAGACAGTATTGGAGAATAGAACCGCTTCCGGAAGACTGGCGGGAATTGACGGAGAAATACATATCAGGACTAAGCTATGTGAATTACAATGTGCTTGTCACAAATTGGGACAGCAACAATGTAGAGGACATTCTGATGCCTTGTATGTATGAAGATATTTATCGGATTTCTACGGGCGAAAATCTGAAAACTGAAGATTGGAAGATTCCGGCAGAGGAATATGAAAGGATAATGACTACTTATTTTCCGGTATCGGTAGAACAGCTGAGAGAGCATTGCGGGTATGCTGAGGGCAGCAACAGCTATGAATATGAGATGATTTATGCCAGCCCATACCCACCTTTTGGAGAGGTGGTTGACTATACAAAAAATGCGGATGGAACGATTACACTTATCGTAGATGGAGTATGGTCGGATTATAATTCTGATCTCGCTTTTCGGAATACGGTTGTGGTTCTGCCATTTGAAGACGGAACTTTCAGATACCTTTCCAATTCTATAGAACAAATTGAGTTGGAACTGCCGCCGATAGCAAGAAAGAAAGGATGATATTATGGCATTAAAGAAAAAAAGCATTCTGCTGATTATGGCATTTCTGATTGGATGCGACCTGTGTGCCTGTGGAAAAGAAGATAGCGTTGTGGGTGAATCTCTTGTGGAAGATACGGAAGAAGTATCTTCCACGGAGGAAACAAAAAGTGCCGAGGAAGAGGCTGCAGAACAATGGGAAAAGGGCTACGACCTTCCAGTAGATGAACAGGAAAGGGAAGAAGCTGAGACTGACTGTAAAAAGCTGATGGAACATTATCTTGATATTTATGAAACTGCAGATAAAGGGATAGCATCCAATGTTGTTTTGGATGATCAAACGGTTCTTGAAATGCAGAAGAAGGTAAAGGACGCAGGATATCCAATTGCTACGATGGTAACGTATTCTAACATGGGGAATTATGAAAGTGTCGATAGTTTTCTTAAAGAATGTATGGAAGGGCAAAGCGGTTCTGTAGTAATTTATGAAATCCACAACGATGGTGGACTGGGCAGAATGAAATTCATTTTTGATGGAACGGATATGTATGTTGTAAGTACAAGAGGAATCTGGAATGCTGACAACGAGCCGGGAATTTCGTACATTTCATATACGAGACTCAAGGAATGGAAATACACGGAAAAAGGATGGTTCTGCTATGAGTTGTGTGTGCCGGAGCCACCGGAAGTCAGTGAAATTGTGGATGGAAGCTGCCTGATTAGAATAAAACCTATGACAGAGGAACAGCGTGAAATGTCTGAACGTTGTGTTCGAGGTCTTGGATATCAGGGAAATAACCTTTTGTGTTCAAACTGGAATATAGAAAATCTGAATGAGTTGGATTATAACGGGATGTTTGAATATCTGTATGGAATGAAATATGGAGAAAAATTTAATCCCGAAGATTATCCAAATGGTATCCCAAAAGAAGAATTCGAAAGTCTGATTATGGAATATCTTCCGATAACAGCAGAGCAGATACGGGATTACGCAGTATTTGATGAGGAAAACCAGACCTATTATTGGGTGCGACTTGGATGCTTTAATTATGCGCCTACCTTCTTTGGGACATCTCTGCCGGAGGTTGTCGACATCAAAGAAAATGAGGATGGGACGGTTACGTTAACGGTGGAGGCAGTTTGCGACATGGTCATTTGCGATGATGCAGTCATTACCCATGAACTTACGGTAAGATTTGCAGAGGATGGCAGTTTTCAGTATTTGGGGAATGAAATCCTAAATAACGGAATTATGCAGATACCCGATTACCAATACCGGATTAAAGAATGATTTGATAATAATGGTGTTCTATGGCAATCTTACAGGTGTAAGAAAAGAAAGGAGGACACATGAAGAAATTAAAATTAGTTGGAATGCTGGCAGCAGTTGTTATGCTTATGTTTATAGTAGTTGCATCTTATTTGTCTGAAAAGAATGTAGATGAACCAGAAGAATTATTTGTTGTTCCTGTAACCAGAGATGAATTATTTATTAGTTCGGAGGAGGAATATAATTCTATTGAAATATATAAGCAGGAAAATAAGTTAGTTATAAATGCACAATCAGAAGCAGCGTTTTTCGATGGGGTGCAATTTACAGTAGAAATAGAGGGGGAAATAGCACAGGAAGATGTAGAAATCATTTGGATGACTATAGGCGGCAATACGGAATATGTAGAAGGCAATGACCGTATTATTGCAGAGATAAAAATATCCGATAATGATGAATTGATTTGTGATACAAAGATAAATTTTGCAAAAAAAGCAATTGACGCAATAGAAGATGTGTTAGAAAGGAACGGGATGTAAGAAAGGAGGACACATGAAAAAATTAAAATTAGTTGGAATATTGGTAGCAGTTGTATTGATAGGCGGAGTAATATCCATTTCATTCATAAATAATAACATTGCCTATAAAGTGGAAAAGGAATTATGTGAAACACCACTGCCAGAGAAAACGGAACTGATAGAGTCAATATCACGGGCAGGGAAACTGACAGGTAACGGAAACGGGATGCAATATTTTGGTGCGATTCTAATTCAGAGCGAGTTGTCCTTGAAAGAACTGGATGATTACTATTCGGATCACAGAAACAATGAATGGGAGTATCTTGTGGAAATTCAGGAAGGACAGTCTATTGATGTGATTGACCACGAAACTCTGAATTTTGGGAAAGAAATAAATGACGCCGGATATTACATTGTATATTCATGGGAAAGCGAAAATTCTCTATTGAAAGAACTGGATATACGAGGACATTAAAAAGGGGGCTATATCAATGAAAAAATTTATGCTATGTATTATGGGCTCGCTCATTGCACTGTTTGTAGTATTTTGGTGTTGCATTTCGTATACGGTAAATTACAAGAAGATAACTTGCGATACATCCGTTTCACCAGATAAAAAATATGAAGTGGTACTTCAAGCTGTTGGAGAACCGGAATGGCCTTTTGGTTCAGCAAGTGGACGGTTAGTCCTTAAAGAAGGCGAAGATAAGATATCGCAAACAGATTTTGAATTGCACAATGACGGTGCAAGCATCAGTAGCAGCTGTTGGAAGGTTACCTGGCATGAGGATTATGTAGAAATAATTCTATCAGGTGAAGAACAAATTGATGAACAAGTCATTTTATATTTCGATGGTACGAAAGAAATACAGCAATTGACAGATGTAGCAGATATTGAAGTAGAATATCCATCAGGAGAGAGATTAGATGAAAGCCGGGTTATAACTGAACAATCCTTTGATGTAGAATTGAATGATTGGGGTGAAGTACAGTTTGTATCTTATCTGCCGACTTATGAAACGCTCTGGGAAGATGTTTCATTTGTGCTGGCAAAAGACAATCAAATTATATATTATTTTCCGGAGTGTTATGAAAATAATAGTACAGAGAATGATAGTGTAGGAATGTTTGATAGTGTTGAAGCGGTTGGATTTCAGGATATAGATGGAGATGGTGCAAAGGATGTGATTGTCATCATAAACTATGTTACAGGAGCAGGACCGCAGGGAATGATGCCACGAAAGACCATTAGAATATTCAGTTCACAGGATAATGGTTTTGTCATTCAACACGATTTAATGGATGAATTAATGGAAAATATGAATGAGGATGATATTTCTATTCCTGCGATCTGTGATTATGTGACATTAATGGAAACAAATGAAATATATGATGGATATCGTACTATATATCAACAATACTTCGCAGACGAAGGATGTGATTTTATGATATCATACGGTGCGAATGGAAATTCTAGAGTTATCTTAAATGAGAATGAGGAAATAATAGAATATCTTGTATATGACAGACTTTCGGAGAATGAAAAATGCGAATTATATGTTTTATACAGAAGTAAGAAAAACACAGATGGTTCATGGTATATCTTAGAGGCGGAGATCCTTGATATATTTGCATATAGTATGTCTACAAAAGATGTGGTCAGTAGTGGTAAAACATCATGGTCAGCGACTGGAAGTGAAGAGCATGAAATAAATTAAGATAAGCTTTTGATTTTAATTCGATTATCTACATGTGGAGTGAGGTGTTTTTATGAGAAAGTTTGTTAGAACGTATTCTCCATTTTTAGTATATTTTGTATGTGGCTTTGGCTTATTTTCTTTGTTTTTATTTATTTCCCAAATATAATGCGGCCTTAGCCTATTTTGGTTTTTTAATTATATATACATATATTGATATTGGGGTTTTTATTTTAGGTTTTTTTATGGGAAAAATCATTGTCAAACGCAGCATTGACATTAGCTTTTTGCTGTGCCTAATATATGCATTAATTTCTTTCGGGTTGATGCTCTTGATAGGTTCTCTGAAATACGTTTTTTATGATTATATGTATAGTAACTTTACGTTTACATTTTCAATCTTCATTGAATCATTAGGTGATAGAGATAGTTTGTTTGTTTCAATTGGGACATTTATATCTTTTTTTATTGGAGAAATTGTAGAATACATCAATGATAAATCTAATTCTTGACGTATAGAACTGGATAATTGAAACGCTTTTATGCATAAAGTGAAAATAAAAAAATCGGGCAAAGGATTATACGACTATGACCTTTACCCGATTTCTTTATTTCCAGATATTCATGTCGGACAAGATAGACATGGTTATTTCAGTTGCGTTGCCTCCGGTAGCATCGCTGTCTGCACCAATGTTGGTAGCGAAAAAGTATGTATTATCTACAGTTTCGATATAGCCGATAAACCATCCGTTCACATCCTGGCCATCCACACGTCCGGTTCCGGTCTTTCCGTAGAATGTTCCGGCATCGGAAGAGGAAAGGCAGATGGCATCTTTTACTGCATTGATATTTTCAGGGGCGAAGCCAAGGCTGTTATTCTGCAGCCTGGTTAGAAGTTCGACCTGCTCTATTGGGGAAATCTTCAAGGAAGATTCCATCCAATAAGTGGAGAAATCACCACTTATATTTTCGTTTCCATACCCAATTTCCTCAATATAGTTGGAAATGTTAGCGGCTCCAAGCTGTTCGTCCACAGATTCAAAATACCAATTCACGGAGGAATTCATTGCAGACTGTAAAGTCTGATCCGCATTCCATGCTTCAAATGGATAGGTTTCGCCATTCCATGCAATAAACGAATTTTCCGGTGTAATGATCTCTTCTTCCAATCCGAACAGGGCATCATATATCTTGTAGGTGGAGTTTGGAGCAACTCGTAAGGTGGCATGCTCCATGTCGTGTATGCTCCATGCATCATTTTCTAAATCGTATAACACAAAGCTGCCTTCGTATTCTCCGAAGTATGTGGAGAGGTCTACATAGGAAACATTCTCAGAAGAGGAATCCCATTGGTAGTGGCTTCCGTCTGCTGCGTATGTGGAAATAAAAGGTGCGAATCCAAGGAGAAGAACAGCAGTCAACATGAATGTAGTCATACCTTTTATTCTTTTCATAAATGTCGGTTTCTCATAAGAGGCAATGTTGATGATTCTTCGTTTCATCTGTTTCATGTTTCCACCAAGGCCGGCAGCAAATGGAAAAGGAGTAAGTGAAACCTTCTCTGCAAAGTTAATCAGTGTATTGCCATAATCTTCGTAAGCATCCTCTTCAAGCATTTTCAAAACGGAAGTGTCACAGGCAACCTCTCTGTCATTACGCATTTCTTTCAGTGCATACCAGACAAGAGGATTGAACCAATATATTACCCCGGCAAGGTTCATCAGATAACTGGCAACAGCATCTTTGTGTTTATAATGCTGCAGTTCGTGCAACAGCATATAACGCATATCGGATTCGTCATAATCAGAGATCAGATGAATCGGAAGATAAATACACGGTTTCAAAAGTCCGACAATAATGGGGGATTTCAAAAATGCGGTGCTGTAAACAGGAATATCTCTGTGAATCCCCATTTCCTCCAGACATCGATGATACAGTCTGCGGACTTCCTGATTTTGAAGTGGAAGCGCAGATTTCTCCAACGAGCGTAAACGGAGAGAGGATTTGATTACCAATATTATCATGGCGAGAATACCGACAATCCATATCCCTAATAGTATGTATCCTGCGATGGATGGAGTCTCACTATTTACCGAAAGAGTAAAGTTGTTCATCCAATTTGTATTTCCGGTTGTAACTGCTTCTGCGGTGCCTGTAATATTGGTGCCAGCACCGGAAGAAGGAGAACTTCTCAGGCTGCCAAGCCAGGAGAAGATTTGTGGTAGACCGATGAAACGGAACGGTATAAATGGAACTGCTAAAAGTCCGAGCAGCAGAAACCACAGATTATACTGCATCCGGCTGGACAGGCTGTTTTTGAATATCCGTTTGACAAGCAAAAGGATTCCAATGATACCGCTGATAAACACATTGCATAGGAAAAAGCGTATCATAAAATTAGCCACGTTAATTGCCTCCTTTTTTTGACCTCTTGGAAAGAAGGGAGCGGAGTGTGTCTATTTCTGTTTCAGACAGTCTGTCATTTTCGATGTATGCAGACAGCATGGCAGTGATATCTCCATCATAGTAGCGTTCCAGAAAAGAGTTGCTTTCCTGGCCGATATATTCATTTTCTTTTACAACTGGGGTGTAAACAAATACTCGGCTCTGTTTCTCATAAGTCAGAGCCCCTTTGGTTACAAGGCGTTTGATTAAAGTCTGTATCGTTTTCGGACTCCAGTTTGTAGTCTGTAATAATTTGTCTGTTATTTCATTTGTGCTGATCGGAGCATGTTTCCATACGATTTTCATAACTTCAAATTCAGCTTCTGAAATCTGTGGCAGATCGCTCATTTTAAATCCCTCCTCAAATCTTACAAGTGTAATAAATATATTATAGACGTTATTTATGCAATTGTCAATTTCAGAAAAAAGATATTGACTTGAAATCTTACTTGTGTAATAATTGAAATATTGCATAAGTAAGATTTAGAGATGGCAACAAAAAGAAAAGAACCAGAATCACAACGGATTAGCTGGTTCCTTTACTCGTTTGAATTGCCTCTTTTATGTGTATGGGTGATAAGAGGTATTCAATTGCTGGAAGAATCTCGGCTGCCTCTTGTTCATTGCATTCCTGTAGCATCAATAACAGTTTTTGTTTTTTCAACCCGTCCGTGGCTGCGTCGGGGTGGAACATCTGGTATGCAGGGAATGCGGTGACCGCTACTGTGGCATTTGAGGTGGCAATGTCACTGCCGGAATCACGGGAAAATTAGTGAATAAATAACTTGCTATTTCCTCCATTCAGAGTGATATATGTAGTACCAAATTGAATGGAGGAAAGCTGGTAATCAACAGAATGCAGGAACCGGTTGTAGTGCGATTGTATCAGGAATTTTTGGATGGAAAAACAACGGATTACATAAAGAGAATTTTTGAAAAAGAGGGAGTTCTGAATTGGGATGGCGGTACGAAGTGGCAGGCTACAACCTTAATGAGTATGTTGGAGAATGAAAAATACAAAGGTGATGCATTGCTGCAGAAAAGCTATACGGTGGATTTCCTTACCAAGAAGCGGACGCAGAACAAAGGGGAAATCCAGATGTTTTATGTGGAGGATGACCATGATGCCATCATTTCAAAGCGGATATGGGAATGTGTACAGCTTGAAATAAAACGCAGGAAAAAGTATCTGGAGGAGCATGGGACAAACTCCTATTCTCGCCGGCCGGAAAGCAATCCATTCGCATCCAAGATAATTTGCGGAGACTGTAATAAGGTGTTTGCACGGAAAGGCTGGCGGAGCAGCACGGGCGTTGACCGTAAGGTATGGCAGTGCAGTGAACGGTACAAGGTAAAAGGAGTCATGGGATGTGCCAACCGCCATGTGGAGGAAGAAACGCTGATAAAGGCATATCTGATGGCTTGGAATGCGTTGGTGGAGAATCGAGAGGATTTCATGGAGCAGTGGACGGAACAGCTACAGAGCGAGAACCTCTTGAAAGGTTATCGGGCAGAGAAGTTCATAGAATACACCGATGTGGCAGAGCCTTTGACGGAGATGGACACGGACTTCATGCTGAAAACGCTGGACCATATCAAGGTCTTTGAGGACGGAACATTGTTGGTAGTGTTCCTGGATGGAACGGAGATTGAATGTAAAAATGAAGAGGAGTAAGAAAAGATGTCGATTGGGAGTTTGATTCCTGATCGGCTTTTTTCTTGCTCTTTTGCAGATGGTAAAAGTTGAACTGGTATGGTAAAATAAGATTATTGCTCAAAGAAGGAGTTGCAAAATAATATGGATAATTATGAAGTATTAGAAGTAATTCATGCGTCTAGGACTAGTGAAACGATTATTTTGAAAGTTAAAGAAAAAAACAAAAGAATATGCGATAAAGTTTATGCATTAAAATTAATCGGTTCGTTAAATAATAGATTTCAAAAATTAATATTTAAGAGGGAGGTTGATGCCCTTAAAACATTAAATTCTTGCGATAATATTGTAAAAATCAGAGACTATATGTTAAATGCAGAGTTTAGAGGTAAAAATGACTGGGGTTTAATTTTATTAGATTATGTTGATGGAACAAATCTTGAAGAATTGGACTTAAGCAATTTTTCACAGGTAGAAAAGTATGAACTTTGCTTAAAAATTTTAAAGGCTATTGAAGAGGCACATAATTACAACGTTTTACATCGTGATATCAAGCCGTCCAATATTATGTATAATATTGAAACGGGTGAAGTGAAGATTATTGATTTTGGAACGAGTAAGATAAAATCTATAGTAGAGCAAGAGACAACTCTGCCGTTTTATTCTCCTAATTTTTCGGCTCCGGAAGTAGTTAAAGGTAATAGTACAACGGAAGCTAGTGATATTTATTCTTTAGGTGCAGTGATTTTCTATATTCTGTTTGGTATGTTACCAAACGGTACAGAAATGATCTGTAGAACTTTGCAGGATTTAGAAGTTCCGGAAAATTTAGGGATACTAATTGCTAAGATGGTAGCGGAAGAACCGGAAAATAGATTTCAAGAGGTTGGGACGGTTATTGATGCTTTTGAGGAAATTATTGGAGATAATAGTTCACAGAAAGATACATATTTGTGTAGTATAGATGTTGATAAACTGAGATATTTGAAGAATGTTTCGTTAATCGAAGCAAATACGAATATGACTATCTTTACAAAATCATTTTTAAAGAGTCAGTTTAAGGAGTGTTCTGCCTTTTATAATCACAATACTGATGTTTATATTTTTTCTGGAAAGAAAATTGCGGTTGAATGTATATATAATGAAAAAGATGAACTGTTTGTAGTTAATAGAATTATGCCATTATCCGTTGACAGAAGAATTAGCAATCAAAAAAGGGGTTTTATTATTGATGGCATAGTTAAATTTATAGAAAGTGGAAGAGGCAATTATAGCAGTAGAAGGTTAGATAATGATAATGAAAAACTAATCGTACAATTTAGAAATAATATAAACAGTAAAAGTGCATTACAAAAGCAAGATGAATTATTTGAAGAATTATTCGGAAAGTGGCAAGATGGATTAGATGAGTCCATGAAAAATGAAAAGGAGCGAGTAGGAAGAGTTGTTTACTCTGCGTTTAATATAGTAGATCAACAATTAATTTTAACTGTTGAAGAATATAAAAACAATGATATTGATGGCTTGGAGAATGATATGAGTTATATCATTGAGGATGTGGACAGTAGAGGTAATTCTTTTTATTTTGATATAGGTACTTATCATGGAATAAACTATGAAGATGATGAAACGTTACTTATTATTGATTTGGACAAGAAAGTGCAAATGGGGAAAGTGCGCCCATTACTTAGAAAGCATCGTCCGGTAATGGAAGATTTTAGAGCGAATATAAGCGCATATAAAAGGCAACATTATGCAATTCGTGCGTTGCATGATGATAACTACTCGGCTAAAAACTTAAAAGACATTTTGCTCAATTTGGATGAACCAACCTATACTCCATTTTTGCAAAATATTAAATTTAGTAAAGATACGTTAAATTCGTCTCAAAAAGAAGCAATAAGAAAAGCTTTGTACTCAGATAGTATAAGTTTAATACAAGGGCCTCCAGGAACTGGAAAAACAACAGTTATAAAAGAGATTGTGCGCCAAATTTTGATGCAAATAAATAAATTCGATGATACATCGAGAATATTAGTTGTATCTCAATCACATACCGCTGTAGACAATATTATTGAGGGACTGGTCGATATAGATGAAGGGAAATTGGATATCATCCGAATTGGTCGTGCAGAGAATATATCGCCAAAGGTTGAAGAAACCTGTACTATGAATGCGATTAGAAAAAAGATGTTTACAGAGATTAAAGAGAAATCTAACACGTATATTGAACATCAGAATTTGTTGTATGCTAATATTACTGAGCAAAAATCATTGGATAGATGGGAAAGAATTAAGGATATTCAAGCTGATTGGATTAATAGATGTAGTAATTTAGAAACGTTAGATTACCAAGTGATAAAAAGTGCAACTATTATTGCCGGAACTTGCGTAGGTTTTTTATCTAATGATTTTGTTAAGGAGTTAGATTTTGATTATGTAATTATAGATGAAGCAGCAAAAGCGACAACCCCTGAATTATTAGTGTCAATTATTAAATCCAAAAAGATTATATTGGTAGGAGATCAAAACCAACTACCAGCATATGCAGACCAAGAATTATCTCCGATAATAGCTAAGCTGACAAAAGAACCAAAGTATAGACTGTTTGATTTATTGTTTAATGTATTACCAAATACTCATAAGCAAATCCTGACTGTGCAATATAGAATGAGAAGAAATATTGGAAATTTGATTAGTCAAGTCTTTTATGAGGGTAAAATTGCAACGGAGGTTGATGATAAGAATCGGATGCATCCAATAAAAAAATTTGCAGGAAAATCCATTATTTGGATTGACACTTCAATGATGGATAGAAAAGATGAAAGTAGGCTTAAGGGAGGCTCCTATTGCAATTATGCGGAGAATACTTTGGTTAAAAAATTATTGGAGGGCTTTAAAAATGAAGGGGTGCTTCCAAATTTAGATATTGGTATTATTACAGGGTATCGAGGTCAAAAAGACTTAATTAGAAAGTCCGTAAATAATAGTGGATATGATAGAATTGCAAAAGGAATTGATATTAATACACTTGATGCTTTTCAAGGTAGAGAAAATGATATTATCATATACAGTACAGTTAGAACTAAAAACTCAATTGGCTTTCAAAAAGAAAAGGAGAGGGTTAATGTAGCTTTTTCGCGGGCAAAAAATTTGCTTATTATTTGTGGAGATATGGACTTCTTTTATAAATTTGATGACCCAGATAATAAGTTTATTGAGATTATTGATTATATTTGTGAACATGAGGACGAGTGCCTTGTTATACCGGGAGGTGAAATATAATGGATAAATTAATTGAATCTATGTCTAACATTAATGTACGGAAGAATGATGGATATCTTTTTATAAAACGTGATGAAATCTATGTCCCTATAATGAAAACAATACTATTAATTACTAAACGTTCATTTTATTCGCTTCCATTACTGGACGAAATAGTATTACGTTTAATAAATGAAGGAATTCAAGAAATAGATGAATTAGTAAATATATTGGGAATTGATAGAAAGCTACTAGAAGTAACACTTGCAGATTTAAGCGTAAAAGATGTAATTTATTGTACGACAAATCGATGTAGCTTGTTGGCTAAAGGGAAACAAGCATTACGAGAATTGAGGACCGTACAAAGGAAGAAAGATACAGTTAAAAATGTTTATTTAGATCCTATTAATCGGAAAATCATTCTTGAACACGAAAATTATCAGTTTGTTGATAGAGTTAATGTTAATGACAAAAAACTAGATGCTGACTTCGAAGTAAATGATATAGAAATATTTAAAGAAAATATCGATAGTGTTAATAAAGTTTTCCTTGATGAAATGAATATCTATAATGACAAAACTAAAAGTGAGCCGGATGAACTCCTAAGCATAGACAGTATAGAAAATGTTTATGTTAAATTTGTTCGAATTCCTATATATATTTATGTCAGTTCAGAAGGAATTGATATAGATATTATGGCTGTTAATAAAAGGAATGATCCTTTGCTTGTCTTATTTAAGAGCGAAATAATAGAGCAAATTAGAAAAAAGAAAGTTTTGAAGAATATTTTCGTGAAATATGGTCTAAGAAAAACATTTTTAGGAGTTGATTTAGAAGAAAATGAAAATTTAAAAAATGACTTGCAGAAATATAGAAAAAATAAGGGTGATAGAGATGAATTAGAACCGATAATTGAAAAGGAAGTTCTTTCTGACAGAAAATTATCAGATGAAGAATTTGAGGTTCTATTAAAATATCTTGCTGATAAATGTGAGAATTGTAAAATTAATGTTTATCATCTGGATGATTGGGCGAAAAGTGAATGGTGTAGTAAAGTTCTGTCAGTCCTTAATGGTAAAAAGCTATCTGAGATAGGGTATGCGGAGTGTTATGATTTTAGAAAGGCACTTTCTATTATTCAAAGAACTATGCCAGAATGCTCAAGAGATAAGGTTGTTCAAGTAAAGACAGAATATTATCTTTCGTTAGTATTTGATGAAAAATACATAATAACCGGAGTACCTAAAGACATAGTAATTATGGATAGCAATACACATATTCATAAGGTCGAATTTTATTTGCAAGTAATGTAAGACATATGTGGATTTTGAAGGTGGGGTGAAAGGTATCCCCCTAAGTGGGGGATAAACCTTTTCGCAAAAGGTGACGGTTTCGCTATTTAGTATAAGAAGAAACTTTCACCGCATGTTGAAACAGTGGCTCTGCTGACGAGAAAAGCCCCGTAAATCAAAGGTTTCCGCCGATTTGGGGCAAAAATGGATGTGTGTTTCAGTTTCCGCAGAATGGGTATGAGGGAATTGATTTACCCCAGGGATAAGATTTTCGGAATTATCAGTATACATTTTGGCAAAAGGAATACTTTTTCGCAAAAGAGAAGGAAGATGACGATATGAGAAGAAGAAAAGAAGAGTATAAGCAAAATAATTTCAATGGAAATGTGAATTTTACAGGAAAAACTCAAATTGCAGCAGGAGATATTATCAATAATATCTCGGAAGAGAAGCAAAAGACGGCAAATTATGATCCAGAACCAAAATGGCGTAGTCCATTTACTTTAGCTGTTTTAACATGGATTAGCACTATTATTGCAATTGTAGGAATATTTCCGTTTGCCAAAATAGTAAAAAGTATAGTTTGCTTTTTTAGAGGGATGAATGGAAATACAATAAGTTTAGATATGCAGAAATATTCTATTATTTTTATAATATTTGTATTTTTATTTTTAATCTTTTTTACACTTAGAAGAATTGCTAAAAAGCAAACGAGACATCCTTTGTTTTTCAATTTTGCAATTAGTGGTTATGGGAATAGATTGACCATAGAGAAAATACATATTGAAGGATGCCCTCAATGTGGGGGCAAAATGAAATATTATAATAAACCAGTGGAATGGAGAGAAATTCTTCGTAGTGATGGAAGCACGAAACGTGAAGTGACAAAAAGAATACCTGTGTTAGAATGTAAGCGAAATGCAGAACATTGGTATGCAGTTGATCCTGCCGAGGACAGGGTAAAGTAGTAACATTAAAAGGAATTTTCAAATGGTTAAGGTATTTACCCCACCCTTAAGTTAATAGTGTCACTTTCGCTATGCAGTATAAAATCAAAGTTCAGGGGAATATTGA
>OCHD01000296.1_pt1 | contig 56361 bp, 44 predicted proteins | sample 1538481 | NCBI WGS metagenome assembly OCHD01 (sample SAMN04571699, study PRJEB22368) | human gut metagenome | biome: human gut; material: stool | host: Homo sapiens | place: Luxembourg | collected 2012-09-07
GTTACCGCTGTGGGCTGTTTTTGTTGCCCTCGCTCGCGGCGACTTGATTATAATATCACCATTGGGTCAGGTTGTCAACATTATTTTTCAAGTTTTTTGGTTTTTTTTTGAAAGTTTTTGCTTTTCCACCAAGAATCCCAGTGTTTATGCGGGTTTTCGGCATTTTATATTTACAATAAAATATCACATTTTGCAGAATTTTATTGTATTTTCTGCATTTTCTCTCTGTTTTTATCAACACTTTTCAGATGCGTATTGCATTTATAACAGCATATTTTTTATATCCCTGCTTCCTGAAAAGCATTTTCCATTACCCCCGCAATATTTTTTGCTTTTACCAAAAGCAAAAAACTGCCGGAGCAGCCCCGGCAGTTTTTTCTTTTATTCTTTTTATCTATTATCTATAAGAAGTCTTTAGTCTTCTAAATCTGCGTGATGTACAAAGGCATCTTTATCTTCTGGTGGAAGACGCCACTCCCCATAATGTGTTGTAAGTTCTTCGTCATAACCTGCCGGTACCGGGAATTTTCTTCCCCGAATTACCCCATAATCTGTATTTTCAAATAAATCTGTCCGATAAAACGATAATTCGTCTACAAAATAATTACAGACATATCTCCAATTCGTTTTCTGTCCCATGTATTTCGTAGATGCCTTTTCCCATTTCCGGCATACTTTCTGCGTTGATGTAAATTTTCCTAAAAAACGCAGTACTGCAACCTGAAGTTTTTGCAGTCCGGTATATTTTTCATCCTTTAACTGATAACGCTTTGACATGCCCAATCCGTAAAGGACTTTATAATGAAACTTCATCATTTCTCTTTTAAATGCATTATCCGGTGCAACATCATAAATAAACACATCAATTCCAATGCGGTTCTGATAGTTTTTATAATATCTGTCCTCTGCCGTTTCTTCCCTTAACGGATACCGCTCATCATAGATTCTTGGAATAAAATCGTAAAATGCCGGGCTGTAATCCTGTGGTTCGATAAAATGCAGATACTCCGGTAAATGTTTTCTCATTGCTTCACAAAATGCCGGATAATCTTCTCTCATTACCTTAATGTCAATATCATCATCCCACGGAATAATATTCTGTTCCCTGAGTGAACCGATTTCCGTGCCGGAATCCAGAAACCACCGGACATTTTCTTTTTTACAAATGTCATCAATAATACATAATGTTTCAAATAACAGCTTATGCAATTCTTCTCTTTTCATCTTTTCGTACCCCTTATTTCTGACTTTGTGCCAGCGCATCTTTATATCCTAAGAACAAAGACACTGCCATTCTTAAAATACATACAACCAGTAATGCAATACAGAATGCCCACATATCTGCAAGGTAAAGCGTTACCGGAATACAGATTGCGCAGAATGCTGCTGCATATACTACATTAATATACAGCTGATACCTCGCTTTTGAAAAACGAAGCAAAATGACTGTAATTACATTTGTGACAAAATAAAAGACCTGTGCCATATTTGCAATAATAAAAAACTGCTTCACCTCATGATAATTCTGTGGATATAAAATGTATATCAGAATATGTGAGGCAATCGTACAAAGCAGCGTTCCAATCACAACTGCTGCCAGCGAAAATACAGTCACCAGATTCATAAATTTCAAATTCAAATTTCCCTTGTATTTTGCAAGGTAACCGATAATAACACTGTTAAGCGGTGTTGAAATCAATGAAACCGTCTTTCCCAACAGCGATGCGATATAATATACCGTTACCGCCGTTCCGTCAATAAATATTTTTAAAACCAGTCTGTCACCGTTAAATACGATATTGGAAATGATATCTGTGATAATTAAAACGATAACAACTTTAAAAACTTCTTTAAATGATTCTTTTGAAAATTCCGTATCCTTTTTGAAAACAGAACCTTTGGCAAAAACCATTATGAGTCCTGCGATTTCTCCCGGAATTAATGCCAATGCCCACATACCGGTTACTTTAAATAACACAATACCGATTAAATATCCGATACTGATAAAAAGGTAATATAAAAAGTAACCTTTGTAATTCAGATGCAGCCTGTACTCCACATCCGCATAAAAGCGCCACATTGTAAGAATCGTAAGAATTAAAAATGTAACCGCTTCAGTCACTGTCATCGGAACGCCGCAGAACTTTACAATGATGAGCATTACCGGAATCACGATTACAGAGGATGCCATAAGAATAATATTGTAATTGATATTCCATGTATCCTTTGTCGCGCTCTCTGTCATCCGGGCATAATTACATGCACTGCCGACAGAAATAGCGATAATGTTCATAATTGATATCAGATATAAAATGTTTCCGTATTCTTCACTGCCAAGGTGGTTGTTCCACACCGGATAAACTAAAAACTGAACAACAACGTTCATTAACATTAATCCTGCAATACTCCACATGGAATCCGTCAGCAGTGCTTTAATCTTTTCTTTCATACTTATTTCCATTCTGACTTCTATTTATTTGTATAAACTGAAAATGCTACGAACCCGAAAGTCCGTAGCATTTCTAGTCAGCGGAGAAAGAGGGATTTGAACCCTCGCGCCGGTTGCCCGACCTACACCCTTAGCAGGGGCGCCTCTTCAGCCTCTTGAGTATTTCTCCAGATTCTGTTACAAATCATATAATGTGTTAAACACGAATATTAGAATACCAAAGAAATATCTGTTTGTCAATATCATTTATCAACTTATTTGCAATATTTTTTTGCAGCCTGTTCGTAAAGGTCTGTTCCTTCACTGTCAATGACCACAATAACCGGGAAATCTTCAACCTCCAGTCTGCGTATGGCTTCTGTTCCAAGGTCATCATAAGCTATGACCTCAGATGATTTTATGCGCTGTGAAAGCAGTGCCCCCGCACCGCCGATTGCCGCAAAGTAAACGGCCTTGTTCCGCACAATGGCATCCTTGACTGCCTGGGAGCGCTTTCCCTTTCCAATCATTCCCTTTAAACCGAGATCTAACAGGGTCGGCGCATACTTATCCATTCTGCTTGCCGTTGTCGGTCCTGCCGAACCGATTGGTCGCCCCTGTCTTGCCGGTGACGGTCCCATATAATAAATCACCGTATCCTGCATCTTTATCGGCAGTTCCTTATGTTCGCCGATTGTTTCATACATTCTTTTATGCGCAGCATCTCTTGCTGTATAAATCGTTCCCGTAATATATACATAATCCCCTGCTTTTAAATCTTTAATATCAGATTCCTTCAACGGGGCAGTAATGTGCTTTTCCATATTCTTCTCCCTTTCTAAACTTATGAGCTGCTTTGTCGCGAAATGGCGATGAGAATTTCGCGCAGGCGATTTCTCATCTGCCATCATAGATGTTTGCGTTCGCTCAGGAGCAAACATCTGTGTGAACAAGCTTTCGTTTATGGCTTGTTCACACTTCGCAGGCATTTTAATGCCGGAGGAACCGCGGACTGAATTTATTCAGTTCTGCGATAAATCCAGAATTGTGACGCCTGCGGCACAATTCTGTTATGCGAAAATCTTTGATTTATGGATTTTCGCATTTCTCCTTTTCTAAACTTATGAACTGCTTTGTCGCGAAGTGGCGATGAGAATTTCGCTCAGGCGATTTCTCATCTGCCATATAAGTAGATTTGCTTTTGTCGCGCATCAGCATTATTTTTCATACTTTATATCGTCCGTGTCACATGGCGGTTGACGTGACAGCAGATATTAACTGCCACCGGAAGTCCCGCGATGTGTGTCGGATAGGTTTCGATGTTGACTGCCAGCGCCGTTTTGGTTCCCCCAAGTCCACCCGGTCCGATGCCTAAACGGTTGATTTTTTCAAGCATTTCTTCCTCTAAGTTTCTGACATACTCTTTTTCCGGCTTTTCATGCAGATTTCTGGTCAGTGCCTTTTTCGCTAAAAATGCACATTTTTCAAATGTACCGCCGATACCGACACCCACAACCATTGGCGGACAGGCATTCGGACCTGCATCTTTAACGGCCGTTAAAATTGCTTCTTTCACACCTTCAATGCCGTCTGCCGGTTTTAACATGAAAACACGGCTCATATTTTCACTGCCAAAGCCCTTTGGCGCAACGGTGATTTCCACTTTATCACCCGGCACGATGTCATAATGGATAACTGCCGGTGTATTGTCCTTAGTATTTTCACGGTAAATCGGGTCTTTGACAACGGATTTTCTTAAATATCCGTCAACGTATCCCTGACGCACGCCCTCATTGACCGCATCGGTAAGACCGCCGCCCATGATATGGACTTCCTGTCCGACTTTAACAAAAACAACCGCCATACCGGTATCCTGACAAATCGGAATCATGTCTTCTCCTGCAATTTGCAGATTTTCCTGAAGCTGTCCTAAAATCTGTCTGCCTAGAGGAGATTCTTCCTCCACTGCTGCCGCATCATACACTTCTTTCATATCCTTTGACAGAAAATGATTCGCTTCAATACACATTTCCTTAATATTTTTGATAATTTCATTTACATCAACTTCCCGCATACCTTTGTCCCTTTCAAAAACGCAGTGTAAGGTTTTACTGCGTGTCATTACTCACATCTTCTTTATAGCGTATACCATTTTAATTCATAAGTCAAAAGTTTTCAAAATTTTTGATTTACCAGTGCAGAAAATCCAGAAATCTTTTCAGTTCCTCGTTCCAGAACTTCCACTCATGTCCAAGCTCCGGGATTTCATCATAGGTGTAATCAAATCCGGGGTGTGCCGTAAAATAATCGCGCAGAATGTGATTTTGCATAAGCCACGGATCTTTTCCACCACACGCATGGAAAATTCGCGGCTTATCCACATTTTCAGTCAAAAGTTTCCCCGCAAGGTGGGTAAGTCCGTAGTCATTTTCGTGTAAATCACCCTCACCAAACAACAGCATCCTGCTTTTTTGCTTTGCAGGTGATGAAAAATCAGAGTCCGCCTTATCGCCTGCCGAAAATGCACCGACACCCGCAAATTTTTGTGGATATGATAGCGCCGTATGCAGACAGCCGTATCCGCCGTTTGAAAATCCGGCAATGTAGTTGTCCTGTCTTTCACCGGAAATACACGCAAACATGTTCCAGATAACAGACGGCAATTCCTTTCCCACAAACGTACCAAAGGCATCCCCGATATTCATATTGACAAAACAGGATTCATGGACATTCGGAAGTACCGCTGCAAAATGCTTTTCCTCTGCCAGTTCAACCAGCGGTGTGTGATACAGCCATGCCGTATGATCGCCGCTTCCGCCGTGATACAGCCACAGACATTTCAGTTTCTCCCCTTTTTTTAGATTTTCAGGCAGTACAACCATACAGTCAATGCCGTAACGCAGTGTAATTGAAAACAGATTGATATTCATTACCGGCATATGCTCCTCCAATCTGGTGACACAGGCACCTTATCATTTAAAATCTGAATTGTATTTTGTATACACGCATCCCAGTACGTCCAGTCATGTCCGCCGGTTTCCGTGATATAATGCACATTAAAGTTTTCCTGCTTCATCGCCTCATACAGCTTCCGGCTCATTTCAATGCGCTTATCCTGTAATCCACAGGTAATGAAAATTTCCGGAAGGTTATCCACATTTCCCGATAAATTTATGCCGGTTTTGTGTGTAAGTTCAAATAAATCTGCTGCCACCGTGGAAAAATCCTCTTTTTCACCGAAAACCGGTTTTAAATCGAGTCCCTGCGGTCTTAAAAAACGCTCCGATATGTCAAGCAGTCCCGAATAGGAAAATGCTTTTCCGTATAATTCCGGTCTTTTTAACGCCGCATGAACCGCTCCGTATCCTCCCATCGACATTCCGGCGATGAAACGGTCTTCTTTTTTTGGCGAAAGGTCAAACCACGTTTCGCATTTTTCGATGAGTTCCTCTGTCAGAAATGTAAAATAGTCTTTTCCGTAACGGTTGTTGACATAACATTTGTTGTTGCCGGACGGCATCACCACTGCAATATTTTTTCCTTCTGCGTAATCCGCAACACGGGATTTTAGCAGCCATGATGCATAATCGCCCCCTGCGCCGTGTAAAAGATACAAGGTTTTATATCCGCCACGCCCCTGCGGCATTAAGACATTTGTCATGACCGGCATTCCCAATGCCTTGGATTCAAAATTTATACTTATCCATGCCATTTTTTTCTTACTCCTGTTTAAAAATTGCCGCACGAAGAAACGGCATCTTCTGATGTCCCCTCCATGCGGCAGTTTCAATGATTGTTTATTCACTCTCTGTGTTTTCTTCGTCGTTTTCTGTTTCTATTTCTTCGCCTTTTTCATTTTCAGGCTTTTTAGAAACTTTTGCAATCGTTGCAACAGTTACATTCTCATCAAGATTAATCAGTTTGACGCCGGATGTAATTCTGCCAAGCTTTGAAATGTCTTTACATTCAATCTGGATAATCACACCTTCTGTCGTAATTAACATGACTTCACGTGTGTCATCAACTGCCTTGACACCGACTACATTTCCGGTCTTTTCGCTGATCTTGTAACACTTGATTCCCTTGCCGCCTCTGTGCTGGACTGTAAATTCATTCATATCCGTGATTTTACCGAGTCCCTTTTCAGAAACGATTAACAGCGAATCGCCCTGTGTATCAAGCTGCATGCCGACTACTTCATCTTCGTCTAACAGATTCATGCCGATAACGCCCATAGAACTTCTGCCGGTCTTTCTTACATCAGATTCATGGAATCGGATACACTGTCCGAGTTTTGTTACAAGCAGAATATCCTTTGTGTTATCGGTTAATTTTACTTCAATTAATTCATCGTCATCACGCAGATTAATTGCCTGAAGACCTGTCTTTCTGATATTGGCATACTCTTTTAACTGGGTCTTTTTTACAATACCCTTCTTTGTTGCCATAAACATATAATCTGAATCATTAATATGTTTTGTATCCACAGGAATCACGGCTGTAATCTGTTCTTCCGGCTGGAGCTGCAGCAGATTAATAATTGCCGTTCCTCTTGAGGTTCTGCCAGACTCCGGAATTTCGTAAGCCTTTAACTTATAGGCACGTCCCTGGTTCGTAAAGAATGTCAGGCTGTGGTGTGATGTCGTCATGAATAAATCTTCAATAAAGTCATCTTCTAAGGTCTGCATTCCCTTAATGCCCTTGCCGCCTCTGTGCTGGCTCTTGAAATTATCCGGTGTCATGCGCTTGATGTATCCGAGATTGGTTCTTGCAATAATAACATCTTCATCCGGGATTAAATCTTCCATGGATAAATCGTATTCGTCAAATCCAATCTGTGTTCTTCTTTCATCGGCATATTTATCCGCAATGGCACTGATTTCTGTCTTGATGACGGTAAGGAGCTTTTTCTTGTCACTTAAAATTGCCTTGTATTCCGCAATCTTTGCAAGCAGTTCCTTTAATTCAGCTTCCAGCTTCTCTCTTTCCAGACCTGTCAGTGCACGCAGACGCATATCCACGATTGCCTGTGCCTGTGCTTCGGAAAGTCCGAATTCACTCATCAGCCCTTCCTTGGCAATCTGTACATTCTGCGAACCTCTGATAATCTGGATGACACGGTCAATATTGTCAAGCGCAATCATTAAGCCCTCTAAAATGTGGGCCCGTTCTTCAGCTTTATTTAAATCATACTGCGTTCTTCTTGTGACAACTTCTTCCTGATGCAGAAGGTAATACTTGAGCATATCGTAAAGGTTTAATACCTTTGGCTGGTTGTCAACAAGCGCCAGCATAATCACACCAAATGTATCCTGTAACTGGGTATGCTTGTACAGCTGGTTTAAAATGATGTTTGCATTGACATCACGGCGCAGTTCAATACAGATTCTCATACCGCTTCGGTCAGATTCATCACGCAGTGCCGTAATGCCGTCAATCTTTTTATCGCGAACCAGTTCCGCTATTTTCTGGATTAATTTGGCTTTGTTTACCATGTACGGAAGTTCCGTTACGATAATGCGGTGCTTTCCGTTTTCCATTGGCTCGATATTGGTCACTGCACGGACTTTAATCTTTCCGCGGCCTGTACGGTATGCTTCTTCAATGCCCATTTTACCGATAATGACACCGCCGGTCGGAAAATCCGGACCTTTGACAATCTGCAATACTTCATCAATCGACGTTTCGCGGTCTTCCTCGACTTTGTTATCAATCAGCCTGACAACGGCATCGACAACTTCACGCAGATTATGCGGCGGGATATTCGTTGCCATACCAACGGCAATACCGGACGTTCCGTTTACTAAAAGATTCGGATAACGGGACGGCAGTACAACCGGTTCTTTTTCCGTTTCATCAAAGTTTGGAATAAAATCCACGGTATTTTTATTAATATCGGCTGTCATTTCCATGGAAATGCGGCTTAAACGTGCTTCTGTATATCGCATGGCGGCGGCACCGTCACCATCGACAGAACCGAAATTACCGTGTCCGTCTACCAGCGGGTATCTTGTATTGAAATCCTGTGCCAGTTTTACCAGTGCTTCATAAATGGATGAATCTCCGTGCGGATGATATTTACCCATTGTATCACCGACAATACGCGCACATTTTCTGTGCGGCTTGTCAGGACCGTTATTTAATTCAATCATTGAGAATAAGATTCTTCGCTGTACCGGCTTTAAACCGTCCCTTACATCAGGAAGTGCACGGGAAGCGATAACGCTCATCGCATAGTCGATATAGTAATCTTCCATGGTCTGCTTCATATCCACTTCATGAATCTTATCAAAGATATGTTCGTCCATTTTCTACTCCATTCCGAGAACGCGTTTTAGAAAAAATTCATTATCACCCGGAGCGTTCTCAGTCCGTGTGACGGTACAAATTTTTATTAAATATCCAGATTCTTTACATACTTAGCATTGGCTTCAATGAATTCCCTGCGCGGCTCAACCTTATCGCCCATCAGCGTAGAGAACGTTACATCAATTTCTGATTCTGAATCCTCGTCCATGTTCACCCGTAATAAAATTCTCTTTTCCGGGTCCATGGTTGTTTCCCAGAGCTGGTCGGCATCCATTTCGCCAAGACCTTTGTAGCGCTGGACTTTGTTATTCTGGTCACGTCCGATTTCAAGCATAATCTGATTGAGTTCCTCATCACTGTATGCATACCAGACTTTTTTGTTCTTTTCAATCTTATAAAGCGGCGGCTGTGCAAGATATACGTGACCCTGCTTGATTAACTCCGGCATAAACCGGTAGAAAAAGGTAAGTAGCAGTGTTGCAATATGCGCACCGTCCACATCGGCATCGGTCATAATAATAATCTTGTGGTATCTTAATTTGCTGATATCAAAATCTTCATGAATGCCTGTACCGAATGCCGTAATCATAGCCTTGATTTCTTCGTTGCCTAAAATTCTGTCGAGTCTTGCTTTTTCAACATTTAAAATCTTGCCGCGCAGCGGAAGAATTGCCTGTGTTGCACGGCTTCTTGCCGTCTTTGCAGAACCTCCGGCAGAATCACCCTCAACGATATAGATTTCACAGTTTTTCGGGTCCCTGTCAGAGCAGTCCGCAAGTTTACCCGGAAGACTTGTATTTTCAAGCGCAGTCTTTCTTCTTGTCAGATCTCTTGCCTTTCTTGCCGCCTCTCTTGCGCGCTGTGCAAGAATGGATTTTTCACAGATAACCTTTGCAACTGCCGGATTCTGCTCTAAGAAAATCTCAAGCTGTTCACTGACAATGCTGTCAACGGCACTTCGTGCAACGGTGTTGCCAAGCTTCTGCTTTGTCTGTCCCTCAAACTGCGGGTCTTCAATCTTGACACTGACAATCGCTGTCAGACCTTCACGGATGTCATCGCCGGAAAGGCTCTGCTCACTGTCTTTTATCAGTTTATTTTTCTTTGCATAATCATTAAATGTCTTTGTCAAGGCATTTTTAAAACCGGTCAGATGCGTTCCGCCTTCCGGTGTCTTGATGTTGTTGACAAAGGAATCCACAACTTCGTTGTAACCGTCATTGTGCTGGAATGCCACTTCAACCTGCACACCGTCTTTTAGACCCTCGCAGTAAATAATCTTATCATAAAGCGCATCCTTGCTCTTGTTTAAATATTCAACAAATTCCTTGATACCGCCCTCATAGTGGAATACTCTTTCCTGTTCAATGCCTTCTCTTGCATCCTTTAACACAATTTTGATGCCTTTTGTAAGAAAAGCCATTTCACGCAGACGGCTCTTTAAAATGTTATATTCATAAACAGTTGTTTCCTGAAAAATCTCTTTATCCGGTAAGAATGTAACCTTTGTACCGGTTTCTTCCAATGGGCAGTCCCCCACAACTTTTAACGGATAACATACATTACCGCGTTCATAACGCTGGTTGTAGATGTGTCCGTCACGCTTTACATAGACTTCCATCCACTCGGATAAGGCATTTACAACGGATGCACCTACACCGTGCAGACCACCGGATACTTTATATCCCCCGCCGCCAAACTTACCGCCTGCGTGTAACATTGTATACACGACTTCAACTGCCGGTTTGCCGGTTTCGTGATTGACATCAACTGGAACGCCTCGTCCGTTATCAATAACCGTAATGGAATTATCCTGATTAATTGTGACTTCAATTGTATTGCAATATCCTGCCAAAGCCTCATCTACTGCATTATCGACAATTTCATAAACAAGGTGATGAAGCCCCCTTGATGATGTACTGCCGATATACATACCCGGTCTTTTCCGGACGGCTTCAAGACCTTTGAGAATCTGAATCTGGTCGCCACCATAATTATTCTCTGACACTGTGCATTCCTCCTTCAATGTTTTTCAGAAAACTAAATGTTATTTTCATGAATCACGGTACCGTTCTGAATCTGAAATGTTTTATGAACGGCAAACTGACTGTTTACAAATTCATCCAGCCCCGTACAGGTAATCACTGTCTGAATCTGCCCGATACTATTTAATAAAAACTGCTGCCGGTTACTGTCTAACTCTGACAGCACATCATCCAAAAGCAGCACCGGCGTATCCTTCACTACTTTTTTTACAAGTTCGATTTCCGCAAGTTTTAAAGACAGGGCGGCTGTACGCTGCTGTCCCTGCGAACCGTACTTTTTTACTTCGCTGCCGTTGATAAAAAAGATTAAATCGTCCTTATGTGGTCCAAAGCAGGTCGATTTCATCCGCAGATCCCGCTCCCGCATCTTTGTCACGGTATCTAAAAATGTTGTTTCTTCCACACAGGGCTGATACTCAATCGTTAGTTTCTCTGTTCCGCCGGATAACTTTTCATGCAGTCCGCCGATAATTTCATTTAACTCCTGTACGAAACCGACACGCCTTTTCATGACTTCCGTTCCGTACTTCACAAGCTGCAAATCCCAGATATCCAGCGTTTCAAGCTTTTCTTCTGACGACTTAAATGACAGCTCTTTTAAAAGCTTGTTGCGCTGATTGACCACTTTATTGTAATTAATCAGATTGCTTAGGTAGATTTTATCAAGCTGGCTCAGCTCCATATCCATAAACCGGCGGCGCTCCGCCGGTCCGTTTTTAATAATACTTAAATCCTCCGGTGAAAAACAGACAATATTTAAAATTCCAAACAGCTCTACCGCCCGTTTAATCGGAATACCGTTTACGGCAATTCCCTTGCTTTTATTTTTTTTCAGATGCATATCAATCCGGTACGGCAGTCCGTTTTTTTTCACATTCAGCTTGATATGTGCTTCATCACTGCCCATCCGTATCATTTCACGGTCTTTGCTTCCTTTGTGGGAACGCGATGTTGCGCAGACATAAAGCGCCTCTAAAATATTGGTCTTTCCCTGCGCATTATCACCGTAAATAATATTAATCTGCGGGTTAAAATTCATATTTAAAATTTTATAATTTCTGTAATCTTTTAAATCTACGGACTCAATTATCACGGTTACACCTGCAAATTACTTTTCTATTCTGATTTCCTGACCGTTATAGGAAATGACTTCCCCGCCTGTCAGTTTTTTTCCGCGCTGAAGCTCAGGCCTGCCATTGACAAGAACTTCTCCGTTCTGAATGACAATCTTTGCTTCTACACCGGATTCCACAAGACCTGCTGCCTTTAATGCCTGTCCCAGTTTAATAAACTCATCTCTGATTTTTATTGTTTCCATTGTTTCTCCATTCTTACTATTCAGCCGTAAAGTTTACCGGAAGAATCAGATAAATATAACTTTCCTCTTTGTCCTTAATAAAACATGGTGCTTTCGGATTTACCAGATAAATATAAATCTGTTCATCATCTATTACCTTTAATGCATCAATTAAGAACTTCGGATTAAAGCCAATCATGATATCCTTACCGTCTTTGTTAATATCAATATCTTCGTTTAACGAACCCATGGAAGAATTGACATGAACTTCCAGTGAACCATCGGTAATGCTTAAAATAATCGGTTTCTTTTCACTTTCTTTGATTAAAAGGGTTGCTCTGTCAATAGAATCTAAAAATTCTTTTTTGTTAATGGTTACTTTGGTTTCATAATCACTGGAAAGCATCTGGTTAATTCTGAAATACTCTCCTTCAATAAGACGGGATACAACGGTGGTATTGTCAAATTCAAATAAAATGTGATTATTTGTAAAGTATATTGTAACGGCATCTTCTGCATTTGTCGATAAAATTTTACTGATTTCAGAAAGTGTCTTTCCAGGAACAACAACTTTTACATCATCTGCATGACTGGTCAATTCAATATTGCGGATTGCAATACGGTGTCCGTCAAGACCTACAACCTTTAAAATACCGTTTGCAACTTCAAAAAGTTCACCGGTCATCATTTTATTGTTGTCATTCATTGCGATAGAAAACAGTGTCTGGTTAATGGTTTCTCTTAATGTAAATTGTGATAAAGTAATAAATTTGTCTTTTTCAATAATCGGTAAATAAGAAAAATCGTCCCCTGATTTACCGGCAATATTAAATTTACTCTTTTCACAGGTAATTAAAGAGGTGTAATTACTGTCTGTTTCGATGCAGATTTCATTATCCGGCAGTTTTCTGACGATTTCTGAGAAAATCTTTGCATCAATGGCAACTTTACCTTTTTCGATAATCTCACCTTCAACGATGGTTTCGATACCAAGTTCCATATCATTGGCGGTAAATTTAATTTCATTTGTAGTCGCATCGATTAAGATACATTCTAAAATGTTCATTGTTGTTTTGGCAGGAACTGCTTTCATAACAATGCCAACTGCTTTGGCAAGATTCGTTTTTGAAAAAACTAACTTCATAATTGTGTAAAACTCCTTTCAGCGAAAAAACAAAAAAACAAAAATAAATATATATAAATAAAAATCCGTAGTAGTAGTAGTAGGGGCTGTGAATTTGTTGATATGTGGTGTAAGCCCTTGTTTCATGCGGGTTTGAGGTATCTAAAATCCCGGTAGATAAATCCGTTTTTGCCTGTGAAAAAATTTGGGATAACCGCAGACACAATAAAATTCCCAAATGGCCGTTGTGGACAAACAAAAAAATGTCAACATAAAATAAAGCATTTTTACACAGCTTTTCAACGGAAAAACCACAATAAATGTGGATAACTATTACGAAGGATCAATCTTCTTAATGAGAATATCCACAGTGTTCTTGGTTGTTTCATTGACGAGTACTTCTTTGGCAATCTTGTCCGCTCCGTGAATAATCGTCGTATGGTCCCTGTTTCCAAGGGCTTTGCCGATTCCCTGTAAGGCGACATTCGTCATCTGGCGGCACAGATACATCGTAATCTGTCGTGGATAAACAATGTCGGCGCTTCGTTTGGAAGAAAGAATATCCGCCGGTGAAATACCGAAGTGGTCCGCAACAATCTGGATAATCAGTTCCGGTGTGACTTCTTTTTTGGCATCCGGTGAAATCAGGTCTTTTAAAGTTTCTTCCGCAAACTCAACCGTAATCGGGCTGTGGGAAAGTGTTGCAAAAGCCGAAAGCTTGGTAAGTGCGCCTTCCAGCTCACGAATACTGGATTTAATATGGGTTGCAACATAATCCTGAACATCATCGGGAATGTTGTAGCCGCCAAGTTCGACTTTCTTCTTTAATATAGCACGTTTTGTTTCATACGTAGGAATCTGGATATCGACAGGCAGACCCATTTCAAAACGGGTACGCAGTCGTTCCGTCAGGGTTTCCATCTCTTTCGGCGGCCGGTCAGAAGAAATTACAATCTGCTTGCTGTCCTGATAGAGCGCATTAAAAGTATGGAAGAATTCTTCCTGCGTAGACTCTTTACCTATAATAAACTGAATATCGTCAATCAGTAACACATCAATATTGCGGTACTTTTTGCGGAATTCAGAGTTTTTCTGGTTCTTTACCGAATCAATCAGTTCATTGGTGAATGTTTCGGAGGTTACGTATAAAACCTTGCGTGTCGGGTCATTGGTAATAATAAAATGGGCAATCGCCTGCATCAGATGCGTCTTTCCAAGTCCAACGCCTCCGTAGATGAAAAGGGGGTTATAGACTTGTCCCGGTGTTTCGGCAACTGCAAGGGAAGCAGCGTGTGCTAAGTTATTATTTGTACCGACAACGAAGGTGTCAAAAGTATAGTTCGGATTCAGGTTCTGAAGACCGGAATTCTTCGCAGCAGAGCCGGTTGCGGCCTTTTTAATTTCCGCTGCCTGCTTATCTTTGGCTGTAATTAAGCGGACATCATATTCGTGGTTCATAATCTCACAAATCGTAATGCGAAGCATCTCCAGATATTTTTTTTCCACATAGGAAACAGCCATGTCGGGGTTCATGGAGGTACTCGACATAATCAGTGTAATGGTATCGTTTTCCACTGTATAAACTTCAATTGGCTTAATCCAGCTGTTAAAGGAAATATCCTGAAGCTCATAGCGTTCTTTAAAGGTCTGTAATATCAAATCCCAGTTCTGTTTTAAATCTTCCATATTATATCAATGCCTTTCTGGCTTTCGTTAAAGTAAATGTATTCTAATATATAATATAACAAATGTGGATTTTTAGCAAGAAGCCCATGAAAAAATAGTGGATAACTCAGTTAAAAGTGGACAAATCACAGTGCTGTTGACAACTTATAAACACGAAATATGCCCATAAATGCGCTTTTTCGTGTTTTTTTACACAGGATGTTGTGAATTTATCCCCAACTTATCCCCAATTTGTGGATAAGTTGGGGATTACTGTGCATAGCTTGTGGGTATTTGTGGAAAAGACAAAGAATACAAAAAATATCGAAAAAACACTTGACTTATAGATGTTTTATTCTTATAATTAGAAGCGATGTTTTTAAATTTGATTAGAAAATTCCTGCCATATACAATCATGGTGTGAAAAGGAGGTGCGTATAAATGAAGATGACATTTCAGCCTAAGACAAGACAGAGAGCTAAGGTTCACGGCTTCAGAGCAAGAATGAGTTCAGCAGGTGGAAGAAAAGTTTTAGCAGCAAGAAGAGCAAAAGGAAGAAAAAGACTTTCAGCTTAAGAGTTGTTTCAAGAAGGCAGATGAGTGCGGAACAAGGCATTTATCTGCCTTTTTTTACTTTTAAGATATAGTATGGAGGAGTAGTGTGAAAAATCCTTAAATCGGAGATTTTTCACACAAAACTTTGTGCCGCAGGCGTCACAAAGTTTCCGTTATCACAGAACTGAATAAATTCAGTCCGTGTTTCCTCCGGCATTAAAATGCCTGCGGAATGGAGGAGTTATGAAATATCAGAATTTTGAAACATTAAAGAAAAACAGTGAGTTTAAGAGCGTCTATCAGGCGAAACACTCTTATGCAAACAAGTATATCATTATGTATATACTTCAGAATGGAACGGATACAAACAGACTCGGCGTATCTGTGAGTAAAAAAGTCGGGAACAGTATTGTCCGGCACAGGCTGGCAAGGCTTATACGCGAAGCATTCCGGTTAAATGTTACACAGGTAGCACCCGGATATGACGTTGTGGTAATAGCAAGAGCCGGTCTGAAAGGAAAAGGTTATAAAGAAACCGAAAGTGCGATGCTCCATCTTTTAAAGCTGCATCATATTTATAATAAGGAAGAAAAAGTCCATGAAGAAAGTGATCATTAAACTAATACACTTTTACCAGAGGGCAGTTTCACCGTATAAAGGACGCAGCATGTGCATTTATTATCCGACCTGTTCCCAGTATGCCCTGGAAGCGGTCGAACAGTATGGCGCATTAAAAGGTGGATGGATGGCATTTAAAAGAATATTAAGGTGCAATCCTTTTGCAAAGGGCGGATATGATCCGGTACCCATTGTGTACAAGCCTAAAAAGGGAAAGCACTAAAAAATGGAGGTATCAGTTTGGGTTCAATTTATAATACAATTATCAACCCGATTGCGTGGGTATTCGGTAAAATACTGGATTTCCTGTTTATGGGACTGCACGCGATTGGATTGGGAAACATTGCAATTGCAATCATTGTATTTACATTTCTGGTAAAAATCCTTATGCTTCCGCTGACTGTAAAACAGTCCAAGATGATGAAATTAAACAATATCATCATGCCGGAGGTCCGTAAAATCCAGGATAAATACAAGGATAAGAGAAACGATCAGGAAGCCATGTTAAAAATGCAGGCAGAAACAAAGGCTGTCTATGAAAAATATGGTACATCACAGATGGGCGGCTGTATCCAGATGCTGATTCAGTTCCCAATCTTAATGGCAATGTACCGTGTTATCCAGTACATTCCAATGTACGTAGGACAGTTAAAAAATCTGTTTGTCAACATTTTGACAGGAACAGACGGCGGTATCATGAATGTTTCCGGCTATGCGGATATTATGGCGGAAAACTTCAAGATGACGGGCAGAATGACAAATGTGGACTGGGGTAATATTGATTCTGCGGTAACTGCAATGAATTCATTTTCAGCAGACCAGTGGGAAACATTAAAATCTTTATTCCCGGCATATGCAGGCGTGATTGCCGAAAATCAGACAAAGATTACGGAAATGAACACATTTTTAACGATTAATGTATCACAGAATCCGACCTTTGGATTGAGCATTGCCGTGTTAATTCCAATTCTTTCCGGTCTTTCACAGTACATCAGTGTAAAGGTGTCACAGGGAAATACCCAGATGGATCCGGACGATCCGACAGCGGCATCAATGAAGATGATGACACTGTTTATGCCGATTATGTCAGCATTTATCGCATTTTCTGTACCGGCAGGTCTTGGTGTATACTGGATTGCGACAGCCGTTTTCCAGACAATTTTACAGGTGCTTGTAAACCGTCATTATGATAAGATGGGTGTGGATGCGATTGTTGCAAAGAATGTAGAACGCATGAACAAAAAGCGTGCCAAGAAAGGTCTTCCGCCGGAAAAGATTGCTAAAAATGCAGTAACCAACACAAAGAAGCTTGATTCTATCGAAAAGAGCAGACAGCGTGTAGAAACACTTCAGGCAAAGAAGGAAGCCAATGACAAGAAGATGAAGGAAATTCTTTCATCGACAGAATATTATAAGTCAGCCAAACCGGGAAGCCTTGCAGAAAAGGCGGGAATGGTTGCCAGATATAATGAAAAGAACAAAAAAAATACAAAGAAGTAATCAACCTGCTTAACGCAAAAGGAGGAAATTATGGATTATATTGAAATTTCAGGAAAAACAGTAGATGATGCCTTAACGGAAGCGCTTGTAAAGCTTGAAACAACAAGCGATAAAGTGGATGTGGAAGTTGTGGAAAAGGGCAGCTCCGGAATCTTAGGATTGTTTAACAAACCGGCAGTCATCCGTGTACGCAGAAAAAAGGATAAAGACATCTTAGAAGAAGATGTGGTTGCAGAAGTATTCCATGAGGAAGCAAAAAAGGAAGAACCTGCCGTGGCACCGGCAACGGAAAAGAAGCCGGAAATGACAAGAGAAGAAGTAGAATCAAGAATCAGAAACTTCCTCTCAGACCTTTTTAACGCAATGGATATGGAAGTTGCCGTAGAGATTACATTTAATGATAAGGAAGAATGTATCAATGTCGAATTAAAGGGCGGCAATATGGGCGTTTTAATCGGCAAGAGAGGTCAGACACTCGATTCTATCCAGTATCTTACAAGCCTTGTAGTTAATAAGGGAAGAGAAAAGTATGTAAGAATCAAGATGGATACAGAGGATTACAGAAACAGAAGAAAAGAAACGCTTGAATCCCTTGCAAAAAATATTGCATATAAAGTAAAGCGCAGCAGACGTCCTGTAGCTTTAGAACCGATGAATCCATATGAGAGAAGAATCATTCACTCTGCATTACAGAATGATAAATTTGTATCGACAAAGAGCGAAGGTGAAGAACCGTTCAGACATGTTGTGATTTATCTTGATAAAGAAAAAAGTGCAAACAAATAGTATGAATTTTAAAATGGCTGTGGTATGATATACTACAGCTATTTTTGATTAGAAATGGAGTGTAGTTATGGAGGATACGATTGCGGCGATTTCCACAAGCACAGTCAGCAGCGGTGGAATCAGCGTTGTAAGAATCAGCGGGGAAAATGCACTGTCAGTGGCACAACAGGTATTCCGCTCAAAAAAGAATAAAAACGTAGAGGACATGGAAAGCCACACGGTCCACTATGGCAATATTTATAACGGTGAAGAACTCATTGATGAAGTGCTGATGGTTGTCATGAAAGCACCGAATACGTATACAAGGGAAGATGTTGTGGAAATTGACTGTCACGGCGGTATTCTGGTGACGAAAAAGGTACTGGAAGCTGTGCTTTCTGCGGGAGCGCGCCTTGCAGAGCCGGGGGAATTTACAAAAAGAGCCTTTTTAAACGGAAGAATCGACTTATCGCAGGCAGAAGCGGTGATTGATGTCATTCAGTCCAAGAACGAATATGCCTTAAAATCCTCTGTCAGACAGCTCAGTGGAAAACTTTCCGAAAAAATCAAAGGACTGCGCGAGCTGGTTTTAAACAATGTTGCCTATATTGAGGCGGCATTAGACGATCCGGAACACATTTCACTGGATAACTATGTGAATAAACTGTCAATCGATGTGGATAAGTGTGTGGATAATGTGGATAACTTGTTGAAAACATGTGATAACGGCAGGATTGCAAAGGAAGGTATCCGCACGGTGATTCTCGGTAAAACCAATGCAGGAAAGTCAAGTCTTCTTAATGCCCTTGCAAAGGAGGAGCGTGCTATTGTAACGGACATTGAGGGGACAACGAGGGATACGCTTGAAGAACAGATTACAATCGGCGGAATCCAGTTAAATCTTATTGATACGGCGGGTATCCGTGACACGGTGGATTTTGTGGAAAGTATCGGTGTGGAAAAAGCCAAGAAACTTGCCACGGAAGCAGATCTGGTTATTTTTGTCGTGGACAGCACGCGTACACTCGACGAAAATGATAAGGATATCATTTCACTGATACAGGACAAAAAAGTGATTACGCTGCTTAATAAATCGGATCTGACACCGGTTGTTACGCCGGAGGAAATGAAAAAGCGGCTGGACTGCTGTGTCATTCCGATTTCCGCAAAAGAAGAAACGGGACTGGATAAGCTTGAAGATGCTATAAAAGAGCTGTTCTTTTCGGGAAATCTTGAATTAAATGAGGATATTTATATTGCCAATCAGCGGCAGAAACAGTTACTCATTGAAGCAAAAGAAGCCTTTCTTTTGGTAAAAGACGGCATTGAGAGTGGTATGAGTGAGGATTTCTTAACGATTGACTTAATGACTGCTTATGAAAAATTAGGATATATTATTGGTGAAGAAGTAGAAGATGACCTTGCAGATAAGATTTTTAAAAGCTTCTGCATGGGTAAATAAAGTGAAAGTTGTGCAGTGTCTGCCGTTGCGCGGACAGGTTGGAGGAAAATTATGCCGAATATACGGGAAGAATATGATGTAATAGTAGTAGGTGCCGGACATGCAGGCTGTGAGGCGGCACTGGCAGCGGCAAGAATGGGATTAAATACCATTTGTTTTACCGTCAGCTGTGAGAGTATAGCCATGATGCCATGTAATCCGAATATCGGAGGTAGTTCAAAAGGACATCTTGTAAGGGAAATTGATGCGCTGGGCGGTGAAATGGGGAAAAATATTGATGCAACCTTTATCCAGTCTAAAATGCTTAATAAATCCAAAGGTCCTGCGGTACATTCCCTTCGTGCGCAGGCGGATAAGTCGGATTACAGCCGCCGGATGAGAAAGGTTATGGAAAATACCGAAAATCTGTTTGTCAGACAGGCGGAGGTTACGGAAATTATGGTCAAAGATGGCGTGATTCAGGGTGTAAAGACACTCTCAGGCGCGCAGTATTTTGCAAAAGCCGTTGTACTTTGTACCGGTGTATATTTAAAGGCAAAATGTATCCACGGTGATGTCAGCTATGAAACCGGTCCAAACGGCTTACAGGCAGCCAATCATCTGACGGCATCTTTAATTGAAAACGGTATTGAAGTGCGCAGATTTAAGACGGGTACACCGGCAAGAGTGGACAAGCGTTCCATTGATTTTAGTAAGATGACAGAGCAGTTTGGTGACGAGCGCGTGGTGCCGTTTTCATTTACAACTGACCCGGAAACGGTACAAAAAGAACAGGTTTCCTGCTGGCTGACATATACAAATGAAGAAACACATCAGATTATCCGTGATAACCTGGATCGTTCCCCGCTGTATTCCGGTGTGATTCACGGTACAGGACCGAGATACTGTCCGTCTATTGAGGATAAGGTCGTTCGTTTTGCAGATAAAGACCGCCATCAGGTATTTATCGAGCCGGAAGGACTTTATACCAATGAAATGTATCTGGGCGGTATGTCCAGTTCCATGCCGGAGGACGTGCAGTATGCGATGTACCGCACCGTACCGGGGTTAGAGCATGTAAAGATTGTAAGAAATGCTTATGCGATTGAATATGACTGTATCAGTGCCGTACAGTTAAAGTCTTCGCTTGAATTTAAGAAAATCCGCGGTTTATTTGCAGGCGGACAGTTTAATGGAAGTTCAGGCTATGAAGAAGCGGCGGCACAGGGGATTGTTGCAGGTATTAATGCGGCGCAGTATGTCAAGGGCAAAGAACCGTTTATCTTAGACCGCTCTGAGGCTTATATCGGCGTTTTAATTGATGACCTTGTGACAAAGGAATCTACAGAGCCGTACCGTATGATGACATCCAGGGCAGAGTATCGTCTGCTGTTACGTCAGGATAATGCGGATTTACGTCTGACAAAGCGCGGATATGAAGTTGGATTAATCAGTAAGGAGCGTTATGAGGGCGTTCTTGAAAAGGAACGGCTGATTGCAGAAGAAATTGAGCGTGTAAAGTCCGTCAATATCGGAACGGGCGCACAGGTGCAGGCACTGATGCAGCAGTACGGCAGTACGGAATTAAAGACCGGTGCGACACTTGCAGAGCTGATTAAGCGTCCGGAGCTTTCTTATCAGGCACTGGCGCCGCTTGACACACACAGACCGCAGCTGCGGGAAGATATTGCGGAACAGGTCAATATCAACCTGAAATACGAAGGCTATATTGAAAGACAGTTACGTCAGGTAGAACATTTTAAAAAGCTGGAAAAGAGAATTATCCCGGAAACGATGGACTATACGGCAATTAACGGACTGCGTGTGGAGGCAATGCAGAAGCTTGAAAAATTCCGTCCACATTCAATCGGACAGGCATCCAGAATTTCAGGTGTATCTCCGGCGGATATTTCGGTTCTTCTGGTTTATATGGAGCAGTTCAGAAGAAGAAAGTAATCATTTTTCCTCAGAAAATAAGGAGAATTATCAATATGAATTTTACAGAGCAGTTAAATGAAGTAGGCATTGTGTTAAATGATACGCAGAGAAGCCAGTTTGACAAATATTTTGAAATTTTGGTGGAATGGAATGGTTTTATGAATCTGACAGGCATTACGGAATATGAAGAAGTGCTTGTTAAGCATTTTTTAGACAGCCTTGCCGTCGGAAAATACAGTGAAAAGTTTGCGGGAAATCCTGAGCTTTCTATTATAGATGTAGGAACGGGCGCCGGATTTCCGGGACTTCCGTTAAAAATCGCTTATCCACAGGCAAAAGTGGTGCTTCTGGATTCGTTAAATAAGCGTGTAAAATTCTTAGATGAAGTGATTACGCAGCTGGGACTTACGGGTATTACGGCGGTACATGCGCGCGCAGAGGAAGGTGCAAGAAATGCAGCTTACCGGGAGCAGTTTGACATTAGTGTGTCGCGGGCTGTGGCTAACTTATCGACACTTGTGGAATACTGCCTGCCGTTTGTAAAAGCCGGTGGATATTTCATTGCGTATAAGTCCGGGGATATTGATGCGGAAGCAGAGGGCGCAAAAAGGGCGGTGTCCCTGCTTGGCGGAAGAATTGAAAGCGTGGAAAAGATGACACTGCCGGGAACAGACATTGAGCGGTCGTTTGTCTTTGTAAAAAAGGAGAAGCCGACACCGAAGAAATATCCGAGAAAAGCAGGACTGCCCTCAAAAGAGCCGTTGGGGTAAACGTACAGAAAAAAATGTGCAATTATAAGTGTAGATAGAAGTATAAAGATAAACTGACAGATAAAGAATAAAATCAGCCGTAGCGTATGTAAAAGAACATATGTCACGGCTGTTTTTTAAGTGAATATAACGGTAAATGTCTGTAAGATGTATCTGTGCGGTACGATAACAGTGTTACCAATCTGTTATCGTACCGCACAGGCAGTATACAGATTAAATCTGGTTAATATAGATGTTTAAGGTGTTGACAAATTCCTCCGGCTGTTCAATCTGCGGAAGAACCTTTGCATTTGGAATCAGATAGGTTTCAATCGCAGGATTTAAGTCGGTATATTCTTTAATAACGGCACGCATGTCGGTGTTTTTATCGCCGGATACGATATAAATGCAGTTATCAAGCTGGCTGACAGCACGTGATATGGAGGCCGTTGTATAATGGCACTGTGTACTGGCAAAGAGGTATTTGGCAGAAGCGCCGCCTAAATGCGCTGTTTCATGGTAAGCCTTGCAGGTTTCACGCGGAATCATATTCTGATATGCAAACAGCTCGTTTGTAAATTTGCGGTTGATTTCGTGGCGGTTTACAAAAATATTGTAAAGCATTGTGCCAAGAACCGGCGTATTTAAAAGCATTTTACGGATATTGCTGTGCTTCCCCGGATTAATCATGGCATGGCGGATGCTTTCGGGGCTTACAAGAACAATCTTATCAAAAAGATATGGATTGTTGTAGGCTGCCATAATGGTAAGCGGTGCAGACTGTCCGGTGGCAGCTACGCTTACACGGCGTGCAATTACATTTACAATAAAATCATTGAGCAGCTGGGTATACATATAGGCGGTGTAGGTAATATTCGGTTTGTCAGAATAGCCGCAGCCCAGCAGGTCAATGGTGTATACGGTGTGTTTTTTGGCGAGCGCTTTTACAACACGCTTCCATTCATAAGACGAACTTTCCGGTTTTAAATCGTGAATTAAAAGGAGCGGTGACCCCTTACCACAGACGGTGTAGGCAACATTTCCCAATCTCCATTTGTATTTTAAAATTGACTTGTTTTCGGTAATCTTATCTGAAACAGCAGCCTGAAAAATGCACTGGTTTATAATATGTGCGGTTGTAAAAGCTGCGGTCCCCATTCCGGCAGCAAGACCTAATTTTTTCCATTTATTCATAGCTATCTCCATTCCGCTGCATAGCAGCAATCGTTATAAAATAACGGGTAACCCGTCCCAATATTATTATCTCCTATTATAATGGAAAAAGGCTGAACTATCAATGATAAATGCACGAACACAAAAGAAATGAAAAAACATTTTCAGTGATTAAAATAATCTAGTAGAAAAGTACTTTAAATATTCCACAAAATAGAGTATTATATATAGTAAAAGCATTAATACGTGATAAAATATAATATATTAAATATAAAAAATATTCATGTACTATAAGGGGACAACGATGGATGAAATACAAAAATATCTGACGGAAGAATTACAGTCTGCAAAAGAAGAAAAAGAGAACCTGGAAGAGCAGATTCATAAGATTGAAATTGAGACAGAGCTGATTTGTCAGGCAATAGATAAAATTGTAATGAATCAGGATGCAACAAGCCTGGTATTTATGTCAGAGGAAGAATTTCAGGGATTTGACGGGACAGAGATAAAAAAGCTGAGTCAGAAAAAGACAGCTCTTGCAGAAGAAAAGCTACGGCTTCAGCAGACTGTTTCCCAGACAGCACGCCGGATTGCAAAGCTGGAGCGGCTGCTGAAACAAAACACTGGAAAGTTGAAAGAAGATTCGACCGGGGCTAAAAAGGTTTATAATACATATGAAGTAATATATATGCAGGAGGCTGACCGTCAGAGAATTGCCAGAGATATTCATGATACCGTTGTCCAGGGGCTGACTGCTTTAATACATAAAAATGAATTTGTGGGAAAGATTTTTGAAACAGATAAGCAGCGGGCACAGTTGGAATTGAAAAAGAATAATAACGTTATCCGGGATTCCATTAACGAACTGCGCAATATTATATTTGATCTTCGACCAATGTCTTTAGATGATCTTGGATTTGAAAAAACATTTTATACAGCAATTGAAAAAATAAAAGGAACAACACAGATGGTTGTGAAAGCTGATTATCTGTGCGATACTGATTCAATGAATCCGATTATCGGAATTACGGTTATCCGGATAATACAGGAATTATGCAGCAATTCTATTAAATATTCAAAGGGAACAAGAATCCAGGTTACGATAAAGCAGGATAAGCAGAATGAACTGCTCATTTTGTATTCAGATAATGGAGAAGGATATGATTTGAACAAACCGACGGATTGTACAAAAAACAATACCGGATTTGGATTGAATATGATGCGGGAGAGGATTGCACTGTTACAGGGGAAAATGGAAGTGTGTTACAAAGACGGAGAACTTTCTTATACAATCCGGATTCCTTTAGATACACAGAAAATATGAAACTGGGAGGAATTATAAATGTCTGTTAATATATTATTAGCTGATGACCATTTGATGGTGCGGGAAGGATTAAAACAAGTATTGGAATTAGATCATGATATTGATGTAATCAGTGAGGCAAGCGATGGATATGAATGCCTGAATCTGATTAATAAGACACACCCGGATGTAGTGCTGCTTGATATTAATATGCCAAACCTTGACGGCTTACAGGTATTGTCGATTATGAAACAGCAGAAAATGAAAAGTAAGGTGATTATGCTTACGATTCATAAGGATGTAGATTATCTGATTGAGGCATTGGATGCCGGATGTGACGGTTACGTTTTAAAAGATTCAGATTCGGAAACATTGAAAAAAGCAATTTTTGATGTATATAATGGAGAAACATTTATTGAACCAAGCTTAACAGTATTGCTTAATTCAAGTCTGGCAGAGCGTGATGTAATGAAAGACAAACTCAGTGAACTGACAAAACGTGAAGTTGAAGTTTTGAAATTAATTGCAAGTGGAATGTTTAATAAAGAAATTGCATCTACTCTTTGTATCAGTGAACGGACAGTTAAAAATCATGTATCAAATATCTTTAAAAAGATAGAGGTATCAGACAGAACACAGGCAGCTGTATTTGCAATAAAAAATAATCTGGTTGATATTAAATAGCTCTCGTAAAACAGCTTTTATAAAAGAAAATAATTGCTATTGTGTGATTGCAAATATATCGATAGATAAATGATAAATAAAATGATAGAGAATGGTATAAAGGAAATGAGTCTTTGTACCATTTTTTATTTTGCAGAAAAACAGATATGCAATATTTATATCTGAGAAAATACTTCTAAAAAAATGCAACGGTTATACAATGGTTTGGTTTTTGTAGGTACTTTAAATTTTGAATGAAACAGACAGTGAGTTAAAATTACATTAAGCAATAAGCGAAATTAAATAAAAAGTGTTTCACGTGAAACATTGTGGTTTTTTATAGGAATCAAGTGAAAATAAAGAAAAAATGAAATTAAATAAAATGAGAAAATTCTATAGATATCTAATATAAAAAATGCTATAATATTTACGGTGTGTCTGGGTCAAAAGCTATTCATGTACATATGAGCATGATAAGACTTTTTGAATTTTTGACCTTAACATTTTTATGTTGGACGGCTAAAGTGTTTCACGTGAAACATTGATTAAGAATGCCGTCGGGATTGGAGAATAAATGGGGAGAATTATAGCAATTGCAAACCAAAAGGGCGGCGTTGGAAAGACGACAACAGCAATTAACTTGTCCGCCTGCCTGGCAGAAGCAAAACAGAGAGTATTAGTCATTGATATTGATCCGCAGGGAAATACCACAAGCGGTCTTGGAATTGATAAAGAAGAAAAAGAAAATACAATCTATGAAGTTATGCTGGGTGAAATTTCGATTGAACAGGCTATCTGTAAGGAAGCATTTGATTGTCTGGACGTAATCCCTTCTAATGTCAACCTTGCAGGTGCGGAAATCGACCTTATTGATATAGAAGACCGCGAGTATATTTTAAAGAAAAGTATTGCTCAGATCCGGAAAAACTATGATTATATTATATTGGACTGTCCGCCGTCTTTAAGTATGTTGACAGTCAACGCAATGACTGCAGCAGACACAGTACTTGTGCCGATTCAGTGCGAATACTATGCATTGGAAGGATTAACACAGCTGATACATACAATTCATCTGGTTCAGAAAAAATTAAATCCAAATCTGGAACTGGAGGGTGTTGTCTTTACAATGTATGATTCCAGAACCAATCTTTCATTACAGGTTGTGGAAAATGTAAAAGATAATTTAAAACAAAACATCTATAAGACAATTATTCCAAGAAATATCCGGTTAGCCGAAGCACCGAGCCATGGACTGCCAATCAATATTTATGATACAAAGTCCAGTGGTGCAGAAAGTTACCGCTTATTGGCACAGGAAGTAATGAACAATAGAAATGAGGGAAAATAAATGGCAGTAGCGAAGAAAAGCAAAGCATCTTCAAAAGGTCTTGGAAAAGGATTGGGAAATCTTATCCGGGAATCGGAAGAAGATGAAAATGTAGTAGTAAAGGAAGTAGTCAAAGAAGTTGTTGTAAAAGAACCGGGTGAAATAAAAGTTCGTCTGTCACAGATTGAACCGAACCGGGAACAGCCAAGAAAAGTATTTGATGAAGATGCGCTGATTGAATTGTCGGAATCGATTAAACAGTATGGCGTCTTACAGCCGCTTCTGGTTCAGAAAAAGGACAAGTATTATGAAATTATTGCCGGTGAAAGAAGATGGCGTGCGGCAAAGCTGGCAGGTGTCAAAGAAGTGCCGGTTATTATAAAAGACTACTCTACACAGGAAGTCATGGAGATTGCGTTGATTGAAAATATTCAGCGTGAAGACTTAAATCCAATAGAAGAAGCACAGGCATATCAGCGTTTAATCAAAGATTACCGGTTAAAGCAGGACGAAGTCGCGGAAAAGGTATCAAAGTCCCGTGCGGCAATTACGAATTCGCTGCGTCTGTTAAAGCTTGATGAACGTGTACAGGAAATGGTTATGGAAGGCAAATTAAGCAATGGTCATGCCAGAGCCATTATCGGAATAGAAGACGGCGACCAGCAGTATCAGGTAGCACAGAAAATTTTTGACGAGCAGATGAGTGTCCGTGAAACGGAAAAATTGATGAAAAATCTGAACCGTCCTGAAAAACCGGAAAAACAAAAGCCACAGAATGATTTTGTGTACCGGGATATTGAGGAAAAGATGAATAAAATTATGGGTACAAAAGTCGTTATTAAAAACCGGGAACACGATAAGGGTAAAATTGAAATTGAATATTATTCACAGGCAGAGCTGGAAAGAATCTATGATTTGCTGAAACAGATAAAAAATGAATAATTCAATATTTTTTACACTTATACTATAAATATAGGAGCAAACGATTATGATAAATTTTTTTGATTTATTTTCAGTGGATACCCTGTATATTGTCTTGGGACTTGCCGGGGTAAGCCTGATTACGCTGATTCTTGCAATTGTTGCGCTTTGTAAGGCAGCAAAGTTAAAAAAGAAATACCGTTCCTTTATGGAAGGTGCAGATGGAAAGTCGATTGAGAGTCTGATTCATGAACATCTCGATGAGATTGAAAGTATCCGGGCAGTCGGTGAGAAAAACAGTGCGGCAGTGAAAGATATTTACGAAAAAATGCAGTATACATTTCAGAAGGTGGGCATTGTGAAGTATGATGCGTTTCATGAAATGGGTGGAAAGTTAAGCTTCGCATTATGTATGCTGGATAAAGTCAATAACGGATATATTATCAATGTAATGCACAGCAATAACGGCTGTTTTGCTTACATTAAAGAGGTTGTTGACGGAAAGTCGTACATTGAGCTGGGCGATGAGGAAAAACAGGCATTACAGCAGGCTGTGGCAGGACGTATGGGTGATGCTGATCTGGGCAGAAAAGTCAATGATGTGATTCAAAAAGATGTTTCTGTAGATTAATTATGGGGAAAATTATATAAAAGACTGGAAATGAATAAAAAAACGTTGTATGATGGCAATGAATTGAAAAATTGAAATGGAGATTATGAAAAATGTTAGATTTAAAATTTGTAAGAGAAAATCCGGAAATTGTAAAGCAGAATATTAGAAATAAGTTTCAGGATAGAAAGATTCCGCTGGTAGATGAAGTGATTGAACTGGACGAGCAGGCAAGAGCAACCCAGACAGAAGCCGATGAGTTAAGAGCAAACCGTAACAAACTTTCAAAGCAGATTGGTGCATTAATGGCACAGGGCAAGAAAGAAGAAGCGGAAGAAGTAAAGGCAAAGGTCAATGCCGATGCAGAACGTTTAAAGGAACTGGAAGCAAAGGAAAGTGAATTAAACGCAAGAGTAAAGGAAATTATGATGACTATTCCGAACATCATTGACCCAAGCGTTCCTATCGGAAAAGACGACAGTGAAAATGTTGAAATTGAAAAGTTCGGTGAACCGGTTGTGCCGGATTATGAAATCCCATATCACACAGATATTATGGAGAAGTTTAACGGTATCGACTTAGAAGCTGCCGGAAAGGTTGCCGGTAACGGTTTCTATTATCTGATGGGAGATATTGCAAGACTTCATTCAGCTGTTATTTCTTATGCAAGGGATTTTATGATTGACAGAGGATTTACTTACTGTATTCCGCCGTTTATGATCCGCAGCAACGTTGTTACAGGCGTTATGAGTTTTGATGAAATGGATGCCATGATGTACAAGATTGAAGGCGAAGATTTATATCTGATTGGAACAAGCGAACATTCCATGATTGGTAAGTTTATTGATACCATTACACCGGAATCTGAACTGCCAAAGACTTTAACAAGTTATTCACCATGCTTTAGAAAAGAAAAGGGTGCGCATGGTATTGAAGAACGTGGTGTATACAGAATCCATCAGTTTGAAAAGCAGGAAATGATTGTTGTGTGTAAGCCGGAAGAAAGCAAGATGTGGTTTGACAAGCTGTGGCAGAATACCGTAGATTTATTCCGTTCACTGGATATTCCTGTAAGAACACTGGAATGCTGCTCTGGCGACCTTGCAGATTTAAAGGTGAAGTCTATTGACGTAGAAGCATGGTCACCTCGTCAGAAGAAGTATTTTGAAGTTGGTTCATGCTCTAACTTAGGAGATGCACAGGCAAGACGTTTAAAAATCAGAGTACAGGATGAAAATAAGAAGAAGTACTTTGCACATACATTAAACAATACAGTTGTTGCACCACCTAGAATGTTAATCGCATTTCTGGAAAACAACCTTCAGGCAGACGGAAGCGTAAAGATTCCAAAGGTACTTCAGCCATATATGGGTGGAAAGACAGAAATCCGATAAGTACCGTATGTAACCGTGCAGGGGAAAATGCTTAGAAAAGGCATTAAAATGCCTGTGGAATGGAGGTTAGTGTGAAAAATCACACTGATGTGCTGATTGTTCACACGGCTATTTGTTTCTGAGCAAAAACAAATAGCTATGATGGCAGATGAGAAATCGCCTACGCGAATTTCTCACCGCCTCTTCGCAACAAGTTGCTCAGAAATGAGGGTTCGTGTGAGTAAAAAACTATTAGCAGTCATAGATATGCAGAATGACTTTATTACCGGTGCTTTAGGCAATGCACAATGCCGGGCGGTAGTTTCTAATGTCGTTAAAAAGGTAAATCACACCGATGCAGATATTGTGTATACATTGGATACACACGGAGAGGATTATCCGGACACACAGGAAGGCAGAAAGCTTCCTGTGAAACATTGTATAAAAGGAACACCGGGCTGGGAACTGATTCCTGAATTAGAACATATTCAGGAGAAGACACATTTTGAAAAAAATACGTTTGGTTCAACAGGACTGGCAGAATGGATTCGCAAACAGGGATATACAGAAGTGGAGCTTATCGGTGTCTGTACAGATATCTGTGTTATCAGCAATGCAATGACGATAAAGGCATTTAACCCTGAAGTAGAAATCAGTGTAGATGCCGGATGCTGTGCAGGAGTTACACCACAGTCCCATAAGACAGCACTTGATGCAATGAAGGGCTGTCAGATACGGATTGAGGAATAGATGCTTAAAAATGATGACAAGATGTTGACCTCTGATAGACAATGAATATCATGAGCCGGATAAGACAGCGCAGTCTTATCCGGCTCTGTTTTTTACTGCCGGTGTGTGTGTTTAATGCCGAATAATAAAAATTTTATGTAAAAGATATGTAATCCACAATGATTTCAGTATTTGTTAAAAGACAAAATGGTTATAATAAAACAAATGGGAAGTAGTGTGAAAAATAACGCTGATGCGCTTATTTTTCACACAGCACTTTGTGCCGCAGGCGTCACAAAGTCGCTTTTTATCGCAGAGCCAAATAAGATTTGGCTCGCGATTCCTCCGGCATTAAAATGCCTGCGGAATGGAGATTAGTGTGAAAAATCGCCGCTTTACAACAAGCTGTTCAGAAATGAGGATTATTATGGGAAAGTATCATTTTATAATTATTGGAGCGGGCTGGAGAGCCCTTTATTATGTAAGAATTGCAAAGGCAATGCCGGATATATTCTGTCTGGATGCGGTATATTGCAGAACGCAGGAAAAGGCAGACAAGATTGCGCGGGAATATCAGATACATACCACAACATCAAAAGAGGAATGTGCTGCATATAAACCGGATTTTGCCGTTATAGCGGTGAATAAAGCGGAGATATACAATGTGGCGGTGGAGTGGATGGACAGAGGCATAACAGTTCTTTCTGAAACACCGGCTGCGCTGGATATAGAAGCACTAAAGAAGCTTTACGGATATTATAAAGCCGGTAAAAAGCAGGTTGTTGCAGAACAGTACAGGGAATATCCATCCAATAAGGCAGCACTTAGACTGATTGGCAGCGGTATTATAGGCGATGTAAACTGTATGAATATTTCACTTGCGCATGAATATCACGGAGTGAGTCTTATGCGTGCTTATCTTGGAATCCGCCCGGATGAAAATTTTACGGTATCAGGTAAAATGTATGAATTTCCAACAACAGAAACGCTTACAAGATATGAGCAGTTTACGGACGGAAGAATTGCCAATAAGAAAAGGTGTGTTGCGGCATTTGAATATGACTGCGGTAAGACGGCATGGTATGACTTTGATTCTGAACAGTACAGATCCCCTATCCGCAAAAATACCGTTAAAGTTCAGGGCATACGGGGTGAAATGATAGATGACCGCATTTATTATCTGGATAAGAACAACAAAGGACAGGCGGATCAAATTATAACCGGTTTTCATATTACCCGCCCTTATATGTAGAATCCAAATCTGTCAGAAATTTATGAGGTAGAAAAAATATCCTGCGCGGGAAAAGTATTATATGAACCACAATGGGGACTGCGCGGTTTATCAGAAGATGAAACGGCGGTTGCCACACTCATGATAAAAACGGCGTTATATAATAGGGATGAAGCGCCTGCACCGTACAGCGTGGAAGATGCAATTGCAGATGCGTATGCCGCTATATTGCTGAAAGAGGCAGTAAAGACGGGGAAATGTATAAGAAGTGATATGAAATGGATTAAGGAATAAGAATATCGGGAGATAGATGATATAGATAAGGAAGGACGGCGGAAAATATGCAGGATAAAGTATTAAAAATGGCACTGATAGGTGTAGGAAATATGGGAAAAAAGTATGCACAGATGATTGTATCGGGTGAAGTTTTGCATATGAAGCTGGCAGCTGTTGTTATAAGGCGGGATGAGCAGATAGCATGGGGAAAAACACTTGTAAATGTTGACGGACAGCCGGTGGAGATATTCAGAAGTGCAGATGAATTGTTTCATGCAGCAGAATCAGACCCGTCTTTATTTGATGCGGTGCTTATAGCAACACCACATAAGACCCATAAGGAACTGGCGGTCAGAGCTTTTGAATTAAAAAAAGATGTCTTATGTGATAAACCGGCGGCGGCAGATATTGGTGAAGCACTTGCAATGAATGATGCAGCAGAAAAAAATGAAAGAATTTACGGGCTGGTTTTTCACCAGAGATTATATCCTAAATATATGAAGATAAAAGAAATGATAGATTCCGGCGAAATAGGAACATTAAAAAGGGTCAGTCTTATCAATTCCAGATATTTAAGAACTTCACATTATCATAAGTCCGGTTCGTGGAGAAGCAGCTTTGCAGGTGAAGGCGGCGGAGCGCTTATTAATCAGGGACAGCATATTCTGGATATATTCCAGTATCTGTTTGGAATGCCGCAGAGATTGTTTGCAGTGATTCCTTTTGGCAAATACAATCCGTTTGCGGTTGATGATGAAGATACGATTGTGATGGAATACGATACGGGTATGACCGCTTCATTTATTTTAACCACGGGAGAGGCCTGTTGTGAAGAAAGAATGGAAATTATAGGAACAAAGGCAAGACTGCTTTTGGAGGATAACACGCTGTCAATTACAAGGTTTGATGATATTGAAAAATATATAAAAACAGAAGATGTCAACTCAAGAGAGCATCTGCATTTTACGGAAGAAAAAATTATGTATGAAAAGTCAGCAGAGCCTTATACACAACTGCTTGAAAAATTTGCACAGGCTGCCTTAAAACACGACGAAGGCTGTCTGGTGGCAAAAGGTGCGGAAGGACTTCATTCACTGATGCTTTGTGCGGGGGCATATTATTCGGCATGTAAAGGGATTCGTGTTGACCTTCCCCTGGATGCGGTGCGGTATAAAGAATTGATGGATAACCTTATAGAAGATGAGAAAGTGTATGGATGTACTGCCACAGATTAATGCGGCATAATCCGCGATGCAGACAAAACCATCAACCGTTGTAATGGACATCTCAGATGTCACAGTAGCAGTTTCTTTAGGAACTTCTTTGGTTGTTACAGTAGAAGAATCATTATATTATAATCCTAAACTTTTTATGCAGGGTGATTTACCCTGTATTTTTTGACATAAAATGTCGCTTATGATATATTGATATTTAGGTGTTACTCAAAAACGGTAGGACGGTTCTCTCCAATCTGGGAGTACAAGCCCAGTTTACATATATGGTAAATTGTGCCGTAGTTACAGAAGGGAGATTTTGCATATGGTAACTTTATCATATGAAGCATTGATTGCACTCGTGGCATTATGTGGCGGTGCCGGTTACATGCTCGGTAAAGATATACATAAAGTAAAAAAGTAACTGTCCTCGGCAAAGGAATTACAGTTACTTTTTTAAGCTAACTATTTAATTTCAGAGCAACCGTCTTGCTATACGGGTAACACTCTTTTTATAGATGTAAATTTACTTCTCTTATATTCTATTACATATATCAGTAAATTTCAAGTACATAAATAGATGATATTTCAAAAAATGCAGGGTGATTATTTGCCTTGCATTTTTGATTGTGCGCCTGGCGGCGCACGTTTCTAACGGGTTAAAGTCCCGAATCTGAAAGTATTGTTGTGAAACGTATCCAGTTGATCTGAATCATCTTCATAAAACGATACATCGTATACTGGCACTTCACCGTATTCATCAACCTGTCTGTAGCCGTAAATCGGATTCCAAGTGTGAACATGGTCAGACATTGCATATCCGTTAACTACATTATAGGTATATGCACCATAGGTGTATTCACCGTTATAACTAAAATCTACACCGCCATTTGCAATTACCCAGTAACCGTACTGATTAGAAGCAATTCCGTTAAAAGAAAAATCTACCGTTCCGTTTGTAATCTTCCACCAGACGTATTCATTTTGAGCCATACCGTTGTATGTAAAGTCTACGGTTCCGTTAGCAATTTTCTTTGCGATAAGATAAAATAAAAGAAAAACTTTATCGTAAAGGAAGAAAAATGAGCAGAGAATAGGAAAGAGTATCTTCCCCATGGTGTTACGGAAAAATTCCAGTATCTGTTTGGAATGCCGCAGAGCTTTATACACAACTGCTTGAAAAATTTGCAGAAGCTGCCTTTAAATCATTGTCCAGACGGAAAAACAGGGCATATCCTATTGATATTGTAGTGGATATTTTGTAGAATGATACTCACAGTAAATAGAAGATGGATAGGTTTGAAGGTGTAAATCAATGCGTGGTATAAAGGAAAAATTGATCTGATTCATGATGAAGCTCGTGGAAAAATTTCATGTTATGCAAGAGATAATCATGTGCTGATTATGCAGGGACCTTTTCAGTTAAAACAGGGCGGTTACGGGATTGTCGTAAGAAAACCGGTTTATCTGGAGGATGAAAGCGGACAGGAGTTTTTTTGGGGATTTACGATTGTGATTATCCGTGTGCCGGAAATTTTTTCAGATTCCGTAAAACCGCTTTCAGATTTTGGATATCAGTACTGCTTATCCAAGACAGTTTCTCCTTGGGAAGAAGCATATGAGGTTGTGGATTGTTCAGGCGGAAGTATCAGTGCTCCGGTTTCCTATACATTTGAAATCGGCGGCAGTGTTTGGAAGCTTGAAGTTATGCCGCAGAACGGCTGGGTGGAAAAAAGCTATTTATATAGTATTTTTAGCGGTGGACTGCTGATAGTGCTGCTTTTGACAGGATTAACGGCAGCACTGCTGACTCTTGATGAGAATCGTCAGGAGTTAAGAAAACTTGCGCTGACGGATGCCTTGACAGGTATTTATAACCGTCACGGTTTTGATAAGCATGTGACAGTATATATGAAAAAGTATCCCGAAAAGCACTGTGTCGGTGTACAGTTTGATATTGATGATTTTAAATTGATTAACGATATTTACGGACATGCTTCCGGGGATAAGGCACTGCAGATTCTCGCGGAAAGCATGCGGAAGTTTTTTCCAGAGCATGCGGTGCTTGGTCGAAACGGTGGTGATGAGTTCTGTATTTTTCTGCCGGACTGCACCTGCAAAGAAGTAGAAGAAAAACTGGTACAGTTTACAAAACAAAAGCGTTTCTTTGTTTATGAAGGTGAGGAACGCGCATTTAACATTTCGCTTGGATATGCAGAATATCCGGTTCATGCAAAATCGCAGCTGCAATTAATGCACTGTGCCGATGCGGCACTTTATGAGGTGAAATTGCGTGGAAAAAAGGGAAGCCTGGTATATGATGAGGGATTTGATTCAGAAGTCCGTACACAGCTTGGATTTGCACTGCGGGATATTTCAGAAAATCTTCCGGGAGCCTTTATTATTTACAAGGCAGACTATACGGATGATGAAATTCTATTTGCAAACAGTGAATTAATACGGTTGGCAGGCTGTGAAAATATTGAGGAATTTATGACATATACACAGCGGAGTTTCCGCAGTCTGATTCGTGAGGACGAAAGAGAAGGTGTGGAGCAGAGTATCTGGCAGCAGATTGGAACAGGGCAGTGTAATGATTATGTGCATTTTTATCTGAAAAAGAAAGATGGTACCTATCTTAAGGTGCTTGACCATGGCAGAATTGTGGAGAGCGGTCATTACGGAAAAGTGTTTTATGTATTAATTATGGATTGGGATTCTATGAAGGAAAAGTACAGGGATTCTTTATAAAAACACATTTGTTAAAAAGGTAAAGCAGAAAGCAACGGCAGTTGACAGTTACGGACACAAAAAGTAAAATAAATAAAGACTATTTGGAATAGAAGGAGAACAAAGATGAGAATTGGCATTTTAGGTTATGGCAACCTCGGCAGAGGGGTAGAGTGTGCAATTAAGCAGAATCCGGATATGGAGCTGGCGGCTGTATTTACAAGACGTGCGCCGGAAACCGTGTCTATCCTGACAGAAGGTGCGGCAGTATGCTCCGTTGATGATGTGGAACAGTGGAAGGATAAGATTGACGTCATGATTCTGTGCGGCGGTAGTGCAACGGATTTACCGGAGCAGACACCAAAGTTTGCAAAGCTGTTTAACGTGGTAGACAGCTTTGATACACACGCAAGAATTCCGGAGCATTTTGACAATGTAGACACAGCGGCAAAGGAAAGCGGACATGTCGGCATTATTTCAGTCGGCTGGGACCCGGGTATGTTCTCATTAAACCGTATGTATGCAAATGCAATTTTACCGGACGGACAGGACTATACATTCTGGGGTAAGGGTGTAAGTCAGGGTCATTCCGATGCAATCCGCCGCGTAGAAGGCGTAAAGGACGGCAAGCAGTATACAATTCCTGTGGAAGCGGCACTTGAAGCAGTAAGAAACGGTGAAAATCCACAGCTTACCACAAGACAGAAGCACACAAGAGAGTGTTTTGTGGTACTCGAAGAAGGCGCAGATGCGGCAAAGGTAGAAGAAACCATTAAAAATATGCCGAACTACTTTGCAGATTATGACACAACGGTACATTTTATCAGCGAAGAAGAATTAAAGGAAAAGCACAGCGGCATACCGCACGGCGGATTTGTTATCCGTTCCGGAAACACCGGCTGGAATAAAGAAAACCAGCACGTGATTGAATACAGCTTAAAGCTGGATTCCAATCCGGAATTTACTTCCTGCGTTATCGTGGCTTACGCAAGAGCGGCATACCGTCTGTATAAGGAAGGTCAGACCGGCTGTAAGACAGTATTTGACATTGCACCGGCATATTTAAGTGCAAAAGACGGCGCTGAATTAAGAAAGAGCCTGCTGTAGAAAAATTATGACAGAAAAAGAAAAAATGCTCGCGGGACAGATATACGACCCATCAGATGAAGAACTGTTAAAGCTTCGTCAGAATGCGCATATTTTAAGCAAAAAGTATAATGACTGTTTTGAAACAGATGCGCAGAGGACGGATTTACTGCATGAGCTTATACCGCATATGGGTGAAAATGTGTATTTACAGGGCCCTGTCCAGTTTGATTACGGCTGTTTTACGGAAATTGGAAAGAATACATATGCAAATTTTAATTTCACGTGTCTGGACTGCGCACCGGTAAAAATCGGGAATGATGTATTTATCGGACCGAATGTTTCTTTGCTGACACCGGTACATCCGTTTCGGTTTCAGGACAGAAATATGTACCGGCGTGCAGATGGTGTATACGCAGACCGGGAATATGCCAGACCGATTACAATCGGGGACAACTGCTGGATTGCCGGAAATGTAACAGTGTGCGGCGGTGTCACGATTGGAAGCGGTACGGTTATCGGTGCAGGCAGTGTGGTCACACACGATATTCCGGCGGGTGTCCTTGCGGCAGGCGTTCCGTGCCGGGTTATCCGTGAGATTACGGAGGAAGATGCGCTGTCATGCCACCCGGAATTATTTGGTGTATAGCAGGCAGTATTAGAACAAATTCCGTGATTGTAAGAAAAATTTTACAGCAGTTAAAGGCGGAGGGATTGGTTGAGGTATCCAGAGGAACCAGAAAAGGAAAAAGTAAGTTCATGGGAGTCTTTTTGAGTGTCATGCGGAAATTTCGTGTGATACTCCTTTTTTAATATCTTGAAAATAACTTCCGGTTATGCTATCTTATAAAACAAGGGAATGAAGTACTCCCGAAGTGAAAAACACTTAAACCACTTATTAAGCTGATGACTTCTGCGATGAAATAAACGCAGAAGCTGTCAGCTTTTTTTGCGTAGAAAAGAGGAATGTATGTTATTAAGTATTGCATTGATTTTGCTGGTCGGAATGTCTATGGGCTGGATTTGCAGGAAAATAAAACTGCCGGGTCTGCTTGGAATGTTGATTACCGGTATTGTGCTAGGTCCGTATGTGTTAAATATGCTGGATATAAAGCTTCTTGGCATATCGGCAGATTTAAGAAAAATCGCCCTGATTATTATTCTGACAAGAGCGGGGCTTGGACTGGATTTAACGAGCTTAAAAAAAATCGGAAGACCTGCGGTTTTAATGTGCTTTGTGCCGGCAACGTTTGAACTGGCGGGTATGCTGCTTTTAGCGCCGCGTCTTATGGGAATAAGCCTTTTGGAAGCGGCGGTCATGGGCGCAGTGCTTGCGGCAGTATCGCCTGCGGTCGTTGTTCCGCGCATGGTAAAGCTTATGGAAGAAGGCTACGGTGTCAAAGAGGGGATTCCGCAGTTGATTCTTGCGGGGGCATCGGTCGATGATGTCTATGTCATCGTGCTGTTTTCGACATTTTCGGGCATGATGCAGGGGGAAGGCGCATCGGTTATCCGTTTTGTTAATATTCCGGTGTCTATTATTTTAGGAATGATTATCGGTCTGACAATTGGCGTTCTGCTTGCATTTTATTTTCAAAAAGTGCATATTAGAGATACGGCAAAGGTACTGATTATTCTTGGTATTTCATTTCTGCTGGCAGCAGCCGAAGACAGCCTGACAACACCTGTTACCTTTTCGGCGTTGATTGCGATTATGTTTATCGGCGTGGGCTTGCAGAGAAAGCGGGAAGCTGTTGCAAAAAGACTTGCCGTAAAATACGGAAAACTGTGGGTAGCGGCAGAGGTCTTTTTATTCGTACTGGTCGGTGCAACTGTTAATATCGGTTATCTTGGCAGGGTTGGCGTGCGTGCATTGCTGATGATTGCAGGTGCATTGCTGTTTAGAATGGCGGGCGTTTGGGTCTGTCTGCTGGGTACGGGTTTGAAAACAGGCGAAAAGGCATTTACAATGCTTGCGTATACACCGAAAGCCACAGTTCAGGCGGCAATCGGCGGGATTCCTCTGGCACTGGGTTTTGCGTGCGGCGATACGGTACTGACGGTTGCGGTATTGGCAATTGTGTTGACTGCGCCGCTCGGGGCATTTGCGATTGATTTATCGTACCGGAAGCTGCTGACGAAAAGTAAGTAAGAATGGAGATTAGTGTGAACAAGCCATAAATGAAAGCTTGTTCACACAGCGCTTTGTGCCGCAGGCGTCACAAATCCGCTTTTTATCGCAGAACTGAATAAATTCAGTCCGCGATTCCTCCGGCATTAGAATGCCTGCGGAATGGAGATTAATATGCAGATAAAAAAAGTTGCGGTTTTAGGAGCGGGAGCGGTTGGCTCTTATGTAATATGGGGACTTTCACAGGCAGAAAATCTCAGCCTTGGAGTGATTGCGGAAGGGGAGCGCGCCGGGCGCTTAAAAGAAAACGGTTGTCTGATTAACGGACAGGTTTACCGTCCGGAGGTCTGGACACCAAAGGAAGCGCACGGCGCAGACCTTTTAATTGTATCGTTAAAATACGGCGCACTGCCGGGCGCATTGGACAGCATTGCGCAGGCGGTGGGAGAACACACAATCGTAATGAGTTTAATGAACGGTGTAGACAGCGAAGAAATTATTGCGCAGAAAGTGAATCCCGATAACATTTTGCATGCACTGATTAAAGTGGCATCCCACAAAGAAGAGAACGGTTACTGCTTTAATCCCGAAACGACAATCGGTATCATCTTCGGGGAAATCAAGCCGCCGTTTGAGAGTGAACGTGTACAGGCGGTGTGCACACTTTTTGAAAATGCGCAGATACATTTCCGTGTAACAGACTATATTAAGGAAGAAATGTGGAGCAAATTCCGCCTGAATGTGTGCAATAACCTGCCGCAGGCAATCTTAGGCGCGGGTGTCGGCTGTTACAGCGATAGCACGCATATGAAAGCCATCAGTGAAGGACTGAAAAAAGAGCTTGAAGCCATTGCACAGGCAAAGGGTATTGACATCGGAAAAGCCGATAAGTCATCTTCCCACGGCAATGCAGTGCCGCCAAAGACACGCTATTCGACATTGCAGGACTTAGATGCGGGACGGCACACCGAGATTGATATGTTTTCCGGGGCGTTAATGCGGATGGGAAAAGAACTAGGCATTCCGACCCCGTATAATGAATATACCTACCACATGATTAAGGCGCTGGAAGAAAAAAATGACGGAAAATTTGATTACAGTAAAGATACGCAGGAATCGACGTGGTCAAAATAAAAATGCATCTAAATTTACGATTTATGACATTGAACTTCAATAGGTTTGAGAGTATAATTTAACATATGTATCAAAGGTATCAGGGAATGTTTCTATTTTACCTGAAATACGCATATTATATTATGAAATGTTGGGGAGGACATGGTTATGGCTACATGGAAGAATTTAGACACACTGGAAACTTTTAAGGCACTTTCAGAGGTAAAACGCGTGAAGCTGGCAGAGGCAATGTCAGGGGCAGAAGGTGCAGAGCGTGTAAAGAAGTACAGTGTACCGATGGCAGAGGGATTTTCTTATAATTTTGCCGCAAAGCAGGTGGATGATGAAGTGTTAAATGCGTTAAAGGCACTGGCAGAAGAAGCTCAGCTTGCAGAAAAATTTGAAGAACTCTACAACGGTGCGGTAATAAATACCGGAGAAAACAGACTGGTACTTCACCAGCTGACCCGTGGACAGCTGGGTAATGCAGTAGAAGCAGACGGCGTGGACAAGCGTGAATTTTATGTAAAACAGCAGGCGCGGATTGCGGAATTTGCCAATAAAGTACATAATGGTGAAATTACCAATGCCGCAGGCGAGAAGTTTACAACGGTTGTACAGATTGGTATCGGCGGCAGCGATTTAGGACCGCGCGCGATGTATCTGGCACTGGAAAACTGGGCAAAGAAGAACAATACGTTAAAGATGAAGGCGCAGTTTATCAGCAACGTAGACCCGGATGATGCCGCCGCAGTTTTAAATGCAGTGGACGTGGCACATGCCCTGTTCGTACTGGTGTCAAAGTCCGGCACAACCCTTGAAACATTAACCAATGAATCCTTTGTAAAGGAAGCGTTAAAGAAAGCAGGCTTAGATGCTTCAAAGCATATGATTGCCGTAACAAGCGAAACTTCACCGCTTGCAAAGAGTGATGATTATCTGGCTGCATTTTTCATGGACGACTATATCGGTGGTCGTTTTTCATCGACATCAGCCGTTGGCGGCGCTGTACTGTCACTGGCATTCGGACCGGACGTTTTTGCACAGTTCTTAGAGGGTGCGGCGGCAGAAGACAAGCTTTCAGCCAATAAAAATGTTATGGAAAATCCTGAAATGTTAGATGCACTTATCGGCGTATATGAGCGCAATGTACTGGGCTATCCGGGTACGGCAGTACTTCCGTATTCACAGGCATTAAGCCGCTTCCCGGCACATTTACAGCAGTTAGACATGGAATCTAACGGTAAGTCCGTGAACCGTTTTGGCGAACCGGTGGATTATCCAACAGGTCCGGTCATTTTTGGTGAACCGGGAACCAACGGACAGCACTCCTTCTATCAGCTGCTTCATCAGGGAACGGATATTGTGCCGTTGCAGTTTGTAGGTTTCAGAAACAGCCAGATTGGCACGGATATTGAAATTCAGGGCAGTACAAGCCAGCAGAAGCTGTGTGCAAATGTTGCCGCACAGATTGTTGCATTTGCCTGTGGTAAGTCAGATGACAACCGCAACAAGAATTTTGAAGGCGGACGTCCGTCCAGCATTATTATTGGTGACAGTCTTACACCAAAGTCACTGGGCGCTCTGCTTGCGCATTTTGAAAATAAGATTATGTTCCAGGGCTTCTTATGGAATGTCAACAGCTTCGACCAGGAAGGCGTACAGCTTGGCAAGGTGCTGGCAAAGCGTGTGCTTGCGCATGAAACGGACGGCGCATTAAAGGTTTACAGCGATTTGTTAAATATTTAATCAAGAGATAAAATACAGATTATAAGACGGATTTTTTAATCCCCCGGCTGGATATGTGCTTAAACGGCATATCTTTCCGGGGGATTTGTCGCTGCCAGGATTGTGTTTAGCAGGGAAGGTCAACACCCGCCTGGTGGTACAGTAATTTTCCCCAATCGGCAAGTGCAATCACAACAGGAATCAGCGTTTTTCCCCATTCGGTTAAGGAATATTCTGTTTTAGGGGGAACGACAGGATAGACTTTTCTGCTGATAATATTATCCTGTTCTAATTCTCTTAATTGTTTACTCAACATGCGCGGTGTTGCTTTGGGAATAAGTTTTTGAATTTCGTTATACCGAAGTGTTTTATTAATCAGCTTATAAACAATAATGGCTTTGTATTTTCCGCCGAGGATATCCATTGCAGCATCAACGGGACAGTTATAATTTTTTATTCTTTCTTTATCCATAAGGGCTCCTTACTATACAAATTGATAGTATATTACAATAATGTATGTTCTTGTAATATGCGAATATATAATATATGATTATAGCGGTAAGGGTAATAAATGTCAATTTGACGCCTTGCAGGGCAATGAAAAAATTGACGATGATTGACAAAGAAAGGATGGCTTAAAATGGATTTTTCAGAGGTTGTAAAAAACAGGTATTCCTGTAAAAAATTTAGCGGAAAGAAAGTTGAAAAAGAGAAGCTGGATCGTATTCTTGCGGCAGGACAGGCAGCACCTACAGCCAAAAATCTGCAGGAACAGCATATTTATGTAATACAGTCTGAAAACGGACTGGCTGCGATTGATAAGGTAACACCATGCCGTTATAATGCACCGACGGTTTTAGTGGTAGCTTTTGATAAGAACAGTGTATTTACTTATCCTGGCGGAAAAAGAGATTCCGGAATAGAAGATGCCAGTATTGTTGCTACCCATATGATGCTTGCAGCTTATAATGAAGGCATTGACAGTTGTTGGATTAACTTTTTTGATCCGGATGAACTGGCACAGATTTTAAAGCTCCCGGAAAATGAAGAGATTTTAATGCTTCTTGATCTGGGGACTGCCGCAGAAGGAACAATGCCACTGCCAAATCATAACAGTAGAAAGAATCTGACAGACACAGTTACATACATTTAATAGACAGAACTAAAAAGAACTGCCCCGCAGAGTGAAAGTGCGTGATATACGTGTTGTTTTCCTGCGGGGCTTATCTTTTGTAAACTTTTATAAAAAATTTACAAAAATACAATAAAATCAGTGATTTTGACTAAAATACAACCAAAAATCAGTTGTCGTCTTTTGTCGAATATAGTACTCTAGAACTATATAAGGCTAATTTCCATACAAAAGAAGAATGATACTAAGGAAGGAAAAAAAACAAAAAAGGAGAGAGAAAAATGGACAGAATTAAACGCAAAAAACCGGAATTTCGGCGGATTGCAGCGATGATTATGGCGGCAGCCATGATTATTTCCGTGATACCGTTTCCGGAAGGACTGTTTCATGTAACAGCGGCGGCAGCAGTAAAGATGTCGGCAACATGGACAGCTGCCAATTCAACATTAACCGATTCCGACGATGCCGAGGCGGCAAGTGTAAAAGGCGGAAAACTTACCAATGATACAGGCGATACGATTCAGATTTCAGGAACAGCCACATTTACAAAAAGGAATAGTGACTTTCTGGCAAATAACGGGGTGTCTTTGGACATTCCGGTTGTAGAGGGCGCAAAGACCTGTACGCTTACAATCGTATCTTACAGTGATATTACAGAAAGTAATGCAAATCCAGTGCTTGTAAGCGGCATGGAGAATGTAAAAATCACAAGAACAGGAACAGGCGACTGGTCAACTTATACGATTACCGGTACACCGGATAAAAATGTGTCGGCAGTGACACTCACCATGCAGAAGCAGGAGTATTTTAGGTCTGTACAGGCAGATTCTTCAACCAGCCTTGCAGTGACTTCTGCCAGCTTTGCAGACGGCGGGGATACCACGGCAGAATGGACAAATAGCAACGGCAGTGTGCTGGCATCCAATTCGACAAGTTCTATTCAGAAGACAACAGGAACTTATACGAATACAGACGGGGATGTTTTATATGTAGATGCATCTACAGGTAAATTTGCACCGTCCGGCAGTTATATCCAGATAAACAATACAACAAAGATGACAGTTCCGGTCATTGGGGATAAGGCAGTTTTAACGGCTGTTGTATACAAAGGCGGTACAGGAACGGACATTTCAGAAGTGCTTGACGGTACACATTTAAACCTCACAGGTACAGGACTTTTAAAAGCAGAATGTATTTCCAATGTGACAGCACCGGAGGATGCTAACAGCAGAAAAGTAGAGATTGTCTGCTATTTAGACGGACAGGAAGGCGAACTGACATTAGAGGTATTAACCAATACCTATTTCAAATCCCTTGCCATTTCCTGTGAAACACTGGATAAGGCAGTCATCAAAGGAAGTGTTACAGCGACAGGTTCCATTCCTGATGGAACAGCCATTGTTGCAACCAATCAGACAACGGGACTTTCCTATACAGGAACCATTACAAATGGCATGTATGCCATTGAAATTCCGGCTGAATCAGAAGAAATGACTTATGAACTGTCCGTCAGTGACCCGGAATATCAGATTGCATCGGGTGTTACAACGCATACAGTCAGCAATGCAAGTCTTTCAGATATTACAGCAAATTTAAAGCTGGTGAAATTAAGTACCTGTGTTGTAACAGGCAGTATCAGCGGATTTGCTGATGATTATGATATCAGCAGCCTGGATGTTTTGTTTAAGGCAGCTGGGGAAACAGAGTATGTGCCGGAAGTTACAGTAGATACAAAGAACAAGACCTATACGGCAAAGCTCGAAAAGAATATGCCGTACAGTGTAGCATTACAGGGTGTCAATGACTATGAACTGACTGCACCGGCAGAAAATGTTACCTATTCAGAAGACAGTACACTGAATATGACGGCAGCATTAAAGCCTACGTATCAGGTATCGCTTACGCTGCCGGATACACCGGATTTAAGCGGTAAAAATATCACGTATACCTATGTAAATCAGGATGACGGATATACTTATATATTTAGTAATAAGGAAGCAATCTCATTAAGAGACGGTACGTATCTGTTACAGCTTTCAGGAGATTTTCTTGCACAGCCGTATTGCGTAAAGAGTGGTTTATATGTAACGGTTGCAGGGAAAAAAGCTGCACAGACACTTACATTTGAAGAAGTGACAAGCTGGTCCTTTGTATACAGTGATGATGGAAATTACTATCAGCAGAGTATCAATGGAACAACCGGTTATTATAACGGACTTTATGTTGATGCAACGGCAGGTAAGCTTGTACCAAACGGTTCAACACCGAATTCAGCACAGTTTACGACAGGCGCAAAGATTTCCGTGCCGGTCAGCGGAAAATGTACGATTTCAGTTGAAGCATATCAGCCACAGTATGCGTTGTATACAATCGGAGGAACTGCGGCAGATACGACAACGGCGGTTTCTACCTATACCTATGATTCAGAAGAAGCCGGAACGGTAGAAATCGTATCAACGGGAGGCGCTTATCTTTCAAAAATATCCGTTGTCTATGCAGCAAAGGACGTAGAATATGTTGAACAGCCGGAAATGCCAAAGACATATGATTACGGTACAACGGATGCGCTGGTTGTACAGCCGACAGGTCAAAGACTGGTCGTTACACAGACAGGTGGTACTTTAACCGGAAAAGAAAGTATCAGTGACAGTGTCAGCTACTTTGGATTTAATGAAACAGCGGACATAAATAAGCTCACGGCAGATGTGACGATTTTAGAGTGCGGTACAAGCAGTTCTAACGGCGTGTTCTTTGGCGCATTTAACAAAAACGGCATTGCAACGGCAGGTATCCGCAAAGGTACGGAATTAAAGATGATTTATTCCAAATCTTCATCAGAAATGGTGGGTGCGGCAGGTACACTGACAGGAAATGTGACTTTAGGAACGCGTGTCAGATTTGAACTTGTAAAGACAGATGAAGGTCTGGTTATCAGCATTACACCAAAAGACGATAAAGAGCAGCAGATCGTTTATAAATATAGTTCAACAATGCTGCTTCAGACAGACCGTGAAAATACAGCCGTGTCCTATGGTTTTGTATTTGCAGGGGTCAAGGCTGTGATTCAGAATATGAAATATACGGCAGAAGACGGAACGTGTCTGTATGACCAGAACGCATGTTATTATGCGCAGGGTACGGCACCGGTAGTTGAAAGTGTAACAGCACAGCAGGCAGAAACAAGAGATTACATTACCGTAAGCTGGACGAATTCAGTAGAAGCAGACGGTGACGGTATGTATGTGCTTCAGGTATCAGATGACGGCGGTCAGACATGGAAAAATGTGGACACGGCTATTACAGATACAACATACCGGTATAAGCTGAAAAATGCCGGGGATTATAATTTCAGAGTCTGCGGAAAACTCGGTGTAAGCGGAGAGTACAATGACTTTGTTCAGACCGATGCGATTACGGTGATAGCACCGTTAAGTACACCGGTTGTCAGCATTTCCTCAACGGCAGACAAAGTAAAGCTTGCTTGGGATAAGGTATATGATGCAACAGCGTATGACGTATACCGTTATTCTTATGATGAAACAGAGGAAAATGCTAAGAAAATTGCAACGACAACAGAATGTGCTTACGAGGATACGGACGTAACAGCAGAAATGCCGTATTACTATTATATTGTTGCCAATTCTTACATTGGAACCACATTGGATAACTACAGCAATCCGTCAGAAACGGTATGGGCAGTGCCAAGTGCCGGACATAAGGGAGATTATGTATACGAGGATGATGCGGTAGGATTTACGATTACAAAGAGGTCTTATGACACCGTATTTGATGGTAAGATTACCCTTGAAGGTGTCGTTGAAAAGGTGGCAGATGTTTCACTGGTGATTGACGGAGAAACAGTAGACACACAGAGTGTTAAAGCCAAAGAAACCTTTGCATTTGACGATAAGGAGATTGCACAGGGCAGAAATGATGTGGAATTACGGTTCGCGGATAAAGATGGCAATATCACAAGAGAAACCTTTAATTTTGTGTATCTGACGAATTATCAGAAAGTGGTTGATGCTGCTTATGATGGAACAGACGGCGAAGAGGTAAATGGAATTGCAACTTACAAGACCGTACAGGCAGCAGTCAATTCTGTTGCGGCTTCTAATACACAGCGCGTTGTAATTTTTGTTAAAGAAGGCGATTACGAAGAACATCTTTCAGTGACATCACCGTATATTACACTCATTGGTGAAGACAGTGAAAAGACAAGAATTTATTATGATACCAAAGAATGGGTCGGCGGTGACATGAGCCAGCGCTGTGCAGTCAGCATCGGAAAGGCGGCAACCGGATTTTCAGCAGAAAACCTGACCATTGAAAATACATACAAATACCTTGGTGACGGTTCGCTTTCCAATGAATCCTGCGATGCATTAAGAAATGATGCAGAAAATACTTTGTATGTTAATGTAAGAATTTTAGGATATCAGGATACACTTTGTGCTAATGCAGGAACACAGTATTATTACAAGTGTTATATTGCAGGAAATGTAGACTTTATTTACGGAAATGAGCCGAGAGCATTCTTTAATGACTGTAAGCTGGTATTCCGTTATAGCGCAGCTAAAAATTCCGGCTATGTATGTGCGCCAAAGACAGGGGCTGATGCGGCATACGGACTGACATTTTACAAGTGCCGTGTTCTTTCGGAAACGGGCTGTTCAGGCAGCAGATATTACCTTGCAAGACCGTGGGGAGCAGATGCCTATATTACATGGATTGACTGTTACATGGGTAAAATTCTCCGTGCCAATACTGCAAATCCGTATTCGGATATGAGCGGAAATCCGGCAGCAGGCGCAAGATTCTTTGAATTTGGAAGCTTTGGACCGGGTTATGCAATTAATGTTAACAGAAGACAGATTTCATCCGCAAAGGCGGAAGAAATGACAACCACCGGTTATTTAGGCTGGGATCCATATACAATCGTAGCGATGATTGGCGGAAGATATGTGGGAACCGTAAATACCGGTATTGAGAACAAATTTGTTGAGAAAGAATACGTATCCGATACCTATTCCGGCATGGAAGGTGATGATACCGGACTGGATAAATATGTACTCGAAGGATACGCACAGAGCGGAAAGACAACCGGCGGCGGATTATTAATGGAATCCTCTAAGGATTATTACACCGCAGGTTCAGCCGAAGAATTTTTACAGGCTATCCAGAGTATAAAAGCAAGCGGCAGACCGTCCGTGCTTGAACTGACAAGTGATATTGCACTGGGAACGAACGAGGTTGAGGGCTTTGATAATTACAAAGCATTTATTGCGGCACATAAGCTTGCACCGCTGACACACCCGACACTGATACAGACAGGTGTATCCATGTTAAAGTTACAGGATATGAGTGACTTGACGATTTACTCAAAGAACGGTGCAAAGATTACACATACCTGCATTGATATTACAGGTTCAAGCAACATCATTATCAGAAACATCGAATTTGATGAAATCTGGGAGTGGGATGATGAAACCGAAGGCGCATATGACCGTAATGACTGGGACTACATGACAATTGAAAAGGGAAGTTCCAATATCTGGATTGACCATTGTACGTTCTATAAAGCATATGACGGTGTGATTGATGTTAAGACACCGGTAGACAGCAGCAATGTAACCATTTCATGGTGTGAATTTTTACCGGCGAGTGAAGACAGCGTATTTTTTGATACGATGATGAATGCCATGAAGGAAAATCCGGACAACTATCCGTATTATAAGCATTTACTGGAAGCGGGCATGACAGATCAGCAGATTTATAACTATGCATATGGACAGAAAAAGACACATCTGCTCGGACAGTCCGATACAGATACGTCAGCTAAAAACATTACCGTAACACTGGCAAACAATTACTACAAGGATTCAATGGACAGAATGCCAAGACTGCGTTTTGGTACGGCACACGTTTATAATTGTATTATGGATGCACAGGATTTAAGAAATATGCGTCTGGATATCCAGAATACAGTCGGTTCGGCATTTTCACAGAAGATTGTAAGCAACGGCGCTTCTTCAAACTGCGGTGCGCACATGCTTCTTGAAAACTGCTATATGTCCGGCATGACTAACGCATTAATCAGTGGTAACGGTGACAGTGAGGCCGGCTATATTAATGCATTTAACACGATGTATCTGCTGGACGGCAAAGAACAAGAATTAAAGATAACTTTGAACACGCATAAAGAAGGCGAAACGGCATTAGTTCAGGACAGAGGAGAATTTATAGAAAGTCTTCCATACAGCGGCTACACCCTGTACGCGGCATCAGACCTTGAAACACAGGTACAGCCTTACACAGGTGCCGGAAAGCTGACGATGACAACACTGCAGTGGGAAAAGACAGCTTACAATGATGTACATAAAGAACACACAGAGCATACATGGAATGACGGAGCAATCGAAAAAGAAGCAACCTGTACCGAAGCGGGCGTAAAAGTTTACACTTGTACAGTCTGCGGAGACACAAAGAAAGAAGAAATTCCGGCAACAGGACATGTATGGGATGAAGGTAAGGTTACAACAGAAGCAACGACAGAAGCCGAAGGTGTAAAGACTTATACCTGTACAATCTGTGGGGATACAAAGACCGAAGCGATTCCGAAACTTGATGATAATGATAACAAAGGTGATACCGATGACGACAACAACGGTAAAACTGATGTAAGCATTGATGTTGTTGCAGGTGAAAATACACCGGCAGTTGCAGTTGAGGGAACAACCGATGACATTGTAAAGAAGGTTCTGACACAGGAAGAACAAAAGTCTGCGGCCAATGGAGCAAAGACAGCGATATCTCTTCATATAGCAGATATTACCGCAACCGTTTCAGATACAGAGAAGGAACTGATAGCAAAGAAGTTATCAGACGGACAGAGTGCCGGAATGTATCTTGATATTGTATTAAAAGCGGCAGTTGGAGAAAGTACCCGTGTTGTTACAGATACAAATGAGGCGCTGACAATGAAGATTACAGTTCCTGAGAGCCTTCGCAATACGGATACATCAAAGAAGAGAACGTATGATATTGTAAGAGTTCATGGAAAGGATGCAGTTGTTTTATCTTCTGAATTCAATCAGGATGATATGACCATTACATTTACAACCGGTCAGTTCTCAACTTACGCAGTTGTGTATAAAGATACAGCCGTGACACCAGAACAGCCGACGACACCAGAACAGCCGACGACACCGGAACAGCCGACGACACCGGAGCAGCCGACAATACCGGAACAGCCGACGACACCGGAACAGCCGACAACACCGGAACAGCCGACAACACCGGAACAGCCGACAACATCGGCACAGCCGGAAAATCCGACAATCCAGAATACGGAGAGTACGGAAAAAACAACAGCGGCAGACAATGCAGCAGAGGAAACACAGGTTCAGACAGGTGATTCTGTTTCATCTGGCAAGGTGGTCGGCATCGTGATTATTCTGATTGCCAGCATGGCAGTGATTGGTTTTGTACTTTTTAAAAAGAAAAAAAACGATACAGAAGAATAGTTGCAGATATCATAGGCGGGGAATTTTGACCGCAACATCTGATTGCATAAATAATTAAAAAAATGAAAAAAAGCGGGCGCTAAATGAGAGTTAGGCGTCCGCTTTGTCTTGTAAAAAATATAAATTTATGATATCTTTAATAAAAAGGATTGGATAAAAAATAAAAGCTGTATACAGGAATAAATTTATATGCAGAAGTTATTGGAGTAACGGATTGGAGTTATTATGATACGTGTGGATGTAAAAGATTTAAAAGGTGATGAAATACTGGCAGTCCCTGTGATGTCAGCATCTGATACGGTTCTTGTACAGTCCGATACAGAGTTAAAGGAAGAATATATTCAAAAGCTGACGGACCAGCGGATCGGCTATGTATATGTAAAAGAACAGACCGGCAGCGGACAGATTGTAAAAGAACGGAAAGAAGAAAAAGAGCCGCAGCAAAAGAAAATATACAGGCTGGATGAAACGACAGACCGTTCAAGGGAAATTGTCGCGGGGATTCTTGACAGACATATTTATAAACATAATTCGGATTTAAAAAAGATTGGAGAGGCGGCAGAAAATATTATTGATTCTGTACTTTCAGACCATGATGTCCTGACCAATGTGACGGAAATCCGCAATGTCAGTACAGATATGTATACACACTGTATTAATGTGTGTTCATTATCAACCATTCTGGCATTGAAGCTGAAGATGACAGAGCGTCAGGTACATAATGTGGCGCTTGGGGCGATTCTGCATGATATTGGTTTAAAGTATATCCGCGTACCGTATGAGAATATTAGTATTGAAGATATGAATTACAGGGATTTACTGGAATATAAAAAGCATACCATCTATGGATACAGCTCTGTAGAAAAAGAAGAATGGCTGTCCGATACGGCAAAAGAGATTATTCTTCTTCACCATGAAAACGTAAAGGGAACAGGCTTTCCGTTCCAGCAGAGAAATGGCAAGTTAAAGGCAGAAGTGCGCTTAGTATCCGTTTGTGATGATTTTGACAGCCTGGTGAGTGGAATCGGTAACCGGAAGATGAAGATTTATGAAGCCATCGAGTATATCAAGGTGCATACGGGCATGGAATATGATGCGACCATTGCGAATAAGCTGCTTGAATCGGTAGCAGTGTATCCGGTTGGCATGAATGTCATGACGAATGAAGGAGAAATCGGTGTGGTTGTACGCCAGAACCGGGAGGTTACAGACCGTCCGGTAATCCGTATGCTGCGATATGCAGATGGAACAGATTATAAAGAAGAAGTGGAAAAAGATTTGTTAAAGTATCTGACGGTATTTATTGTCGATACATTATAAGCAGAGGAGTTTATTCAAAAATAATATATGAATTTATATATGAGAGCGCTTGGATTTTCAAGGATGGATTCCAAAGCTGAGGCAGAATTTATACAAGAGGGGATAAAAGAGTGCATTGATGAGGGGCTGGTGCTGAAAAATCAAAAATTAAACAGGGGTTCAATGGTGGTAGCAGCAGGCGAATCCATGGGCGTTTATATTTATGGAAGATATGAGGAAAACCGGTTTGTCTATGAATATCATTTTCCATTTTTAATGGGAAGCGTGGGAACGCAGAATGATGAGATTACGATAGAGCGGCATCTGGATAAGGAGTCGTTTGCAGCAGTCTGTGATGAGGCAAAGACAGGGGTTACGCTGATTTTTTATTTACAGAATATTATGGATTATCTGGATTATCTGGTTAAAGCAGCAGGGAATCAGAAGCTTCCGGAACTGCTGGACACAAGAGGTGCTTCCGTAAAAAATCCGGTTCCGGGTAAACGGGCAGTCATGACGGCATTATCCATTGGCGGGATGATACTGCTTCCAATCCGCAAAAAGCAGGAAAAGGATAAAGAAGCGGAGGAAAGCAGAAGACGGCGTATTGCGGCAGCTAAAAGGGGTGATGAACAGGCAATGGAGAGCCTGACCCTTGAAGATATTGATACTTATACGGAAATCTCACACCGTATTATCCATGAAGATGTGTTTTCCATCGTAGATTCAACATTTATGCCGTGCGGTGTCGAATGTGACCAGTATTCTGTGATGGGGGAAATTCTGGAGTTGTCGGAGGTAAGAAATACTTATACAGATGAGAAAGTCTACCAGATGACACTGGAATGTAACAATATGGTGTTCCGCATGGCGATTAACGAAGCGGATCTGCTGGGGGAACCGGCAGTCGGACGGCGTTTTAAGGGACAGGTATGGCTTCAGGGCAGAGTGCAATTTTAATAAAATGTTAATAAAATATTAATTTTGCAAAATAAATGGCAATTTATAGGAGATTGTGTTAATATGAAACAGTGAATAACTATAAGAGTTTAAGAATATTAATAGGAGATGAAATTATGAGTAAGAAACTTCGTGGAATCGGAGTGCAGCTTGTCGGATTTTTTGTACTGGCAATTTTGATTCCAACATTGATACTTGCATTCAGGGCAATAGAAACAACAAAATCAGCCCAGACAGAAAATTTGAAGCTGACAAGTGTACAGACATTACAGGAAACCAAGATGGGATTTACTAATTATCTGAAAAATATCAGTCAGCCAATAGACCTTTTAACAAGAAATGATGCCGTAAAGCATCTGGAAGACAGGGGCGATTATGATACGAATGTAACAACAGTACAGGATGCATTAATTGCTTCCGTTAAAGTTACAAACGGTGCAGAAAGAGCGTATTTTTCAACTGTTACGGGACACCTGATCACAGGCTGGACAGAGTGGGATAATACAAAGAATAAGCTGGGTAACAAAAAGTCTATCCAGGACGGTGTGAATAATACAGCAAAAGACTGGTATAAGTCTACAATCGGTTCACCTGCAAGAAACAGCGTATATGCACAGTTTACAGATCCTTATACAGATTCACAGGGAAATACTGTCATTACCGTTTCACAGGAAATCAAGTATTCAGATAACAGCAACTATGGTGCAGTTGCCATGGATATTAATTTTGAAGAAATGACCAATTATGTACAGAGCATCGGTCTGTTAAATACAGGTTATGTGGTTCTTGTAAACAAAGATGGTAAGATTATTGTAAATAACGATAAGAATACATATTCTTCAGACAGTGTAAGCAGCTACAATTTCTGGAGTAAGTTAAACGCAGAGTCGCCGGAAGAAATTTACAATGTTCAGGATTTTGATGAAAAGATTAACGGAAAGACAGTACACGTTGTAGTAGCCAGAGATGAAATTACAGACTGGACACTGGTTGGTTTTATCAGTTCCAATGAAACAGCAAGCGTTGTGAATAAGATTGTTAATGCAACGATTTCATCCGGTATTATTTCATTTATCATCGGTATTGTCATTGCATTATTTGTAACAATGATGTTTACAAAGGAAATCAAGAAGATTAACAGTGTTATGCAGGCTGTTGCAGACGGTGATTTAACACAGAGAATTCCAATTAAGAAGAAGAATGAGTTTGGTGAACTTGAAGGTAACTTTAATGAAATGGTTGATAATGTATCCATACTGATTAAGGATGTGGAAGAACGTTCACAGGTTATTATCAAGGCATCAGATAATATTTCTGAGATTTCCAAGACAACAACCGAAACAACAAATCAGGTTTCTGAAGCAATCCAGAGTGTATCCATCGGGGCACAGGGGCAGGCGGAAAGCACGAACAATGCGACGAAGGAAGTTGAAAATCTCGCAGAGAGATTACACGAAACAAAGGCATATGTCAGTGATATTAACGATATGTCGATTGAAACCCAGCAGATGAGTAACAAGGGTATCACGATTGTAGAAGATTTAATCGGCAAGGGCGAGCAGTCTATTGAAAATTCAAAGATTTCCCAGTCCGTTGTAGATGAAATGATTCAGAGTATTGAAAAGATTAACTTCATTTCCAATGCCATTACAGAAATTACAGAACAGACGAATCTGTTATCACTGAATGCAAGTATTGAAGCGGCAAGAGCAGGTGAGAGCGGCAGAGGTTTCGCAGTTGTAGCAGATGAAATCAGAAAGCTTGCAGAACAGTCACAGCAGTCAACCGATGAAATCAAGCAGATTGTTGCCGAGATTACAGATAAGTCTGCACTGGTAGAAAAGACACTTGATGAAACGAACCAGATTATCACTGAACAGAACCAGTCTATTCAGGATACAAAGGATCTGTTTAATACAATTTCAACCTCTATCAACGCTTTAACGGAAGGTCTTGACAACATTGCCAAGTTAAATGAGCAGATGGATAACAGCAGAGGAAATGTAATTGACAGAATGGAAGATGTCGCTTCTATTTCTACAGAAACAGCAGCTGCATCCGAAGAAGTAACTGCTTCCGCAGAAGAAGTTAATGCAACAATGCACAATTTAAATCAGTGCACAGTAGAGCTTGATGAAATCGCAGTTGCATTAAAAGAAGCAATCAACAAGTTCAAGTTACAGTAGGCATAACGAGAAAGCAATTGACCGTTTTAGCTAATTGTGATAGAATAAGGACAGTCTGAAATCTTCAGACTGTCCTTATTTGTTCTCTTAGTTAAATGGATATAACGAGCGCCTCCTAAGCGCTAGTTGTGGGTTCGATTCCCGCAGGGAACAGTTGAAAAGAATGCAGCAATGAATTTAAAATCATTGCTGCATTTTTTGCGCGCTACAAGCACATAGCTTATGCAGATTCAAACCGTCTGCTCCTGATATCATAAAATAAAATATGGATACTTTTTCTGTAGTTCATGCCATAAATCGCTAGAAAATGGCATTAAATTACAGTATTATTATAAGTAGCAGAAATGAATGGATTATTTTATAATAAGGAGTAAATGATGGCAGTTTCACGAAAAGGACAGATTGATATGACGATAGGTCATATTATGAAAAACATTATACTGTTTGCGATACCAATTATTATTGGAAATGTTTTGCAGCAGTTATATACAACAGTCGATGCACTTGTAATAGGTCAATATTGTGGTGATACATCGCTGGCGGCGGTCGGAACGAGTTCGCAGCCGGTTGAAGTATTATTATGTGTTTTCTTGGGAATAGGAACCGGTGTGTCTATTCTTATATCACAATATGCCGGAGCAAAGGAATCCGATAAGGTTGTTTCAATATGTGGAACCTCAATAACATTTATCTATATTATAGGAATTCCGGTTGGAATTCTGGGGTGGTTTGCAGCACCGTATATTCTTGAATTTATGAAAGTTCCGCAGGATGTATGGGATGCTGCACTAATCTATACGAGATTAGTATTCTTAGGTACGCTTGGAAATCTGGGCTATAACATGAATGCCGGAATATTAAGAGGACTTGGGGATAGCAAGGCTTCATTATGGTTTCTGGTTGTATCCTGTATTTCCAATATAGTGTTTGATTTAGTATTTGTTGCAGGATTTGGCATGGATGTGGCAGGTGCAGCACTTGCTACAAGTATAGCGATGTTTATTTCATGGCTTGTAAGTATTGCTTATATAAGAAAGATGTTTCCGGAGATTCAGTTTACATTCCTGCCACGAAGATTTTCAGGAAAAATGATGAAGGATATCCTGGCAATTGGTCTGCCTGTCGGACTTAATAATTCGCTGTATTCATTAGGGCATGTTGCATTACAGACTTTTAATAACTCCCAGGGCGCCGTATTTATGGCAGGGGGTGCAGTA